>JAEEGH010007214.1_pt1 | contig 26846 bp, 24 predicted proteins | sample 9134181 | NCBI WGS metagenome assembly JAEEGH01 (sample SAMN16246544, study PRJNA631951) | gut metagenome | biome: gut microbiome; feature: rumen; material: DP-attached | host: Bos | place: Iran: Karaj | collected 2018-10 | reverse complement strand
CATCAAACTCACCGTGGGTGTGAATTTGGAAACCAAGGTAGGCTTTGTAATCGGTGCACGTTACAATATGGGCACAAGCAAGTTGGCTGGCAACTTTCCCTGCCGCGTGAGCGACTTCTCAATCAACGCCATGTATCTATTCGATATTTTCAAGTTTTAGTTTATAACCTTCAAAGAAACATTCACAGTGAAAATGATTATGAAAAAATTTCTATACCTTATGCTGATTGCCTTATGCACTGGCTTGGCATCGTGTTCCAATGACGATATAGAGGTATCACATTCAGTGTCGGTTACTATAGATCCTTCTGATCTGTTTAGCAGTTACACCTATGTTGATACTCGTCACACCATTGACCAGATAGGCGATACCTATCGCACATTCAATTCCGAGTACGGACTGTACATTCACGCTCGTTCGCTGTTCTACAACATTGAGACTGACGCGCTGGTTGATTCTATTGTTCGTTTCTGTACGAACACCAACCCCATCACTGTATCGAAACCCATTGCCGAAGGTCGCTACTATGTAGTTACCACACTCACCTTTGCCGACAAGGACAAGGACACATGGTGGGTGCTTGAGGACGGACAGACTCTTTCTACAGCCAAGCTCCATGCTCGTAACCGTTTCAGCAAGTGGAGCATCATGTCGCAGTCCGTGGAGACACTCACTATAACGGCAGAGAGTGATGCACCGTCAGTTGTCACCAAGCCTCAGCCCGTGGGAACTATTGTTTACGAGTACTTCCAGAACTTCCAGTACCTCAACCAGTCATCTACATCGTCTGTATCCGACAATAACATACGTCGTCTGGCTCTTTACACTCAGAGTGCGGCCAAGTCATACAACCTCAGCCCCTCCGCTACCAGCAAGTTCAATTACTACGATGCAGCAGGCCGTGGACAGTGGTACTTTGCCGACATACATGAACCTAGTGACTTTGACCAAAGTTGGACCTTCTTTAAGAGTAACCTCTATAGCTTCTGCTACATCATGGAGCCAAGTTCTACCCTTTGCTTTGGCTACACGCTTAAGGGTGAGAACAGTTTCCATGGATACGGACAAAAGACGTACAATCTTGAGACCGGTGTTACACAACTGGCTTACTGGGACTGGTTCCAGGTGGGCAACCCCTACTTTGGAAAGGCAGACAACAACCAATGGCATGTCTATAGCTCTCGCAGGTTCAATCAGCCAAAAGAGCAACTCGGGCCGGTCATAAGGCAAGATCAGCCCCTGACTGTTGTCGGTGAAGCCGAGAACTGGATGGATGCCCCTGTGCAGCTGAACATGTAAGCGTAGGGGGATGAAAGCAAGTGTTATGACTTTGCCATAACGTATGGCCATATAGATTACACGTAAATGTTTTGGAATAAATTTTGGCTGGAATTTTCAAAATCCTGGCCAAAATTTCTCCTTACTGACTGTAGAGGAAGCACAAAGGTGTAGTCAGTCGTGTGGCCGAATAGCTGAATTCTATGAACAATACCAGTGTTAAAGTACTTTTGCTGACAGTCGTCACAGTTCCTTGCTTGCTTTGGGCCGCCGAGCGCAAGAGCATTGCTCCGTTGCTTACTTCTCATTGGCATCAGCAAGCTCCCTATAACGGTCTCTCACCCGTGGTGACTGACGGGCAGGTGAAGACGGTTGCCGGCTGCGTGGCCATTGCTGCCTCGCAGATAGCCTACTACTGGCGGCGCGACAACCCTGAACAGACTCTTAGGGATACACCTACTTATCCTTACGGCAGTGCCCCCGTCACTTATTCGGTGTCTGCGGGTACTCCTTATAATTGGCAACTCATGCATGATAGCTATGAGGGTACTGAGAGTCAAGCCGAACGTGATGCTGTTGCACTGCTGGCTTATGTAGTAGGTACGTCGGCATATCTACAGTATGGTTCGAGCACAGGTGGGCAGATTAACGACGTGATGTATAATTCGTACTATGCACAGTTGAGGTTGGCTTCAGAATATGCGGCCAAACATGAGTACACACAACAACAGTGGGAGGATTTGCTCTACGAAGAACTTTCACATGGTCGGCCTATACTTTATGCGGGTAATAATCCTAATGCTGGCGGCCATGCTGTAGTCATCGATGGATATGATGCCCCGACAGGACTATTCCATTTCAACTTCGGATGGGGTGGACGGCAAGACGGCTATTACACCGTGAACGATGTCAACGGCATGGACGGCTACTGTAGTTCACAGAAATGCGTCTATCAGATACACCCCATACACCGAAATATTGAAGCTGACATCGAGTTTACAGGGCAACTCTCGGTGAACGTGGCTACACCTTTGCAGTTGAGCATCCTGAACAATAGCACCCTACCAGTGGGCGGATTAAAACTCTTTCTTACACCAACTGCAGATTTGAGCGGAGCGCGACCTGTGGCTGTAAGCTCTCAGAAAATTGACAATGATGGACACCGGCAGACGATTAGCATGGAGATTTTACCCTCTATTGCTGGCTCAGCTCTTGTGCTCACTCTTTGTACCGATGAAGGCGATGTGCTGTGCAGCAAGCAGACTGACGTTTCGACTTATTCAGGGATAACAACCCCGAACTGTGATGCAGAACTGAAGCTTACAACCAGACCTGAAGGACTGCTTATAACCCCAAACAGGCCAACTGAAGTGGCAGTTTATACAGTGAGTGGGCAGTGCTATTGGCGGCAGTATGTGATGCAGCCTACCGAGGTGAGGCTTCCAATAGGTGTTTATATAGTAAGAGGGCGAAAAATATCCATAAGATAGTGTGACATCATGCTTGCTGTACATTTTTTGAAATGAAACGGTAGGATTCTACCGTTTTTTTTTTACTTTTGCAGCAGTTAATACAAAATAGCTTTTTCTATGCGACTATTTTCTGCATTTTTATTTTTTGCATTATCTGTTCAGATTGCAACTGCTGAAAATCGACAATATTCAGGCTATCCCATCGAGCCCGTTCCGTTTACGAGTGTAAAGGTGGTGCCCCAGACATTTTGGGGACAGCGACTGGACGTGAGCCGTCGCGTGACGGTGCCCCTCGCTTTCCAGAAGTGTGAGGAGACGGGACGTTACGCCAACTTCGAGCAAGCTGCCGAGCACCTGAAAGACGCATCGAAGGTGTTCGAAATCAAGGATGGCACTTTTTCGTTTGATGATACCGACCCCTATAAGACCATTGAGGGTGCCAGCTATCTGCTGCAGACATTCCCCGACAAGAAGCTGCGCCATTATGTTGACTCGATTATCGACATCATCGGTGCAGCACAGGAGCCCGACGGCTACCTCTATACGTCGCGTACGCAGAATCCTCAGAACCCTCATCCCTGGGCAGGAGACCGTCGCTGGGTGAAAGAAGAGGACCTGAGCCATGAGCTCTATAATCTGGGTCACATGGTGGAGAGCGCCATTGCCCACTATCAGGCCACTGGCTCGCGCCGTTTTCTCGACATCGCCATCCGCTATGCTGACTGCGTGTGCCGTGAGGTGGGACCTGCTGCAGGTCAGGCCTGTGTGGTGCCAGGCCATCAGATAGCCGAGATGGCGCTGGCCAAACTCTATCTGGTTACTGGCGACCGTAAGTATCTGGACGAGGCCAAGTTCTTCCTTGACTATCGTGGCAAGACCACCATCAAGCACAGCTATTCGCAGGCTCACAAGCCTGTGGTGGAGCAGCGTGAAGCCGTGGGTCATGCCGTTCGTGCTGCCTATATGTATGCTGGCATGGCCGACGTAGCAGCTTTGACAGGCGACTCCACCTATATCAATGCCATCGACCGTATCTGGGAGAACATCGTTTCGAAGAAAATCTACATCACTGGTGGCATCGGCTCTACATCGAGCGGTGAGGCTTTCGGCAAGAACTACGAGCTGCCTAACATGACAGCCTACTGTGAGACGTGTGCAGCCATTGGCAATGTGTACACCAACTACCGTCTCTTTTTATTGCACGGCGAGTCGAAGTACTACGATGTGCTGGAGCGCTCGCTTTACAACGGACTCATCTCAGGCATGTCGCTTGAGGGCAACGGCTTCTTCTATCCCAATCCCTTGGAGAGCGACGGTCAGCACGAGCGAAAGCCCTGGTTTGGCTGTGCCTGCTGTCCCAGCAACCTGAGCCGTTTCATTCCTTCACTGCCAGGATATGTGTATGCTGTGAAGAGAGGAAAGAGGAAGGATGACACGAACATTTATGTGAATCTCTATCTTTCGAACAGTTCAGTGCTTAAAGTGGATGGTAAGGATGTGGTGCTCTCCCAGCAGACAAACTATCCCTGGGACGGCGATGTGAAACTGACTGTTGACAAGAATAAGGCAGGTATCTTCACACTGAAGCTGCGCATTCCCGGATGGGTGCAGAACCGACCCCTGCCGTCTGATCTCTACCAGTATGCCGATGGTCAGAAACTTGGCTATACCGTCAGCATAAACGGCAGCACCATTGACGTCACCCCAACCGCCGACGGCTATGCCACCATCACCCGAAAGTGGAAAAAAGGTGACAGCGTGGAGCTGCACTTAGACATGAAGCCGCGTATGGTGAAGGCCCACAAGAACGTGGAGGCCGACCGAGGCCGCGTGGCAGTGGAGCGTGGTCCGCTGGTCTATTGTGCTGAGCATCCCGATAACGATTTCAACATCTTCTCGGCTCTCATCAACCCCGATCCGCACTTCACTTTGGGCCGTACAACCATTGCCGGTACAGAGGTGCAGACCATCACTTGCGACGCGCGACGTTTTCACTCCGAGCAACTGACGTTGCCACTCACAGTGAGTGACGTTCGCATGACGCTCATCCCCTATTATGCCTGGGCGCATCGCGGCAAGGGGCGCATGCGAGTATGGCTGTTGCAGGACATTGAGGCAGCTACCTATGGGAAATAGCATTTTTATTCTTAGATTTTTTTTTCAAGCAATCATGATACGTTTAGCCACTGTTTCGCCATGTTATAATGAGGAATTAGTGCTGGAGTCATCAGTAGAACGGCTCACGGCACTTTTCGAGGACCTCATTGCAAAGAACAAAATAAGTCCCGATAGTGTAATGGTGTTTGTCAATGACGGCAGCAAGGATCGCACCTGGTCAGTCATTGAGCAGTTGCACAAGAAGAACAAATATGTTCGCGGCATCTGTCTGACGCGTAATGTAGGGCACCAAAATGCCATTATGGCTGGCATGATGACCTGTCGGGATTGGGCCGATGGTATCATCACGATTGATGCCGACCTGCAAGACGACCTCAATGCTATAGAGAAGATGATTGATGCCCATGCCGAAGGCAGTGAGATTGTCTATGGTGTGAAGGTTCAGCGCACGGCCGATCCTTTGTTGAAACGTCTTTCTGCTGAAGCTTTCTATAAGCTACAGTCGAGTATGGGTGTTGAGAGTATCATGAATCATGCTGACTTCCGGTTCATGAGTCGCCGTGCTCTTGACCTGCTGGCTCAATACCAGGAGCGCAATCTCTATTTGCGAGGCCTTATCCCCATGTTAGGGCTGACATCGTCGCAGGTTGACGATGTCATCAGTGAGCGTTCGGCTGGTGCCAGCAAGTACACCTTAAGCAAGATGATGGGCCTGGCGCTCAATGGCATCACGTCGTTCTCCGTCAAACCGCTTTATTACATCGTCTATCTCGGTGTATGCTTTTTGTTCATTAGTCTCTGTATAGCCGTCTATGTGCTTCACGCCCTTATTGTGGGGACTGCCGTTCCTGGTTGGTCTTCGCTCATGCTCAGTGTATGGATGGTAGGCGGATTTGTTCTGATAAGCATTGGAACGGTAGGCGTGTATATAGGCAAGATATACAACGAGGTGAAAGGCCGTCCGCTCTATAATATTAAAGAAGTGCTATAGCGTAATCATCGAAGTTGAGGAATGGAGCAGAAAAAGTGGAATGAAGAGCTGGGACGCATCGTCAGGTTTGGCATTACGGGATCGCTATCCACGCTGATACACTATGGTGTTTATTTGCTGACTCTTCTGTGGTTCAGTCCTACCATAGCCTATACTTTGGGCTATGGTGTCAGCTTCTGTGTGAACTATGTTCTGACCACCCTCTTCACTTTCAAGAAACGTCCTTCATCAAAGAACGCGGCTGGCTTTGCGGCCAGTCACGTTCTGAACTATCTTCTTGAGATAGGCATTCTCAATGCGTTCCTCTATTATGGTATGGAGAAACGTTTGGCAGGCATCTTAGTGATCATTGTCGTTGTGCCTGTCAATTTCCTTATTCTTCGTTTTGTGTTTGTGCGCAAGCAATAGTAGCTGGTGCATAGTCCTTGGTGTTCATCTCCCACATCAGGCAGAACCACACGATGGTGGTGGGAAGTGCCTTTAGGGCGTATGGCGCAATGATTTCCTTATAAATCCATCGGGGGAAGAACACGTCGCTGGTGCACAGCGATGTAAAGATGAATGCATAGATGAGCAGGGCCAGATGCCATCGGTTGCGCTTCCACGGGGCGGTGGTGTACCACACCACGAAGCCCGTCATCGGGGCAATGTAGCCATAGCTCTCAGTTCCTGTAGAGAAGAGTGTGACGAACATGGTAGCCGAAGCCAGCATGGCATAGCGGAACCCTTGATGGCGGAACTGGTCAAACCTGCGGAAAGGCGACAGAAACAGCACAATACCGGGGATGATGAGCCACAGGTCGCTGTAGGTGGCACAGCCCGTGATTCGTCGCGGCATGCCCAGAAGAGAAGTATTGGTCGTATTGGCAAGGTCGGTCAGGTTCTGCTGGTTCTTCAGTACCAGTGACTCGTACCATCCATAGTACTGTTGCACCACGAACTCAGGACTTGAGATGAGCATGGGGAGTACGAAGAACAGTGCCGACCATCCCAGGAGTGCTGCCACAAACTTCTTCTTGTCTTCAATGAAGAAAAAGAATGCCAGTCCCATGACTCCGTAGAGCTTGATGAAGATATTGAGTGCAATGAAGAATGCTGCCCATACAGGCTTCTTCTTCTCCACACATGCAAACATGAGCAGATAGCTGGCAGCCATAGCCAAGTCATATTGCTCTACAAACAGCGGGGTGAGCACTTCGTGGGCGCAGAACCAAAACATAAAAACCTTCTGCCATCGCTGCAGAGGCATGTAGCGTACAGCCATGTAGAACGTCAGCGTAAGTGCTATCTCCCATAGCAACATGCCCCACTGGTCGGGCAACACGGCAAAGGGTGCAATGATGTAGGCGAACACGGGCCCATAGTGATTGCAGTCACCTGCCAAGTAGTCGTAGAACTCATAGAGCGGCATCTGGTTGACCGTGTTCCAGAACACCGATTTATAGATTTGATAGGTGTTGTTGTCTTTGTTCCATTTCATGATGCCTATGATGATTGGAATCAAGGCATAGACGACTGAAATGGTGCGCCAGTCACTCCAGAAAGGTTGTTTGAAGAACGTTTTTGCCTTTGCAAAAACACTATTCTGATTCGTATTCTTCATTTTCTTATTTTGATGTTACTTGTGATAAAGACGAGTCTGCATTGGCAGCCTCATATTCGCGTGTCATCATTTCCCAGCACAGCTTCAGCCAGACGAGTGTTACCGGCAAGGCTTTCAGTGCGTAAGGCTGCACCCACTCCTTGCGCAGATAGGCAGGGAAGAGGTCGCTTGGTGAGAGGCTCGACAGCACAAAGACAAACACCATCAGTGCCACATCCCATCCAGTGCGCTTCCAGGGAGCGGCGGTGTACCATACGACCACACCTACGAGTGCAATGATGTAGCCGCTCGACTCGCTGCCCGTGCTGAACAGCACACAGAACATCAGCACCGAGGCCAGCAGTGTTTGCCTGAAAGCCATGTGGCGGTATTGCGACAGGCGCAGGTAGGGTAGGGCGAAGAGCAACAGTCCGGGAATGATAATCCACAGGTCGCTGTAGGCCATGCAGCCGCTGACGCGTCGCACCATGCCCAGCAGCGAGATGTTTTGTGCAATAGAAGTCTGGTTCAGTCCGTTCTTGACGGTCAGTGATGCATACCATTCGCGATATTGTTCGCAAATGTATTCTGGACTGCTCATCAGCATGGGTAGTGCAAAGAGGATGAGGCTCCAGGCTATGAGCGACAACACGAGTCTGCCTTTGTGGCGCGAGAAGAAGAAGAAGGCCAGTCCCACGATGCCGTAGAGCTTGACCATTGTGCCGAGTATGATGAAGAAGGCGGCCCAGAAATCGCGTTCCTTCTCGATGAGGAAGAACGCGAGAAGTATGATGGCGGTGATGGCCACATTGAACTGTTGCATGAACAGTGCCGTGAGCAGCTCATGTGCGCAGAACCACAGCAAGAACACCTGCTGACGGTCAGTGAAGAGCGAGCGGCGTATGGTCACGTAGAGCCCCATCGACAATGCCACACACCACATTGTTACCCCCATCCATGAAGGCACCACCGCAAACGGCATAATCACTACTGAGAACAGCGGGCCGTAGTGATTGGTGTCGAAGTATTCAGCCGGGTATTCCGCATAGAGCGGCAACTGTTGCCAGGTGTGCCAGAACACGCCTCTGAATATCATGAAATTGTTGTAGGCATGCAGCTTTGTGAGTGCGGAAATGAAACCAATAAAAAGCCACAGTACACACAGCAGCCTGTAGTCGCGTAGCCGCGGATGGGCCAGAAAAGTCCGAATATTATTTCTCATAGGGATTGAAACAACTTTTCTCAGTTTTGTGCAAAGGTAATGTATTTTTTCTTAAATACTTATTAAAAAGTGGTTGATGTTTGAGAAAAAAGCCTAACTTTGTGACGATGAATGAAAAAAGCAGAATATCGGTTGTTATCAACACCTATAATGCAGAGGAGCACTTAGAGCGAGTCATCGACTCAGTGAAAGGCTTCGACGAAGTTCTTGTGTGCGACATGGAGAGCACCGACAGAACGCTTGACATAGCCCGCAGCCATGATTGCCGTATCATCACTTTTGAGCGTAAGCACTATAACATAGTGGAGCCTGCTCGCGAGTATGCCATACACCAGGCAGAGTATGACTGGGTCTTGGTGGTCGATGCCGATGAGCTGGTCACTCCAGAATTGAAAGACTATCTTTATAGGCGCATCAATACCTCCGATTGTCCCGACGGCTTGTTCATCCCCCGTAAGAACTACTTTATGGGCCGGTTCCTGCACTGCCACTATCCCGACTACATACTGCGTTTCATCAGAAAAGACAAGACCCATTGGCCTCCACTCGTTCATAGTACCCCAGAGATTGACGGAAGGGTTGAGAAGATTCCTGCACACGAAGAGCAACTGGCACTCATTCATCTGGCCAATGACTCTGTAGCCGATATTGTAAGAAAGACCAACCAATACACTCTCAACGAACTGGATCGCAAGCGCCACCGTCATTACGGCACCCTCTCCTTTTTGTTCCGTCCATTCTTCCGTTTTTTCAAGACTTATATCCTGAAAGGCGGATTCCGTGACGGCAAGCCCGGCTTCATCAAGTCGGTGCTTGACGGCTACTACCAGTTTATCTTCTTAGCCAAGAAATATGAACAAGAACAGTCGTAGTAACAACGCATCGCCACTATCATAATTGTTTTTACAATGAAGAAAGCACTCTATTATATCATCTACTCCGTCACTTACCTGATATCTCTGCTGCCGCTGTGGTTGCTTTATGGTCTGTCGGAATTCATCTATGTTGTCATATTCCATCTCATCAAATACCGCCGGCCACTGGTACAAAAACATCTTAAAGAGTCATTTCCTGAGAAGAGCACTACAGAGTTGAAAAAAATAGAACGTGAGTTCTACCAGTGGTTTAGCGATTATTTGGTTGAAAGTATTAAAATGCTGAGCATGAGCAAGCGCCAGATGAGGCGGCGTATGGTGTTCAAAGGTATCGATGTTGTCGACCAGATTGTCAAGGAAGGACAGTCGTGTGCCGTCTATCTGGGGCACTACTGCAATTGGGAATGGGTGACATCGCTCCCTCTGTGGGTGACACCAGAGGCTCAGTGCGGACAAATCTATCACCCTCTGGAGAACAGCGACTACGACAAACTGTTTCTGAACTTGCGCCAGCGTTGGGGAGCCGTGAGCATCCCTATGGCTGATACCCTGCGGCAACTCATTTCGTACAGGCAGCAAAAGAAGCAGGTGGTCATAGGATATATCAGTGACCAGGTGCCTTTCTGGAACAACATACATCACTGGTTGCCGTTCCTTCACCACGACACTCCCGTGCTTACGGGTACGGAACGGTTGGCTCGCAAAGTCAACCACGCAGTGTTCTACATGGATGTAAGGCGAGTAAAGCGTGGCTACTATGAGGCTGAGTTCAAGCTCATCACTCGTGAGCCCAAGAAAAAGAAAGAGTTCGAATTGACCGATATCTATTTCCAGATGCTCGAAGCATCTATCCGCCAGCAGCCTGCTTGCTATCTGTGGACGCACAATCGCTGGAAACGCACTCACGAGGAGTACAATCTGCGTCTCAATCCCGAAACAGGAATACTTGATATCACCACTCCTTTAGAAGAATTGCTTCAGAAGAAATCATCATAACATCATTCTTTTTTCGCATCTTTGCGACCCTTTCTATGATATTTGTAACCGACAAGGGCCGAATGGCCAACAATATTTTTCAGTATGGACATCTCTATGCCTGGGGACGAGAGCATAATCGCAAGACGATGTCCATGCGTTTTGCCCATAAATATCCGGAATTTAGGATTGCCCACACCCGCTATCACAATGCCGTTGTCTATGTATTGGCCAAGATGGCAGCTAAACTGCATGTGATCCCCACCGTGGATTTCAACTTAGGGCAGACGCAGGAGAAGGAACCGATGTTGAAGGCTCATAGGCACATTCTCGCAAGAGGGTGGGGGGTACGTTTCAACGATTTGTTCCTGAAATACAAAGACGAGATAGTGCAGTTGTTCGATTTCATGCCTTATGTACGCAAGAAGGTAGCTCAAACGATGCAGCCATCAACCATTGACAGCATCAAGTTAGGCGTACATATAAGGCGCGGTGACTACAAGCAGCACCTTGGCGGACGTTTCTTCTACAACGATGATGAGTATGTCGATGTGATTCGCCAGTTTGCCTTGCTACATCCCGAAAAGCAGGTTGACGCATATATTTGTACCGATGACAGACAACTCAACCAAGACTTTTTTCGCCAGCAGTTGCCACAGCTGCGCTTGTTCTTTCCCAGCGGTACTGCAGCAGAGGATCTCTGCCTGTTGTCTGAATGCAATTATCTGATAGGAGCTCTCAGCTCGTTCACGCTGATTGCTTCGATGTACCACAACACCCCGCTCTACTGGATGATGAACCGGCCTGAGGTGCTGACACCAGACAGTTTCCGTCCTTTTGACTATCATATATATCATTTCGATGCCAACTTTGCAGCTCCCGAACAGTAGTTCGAGAAAATTGTGGCACTGAAATATCATTAGATGAAAAATAATTTTGTAATTTTGCAGCCAATCATCATCATCATATATGCTGAAACAGTTTTTCTCCATAATGGCGCGCTATCTCAAGCCATACAGAAAGTATTTGGTATGGTCGGTAGTGCTCAATTTCTTTTCTCAATGGATGAACGTGTTCTCGTTCGTAGTGCTCATCCCCATTCTGAACATACTTTTCAAGATAGATCAGACGGTCTACACCTATCAGCCCATGGACTGGGGGCACATCAATAAAGATGTGCTCATCAACAATGGTTATGCATGGGTGCAGGAGCTCATCACTGAGCATGGAGCCTTCATCACGCTGGTCATCATGGGTGTAGCGCTCATCGTCATGACAGGCATCAAGACGGCAGGCTACTTCGCTTCATCGTCGGTGATGGTGCCGTTGCGCACGGGAGTGGTGCGCGACATACGTGTAGAGGTATATAACAAAGTGCTCAAGCTGCCGCTCAGCTTCTTCTCAGAAGAGCGCAAGGGCGACATCATTGCTCGCATGTCGGCAGATGTACAAGTGGTAGAGAACAGCATCACCAGCAGTATCGATATGCTCATCCGACAGCCCATCGCCATTCTTGTGTGCTTCTTCACATTGTTTACCGTAAGCTGGCAGATGACACTTTTTGTAATCATTGTGGCACCTATTGCAGGATGGATCATGGGCAGTGTGGGTCGTAAACTAAAGAGCCAGTCGGCAGCTGTGCAGGAACAGTGGGGCAGTCTGATAGCACAGCTGGACGAGACGCTGAGCGGCCTGCGCATTATCAAGGCTTTCATTGCTGAGAAGAAGATGCAGAAGCGCTTCACTAATGTGAACGAGGAATACCGTAGGAATATGAATGCTATGGCAATTAGGCAGAGTGCTGCTCATCCCATGAGTGAGTTTTTGGGTACGGTGATTATTGTGGTGGTTCTGTGGTTTGGCGGTTCACTCATCCTAAGCGAGTCGAACCTCATCGATGCTTCTACCTTTATTTTCTACATGGTGATTCTCTATAGTGTCATCAACCCTCTGAAAGAACTGTCGAAAGCCACCTATCAGATTAGCCCCGGACTGGCCTCTATGGATCGTATCGACTTCATCCTGAAGGCCGAGAACCCCATCAAGGAGCCAACGAATCCGCAGCCCATGAAGAGCTTTGACAAAGAGATTGAGCTGCGCGACGTGTCGTTCAGCTACATTGAAGGCCGTGAGGTGCTCAAGCACATCAACCTGACGGTGCCCAAGGGCAAGACCATCGCACTGGTGGGACAGTCGGGCTCAGGCAAGTCCACACTCGTCGATCTCATTCCCCGCTATCACGATGTGAGCCAGGGCGAGGTGCTCATCGATGGCAAGAACATCAAGGGCGTGCGCATCAGTGAGCTGCGCGCACTCATCGGCAACGTGAACCAGGAGGCCATCCTCTTCAACGACACATTCTACAACAACATCACCTTCGGTGTAGATAACGCCACGATGGAGCAGGTCATAGAGGCTGCCAAGATAGCCAATGCCCACGAGTTCATCATGGAGAGCGAGAATGGTTACGACACCATGATAGGCGACCGTGGCGGACGACTTTCGGGCGGTCAGCGCCAGCGCGTGAGCATAGCCCGAGCCATTCTGAAGAACCCGCCCATCCTCATTCTCGACGAGGCCACCTCAGCCCTCGATACCGAGAGCGAGCGTCTGGTGCAGGAGGCCCTGGAGCGACTCATGAAGAGCCGCACCACCATCGCCATCGCCCACCGCCTCTCCACCATCAAGAATGCCGACGAGATTTTCGTGCTCTATGAGGGCGAGATTGTGGAGCGCGGCCAGCACGAAGAACTCATCGAGAAAAACGGCTACTACAAGCGACTCTACGACATGCAGCAGCTGTAAAGTCTGCCTCTCAAAAAGACATAAACCGTGCGGAATCTCACTTTTTTTACGAGATTCCGCACGTTCTTTTTGCTTTCGTGTGAAGTTTTAGGTTATATCACACGACGATTTAGGCTAAATCACGCGACGATTTAGGCTATATCATGTTGTGATTTAGGCTATATCGTTTTATAATCTAAGCTAAATGGTGTGATGATTTAAGCTAAATGGTAGAACAATTTAGGAGAGATGGAGTGGTTCAGATAGATGACAACAATAGAGGGGATAATAGGACGAGATAGTCTAAATCTTGAAGAAAATATCCTATTTATTTTGTCCTTTCAGAAAAAAAGTATAATTTTACAGCGATTTTTATTTTTTAGAATTTCGTGCTTAGATAAGTGTCTTAAATTTAGTATATTTTAAATAGATTAAGGGAATGAAGGTAGTTATACTAGCTGGTGGATTTGGTTCTCGTATTTCAGAAGAATCTCAGTACAAACCCAAACCAATGATAAATATTGGAGGAATGCCCATCTTATGGCATATCATGAAAGAATATTCTTATTACGGACACAACGAATTTATAATTTGTGCTGGATATATGCAAGAATATGTAAAAGAGTGGTTTGCCAATTATTTCCTTCATTACTCAGACATCACATTCGATTATCGTAATCATCAAAACAAGATGACCATCCACAAGAGTGAATGCGAAGAATGGAAAGTCACTGTTGTAGATACCGGCTATAATACTATGACTGGTGGACGAATTAAGCGCATACAGGAGTATACCGAAGGTGAGCCTTTCTTCATGACCTATGGTGACGGAGTGTGTGATGTGGATATCAATAAGTTGCTGGAATTCCATCAGGCACACGGTAAATATGCTACTCTGACAGCCGTGAAGCGTAAAGAAGACAAGGGCGTGCTTAGCATTGGCGTTGACAACACAGTAAAATCATTCAGAGAAAAGAGTCTGTCCGACGGAATGCCGATTAATGCAGGCTATATGGTGCTTCAGCCAGAAGTGTTTGATTATCTGACTGGCGACCAGTGCGTGTTTGAGAAAGAACCCCTTTCGAAACTGGCTGAAGAAGGTCAGCTTATGTCTTACATCCATGAAGGATTCTGGCAATGCATGGACAATATCCGTGAAAAGAATATGCTGGAGTCTTTATTGCTGAAAGGTGTGGCACCATGGAAGAAATGGGAGCGTATTGTACCCATGATTACAAAATGATGATTCAGAAAAGCAGATTTTTAAACAGAAAAAGATAAATAATAATAGCCCTATGAAAGATAAGACTCAGCTGAAAGCTCAAATCTTGGAATTAACAAAAGAATATTATGAATTGGTTCATGCCCCCGAGGCACCCTTTGTTCCCGGCGAAAGCCGCATCAACTATGGTGGTCGCTATTTCGGTGCAGAGGAGATGGTGAATCTGGTGGACTCGTCACTCGACTTCTGGCTCACCGCTGGACCATGGGCACACAAATTCGAGACACGTTTTGCCAAATGGCTGGGAGTGAAGTACTGCTCGCTGGTCAATTCGGGCTCCTCGGCCAACCTGCTGGCATTCTATGCTCTGACAGCACCCGAGTTGGGTGACCGTGCCATTCGCAGAGGTGACGAAGTGATTACCGTGGCTGGCGGCTTTCCCACCACCGTGTCGCCCATCATGCAGTTTGGTGCAATACCCGTTTTCGTGGACATGACCATTCCGGGCTACAACATCGATGAGACCCAGCTGGAAGCAGCCCTGTCGCCTAAGACCAAGGCAGTGATGCTGGCCCACTCGCTGGGCAATCCGTTCAACCTGCAAGTTGTAGTAGATTTCTGCCGGAAACACAATCTGTGGTTGGTCGAGGATAACTGTGATGCCCTCGGATCGGAATATCTGATTGACGGTGAATGGAAGAAGACTGGCACCATCGGTGACATAGGCACCAGTTCGTTCTATCCCCCCCACCACATGACAATGGGCGAGGGCGGAGCCGTCTATACTAACAATCCAGAACTGCATAAATACGTGAATAGCTATCGCGACTGGGGTCGTGAATGCTGGTGTGTGGGAGGTGTGGACAATACTTGTGGATACCGTTTCAGCAAGCAGTTCGGCCAGCTGCCGGTGGGCTATGATCACAAATATGTGTACAGTCACTTAGGCTTTAATCTGAAAGCTACCGACATGCAGGCAGCCATCGGATGCGCACAATTGGATAAACTAGACTCTATTGTGGCACGTCGCAGAGATAACTTCGATATTCTTAGCGAAGGACTGCAAGGCATCGACAGTATCATCTTGCCTGTGGCTCAGGAGGGTAGCAAGCCATCATGGTTCGGATTCATGATTACCGTGAAGGAGGATGCCGGGTTCACCCGTACCGATCTGACTAAGTATCTGGAGAGCAAGAAGATACAGACTCGTAACCTCTTTGCTGGCAATCTGTTGCGCCATCCTGCTATGGAGGCCTATACCGAAGGTAAAGACTATCGTGTTGTGGGCGAGCTGACCAAGACCGAGGCCATTATGAACCAGACGTTCTGGATAGGTGTCTATCCTGGCATGACTCGACCCAAGCTCGATTTCATGGCAAGCACCATCCGTGAATTCTGCCAGAAGTAATACGAAACCGCTGATATGGCATCTATGAACTCTATGAAAATAAGATTTTGTCGGTGTGCTGTAGCGTTGGTCATTGCATGCTCGTTCATGGCATGCAAGGGTCGGAGCAAGAGTGGCGATGGCAAAGACGCTGCGGCTACTACCGTCAGTTCCATTGTCTATGCCACAACCCAAGTGACGCCTGAGGCACTGAAAGATGTCTTTGAAGCTTTAGACAAAAAACTAGAGGGAAAAGTATTCGTGAACTTTTCAACAAGCGATGACGAAAATGCCCTTTTGAATCTTGAATTACTGAAGTGTCTGGCACAAAAGCTCAATCTGGATAGTACTGTTTTTAACCATTCCAATGCGGCAGATGCCTACAGCGAGATGAAAATCCCCGTGTGCGATACGACCGCCATCAGCCACCACTTTGTATATCAGTTTCTGGCATATTACGATTTTCTCATCAATATAGGCTCCATTGATCGCTACTCGAACGAAGAAATTGGTGGAATACTGCAAATGATTTCCAGTGGTATGGCAACAGATCATGGAAAGACTGCCATCCGGGAAGGTGGACCGAGAGCCATGGCTGTGGCTGCTAAGGCGGTGCACGACTACTATCTGGGAGGTATGCAAATAGCATATATCATGATAATGGGCGATAAGGAATACGGAATTCTTGCATCAGAGGATCCTGTGGCACTCGATCAGGCATGCCTGGATATTGTCAGAAACCAAATCCAAAGCGGTGATACCACACGAGTGTATGAAGCCGAAGGACTCAAAAGGGCAGAAGAAGCCATAGAGTGGGCGGAGAAAATAAATTTAGGATGTAAAACCTATCAATTGGAATGTTTATATTGAATTATGAGTGAACTAGAAAGTATATTAAAAGCAGCATACAAAGGGAAGACAGTCTTGGTGACTGGGCACACTGGATTCAAGGGTTCGTGGATGTCTATCTGGCTGCATGCTATGGGAGCCAAAGTCATAGGTGTGGCACTTGACCCGACTACCGACCGCGACAACTTTGTTCTGTCAGGCATCGGAAAGAAGATAGAGGCTGACATACGTGCCGACATACGCGACAGGAAAAAAATGGAAGACATCTTCCGGAAGTATCAGCCTGAGGTAGTGTTTCATCTGGCAGCCCAGCCCTTGGTGCGCCTTAGCTATGAAATACCGGTTGAGACTTACGAGACCAATGTGATGGGCACCATCAATGTGATGGAAGCCATTCGCCACACCGACAGTGTGAGAACAGCGGTCATGATAACCACCGATAAGTGCTACGAAAACCGTGAGCAGATATGGGGCTATCGCGAAAACGAACCCATGGGGGGCTACGACCCCTACTCATCTTCGAAAGGTGCTGCCGAAATAGCTATTAGTTCGTGGCGTCGAAGTTTCTTTAACCCAGCCGACTACGGCAAGAAGCACCATGTGGCTATAGCCAGTGTGCGTGCCGGCAACGTGGTGGGCGGCGGCGACTGGGCCAAGGATAGAATCGTACCCGACTGCATACGCGCTCTGGAGAGTGGTGACACCATTGAGATTCGTTCACCGAAGGCCATACGTCCGTGGCAGCATGTGCTGGAGCCACTCAGCGGATACCTGCTCCTTGCGGCCAAGATGATGCATTCCCCGACTGACTATTGCGAGGGATGGAATTTCGGACCGCGTGCTGAGAGCGTAACTCCTGTCTGGGACGTTGCCACCATGATTACTAAATACTATGGTAAGGGAGAACTGAAAGATGTATCCGACCCCAATGCGCTGCATGAGGCCAATCTCCTGATGCTCGACATCACCAAGGCACACGTACGTTTGGGATGGGAGCCTCGTACCAACATTGAGCAGTGCTGCCAACTGACAGCCGACTGGTATAAACGCTACCGTTCGGAAAACGTTTATGACCTCTGCTGCGAGCAGATAGCGACGTTCTTAAAATCATGAATGAATGACACAGACCTATATTGTCACGGGAGCAACTAGTTTCATTGGCAAGCATCTCACATGTGATTTGCTTGAAAAAGGAAACATCGTCTATGCCGTATGCCGTAGCAAGACAAAGGCTCGTGAGAAACTGGGAGAACATGCTGGACTGACACTTATCGAGGCACAGTTGGAGGATTATGACCGCTTGGCATCGCTCATTGTGAAAGCTGATGTCTTCATTCATCTTGCATGGGAAGGCACTGGTCATGGCGGTCGTGATATGAAAGAAGTACAGCAGTCGAACATACGGTACAGCGAAGAGGCAATGCGCCAAGCCCATCAGATGGGATGCCGTCTGTTTGTGGAGGCAGGTTCGCAAGCAGAATACGGTACTTGTCTGGAAACCATCACTGAAGAGACACCCTGTAACCCTTTCTCGGAATACGGAAAAGCAAAGTTGAGTGTGTGTAGGCATGGATTTGAACAGTCGCAGCAGTGGGATATGAAATATCTGCATCTGCGCATCTTCAGTCTCTTTGGTGAGGACGATCATCCCTGGACTCTTGTCATGAGTGCTATCGACCGGATGTTGAAAAACGAGGCAATAGCGTTGTCCAGTTGTACGCAGAACTGGAATTTTCTCTATATAGCCGATGCTGTAAAGCAAATAGAGTTGCTTTGTCAATATGCCCTGCAGGAGCCTACCTTCAGGCATGAGGTGTTTAACATCGCCTCTGACGACACTCGCCAGTTGCGCGACTTTGTGGAGTCAATGTATCGGCTGACAGGTTCAAAGAGCCAGTTGCAATATGGAGCAGCCTCACAGCAGAACATTGTATCACTGCAACCCGATATCAGTAAGTTGCAACGTGCCATACACTTTGTGTCGTCCATTACCTTCGAGGAAGTCGTCAAGATAATCATAGAAAACAATCAGCAAATGACAAAAGAATAATGAAATTATGATAAAGGTTAGCGATTTTATTTTCAAGTATCTGGTGGAACACTATCAAATTCATCACTGCTTCCTGGTGACAGGTGGTGGTGCCATGCATTTGAATGATTCCATTGGCCATACAGAAGGCCTCAACTACGTGTGTAATCATCATGAGCAAGCATCAGCCATTGCAGGAGAAGGCTACTACCGAGCTAGCGGAAAACTGGCTGTGACATGTGTGACAACAGGCCCTGGTGGTACTAATGCCATCACTGGTGTACTGGGACAGTGGCTCGACAGCATACCAGGTCTCTACATTTCGGGCCAGGTGAAGCAGTCAACTACCATTGATGCCTGTCCAGAACTGCCGCTCCGTCAGTTGGGCGATCAGGAAGCCGACATCAAGAGCATGGTTCGTTCGATAACGAAATACTGCGTCACCATCAAGGATGTGCGCTATGTGAAATATGAAATAGACAAAGCCATAGCCATTGCGCTGAGCGGACGCCCAGGACCAGTATGGATTGATGTTCCCCTGGACATTCAGGGTGCCTACGTGGAGGAGTCGGACATGTATGAATGGGACCCCTCTGAACTGAAGGATCCTACCGATGCTGATGTTACCGACCGCCAGTTGGAAGAGCTTGTCAAACGCATTCAGCAAGCCAAATCGCCAGTTATCTATGTGGGCAATGGTGTGCGTCTGGCTGGCAGGACTGAGGCCTTCATTGAGTTGGCTGAACGCTTGAACATCCCGGTAGTAACGGCTATCAGCGGTAGCGATATCATTTGGCATGACCATCCCTTGTGTTTCGGCAAGCCAGGATTATGTGGTGATCGTATCGGCAATATTATGGTACAAAGTAGTGACCTACTCATCATCATGGGTACACGCCTGTCCATCCGTCAGGTGAGTTATGCTTATGACCTGTTCGCTCCACGTGCATATAAAGTAATGATAGATGTCGATGCTGCTGAGATGGCTAAGCCAACACTGAGCATCGACTTGAAGATTCATTCCGATCTCAGATATGCTGTCGATAGATTGCTTGAACTTACAAAAGGCATCACGTTGCCAGATTTCTTGGCATGGAAACAATGGGGGCGCGACATTGAGGCTAAGCTGCCTACACTCTTCGACGACAATCCCGACTGCGAAGGCTATACCAACTCATATAAGTTTGCCGATGAGTTGTTCAAACTGCTTCACGATGGTGATGTGGTGGTGACAGGAAACGGCACTGCTTACACCTGTACCTACCAGGCAATGAAAGTGAACAAGGGGGTTCGCGTGTTTGCCAATCAGGGGTGTGCAGCCATGGGCTATGGACTGCCAGCATCAATTGGTGCCGCCTTTGCCAATGAAAACGGACGCACCATTTGCGTCACCGGTGACGGCTCTATTCAGATGAACCTTCAGGAACTGCAAACACTGGTGAGTTACAATGTTCCCTTGAAACTTTTCGTCATCGAAAACGAAAGCTACCTAGCCATTAAGACTACACAGAAGGCATTCTTCAAGGGGAAATTTACGGGGTCTAACCCCAGTAGCGGTGTAATCTGCCCGGATCTCAGTAAGATAGCTGCCGCCTATGGCATTCCATATCTTTGCGTAAATGCTAACGGGCAAGTTTTAAGAGATACAATCAGCCGTACATTATCTACGGATGGTCCTGTCATTTGTGAGGTACACATGCATCCTGAACAGACACTCTTCCCGAAGTCGGCATCATTCATGGACAAAGAGACAGGCCGAATGACTTCTGCCCCCTTGGAGAAGATGGCACCATTTGTTGACGATGACCTCTTTGAGCAGTGCGTTTATAAAGCAAAGTAGGAATGCCAATGACACTGATTCAGCGTTATTATGAACTAGTAAGTAATCAGTTTCTGCGTTTTGTCCTCGTAGGCGGTCTGAATACAGCCTTTGGTGTTGGCGTCTATTGTCTGGCAATATATGTGGGAATTCCTTATTACATTGCCACGCTATTGAGCAATGTACTTGGCGTATGTTTCAATTTCATCACAACAGGAAACCTCGTATTCCGTGACAACAATCCGCGGCTCATCTTCCGATTTGTGGTGGCCTATGTGCTGATTTATTTCATCAATACAGCAGTAGTAAAGGCCTTTATACTCTTAGGGATGAACAACTATTGGGCAGGAATCCTTGCGACCCCCGTGGTTGCTCTCTGCTCTTATAGCTTGCTGAAATATTTCGTCTATCGCAAAAAAAATCACAGTCATGAAAAAGAAAATAAGCATTGTTACACCTTGTTATAATGAGGAAGCAAACGTTGCTGAACTGTACAGACAGGTCAAAGTTCAGTTTGATGCTTTAAGCACTCAGTACGACTATGAGCATATTTTCATTGACAATGCCTCAACCGACCGTACTGTTGAGGAACTGAAGAAGTTGGCAGCTAAAGACAAGAATGTCAAGATTATTGTTAATGCCATGAATTTCGGTCACATCCGCTCACCGTTTTACGGGCTCTGCCAAGCATCGGGCGATGCAGCCCTGCTGATGGTGGCTGACCTGCAAGACCCTCCCGAGCTCATTCCTCAGTTCCTGCAGCAGTGGGAGAATGGGCATCGTGTGGTTATTGGCATCAAGAACAAAAGCAAGGAGAATCCTATTATGTATGGGATACGAACCTCGTTCTATAAGCTCATCAAGGCTATTAGCGAGACGCGCCAGATTGAAAACTTCACTGGCTTTGGGCTGTACGACCAGACCTTCATCAGGTTGCTACGGTCTATCGACGATCCTTATCCATACATGCGAGGCTTAGTGGCTGAATATGGCGGTGACTTGGGAGAGGTGTACTACACCCAGCCCAAGCGACTGCACGGTAAGACCCATAACAACTTCTACACACTCTATGATATGGCGATGCTGGGGTTTGTGAATCATTCCAAGGTGCCCCTCCGCATGGCAAGTTTCATCGGATTCATTTCCAGTGCCATTGGTCTGATTGTAGCTCTAATCTACCTGATATATAAGCTTTTCTATTGGGATTCTTTCCAGTTGGGATTTGCACCACTCATCATCGGAGTGTTTCTCTTTGCTAGCGTACAGTTATTCTTTCTTGGTATTGTGGGTGAATATGTTGGTAGCATTCTCACACAAGTGCGTCGCCGTCCATTAGTCATTGAGCGCGAGCGGGTCAACTTCGATGATGACAATTCCCCCTCACTTAAATAACCAGAGATGAAGAAGATGCTCTTTCTTATAGGCGGCGGTGGGTTTATTGGTAAAAATCTGGTCAGATGCTTGCATGACGAATATCATATTTTCGTTTTCGACAAGTATATTGACAGCGAATTCTTTTCCAATTATCCTCAGGTGAAGACCAAGGAATTGGATTTGGTGAACGAGAGCATTCCATATTACATTGATACACCTAACTATATCATCAACTTAGCCAGCATCGTATCGACAGAGCGTGACATGAAACTCTTTGATGAGCTGATCAGTACGAATGTAAGGGTGCTGATTAATTTGTATGAGCGTTTCAAGGGAGAGGAGAACTTGGAGCTGCTCATGCAGTTTGGCAGCTCTGAGGAATATGGCTCGGAAAACTCTCCGTTTGTTGAAACGCAGCGCGAAATACCAACTTCCCCCTACGCATTGGTGAAACAGCTGTCGGTGAATACCGCTATTATGCTCTATCGCGATTTTCATTTTCCCACTATGGCAGTTCGTCCCGGCAACGTGTTTGGCCCCATGCAGGCCAAAACAAAGTTCATTCCCTATGTTGTGGACAAACTGAAGAGGAACCGACCTTTGGAGGTCACCTTTTGTGAGCAGAAGCGCGACACCATCTATATTGATGATTTTTGCTGGTGCATATCTGAACTGCTGAAGCATTCAGAGCGTTGTTTGGGAGAGATTGTAAATGTGAGCAGTGGCGACAGCATAGAGCTGAAGCGCGTCATTGAAATAGCGAAAGACTATCTACATTCTTCGTCAGAAGTGCACTATGGGGCACTTCCTTATCGTGCAAACGAAGTGATGGACCTGCGATGTTCAGTCGATAAACTCTCAGCGCTGATTGGCAAGCTCGTTTGCTTTGATTTTGAAAAGAGATTAAAAGAATATATTGATATTATCAATCAATCTTAGTATATGAAGTATTTGATTACAGGTGGTTGTGGATTTGTTGGTAGCAATCTTGCAGCAGAAGTGTTAAGACAAGGCGAAGAATTGTTCGTTTTAGACAACTTGTTTCGTCATGGAAGTGACAACAACTTGCGGTGGTTGCGCACATTGGGCGATTTTAAATACTATCCCTATGACACTCGGAATATCAATGACGTAGAGACGGTCATCAAGGAAGTGCAACCCGATTATATTTTCCATCTGGCAGGTCAGGTCGCCATGACAACAAGTATTGCCAATCCACGCCTTGACTTTGAGATTAACGGACTGGGTACTTTCAATGTGTTAGACTCGGTGCGTAAGTACTCGCCCCATTCAGTCATTCTCTATAGCTCAACCAATAAGGTATTTGGAGATTTTGAATACTTCCATTTTACCGAGAGTGAGACGCGTTATACCTGTGAGGAATATCCGAAAGGATTTCCCGAATCCATTACACTTGATTTTCATTCCCCCTATGGATGTTCCAAAGGTTGTGCGGATCAATACCTGTTAGACTTCCATCGTATCTACGGCATCAAGACAGTGGTGTTCCGCCATTCTTCAATGTTCGGTGCCAATCAACATGCCACTTTCGACCAAGGATGGATTGGATGGTTCTGCACCAAGGCATTAGAGAAGAAAGCTGATCAAAACACACCACCTTTCACCATCTCGGGAACAGGCAAGCAAGTGCGTGACCTGCTCTATAGTTCCGATGTGGTGAGTCTCTACATGAAGGCAAAGGACTGTGAGGCTGCCTATGGACAGGTGTTCAATATAGGTGGTGGCATAGACAATAGCTTGTCATTACTGGAATTGTTCAAGTTGCTGGAGCGAAAACTTGACGTCAAGATGGAATATACCCAGCTACCTTGGCGCGAGAGCGACCAGAAAGTGTTTGTTGCGGATATTACTAAAGCGAGAGAACTGATAGGGTGGCAACCAAAAGTGGACAAGGATCAGGGAATAGACAATATGTTGAATTGGTTACAGCAGCAATAAGCCTATGAAGCTATCAGTGGTAATCCCTGCCTATCGCGAGGCAGACAACCTTCGCGTGTTGTTGCCTAAGTTGCATGAAGCACTCAAGGGGATAGACTATGACATTAACATTATTGACACCATAGAAGCCATGGACGACACTGAAACGGTGTGTCGTGAGAATAGAGCCAACTATGTTCATCGCCAAGGAGGTAATTTCTATGGCGATGCCGTTCGAACAGGGTTTAAAGTGGCTGACAAGGATTTTATACTGATGATGGATGCTGACGGGTCGCACTCGCCAACTGATTTCGGTAAGATGTTGCAGAACTGCGACCAGTATGATCTCACTATCGGCTCCCGATATGTGACTGACGGAAAGACTGACAACCCTTGGATTCTCATCTTCATGTCGCTGATTGTAAACGTGTGCTTCCGCCTAGCCTTAGGGCTGAAAGTGAAAGACATATCGGACAGTTTCCGCATCTATAGGGCTGCTGACGTCAAGAACCTACAGTTAGATTGTACCAACTTTGACATTGTCGAAGAAATCATCATCAAACTTTCCGTTTATCATCCTGACTATCGCATTCGTGAGGTGCCAATCACCTTCAATAAGCGAATGTATGGAGAATCAAAGCGCGACTTAGTGAAGTTTGCATTTTCGTATGTCTCCACGATCATTAAACTATTCAAGATAAAAAGAAAAGCTCAAAGAGAAGCAAGCAAATGAAAGTAAACCAAATCATACAGCAACAATTGCAAAAGGCCTATGTATGGCAGTTTGTCAAATTCGTGTTGGTGGGTATATCCAATGCCATTGTGCTTTTGGCGGTCTATTACACATTGCTTTTTCTCGGTATTCATTATATTCCAGCCTATGTAGTGGGATTTGCGCTCAGTGTCTTGAATGCATATTTCTGGAACAACCAATTCGTTTTCAAAAATTCGCATTCATCTTTCTGGAAAAAGCTGTCAAAAGTTTACGTTTCTTACATCACGACTTTTTTGCTCAGTATGGTTCTGCTTTATCTGTGGGTAGATGTTATTCATCTGTCTGACAAGATTGCTCCTATTATTAATATCTGTATTACCACACCAGTTAATTTCCTGATGAATAAGCTATGGGCATTCAAGAAATAAAACGACTTTTCTCAGTAAACAACACGTTTGTCATGATGATGACTCTTCTCATTGGTGTTTTCCTGTGGGATCTGTTGTCTGATCCAATGGGGATTCAGTTGAATGTGTTCTTCAGAAGAACTGAAGACTTCATGGCCGATTTCTTCAATGTGCAGCGCTACATTGCAGATTGGGATCCTTATCACAACACAATTAATGGGTTGGGCGAGAAGTGCTATCTGCCATTCACATATTTATTTCTGGAACTCTTCAATGGCTTTTTCCACTATTCTGATGCCACCTTGTCAGACTGCTATGCGTCTTCTACAGCAATGCTGTCGTGTGTGATATTTGTCCTCTTGTCGGTTCTGCTGTTCTATCATTCCCTGAACAAACTCGTTGCTTGCTCTACTGTTCAGAAAGTGCTCATTTTTTTCTCATCGATCATGTTGTTTGCTATTGAGAGGGGCAACATGATCATCCTGTGTGCGGCACTTCTGTGTTACTTCCTTGCATATAAAGATGCTGCTTCTCCGTGGAAGCGAGTCTTTGCGCTTTCATGTCTCTGCATCATCAGTGTCATCAAGATTTACCCTGTGGTTTTCGGGCTTTTCCTTCTTAGGGACAAGCGTTATCGTGCTATCGTTTTTTGTGTCGTCTTGTCCCTGGCTATGGTATTCCTGCCTTTCTTATTCTTCAAAGGGCAATTCGATAATATCAGCCAGTTGTTAACCAACTTATCTGTCTTTGCTGAGACCTATAACCCCGGCCAGCTCTTTCCCCGGTTTGGTATCATCCCGATGGTAGCAACGATTTCCATTTTCTTACAGTCAACTCTGACTGAGAACATGTCAAACATTTGTGCCTTATTGACCATGCTGATGTGCTTAGCTTCTATACTATTGTTCTTCTTCGAAAAGACCCCCTGGAAGCAGACATCACTCCTTGCTTTACCGCTCCTGATGTATCCTACAAATTCAGCATTCTATTGTGGGTTATATATGCTTCCGGTGCTCTTCCTCTTTCTTCGCGACAGCCACAGCAGTAGTATAGACTATATCTATATGCTTTCGTTCTGTATATTGCTCAATCCTTTTCAGATAGTTATCGGTGAAACTACAGTTTCATGGATGCTCTCTAATATTGCTGTCATCTTCTTTTGGTTGCTCCTTTTGGTTGACACTGGCAACCAGTGCATCCGTTCAACCTTCTTTTCACGTTACCAGTCATCAATGAAAAAGTTATGATAAAGAACAACACTTTATTAGCAGTATGCGTGATAGGCTTCTCCATACTCTTTCAAGTACACTGTGCCATTCATGGCTTTGACCTTACTGACGAAGGCTATCTGATGTCTATCTATCAGTGGTTCGGCACTGACAACTATTATGCTCAGGGAGCAGGAGGCTATCCTCTTACGGGCTTCGTAGGATGGCTGTTGAACAGTGTTTATCCCGAAGGTGGCATTCTGGGCATGCGTTTGTGGGGCATTCTTCTGGTTACGCTGACCATAATCATCTTTTACAACTATCTGAAACGCTACTTTTCTCCTAAGATGGTATTGGCAGGATTGCTGATGCAGTCTCTCTTCGTGGCGCAGGATCCTAAGCCGTTCGGCTATAACACACTGACAGCCCTCTTTGCAGGAGTGGCTCTCATCAGCATCATAGAAGGCACGCTGCACAACAAGAAGTGGCTGTTGCTGGCTGGCGGACTTTTACTGGGATTCAACATCTTTGTGCGTATCCCAAATTTGTCGTGCCTGTCTTTCCTTATTATTCCCTGTTTCTATAACTTTAAAAGCTGGA
>JAEEGH010007210.1_pt1 | contig 26854 bp, 22 predicted proteins | sample 9134181 | NCBI WGS metagenome assembly JAEEGH01 (sample SAMN16246544, study PRJNA631951) | gut metagenome | biome: gut microbiome; feature: rumen; material: DP-attached | host: Bos | place: Iran: Karaj | collected 2018-10 | reverse complement strand
GTATAGTCAATCCTTGTTATGGTCCCTGCTCTCACACTTACAGAAGGTACTATGGTAAATGCAAGGGCAAGTATCAGAATGCCACACCATATCCTTATTCTTTTAAAAGACATCTCGGAAAAGAGCTTCATCAGTCAACCTTCTGCTTCTTAATGGTTATTACGTCACTTTCATTAGCATAGTTGTAATAGTTCTTTATATCTTTCTTGGTTCCTCCCTGGTTCGGGTGCTTTCCGTATCCGGCCCAGGAATTTATCGGATCCGCATATGCCTCGTGATTGTCACATACGATCTGGCACCACTGATCATCCCACTTATTGGCGTTTACATGCACCCACTTAAGAGGAGGATCATCATCCATTACAGCGTCCAGATAATCCAGGATAAGTCCCAGTGCTCTTGTGGATCCTGCGCAGGTATATTCCTGGCCGATGAAAACTCCGTAGGCTGTTCTGTATATCTTGCTGTTTGAGCTCTTAACCTGATCCTGAGTCAGCTCCACACCAAGGTCGCAATAAGCTCTGACAATTCCTGTCGCATATACGATCATCTTTATCTGATCGCCATCTTTGTAAGCGTCATGTTTTGGTTTAACGTGATCATACACATGCTGTGCAATCTGATAAGCGATATCTCTTGCTGCAACTTCCTGAGCTCTTGTCATTCCACCGTTGCTGTGCAGATTTCCTGAAATAACAACCATTCCGTCCTGCTTTTTGCTGGTCTTCTGATAAGATGGAACAACGTACTCATAGCTACTGCTCTGAGGATAAGGTCCGATAACGATCTGCTTATCGGCTACTCTCTTTTCTTTTATTCCAAACTCTACGTAGTGCTTGATGAGCAGCTCCGGATTGGGGCCGAAAGCATCGCGAAGGTCAGAGTAGTTTAAGTAGTAGTAAAGCGGATTATAGTAATAGGGAGCCCCCGAATAATCCACACCGTTGTACTTGGTCGTGCCCTTTTCCAGTGTTTTTCTTGTATCCTCTGAGAGCTTTATACCATCTCCCTGAGTATAACCGGACGCCTCTGCTTTTATGGCATTTACCGGGAAAAGAATCAGTCCACAGATCATGGTAATTCCAAACACTATGCAGACCACTCTCTTCAAAAACAACTTCATGAAAAACACCTCACTTTCGACTGAACCTTGGGTAAAAAAGAGCATAAAAAAAGCCAACAAGATTTTCATACATTAATCTTATCGGCTAATTTTATAAAATATTTATACTAATTCGAATGTTTTCCGTTAATTAAAGTTAACGCTGCAAAAGCAAAACCTGTTATCAGCACCAATAATCTGATCTGATAGTCATCTGCCGGATCTGAAGTATCCGCTCTTCTTGCACCCAGAACTCTTTGCGAAACTGTGCTGTTACCTGCTGCCTGAAGAGAGTCCATCACCACATTTCCGGTAGTGGCTGTGAGTCCTGAATTCGTTTTTACAACAGAAATAATCGATGCAGTTCCAGAACCTGATGTATCCTCACTTCCGCTGACCGTTGCAGTTTCTCCGGTTCCCGGATCCACCAGTATCAGCTCACCGTTTACCTTTTTGATATTGTAGAGGTCATTAACAGGTTTGCCATTCTCATCAACAATGATGACGGTGGTTATCTCATTAAGTGATCTGCCTACACCGGTCTGACTTCCGTTTATGACTACTTTTTCTATTCTGTGTCCCTCAAGGAGTGATCCCGAGGTGATGGTAAAGCTACCATCCGTAAGGGTCTGGCCCTGGTCATTTATAACTGTGGTACCTGCCTTAACTGTAATGTCCCTGGCTTTTACACTTACCGTTCCGGTTACCGGAAGGACATTAAACTTGGCAGGAAGAATATTGCCGGCTGAATCCTTGATAACAAAGTCAGCTGCACTCCTTAATGGGTGGTCATCGGCATCATAGAAAACAACTTCCTGTGAGTCTCCGATGTTTGTTACCTTGGCAAAGGCCTTAACAACATTCACCCAGAAATCCTGGCCCTGATAGGAAAACTCTGTTCCCCGGCCATCATCCGCATAGGATTTGGTTCCGATAAACTTGCCATAGCACTCGTAGAGGTATCCGATGATGGGATTGTCGCTCTCTTTGTCTTTTACCACAATCTCAAAGCCACCAACGATATGCTCTTTGCCGTCAAAGACTATCTCCTTGCACTCTTCCCCATTTTCAAGAAACAGTGCTCTTATCTCCAGCGTAACATCAGGGATCGGTTCGATTGCTTCGACCGGTTTCTCAGGTTCCTGTGGATCTTCTGTCTCCTGTGGATCTTTCGGATCCTTTGGGTCTTCTGATTCCTGCGGATCTTCTGTTTCCTGTGGGTTTTCTTCCTGAGGATCCTCTAATTCCTGCGGATCTTCCGTATTCTGCGGATCTTCGGATTCCTCAATAGTTCTTTCTCTTATTACACCGTCTACATGAATTGTGACGTCGGCATTAGGATAGCCGGTTGCAGCATTTTTAATGACATACCACACAACGTAGTGTCTGGTCTCATCAAAGTCTCCAACCGCTTCCTTTAAGTCTGCCGCCTGTGGGAGCCTTTTCAGCATCTGTGAAACCTCATTGGATGCTGTGAATCCGTCAGATAAAAGAGCTTCCTCAGAGCCATCAACTGCATGAGTACTTGGTGAATAAGACGATGCAGATACTGCTCCGTCAATTCTGATAGCAGATGAATACTGAACTACAGAATAGTTAGCAGGCTCTTCCGGAATATCAGCTCCAATGGCTGCTCCTCTTATAAAGAAGCATACATCAAGAGCCTCATTAGTATCTTCCGTGACATCTGGCTGGATCAGGTCCTGATCGTTATTTAGTTCTTCAGCTCTGACACTGATCGACATGCTACCGCTCCCCAGCACAGCACAAAAGATGATCAGTGTCATTAGAATGCAAAGTGCATTCCTGACCTGGATTCTCATAACGAATACCACTCCCAAATTAAATCTATATAAACATACTGAAATATCATAACAAATATTCTATCATATCAGCTATCATATCTGCGTGTTTTTTTGTATGGAATCAAAATATCTTCATGGCATCCGATATGGATGAAACCCCGATTATCTCTACATCCTTGAAGGTGCTCTTTAGCTTGGATTCAAGGGCTTTGGGTACGATACAGGTCTTAAAACCGAGCTTTCTTGCTTCCGATACTCTGGCCTGCGCCATATTCACTGAGCGCACTTCTCCCGAGAGACCGACTTCGCCGAAAGCAATCACATCTCCGCTTATGGGCTTGTTCTTAAAGCTTGAAATAAGCGCAAGACAAATTCCGAGATCTAGTGAAGGCTCTGCGATCCTCATACCTCCTGCAAGATTTACGTAGGCATCTGATTCGCCCATCTGAAGGCCGACTCTCTTTTCCAGAACAGCCATTAAGAGGTTAACTCTGTTGTAGTCTGTTCCGTTTGCCTGTCTCTTGGGAAATCCAAAGTTACTCCTGCAGACAAGGGCCTGAATCTCAATAAGTATAGGTCTTGTTCCCTCTACCGAGCAGGTTACGACTGATCCGCTGGCATTTTCAGGCCTTCCATCCAGCATGAACTCTGAAGGATTGGTAACCTCCACAAGGCCCTTCTCCTGCATCTCAAAAACTCCGATCTCGTTGGTGGAACCAAAACGGTTTTTAACTGCTCTGAGTATCCTGTAGGATGCATGCCTGTCGCCCTCAAAGTAAAGCACAGTATCAACCATGTGCTCTAGGACTCTTGGTCCTGCAACCTGACCTTCCTTGGTAACATGTCCCACGATGAATATTGAAATATTCATGCTCTTGGCGATGCGAAGCAGGACAGAAGTTGACTCTCTGACCTGGGACACACTTCCCGGAGCTGATGAAACAGCTTCATTGTACATGGTCTGAATTGAATCGATGATAACCACATTGGGTTTAGCCCTTGTAATAGCTTCCTCAATATTGCCAAGGTTAGTCTCACACATGAACTTGAGCTTATCCGAGAACTCCCCAATTCTGTTGGCCCTTAGCTTGATCTGGCGAAGAGATTCCTCACCTGAAATATACAAAACGTCTTTGTCATCAGATGAAATATTGCCTGCAACCTGCAGAAGGATCGTTGACTTACCGATTCCCGGATCTCCTCCCACAAGTATGAGGGAACCCTTAACAAGCCCTCCTCCGAGAACTCTGTTCAGCTCACCTATATGAGTGTCGTACCTCTCCTCGTCATTCATCTCAATGTCCGAGAGAGCCTTTGGAGCCTCATATGCTACGGCAGCGCCCGTCGAGGCACTTATCCCTTTAGCCGGCTTTGCAGCAGGCTTTACCGTCTCTTCAACAAATGTATTCCATTCCTTACACCCCGGGCACTGTCCCATCCATTTGGATGACTCATACCCGCAGCTCTGACAGAAAAAAACTGATTTGATCTTTGTTGCCATTTAACCTCCCTTATACCCCACAAATTAAAAAGAGCTTTCCTTATCACGGAAAGCTCTTTGATAATATTTTGTTATTTACAGACCTTGACCTCTACAGGGCCTTCGCCTGACAGTTCCACGCTGATGTTCAGCTTGCCACCAAGATTTGTTGTCATCTTGCCGATGCTGTTTCCGCCAACAGATACACTGTACTCAGTGTTCTCCAAGAGTCCAAGTGTGATCTGTGCATCGCTGTCACCCTCTACGCTGAACTCCACCCCGTTATCTGTCTCCTTGAAACCTGTGACAGCAGTTCCGGGAACTGACTCATAAACAAAGTTCTCATTACTCTCGAGCTTTGTGATATCCTTGTAGGTCTTTACCTTGAGGATATTACCGTTGTGCTCAAAATTCTCCAGCTTCTTCTTTTCCGGAAGCTTGTAATTGCCAAAGCTTACAGTGCCATCACTTTCAGCTTTGATCAACTGTTCTACGACAGCCATAGTAGTCCTCCTAAGCATGTTGCACTTTTAATAAGTAACCCATATATAAAGTATATCCTACTCCGACACATTATTAAATTAAATTTTTCTTATTTTTTGACCGGTTTTTTTGTCGTCTTTTTGGCCGGCTTTTTTGTTGTCACTGTGCTCTTTGTCTTGGACGTGCCCTTACTCTTTGTGGTCTTTACGGACACCTTCTTAACGGAAGAACTCTTTCCGTCTTTTCCCACAAAAACAACCTTGTCATCCTTAAGAGTTACTGTAACATCCATACCTGCCTTGATGTTGCCCTTAAGAAGTTCTTCGGCCATTGCATCCTCAATGGTGGACTGGATAGCTCTTTTAAGAGGTCTTGCACCCATCTTGGCATCGGAATGCTTGGTAACCAGGTACTTCTTAACTGCAGGTGAGATGGTAAGATTGATATCCATCTGTGCCTTGCATCTCTTGGAGAGATTCTGAGAAAGGAGTGTTACGATGTCCATCATCTCTTTCTCTGTAAGAGTATGGAATACCATGATCTCATCAATACGGTTGATGAACTCGGGTTTAAAGAGCTTTTTCACCTCTTCCATAACGCCGTTTTTCATGTCTTCGTAATCTCTCTTGGCATCAGGTCCTGCGCCAAATCCGAGCTTCTTGGGATCTACGATCTTCTGAGCTCCTACATTGGAAGTCATGATAAGGATGGTATTCTTAAAGCTTACCTTTCTGCCCTTGGAATCTGTGATGTGTCCGTCATCAAGCACCTGAAGAAGGATATTGAAGATATCCGGATGGGCCTTCTCAATCTCATCAAACAGGATTACGGAATAAGGATGGCGACGTACCTTCTCAGAGAGCTGGCCTCCGTCATCAAATCCTACATATCCGGGCGGTGATCCGATCATCTTGGATACCGAATGGCCTTCCATGTACTCAGACATATCAACTCTTATAAGAGCATTCTCATCGCCAAACATTGCCTCTGCAAGTGCCTTGGACAGCTCTGTCTTACCTACACCTGTAGGACCCAGGAAAAGAAATGATCCAATAGGTCTGTTCGGATCCTGAAGTCCAACTCTTCCTCTTCTTATGGCCTTGGATACTGCCTTTACAGCATCCTCCTGACCGATAACTCTCTTGTGGAGTACAGACTCAAGTTTAAGGAGCTTCTCAGACTCTTTTTCTGCGATCTTCTTAACAGGGATTCTGGTCCATTCAGCTACAACCTCTGCAATGTCGTTCTCATTAACGATAAAGCCTGATGTGAGATTCTTTCTCTTCTCTGCAGCTCTAACCTTCTGGAGCTTATTAAGGAGCTGGTTCTGCTGCTTGTTGTATAATCCGGCATTGGCAAAGTCACCTGCCTTTAGGGCATTTTCTATGCTGATGTCGAGATCCCTGATTTCCTGCTCAAGGTCTTTTACCTTGGAGGAAACGCCCATGGTGCGCAGTCTTACCGCTGAAGCTGCTTCATCGATAAGGTCAATGGCCTTATCAGGAAGGTTTCTGTCATTGATATATCTCTCGGAGAGCTCAACGGCAGCCTTGATAGCTTCGGGAGTAATGGTAACCCTGTGGTGTTCCTCGTATTTGCTGACAATTCCGTTAAGAATTGCAGTAGCTTCTTCCTTGGTGGGCTCATCCACGTTCACCGGCTGGAATCTGCGCTCTAAGGCTGCATCCTTCTCCACATACTTGCGGTACTCGGTGATGGTTGTTGCACCGATCATCTGGATCTCACCTCTTGCAAGAGACGGTTTAAGGATGTTGGAAGCATCGATGGCGCCCTCTGCGCCGCCGGCACCGATAAGAGTGTGCATCTCATCTACAAAGAGGATGATATTGCCATCATCTGCAACTTCTTTGATGACCTTCTTGATCCTCTCCTCGAACTCACCTCTATATTTGGAACCTGCGATCATGCCCGAAAGATCCAGGGTTACAAGTCTCTTGTTCTGAACTGTAAGCGGAACATCACCTGAAGCAATTCTCTGGGCAAGTCCCTCTACAACTGCAGTCTTACCTACACCCGGTTCACCGATAAGACATGGATTGTTCTTGGTTCTTCTTGAGAGAATCTGGATCACTCTCTTGATCTCCCTCTCTCTTCCGATAACGGGATCGAGCTTACCTTCGGTGGCAAGTGCTGTCATGTCTCTACTGTACTGAGCCAGGATTGATGCCTTCTTGCCAGTCTTCTGTGCAATTGCCTTCTTACCAAGATCCTCTTTTACAATATTGGGATCCTCGCCCATGGCAGCAAGTGTCTCTGCGTAAATCTTCTGAGCAGGTACGTTGAGAGTGCTGATAAGTCTTACAGCTACGTTCTCTCCCTCTTTGATAAGGGCAAGAAGAATATGCTCTGTTCCCGTCTTGTCTGCATGGAAACGCTCTGCCAGCTTGTGAGCCTCCTCAAGGACCTTCTCAGCTCTTGGTGAAAAGCCGTCCCTGTCAAGGGTTCTGACATTACTATCGGGAACGATAAGGTCTCTTATCATGTCCATCATCCTGTTCTCATCGATACCGTTGTCGATAAGAATCCTGGATGCCACACATCCGTCCTCTAAGATAAGTCCCATGAGGATGTGCTCTGTTCCCACATAATTAAGTTTAAGTGTCCTTGCTGTCTTCTTGGCCAGCTTAAGGACGTCATTGGCCATCGCTGTGAATTTAGATTCCATATGTTAATCCTTTCTGTTAAAGGTTTGTGTAAGCCTCGTAATTGTCATAGAGTTCATCTACCAGTGAATGTATATCATCCCTGCCAATTCCCTTACAAATGGCTCTGGCAAGAACTACTGCCAGCTCGCTCCTTGCTTCCTTAAGGGCCTTGAGCTTGTTGATATCGAGGGCAATTATCGCGCCTCTCCTCCTGTCAATCTTCACAAATCCTTCCTGTTGGAGAATGGAGTATGCCTTGTTGACCGTATGCATGTTGATGCCTATGGTCTCAGCCAGCTGCCTCACACTGGGAAGCTGCTCTCCCTCCCTGAACTGAGACGTGGCAATTCCCAATATGATCTGATTACAGAGCTGAACGTATATCGCCTCATCACTGTTAAAATCAATTTCTATGATCATAGATCGCGCCTCCTTACTGTGATATGTTTAGTATAACACATATTACAGAATTTTCCTACTGCCTGGAAAATTCCGCCTGTTGGCGCGTATGCCGGACGCTATTGCGCGGTTGTTGGCGCGCCAGCCAAGACGCCAGCCTCACATCCCGCCCCGGCTGCGCAAGCATTGTAGCACAAAATATTAGGACTGCAAGGGCTGCCCGAGCATGCAGGCTCAGCGTACTGTCCCTTGCAGTCCTAATATTTTATGCATCTTGGTCACTAAGCCGGGGCAGCATGTTAGGTTATAGAAGAACTCAAAGCTAGTGCAAGCTTTTTCATGTCCCGGTGGCAATATCCTATGCTTCTGCCACAGATTTCGGTCAAGCGCCTGCCTTCATCTGCTTATTTCTCATGTCCCAGACATAGATATGCGGCTATCTGCCACATACTTTGGCTAAAGACAACCCCTTGTGCAAGCTTTTTTCATGTCCCGTAGACAATAACCTGCACTTCTGCCACAGATTTCAGCCAAGCGCCTGCCTTCATCTGCTTATTTGTCATGTCCCAGACATAGATATGTGGCTATCTGCCACATACTTCGGCCAGAGATAGCTCCTTATGCAAGCTTTTTTCATGTCCCGAAGACAATTTCCTGCACTTCTGCCACAGATTTCAGCCAAGCGCCTGCCTTCATCTGCTTATTTGTCATGTCCTAGACATAGATATGCGGCTATCTGCCACATACTTCAGCCGGCAATAACCCCTTGTGCAAGCTTTTTTCATGTCCCGTAGGCAATAACCTGCGCTTCTGCCACAGATTTCAGCTAAGTCCTCGCCTTCATCTGCACATTTCTCATGTCCCAGACATGGATATGTGGCTATTTGCCACATACTTCAGCTAGAGATACCCCCTTGTGCAAGCTTTTACCTGTCAATTAGCCAACATCCTTCCTTCCAGCCATAAACTTCTGCTCAGGGCAGTTCCTTGTGCAAACCTTTTACCTGTCAATCTGCCACAAACCTTCCTCCCTGCCATAAAATAAAGCTTGAGAAAAGGTCTTGTGCAAGCTTTTTACCTGTCAATCAGCCGCAATCCATCCTCCCTGCCATAAAATAAAGCTTGAAAAAAGGTTTTGTGCAAGCTTTTTACCTGTCAATTAGCCAATATCCTTCCTCCCTGCCATAAAATAAAGCTTGTAAAAGGGTTTTGTACAAGCCTTTTACCTGTCAATCTGCCAACGCCCTTCCTCCTGCCATAAATCGCACTCCTCCTCAATCCCCATATCCCAAGCCCCGCTTACAGACCGTAATGTTTATATATGCGCCGAAGTCCAGAGACAGTACGCTGGGCGCTGCCCCTCAAGCGCCCGGGCAGCTCTGGGCTTCGGCGTATATATAAACTACAATGCACGCACAGCGGGGCTATCAGGATATCAGATATATCACCGTCTTCCCACCTCAGCCGCAAGGTGCAAAAAGGCCCTCCGCACCAAGCGGAGGGCCTTTCATTCATCAGACAGATCATCTGTCGCAGTATTTACTTATCATCGTCAAGATCAAGGAACTCAAACTCGAAATCGTCATCATCGCCGATGAAGTTCTTTGTCTTACGTCTTGGAGCCTCTTCTCTTCTTGGCTCTTCTGCCTCAGGTCTTGAAGGTCTTCTTACGGGACGCTCCTCAGCCTCTTCTCTTGCAGGTCTTCTTACAGGTCTCTCCTCGGCTGTTCTTCTTGCAGAGCGCTCCTCGTCATACTCTGCTGTCTGTCTTCTTGGTCTTACAGGACGCTCCTCAGCATCCTCTTCTCTTGCAGGCCTTCTTGTAGGTCTTGCTGCAGCTTCTTCCCTGTTTGGTCTTACTGTTCTCTCTTCAGCTGTTGCTCTTCTTGTAGGTCTGCGCTCTTCCTCGTCATCATCCTCACGAGCTCTTCTTCTGGAAGACTGTGAATAACGATCGTACTCTTCCTCTTCTTCGTCCTCATAGTAGAGTGAATCGCGAAGCTTAAGTGCAAGAAGGATAAGTCCTACTACAAGTGCTGCGATAACAACTGCAAGGATGATAAGGATTGTCTTGTAGTTGTTGTTTGTCTTAACGAGCTTGTTAACCTCATCACTGCTCTTAGCTGCATCGATGAGTTCGTTTACCTTAACTCTGTAGCCTTCAACGTTGTCATAGAGGTACCAAACTGAACCATTCTCACCATCCTCAAGATATACAAGTGAGTAATGTCCGTCACCTGCATCATTTGAAGCTGCAGGCTGTGAGCTCTCTTCAGACTGGCCTTCCTCAGTTCCTTCAGGGTTCTCACCCTCTACTGCTTCAGGAGTTTCGCCCTCAGCACCTTCCGGATTCTCAGCAGGTGCATCGGCATTTACCTCTAAGAGATCGCTTCTGATAAAACCTGTCTTGTTGCTGCTTCCGAAGGTTACCTGATACCATGTCTTATTATCTGAGCCTGTTGCCTCACCGGTAATTGTTACTGTATCGCCTCTTGTAACCTTACCAACTGAGTTGTAAGCTGTTCCTGCTCCCTCACGGACATTAACGCTGTCCTGTGTGATGGTTGCAGTCTTTGTATCTGTTGCAGTTACTGTTGTTGCAGGAAGTGAAGCTGCAGCAGCATTGTTCTGTGTAGTATTTGATGTAGTGGTGGTTGTAGCCTTAGCTGATGAATCACCGGATTTCTTGATAAGGTCGCTTCTTACATAGCCCTTATCTGTCTTGTTGACACGGATCTTGTACCATACATACCCGGAAGCATCAGTAGCCTCGTCGATGATCTCAACCGTATCGCCCTCTCTAAGGCTTGATATCTGGGAAGCAGTTGTGCTTGCCTCAGATCTTACCTTAACATTTGAGGTTGCAACTGTTCCTGTAGTCTCTGTGTAGGCAAGTGCCTGAACACCCATTGATACGAACATTGTCGCTGATAATATGGCTGAAAGCCCAAGCGACATAAGTCTCTTTCCTAGTCTTTTCATTTTTTACTCCTCCATTTCATCAATCGCCTTACCAATGTCATGACGCATGTATTTATTCTCAAAGTCTACCCACTCTGTAGCCTCATAAGCCTTCTTGCGGGCTTCTGAGAGAGTGTCCCCTTTAGCTGTTATGCCAAGTACTCTACCGCCATTTGTAACAATGCCTTCGGCTGTCTTTTTGGTTCCTGCATGGAAGCAGTAATATCCGTCCTTGCCCTTAAAGTTCTCAAGTCCCTTGATGAGCTTGCCCTTCTCGTAGCTAAGTGGATATCCGTCACTTGCAAGGACAACACATACTGCTGCCTTGTCCTCAAACTCAAGGTCAAGGTCTTCCAGTGTTCCGTCTATGCAGGCATTACAAACATCTATTATATCAGTTTTAAGTCTCGGAAGCACTACCTGTGCTTCAGGATCTCCAAATCTCGCGTTATACTCTAAAACCTTAGGTCCATCCTCTGTCAGCATAAGTCCGAAGAAGATAACTCCCTTGAACTCTCTGCCCTCTTTGGCCATGGCTTCAACTGTCCTGCCATAGATATTCTCACGGCAGAACTTGTCAATCTCTTCTGTGTAGAAGGGGCTTGGTGAGAAGTTACCCATTCCACCCGTGTTAAGTCCTGTATCTCCGTCGCCGGCTCTCTTGTGATCCTGAGCGCTGCTCATGAGCTTATAGGTCTTACCATCCACAAAAGACAGTACAGAAACCTCTCTGCCTGTCATGAATTCTTCGATGACCATGTGATTTCCTGCATCTCCGAATTTCTTATCCTGCATTATCTCTTTAACGCCGGCCTTTGCTTCCTCAAGGTCCTGGCAGATGAGAACGCCTTTTCCAAGAGCAAGACCATCAGCCTTAAGAACAATCGGGAACTTGGCACTCTCAAGATATTTAAGAGCATCCTCCGCATTGTCAAAGGTCTCATAAGCCGCGGTAGGAATGTTATATTTCTTCATAAGATCCTTGGAAAAAGCCTTGCTTCCCTCAAGGATAGCTGCATTCTTGCGAGGTCCGAATACCCTTAGTCCTTCAGCCTCGAATGCATCTACAATACCGCCAACCAGCGGATCATCCATTCCGACAATGGTGAGATCAATCTCTTTTTCCTTAGCAAAAGAAGTGAGCTTATCAAATTCCATTGGAGTGATGGGCACACACTCTGCAAGCTCTGCTATTCCACCGTTACCCGGTGCGCAGTAAATCTTGTCCACCTTGGCTGATCTTGAAACCGCCTCGGCAATTGCATGTTCACGTCCACCTCCGCCAACAATCAAAACTTTCATCAGAAAACTGTCTCCTCTTCATACCCTTCAATAAATACTTTGTTTCCCCTGATCTGAACCTTATTATTGGCGATCAGATCAATCGCCATGGGAAGTATCTTCCACTCAGCCTGTTCCATGATGCGTTTCTGAAGAACCTCCGGTGTATCGTCCTGTCTGATCATGACAGGCTTCTGCAAAATGATTGGTCCTGTATCTGTACCTTCATCCACAAAGTGAACCGTTGCTCCCGATACTCTTACGCCTCTCTCCAACGCCTTCTCATGAACCTTAAGGCCATAGTAGCCTGTTCCGCAGAAGGATGGTATCAGTGAAGGATGAATGTTTATGATCCTTCCCTCAAATTCCCTGACAACAATATCCGGAATTACAACTAGGCATCCTGCCAGTACTATGAGGTCCGGAGAAGCATCTTTCAGAATCTGCAAAAGAGCTTTGTTAAAGTCCTCTCTGTTTTCGAATTCCTTAGGGCTCTTGCATACACTCTTTATCCCTGCCTTCTTTGCTCTCTCAAGAGCATAAGCATTTGGATTGTTGCTGTATACAAGACAAATCTCGGTATTGGTAATGGTTTTATTCTCTATAGCATCGATAATAGCCTGAAGATTAGTACCGCCCCCAGACACCAGAACTGCAATTTTCATCGGCTTCTTCCTCTTAAATCAGCTCTGCGCACTTCTCGCCGCTCTCACAGGAGCCTACGATCCATGCCTTTTCTCCGGAAGCCTCAATAGCCTTCAGAGCAGCCTCTGCGTCATTCTTATCAACAGCAAGGACCATTCCAAGTCCCATGTTGAATGTGTTGTACATCATCTTCTCATCGATTCCGCCCTTCTTCTGCATAAGTGAGAAGATAGGTGGAATATCGTAACTGTCTTTTTTAACAACTGCCTTGATACCATCAGGAAGCATTCTCGGAATGTTCTCATAGAATCCGCCTCCGGTGATATGTGAGCAGCCCTTAACCTTAACGCCTGAAGTCTTAAGGGACTTCATCATCTTTACATATATTCTTGTGGGTGTAAGAAGACACTCGCCAAGTGTCTGTCCAAGTTCATCCACGTAGGTCTCAAGGTTTTCTTTGGTCATGTCAAAGACCTTGCGGACCAGTGAAAATCCGTTTGAGTGAACGCCGCTGCTTGCAACGCCGATAAGTACATCTCCGGCCTTGATGGTGCTGCCGTCTATCATGTCTTTTCTGTCTACAACGCCTACAGTAAATCCTGCTACGTCGTACTCATCCTCCGGCATAAGTCCCGGATGCTCAGCTGTCTCGCCACCGATAAGTGCACACTCAGACTGCTTGCAGCCCTCAGCAACGCCCTTAACGATCGCAGCTATCTTCTCCGGAATGTTTCTTCCGCAGGCAATATAGTCAAGGAAGAATAATGGCTCGCCGCCGGCGCAGGCAACATCGTTTACACACATTGCTACGGCATCAATTCCGATAGTGTCATGTTTGTCCAGCAGAAATGCCAGCTTGATCTTGGTGCCGACACCGTCTGTTCCTGATAAAAGAACCGGATCCTCCATGTCCTTGATCGCAGCCATGGAAAAAGCTCCTGAAAATCCGCCAAGTCCGCCTAAAACCTCGGGCCTGTTTGTCTGCTTAACGTAATCCTTGATAAGTTCAACGGACTTGTAGCCCGCTTCAATGTCTACTCCAGCTGATTTGTAATCCAGTGCCATCATTCACTCCTCATATTCAAATTAATAATTTTTGTATCCGACTTCCTGCAGTCTCTTGTCCTTCTCAACAACCGCATCCTTAAGGGAAGCTGAGTAGTCTTTAAGTCTGCCTAAAAGCTCATCATCAGATGTTGCCAGAATCTTAGCAGCAAGCAGTCCTGCATTTGCTCCGCCGTTAATGGCAACAGTTGCAACAGGAATACCCGAAGGCATCTGAACTATGCTGTACAAAGAATCTCTTCCTCCAAGGGAAGTGGTGTGCATAGGTATTCCGATAACAGGCATCGGAAAGATTGCAGCGCACATACCCGGCAGATGAGCTGCCATACCTGCTCCTGCAATGATAACTTTAAAACCTTTTTCCTCAGCGGTCTTGGCATACTCAAAGAACTCATCAGGCTCTCTGTGCGCTGAAATAATGCGCATCTCATAAGAAACACCAAGCTTATCAAGAACCTCTGCTGCCTTACTCATTACGGGCATATCTGAATCGCTGCCCATTACAATTCCTACTTTTGGCATTGTATCCTCCTATATCTAGTCACACGTATCATACCATAATACTAAATATTGTGCACTACAAAAAGCTCAAAATTAACAAAAAAACAACAAATATGATTGATATCAGATTCAGTATTATTCCCAGATTGGGGAAGAGTTTGAAGATATCTCGTTCAAATCTTGACATTATTCCGAGTACAATTCCCACAACAGAAAAAATGGCCGCAACTAAAGCCGCTGCGGCGTATCTGATCTGCGCCTGGCCTCCGTCCCTGTATGTAAATACAACGGCAAAAGCCAGTGCTGTAACCGATATACATCCCAAGATTGCGGACATTACGCCCTTCTCGGGATGTCTGTTATCGGTAAACATATAACGGTCTCTGACCGGTTCAAATTTTTTGATGCGAAACTTAAACTTTTTCATATCAGAAAATGATCTTCTTTCTTGATCCAAGGAGCTTGGCTCCACTGATGATAAGAAGAACTCCTGTTGCAAGTCCTACTGTGATCGAGATAATTCCAAAGGCAATATTAAGAGCCCCTGATCCTCCCAAAACCTTGTATACATGCTCGTCCATAAAAAGCCTCCTGATTATTTAGCGCCGTATTCAGCGTAGTATTCGTCAATCTGTTTCTTAATGTCTTTTGTTAAAAGAACTTCTCCATCAATCGGTCTGTTGTAGAGATATTCAACAACATCGGACATGTTAACAATAGCATGAGCGCCAAAACCATATCTTTCCTTGATCTCATCAAGAGCACTCATGTCTGAGTCCTGTCCCTTTTCCTGTCTGTTTAAGGAAACCATAAGACCAACTATATCACAGTCAGCCTGAGCCTGGATGATGGGAACCGTCTCCTCGATGGACTTACCTGATGTTGTAACATCCTCGATGATAAGGACTCTGTCACCGTCACGAAGTTTGGATCCAAGAAGGATACCCTTATCGCCGTGGTCCTTGATCTCTTTTCTGTTAGAACAGTATCTGATCTCTCTTCCGTAGAGTTCGCTGATAGCAACGCTTGTAGCTACAGCAAGCGGAATTCCCTTATAAGCAGGTCCGAACAGTACATCAAACTCAAGACCATAGGTATCATGGATTGCTCTTGCATAGTACTCGCCAAGCTTACGAAGCTGAGCGCCTGTTACATATGCTCCGGCATTCATGAAAAATGGTGACTTTCTTCCGCTCTTAAGTGTAAAATCCCCAAACTTAAGGACATTGCTGTCCACCATAAACTCGATAAATTCTTCCTTGTACCTCTCCATAACTATACTCTCCTTTGTAATGCTTCTTCAATGTCTTTTTTCATATCAAGAGCAGCTGCTCTTGCAGCTTCTCCAACTCTTCCGTCAGAAAACTCTTTATAGGAATCGCTCTTCCAAGCGGCTATAATGCCTCTTGAGGAGTTGACGATCGCTCCAAGTCCGTCCTTGTTAAAGAAATGAACAAGGTCTTTTCCCTTACCGCCCTGTGCGCCATAGCCGGGAACAAGGATATAGGCATGAGGCATGATCTCTCTTAGTATCTTGCCCATTTCGGGATATGTAGCACCAACCACTGCGCCGACGTTGCTGTAGGCGCCGTCCATGGACTCAAGGCCCCACTTCTCCACCTGCTCGCCGACTATCTCATAGAGTGGTCTTCCATCTATAAGTCTGTCCTGGAATTCTCCGCTGGATGGATTGGAAGTCTTGACCAGCACAAAGATTCCCTTGTCTGCAGTGTTGCATACATCTATGAAAGGCTTAACGCCGTCTGTTCCAAGATAGGGGTTTACTGTGGCGAAATCTGCATCAAAGCCACTGAAGGTAGAATCCCCGATTTTTACTCCTCCCAAATGTGCCTGCGCGTATGAAAGTGAGGTTGAACCGATGTCTCCTCTCTTTACATCCGCAATTACCACAAGTCCCTTTTCCTTGCAGTAATCAACAGTCTTCTTGTAGGTTATAAGTCCCGGAATTCCCAGTTCCTCGTACATGGCTATCTGGGGCTTAACTGCCGGGACAATATCATAAATATTGTCTACGATCTCCTTATTATACTGCCAGAAGGCTTCTGCTGCGCCTTCAAGATTTTTTCCCTTTTCTTCAAAGCATTTGTCCTTTATCCTGTCCGGGATAAAATCGAGTTTTGGATCCAGCCCCACCACGATCGGGGCGTTTGTCTTTTGAATCTTGTCAATAAGTTTGGAGACCATGAAAATTTACCTTTTCCCTTAATTATATTTTTGCCTGTTTTCCAGGACTGCAAAGAAGTCATCGATTGAGCTGATGAGCTTATCTTTCGGCATAGATTTTAAAAGATATTTGGCTGGCTTAAGGCTTATAACTTTCATTACGCTTTCCTTGTCATCCTTGGCTGTAAGGAAGATAACCGGGATGTCCTTGATGGCAGGCATCTCTCTTATCGTCTTTAAAACCTCGGGGCCGTTCATGACGGGCATCTCATAGTCTAAAAGGACCAGATCCACCGGGGTCTGTGCAAGGAATGAAAGTGCAATCTTACCTGAAGTTGCCATATAAACGTGATACTTAACCGAGAGCCATGTCTTCATCATTCTAAGCATAGCGCCGTCGTCATCGACGATGAGGACTTTTTTCCTCTGGCTCTCATCAAGAGCGCTGTAGTCAAAGACTACATTCAGATTCTGAGCAAGAAGCTTGACGTCAAGAGGTCTTTGGTAAGTCTCCTGAATCTTCTCCTTTGGAATGATGGATGATGCAAACTGAAGCTCCTCCTGATTGCCAATGAGATAGAGCATGAAACGGTCGGAATCAATTGCCACATTGAGATAATTTAAGAATTCTGCCTTATCAACTTTAAAGTCGCCAAGATAGAGAATATATACCTTAGGCTTCTCTTCCATTGCCATAATAACCTTGTCATCAGGCAACACAAAGTCTACCTGGAAGTCCTCTTTCTCAAGTCCAACCATGATAGCATTAACCATGAAGCTCTTTACTGTTCCTATAAGCAGTACTCTCTTATCCATCTTCAAGTGCCTCTCACTTATATTTACTCTACAATATATTTAAAAGTCCATCTCTGTCAACTGCTGCCAGAAGTCTTTTTACATCGTGATACTTGTCCTTATAATCCTCCGGAATGGCGTATCCATCAAGCATTTGCATGATATCGTCCGCACTGTCGAAGTATGAAGCCGATACAAATTCTTTTATTGAAGCAAAAGCTCCCTCAAGATCTTCTACGCTTATTTCCGGCTTTTGATCGTCTTCTTCGACAAAAAGCGGTTCAAATCTTTTTATATAGCTTCTGTACAGATCAAGTAGTCCCGGAGTCAGAGCATTTATTTCATCCAGATTCTCACTGTTTCCGCAGCTCTCCAGATATTCCGCCTTATCGGAAAGGTCGAGTGCACCCACTGCTCTTGCTGAGCTCTTCAGGCCATGAACATAAATGGTGTAGTTCTTAATATCTTTTTCTGTAAAATATTTCTCAATAGCCCCGGCTCTCTCATCGATGGCCAGCCAGAAGTCCTTCATTACATCTTTGGCAAGAGCTGCAGAACCGCACCTTTCAATTGCGGCTTTTATATCTATTCCGGTGATCTTAAGAAGATCTGCAAACGCTGCCTTATCTTCTTCATCAACTTCTGTATCTGCAGCCACAAATTCCTTGTCTGTGGACATTGTGACTATATCCTTCGGAAGATAGTTTAATATCATTTCCTCGAGCTTGACAGGATCCACAGGTTTTGACATATAATTTGCAAAACCTTCGCTTAAGTACATTTCTCTTGATCCCGAAATAGCATTGGCCGTAAGCGCCACAACAGGAGTATCCTTATTAAGATTATCAGATAACTCTTCCATGGCGTGGAAGGTCTGGATGCCGTCCATCTCGGGCATTCTGTGATCAAGGAAAATGACGTTGTACTTATTCTGCCTTACAAGTTCTAAAGCTTCTTTACCTCCGGTGGCCGTATCAACCTGCATTCTTGTCTGTTTTAAAAGACCTTTTATGACAGTCAGGTTTGTTACGGTATCATCAACCACCAGTATCCTTGCACCTTCAGCATGGAAGGTCTCCTGATATCGTCCTGCCTCCTTTGAAACATCTCCGGCTCTCTTTGCGAAATCACCTACAGGTTCCCATTCCACTACGCGCTGCTTCAGGGCAAAAGAGAATTCGCTGCCCTCACCGTACTTGCTGGAAACCTCAAGCTTTGAATTCATCATTTCCAGAAGACTCACGACAATACTGATTCCAAGGCCAGTTCCTTCAATTGTCCTGTTCTTTTTGGTATCTATTCTCTCAAAAGCAGAGGTGAGTTTATCCATATCCTCTTCTTTTATGCCGATTCCCGTATCGCGGACCTTTACCTTGAGAAGGACATCCTCCGTATCGATAAATTCAGGATTCTCCGGCTCAACCTCTTCATAGTCAACATCTATAAGAACAGCTCCTGCCTCTGTGTATTTAACAGCATTTGTGACAATGTTGATAATACACTGCTTTATCCTTATCTCATCTCCGAAAAGAACATGAGGAATATTCTCATTTACGTGGATATTCAGCTCAAGATTCTTTTCCCTGGCCCTTACATCCGACATGTTATAGATGTCATTGAGCAGAGATGAAAGCTCGTATTCCACAGGAACAATTTCCATCTTGCCGGCCTCAATCTTGGAGAAGTCAAGGATATCATTGATAAGTGCCAAAAGAGTCTTACCGGACCCCTGGATATCCCTGGCATAACCAAGTATATTCTCATCCGTCGATTCACGAAGGATCATCTCATCAAAACCAAGGACGGCATTGATAGGGGTTCTGATCTCATGGGACACACTTGATAAGAACCTTGATTTGGCTTCGCTTGCAGACTTTGCTATCTGAAGCTGATCCTCGATATTCTGCCTTGTCTTTACAAGTTCAATGTATTCCACAAGCCTGTACACCGTAAGGTCGGCGGTGTGATAAAGATCCTCTATTTCGTCCTTGGTTGTAACTTCAAGATTATGGATTCCTTCCACAGCCGTATTCAGATCGCTATCCTTTGCATTGTAGATATTTGACATAGCCTTGGACAGTCTTCTTATTGGTTTTGCAATTCTCCACTGGGCATATCTGTTCAGAAAGGTAGCCAGGGGAATTACAACAACGGAAATAAGCATAGCCAGCTGAACACTGAATCTGTAATCGAACTTTCGCTGTCCGCTGACCTGCTCAGCAAAGACATCTCTCTCCGATCTGAACTCTCTTTCCATCTGCCTGCTGACAACTGCCTCTATCCTGTCGGAGCTACCAAGCTCAGCAAGTGAAACTTCGCTGACAAAGGGACGTGCATCGTCCTCATATTTTATTATGGGAAGAATTGTGTTTGAAGCCAGCTCTGCCGCAATGCCAATGAGCAAAGCTTCAAATATAATGATATTCATAACGATAAGACCGATCCTGGATCTGCCCTCAACGGTATATCTGTCATCCTCGGATAAAACAGAAGGATCCACATAGTACTTACCGTTACCAAAAAGAATTTTGATTCTGTCCGGAAGTTTTTTAAAGATAAAAAAGACAATAAAGCAGGCCAAAAGACTTCCGGGCATCTCATTAAGAAAGAAAAACAGCTGCTGCTTAAGGCTTAAGGCTTCTACCCCCTCATTGCTCATAAATATGAGGATAACGCCCCAGAAATTACCTACCAGGAACTGCAGGAACACTGATGCTAAAAGAACTTTTTGCCACTTACCAAAGAACCTTTTTCTCGCCAGTATATCAACTACACAAACAACAAGAAGGTAAATAAATGTCATATAGGAAAAAGAACTGCTGGCATAAGATCTGTGAAGGAAAACTAAAAGGACGCATATGACCCCCGGTATATTACCGCCAACGGCGGTAATAATAACCAGTGGGATGTATCTGATGGCATATGAAAGCCCCGCAGTTAAGAAGCCTGAATTCTCTACATAAAATACCTTCTCATTGTATTTTATGATGAAGAATGCAGTGACCAGAACCATCAGAGCAGTTATGATCCATTTCTTGACCTGTCTCGGATTTTTGGGTCGTTTGAACAATCCATCAATTTCCATATATGGCGCCCTCTTGTGTATTACATATGACCGTCTCTGTGCATTGAAAACTTGTCCATTGGATAATTCTTAAGGTTCTCAAGAACTTTTCTGTCATCCGCCTTCGCAAGAAGTGCTTCTCTTGGCTTATTGATATCGCTGATATTCTTGTGTCTTGAAGGACCGCCTACGCAGCCTCCGGGACAAACCATACCCTCGATGAAGTCCTCAGGGAGCTTGCCAACCTTAAGCAGAGTAAGTGCCTTTTTACACTCAGCTCCTCCGGCTGCTCTGTGAAGCTTGATACCTTCAGTATCTTCGCCTCTCTCGTGCATACACTCGATAACTGCGTTTGCAACTCCGCCGCTGGCTGCAAATCTCTTACCCCAGATTGAAGACTCCTGATAGTTCTCGGGAACTGGCTCAAACTTGGTATCCTTTGATCTCATTAACGCTCTGAGCTCGCCGTAGGTTACAACGTAATCCGCATTATCCGGAACTGACTTATCCTGAGCCTCAGACTTCTTGGCGATGCATGGTCCGATAAATACGGTTACGCATCCGGGTCTTGTAGCCTTTAAGTATCTTGAAATAGCGCACATAGGAGATACTGTTGATGACATGTTCTCCTTGTACTGCTCAGGGAAATGCTTCTTTAACATGTTGATGAAAGCAGGACAGCAGGAAGTTGTCATCTTTCTGCCCTCTTTGTATGCCTCTGACCACTCGGCTGACTCGTAAGCAGCAGTCATATCACCGCCAAGACCTACCTCTACCATGTCAGCAAATCCGATCTTCTTAAGGCCTTCTCTGATGGAGCCCATGGTGATCTCCTCACCAAACTGTCCCTCGGTTGCAGGTGCGCACATAGCGATAACTTCCTTGCCAGCCTTGATCTCTTTTATGATATCAACAAGGAAGGTTTTACTTCCGATAGCTGCGAAAGGACAGCTGTGGATACAATGTCCGCACTGTATGCACTTATCCTCATCGATCTTGCAGTAGCCATACTCATCGTAGGTAATAGCGCCAACAGGACAAGCCTTCTTACAAGGTCTTTCAAGATGCACGATGGCGTTATAAGGACATGCATTTGCGCACATTCCGCACTCTTTACATTTAGCAGGATCAATATGCATGTGAGTATCACCGGGGGTTATTGCCCCGAACTTACAGGAACTGAGACATGCCTTACCCATACAGAATCTGCAGTTATCAGTTACCGAATAAGCAGCAATCGGACACTCGTCACAAGCAGGATCAATAACCTGTACTATGTTCTCGGAATCGGGATTGTAGCTTGGAGCCTTGGCATTTGCCAGATTGATCCTCTGCCTTACGATCTCCCTCTCCTTATAAACGCAGCAGCGATACTCGGGCTTAGGTCCCGGTATCATCTTAAGAACAAGCTGCTCAATGTGCTCCTGATCGTTTTCGCCATTCCACTCAAGTCTGCACACTTCCTCCATGATCTTGTGCTTGAAGCTGTTCATACTCGCATCATTTGTTACCATAAAAATCTCCTTTTCATACCATTTGAATTACTCTGCCAAATTCCAGTCCTCTGGTGTCATGAGTTGTAAGTACCAGTGCCCCGGACCCTTGTTTATGCCTTATATATTCGATGCACTTTTCTCTGGACTCATCATCAAGCCCTGTGAAAGGTTCATCCATTATCAAAATATCACTGGGAATAGCACAGGCTCTGACGATTGCCACTCGCCTTCTCTGGCCTCCCGACAGCTCTTTTACCGGTTTATGGATCGCTTCTTCCGGAAGGAGCTGCAAAAGTTCTTGTGTCACCGTCTCCTTAAAGACCTTTCTGCTGACCATGGTCACGTTGGTGACTGCGTCTGCGTCCTCGCACAGGCGATCCTCCTGAAATACCGTTCCCGAATTTATATAGGGGTATTTGTAATCGCCAAGGAGCTTGACCGTCCCTTCATCGGGCTTCTCCAGTCCCAGGATCAATCTAAGGAGCGTCGTCTTTCCGCAGCCCGAAGGCCCGGTTATTATGTAGCTGTGTTCTTCTTCTATATTCAGGTTAAAGTTATCAAGTACGGTCCTGCCGTCATATGACTTCTTTATATCCTTTACTTCAATTGTCATTTTGCTCTCCCGATAGCCAGGGCAAGTATCTTTTCACAGATAAAAGAGATCAGGACGATCACTATTGTCCAGGCAAAAAGTTCTCCGGTCTCAAGATATACCTTGGCGAGATACAGACCGTTCCCCATGGTGTGAAGGGGCTGTCCGATTACCTCCGCTGCAATTCCGCTCTTAAAACTCATTCCGATTGCGAGTTTAAAGGCGCTCTGGAAAAAAGGCTTTAGCTGCGGCACAAAGATATATCTCACTGTCCTTAGTCTCGGCATTCTGAAAACCTGTGCCATCTCCAGCATTTTGACGTCAGTGCAAAGGAACCCTTCAAGAGTGCTCAGATACAGGATGGGAAAGACTACCATTGCACATATTATCACTGAAATATTCCTGCTTCCAAACCATATCAGAAGAAGGATCACAAAGCTGGCTACAGGAACTGACTTAAGCGTTACAACAAAGGGCTTTAGAAAGTCCCTTGCCACTTCGTTTGTATATGCCAGATAAGCTGCCGCTATTCCAAGGACTGAGCCTATCAGGAATCCAAGAAGAATTCTTGTGCTGCTCTCTGCTATCGACTCCCAGAAGTCAGAAGTCTGTGACAGGCTTATCAGCGCTTTTAACGTCTCCAAAGGTCCTGCCAAAAGTATTTTATTGTGGATTATAAAAGCCACCAGCTGCCAGATTAAAAGCCAGGCAATTACCGGAATGACCTTACGCAAAACTTTTTTCACCAGGTTTTCTCTCCCAATCATACCCCGTAGTAAAACTCATCGCCGGGAAGACTTCCGCCTACAGACTTGGGATCCTGTTCAAATAAAACCTTCAGATACCCCTCGAGGGCTTTCTTCATCTCTTTTCCCGTAATACAGGTGATGTTGCAGTTTGGAATAGCCTTCTTGGCAAGTGGCTCCTTGGCTATGATGCCCTGCTCAACTACAAGTGCTGCAGTTGTATCAATATCTGAAAGAGCCTTGCCTGCGCTCTCTTTATGAGCAGAAAGGAAAGCCTCAACAAGGCCTTTGTGCTCTTTTATAAATGAATTGGTTGCAACGGTTACACCTGTTACGATCTTGCAGTCTGGATTGACCCAGTCCCACTCATCATTTAAGTCAAAAGAGATCTTGAGAGCCTCGTTCTGAGCAAGAGCTGCAGTTACAAAGGGCTGTGGAAGAATAGCTACCGCATCCGCATTTTCTGCAAATATTGATACGATCTCTGTAGGCTCTGACTTGAACTCAAGGTTGCAGTCTGTTACGCCGTTTGCCTCAAGCAGATATCTGATCGTATATTCGGGAACTGCTCCCTGACCTGTTGCATATACAGTCTTGCCTGAAAGGTCAGAAACAGATTTGATCTCATCACCTGCAGATATGCAGTTTAAAACTCCCAGGGTGTTGATATCGATAACCGATACGCCGCCCTCCACCTTGGTATTCATTACGCAAGCCACATTGGCAGGTACCAGGGCGATGTCAACTTCTCCGGCAACCATGGCTGCCATTACATCAGAGCCTGCTGTGTACATCTCAAAAGAATAATTGCCATCTGCTTCGCCTTTATTTATCTTATCCACAAGGTTAACAAGTCCGATGGTTGTTGCGCCCTTCATGGCTCCTATGCGGATTGTTGCATCATCCTTTTTCTCAGCTGCTCCGCAGCCTACAAGTGCACTTGCCACTGTTCCGAGGATGATTGCGAGGATAAGTACCAGTGCAATGATTGACAATACCCTCTTTGATTTAGTTGTTTGCATTTTTGTCTAATACTCCAGTCTATTTATTTTTGGTTTATCATGCCTGCAAGATAGCCGGCACCAAAACCGTTATCTATGTTGACCACGCTGACTCCGCTTGCGCAGGAATTGAGCATGGACAAAAGAGCTGCTATACCTCCGAAGGAAGCTCCATACCCGACACTTGTGGGAACTGCAATAACAGGTACGGAAGACAGGCCTCCGATTACGCTTGGCAGTGCACCTTCCATTCCCGCAATGGCTATGATGACACGGGCCGTCATGATCTCTTCCATAGGTTCCTTGGCAAGAAGCCTGTGTATTCCGGAAACTCCGACATCATAGAGCCTTACGACTTTATTGCCGAAAAACTCAGCTGTAAGAGCTGCCTCCTCAGCAATGGGAATATCACTGGTTCCTCCGGTGGCAATTACAATCTTGCCCTCGCCTTCATAGACCTCCGATTTTCCTTCATGCGGAACTGAGAATTCAGGCTTTCCGGATTCTTTATAGGCTATTCCCACCTTGCTGATCTCATCATAGAGAAAGAAGTTTTCTTCATCTTCTTTTACATTACTCTGATAGTAATTCGCTGCTTCAGCGGACATTCTGGTTATCAGCACTCTGTCCTGGCTGTGGGAAAGAAGCGCTCTTGAGATCTCAAGGATCTGCTCCGGTGTCTTGCCGGCGCCATAGATGACCTCAGGCTTACCCTGCCTTATTCCTCTGTGGAAATCAGGCCTTGCAAACCCCATATCTTCAAAAGGCTCTTCCTTAAGGCTAAGCAGTGCATCATCCACTGATATATCACCGCTCTTTACCAGATTCAAAAGGTCTTTTACACTTCTCTCATCCATAGAATGTCTCCATTGTTAGCGCATATTAACCTAATATAGATTTTATCATAGGTTTATCTCATCCAGCAATTTCTGAACGTCGTCCACGCTCATCATACCGAAGCTTGCGAGGCTTAGAACAGGCATCTCTTTGATCATATTCTCAAACATCTTGGCACCTGCTTCGCCCAGGGATTCATCGTTTCCGCCCTCTTTGTCGTTCTCTGCAAGAACCTTGTCGATCATAGGTCCAAGGACCTCTTTTCCCTTCCTGCTCTCAAGGATATCCTCGATAGGAGTAAAGGTCGTGAAGTTGTGTGGAAGCTCGACTGTTCCCTCAACATGTACATTCACTGTGTGTCTGATGTCATTGGAGGAAGCTCCGATCATCACGCTGTAATCTCCGCTCTCAACATAGAAGTCATGGAGCTTGTCATTGTAGTAGGCAAAAGACCTCTTATCCAGCGCAAAGGTTACCGTCTGACTCTCACCTGGTTTAAGCTCAATCTTCTTAAAGCCCTTGAGCTCCTTGTGAGGTCTTGATACCCTTGGATCATTCTCTGAAACATAGAGCTGAACTACTTCCTTGCCGGCGTATCTGCCAACATTCCATACGTCGACGCTGACATTAACAGTGTCATTGTCTGTTATGCTGTCTTTATCTATCTTCATATTTGAGTATTCAAACTCAGTGTATGTAAGACCGTGTCCGAACGGGAACAGCACAGACATTCTCTTCTTCTCATAGTATCTGTAGCCGATGTAGATTCCTTCTGCATATACAGGATTTCCATGATCTCCCGGGAAGTTCAAAAAGCTTGGGTTATCTGAAAGTTTGATGGGATATGTCTCTGCAAGCTTACCTGAAGGATTGACATCTCCCCAGAGCAGTCTTACCGTAGCTTCTCCCACTGCATCACCGGCCAGCATCATATCAAGCACAGCATCCACGCTGTCAATCCATGGCATTGCAACTGCTCCGCCGTTGTGAAGAACAACCACTACCTTCTTGCCAAGGTTTGAAAGATCCGCAATGAGCTTGTTCTGATCCTGCGGGAGATTGATATCGTCTCTGTCAAAACCTTCTGACTCATACGAAGCCGGAAGTCCTGCAAATACAACGATAACATCTGCATTCTCTGCAGCCTTCATGGCCTCTTCTCTGAGGACATAATCGTTCTTTGCATCTGCAGTATCATATCCGCGTACAAAAGAAACTCCCTTGTCCTTAGCCGCATCCAAAGCACTTGATACACAGACGCTGTTTATGTGAGATGAGCCTGAACCCTGGTATCTGGGCTTTGTTGCAAACTCTCCCACAAACAATACTTTCTTGTCATCCTTAAGCGGAAGTACCTTGTTATTCTTCAAAAGAACCGCACTGTTCTCCGCAAGCTCTTTTGCCAGAGCGTAGTCAGCTGCTCTTGTAGCTTCATCTGATGGCTTGGGATCAGCAGGAACGCTCTCCTCATTCCAGAAAAATACATTAAGGATGCGAGTGACAGCCTTATCAACCAGCGCTTCATCCAGCTCACCTGCTTCTACTGCAGCGATGATGGCCTTTTCGTGGTCTTCGTGTCCACCGGGCATAACGAGGTCAAGTCCTGCCTGTACACCCTTGGCCGGTCCCTTACCTGCACCCCAGTCGGTTACAACAAAGCCGTCAAATCCCCATTTATCCCTGAGGACATCGGTGAGCATATATTTGTTCTCGGAAAGATAGGTTCCGTTTAACTGGTTGTAGGCACACAT
>JAEEGH010007208.1_pt1 | contig 26860 bp, 17 predicted proteins | sample 9134181 | NCBI WGS metagenome assembly JAEEGH01 (sample SAMN16246544, study PRJNA631951) | gut metagenome | biome: gut microbiome; feature: rumen; material: DP-attached | host: Bos | place: Iran: Karaj | collected 2018-10 | reverse complement strand
TCCAGAATCGTGCACTCGCTAAGTGCTTTTCCGGTGTAATCTCTGAGTTTTAATGTATTCATTACTGCCTCCTGCGGAAGATCTCCGCTGCTTACAATGGTTCCATTTATTAGAATGCATTATAATTATTAATATGTGTGATAATCTTGCAGAATAACGGCAAATAATAGTACAATAATGATATTAATTAGGAAGGATCAGAACTCCAGATTGCGCTCGGTCTCTTTGGAGAACACGTGCGCCACGTTCCCGCCGAAGGTAAACTTCAGCGTGCTGCCGGGGGTGAATTTCCCCGCGTTTTCGCCGAGGGTGATGGTGGGAACGATGATCACGGTATCCTTGCCCTCGGCGTTCAGGTGCAGGTGCACCTCGCTGCCCATCATTTCGCTCACGTCCACGGCGCCGCTCACGCCGTCCTCCGCTTCGGTCAGGGAGATATTTTCAGGGCGCACGCCCAGCGTGACGGTCTGCGGCGCCACGTTCTTCTCCCGCAGCCGCCGCTGCTTGTCCTCGCTCAGCGTCACCGTCGCGGGGCCCAGCTTCACCGCGTATTCCCCGTCGTTTTTCACCAGCTCCGCGTCGAAAAAGTTCATCTGCGGCATGCCGATGAAGCCCGCGACGAACAGATTTTCGGGATGGTTGAATACCTGCTGCGGGGTGCCGGTCTGCTGAATAACGCCGTCCTTCATGATGACGATGCGGTCGCCCAGCGTCATGGCCTCGGTCTGGTCGTGGGTCACGTAGATGAAGGTGGTGTCGATGCGCTGGCGCAGCTTGATGATCTCGGCGCGCATCTGGTTGCGCAGCTTCGCGTCCAGATTGGAGAGAGGCTCGTCCATCAGGAACACCTTCGGATTTCGCACGATGGCGCGGCCGATGGCGACCCGCTGCCGCTGCCCGCCGGAAAGCGCCTTTGGCTTGCGGTCCAGGTACTGGGTGATATCCAGGATCTCGGCGGCCTCGCGCACCTTGCGGTCGATCTCGTCCTTCGGCAGCTTTTTCAGCCGCAGGGAAAAGGCCATGTTTTCATACACGGTCTTGTGGGGGTACAGGGCGTAGCTCTGGAAGACCATGGCGATGTCCCGGTCCTTGGGGGCCACGTCGTTGACCACCTTGCCGTCGATGACCAGCTCGCCGGAGGTGATGTCCTCCAACCCGGCCACCATGCGCAGGGTGGTGGACTTGCCGCAGCCGGAGGGGCCGACCAGCACGATGAACTCTTTGTCGGCGATCTCCAGATTGAAGTCGTCCACGGCGATCACGCCGGCTTCCGTCACCTTGAGGTTATTTTTCTTTTCGGGCTGTCCCTTTTGCTTTTTCTTCTTTTTTACGTCGCTGTGGGGATAGATTTTCTGAATATGCTTCAGGCTGACTGTTGCCATTTAATAACAGCTCCTTCCGTAAAGTTCCGTCATGTCCGCGATCTTTTTCGTCAGCGCCGGCGTCAGGCGTTCCGCGGTGAGACGCCACTGCCAGTTGCCCTCCGGGGTGCCGGGCGTGTTGATCCGGGCCTCCGCGCCCAGGTTCAGCCAATCCTGTATCTGGGCCACGAACAGCCTTGCCACGCTGCCCATTCCGCCGCGCATCAGGCCCATATTGAAGCCCTCCGCCGGGTTGAGCCCCAGGTACCGCTTCGCGAGGGCGATATCCTGTTTTGCCGCGTTCTGTTTCCATTGCTGCAGCGTCTCGTTGTCGTGGGTGCCCGCGTAGCAGACGCAGTTTTCGGGATAGGTGTGAGGAAGATAATCGGAGGCCTCGCGGGTGTCGAAGGCGAATTCCAACACCTTCATGCCGGGCAGACCGGAATCCCGCAGCAGCCGGTGGACCTCCGGGGTAAGGTACCCCAGATCCTCCGCGATGAACTGCATGTTCCGGAACCAGCCGGTCAGCGCGCCGACCAGCGCCATGCCCGGTCCCTTGACCCAGCGGCCGTGCTTGGCCGTGGTCTCGCCGTAAGGGACGGCCCAGTAGCTCTCCAGCCCGCGGAAATGGTCGATCCGCAGCACGTCGTAGAGCTTCTCCGCGCCGCCGATGCGCCGGATCCACCAGCCGAAGCCGTCCTCCCGCATTTGATCCCAGCGGTAGAGCGGGTTGCCCCAGAGCTGGCCGTCCGCCGTAAACGCGTCCGGCGGCACGCCGGCCACCTCGGTGGGCACGTTGTCCTCATCCAGCTGGAACCACTCCGGCGCGGCCCACACGTCCGCGGAATCCATGGCCACATAGATCGGGATATCCCCGATGATGCCGATGCCGTTCTCGTGGGCGTAGTCCCGCACCGCTTTCCACTGACGGAAGAACAGAAACTGCAGGTAAATGTAAAAATCCACGTCCTCGCGCAGCAGCTCGGCGTATTTTTCCACCGCGCCGTTCTTGCGCAGGCGGATATCCTCGTCCTCCCACTCGGTCCAGGGACGCATGACGAAGCGCCGCTTCAGCGCCATGAACAGCGCGTAGTCGCGCAGCCAGCCGGCGTTTTCTTCGGTGAAGGCCTCCACCTCCGCGCGGTCCCTTTCAAGACCGCGGGCGGCGGCCTTGCGCAGCACGTTGAACCTCTTTTGATAGAGCGTGCCGTAATCCACTTTCTCCGGGTCGGCTCCCCAACGGATCCTGCCGTACTCCGCGCGGGTCAGCAGCCCGTCCTCCCGGAGCAGGTCGAGATCGATGAAATAGGGATTGCCCGCGAAGGTGGAAAAGCTCTGGTAAGGGGAATCGCCGTAGCCGGTGGGGCCCACCGGCAGGATCTGCCACCAGCGCTGCTTCGCCGCTTTGAGGAAATCAATAAAATCGAAGGCGGCCCTGCCCAGCGTGCCGATCCCGTAGGGGGAGGGCAGCGAGAAGATGGGACATAGTATGCCGCTTGAACGTTCCAGCATAGCCGATCACCCTTTCACCGCGCCGGCGGCCACACCCTTGATGATGTATTTCTGACAGGTGAGGTAGAAAATGATGATGGGGATGATGGAGAGCAGGATCAGCGCCATGGTGGCGCCCATATCCACCGATCCGTAGGAGCCCTTCAGGTATTGGATGTGGATCGGGATCGTCATGTATTTCGTGCGGTCCAGCACCAGATAGGGGAGCAGGTAGTCGTTCCACACCCACATGATCTCCAGCACGCCCACGGAGATGAGCGTCGGCTTGAGCAGGGGCAGCACCACGAGGAAGAAGGTGCGGATCGGGCCGCAGCCGTCGATGGCGGCCGCCTCCTCGATCTCCAGCGGGATACTCTTGACGAAGCCGGAGAACATGAACACCGCGAGCCCCGCGCCGAAGCCGAGGTAGACGACGGGGATCGTCCACGGGGTATTGAGCTTCAGGGAGTCGCTGGTCCGCGCCAGCGTGAACATCACCATCTGGAACGGCACGATCATGGAGAACACGCACAGGTAGTAGACGATCTTACTGAACAGCGTGCCCACCCGCGCCACGTACCAGGCGGCCATGGAGGTGCACAGCAGGATCAGGAAGGTGGAGACCACGGTGATGAGCAGGCTGAACAGCACGCTCTTCCAGAAGGGATAGTTGCCGAAGGTCATGCCCTTGATATAATTCTGCAGGCCCATCCAGGTCTGTTCGTTGGGCAGCGCGAAGGTGGCGGTGTTGATGGAGGCGTTGCTCTTGAAGGAGTTCATGAGCACGATCGCGATGGGCAGCAGGTAGACCACCGACAGGATCGCGAAGGAAACGCTCAGCAGCGCTCTGGAACGGCGCTGTTTTTTCAGCAAAGAGGAATTCATTACTGCTGCACCTCCTTTTTACGGGTGGAAGAAAGCTGCACGATGGAGATGACCGCCACGAGGATGAAGAAGACCACGGCCTTGGCCTGACCGGGCCCGCGGGAGGATTTTGTCTCGTACAGGGCGCGGTAAATGTTCAGGGCCAGCATTTCGGTGGTGTGGATCTCCCCGTCGAAGGGGCGGCCGCCGGTGAGGGCGATGTTCTGATCGAACAGCTTGAAGGAATTGGTGAGGGTCAGGAACGTGCAGATGGTGATGGAGGGCATCACGTTGGGGATCGTGACATGCCACAGCGTTTTCCAGGCGGAAGCGCCGTCGATCTTGGCGGCCTCGATGATGTCCTCCGGCACGCTCTGGATCCCGGCGATGTAAATGATCATCATGTAGCCGATCTGCTGCCACGCCATCAGGATCACCAGGCCCCAGAAGCCGAACTTCGATTCCAGCACAAGGGAGGTGTCGAAGTGGATCAGGATGCCCTCGAAGATGGTGGACCAGATGTAGCCCAGCACGATGCCGCCGATCAGGTTCGGCATGAAGAACACGGTGCGGAACACGTTGGAGCCCTTGATGCCCCGGGTGAGGGCATAGGCCACCGCGAAGGCGAACACGTTGATCACCACAAGGCTGACCAGCGTGAATACCGCGGTGTACCAGAAGGCGTGCCGGAAGCCCTCGTCGGTGAAAATGTCTTTATAGTTGGCAAAGCCCGACCACTTCCAGTCACGGGTGAGCTTGAATTTTGTGAAGGAGAGGAACAGGCCTTTGACGAAGGGGTACAGGAACCCGATGCAGAAGGCCGCGAAGGTGGGCAGCAGGAACAGCGGGAACATCCGCTTGATGGGACGGCGCACCAGCTTTGAGTTGAGCGCGTTGCCGTCGGCGGCTTTTCTGTCCACGTTGTTGAGCACCACGGCGATCATCGTCAGGCCCAGCAGCATGATGGCGGCGCGCCACCAGGAGCCGGCGTCCTCCAGCGCGTAGGACCAGGTCTGCAGCGTGCCCGTAAAGGGCAGCCGGGTGAGCACGTTCAGCGAAGCGAGCAGCCCCACCAGCAGCAGACATCCGCCCGCCGCGCACAGGATGATCCTGACGGGAAGCGATTTTTTGGAAGTCATGCGGTTCTCCTTTCCTAAATAATTCCGAAGGGATATTCGGTTGGTGAAGAAAAACGGAAGGCGGGAACGGGAAACCCCGTTCCCGCCCTGGTTTTAGCGGAGTGGTGCGGGAAGGATCGGATTATTCGGCGTGATCCTTCGCATACAGAGTGGCCCAGCCGTCCACGGCGGCCTTCACGACTTCGTCCCATTCGCCCTGGCCAGCGGAATACTTGGTCATGGCGTCCACAACGGCAGCTCTGTAATCGTCAACGGCGGGCTCCCAGTTGAAGGCCCACGTGACGACGTAGTTGCCCTTGGCGGTGTAGTCGTTCGCGGCGGCAAAGAAGACGTTCTCGGGGGTCTTGGCGTTCTTGAAGGGGCAGGGTCCGAACTGCTCCGCCATCATGGCGGTGCCTTCGTCGGAGGTGACGAGCCAGGTCATGAACGCAAGCGTCGCGTCGATGTCTTCCTGCTTGGCGTTGGCGTTCACAGCCCAGCAGTTCTCGGTGCCGCAGCAAAGACCGGCCTTTTCTTCGCCGTCAACGCCGCAGTAGATCGGGATCATGGTGATGTCTTCGGGATTCATGTTGAAGTTGCCGGTCAGGTTGGCGTACTCCCAGGTACCGTTCTGATAGAACACGGCCTTGCCCTCGCCGAATTCGGCTTCGGCCTGGTCGCCGGTGGCGGAGGCCAGCGCGGCGCCGGTGGTGGCGGTATCCGTGATATACAGATCCCAGATGGCCTTGTAGTTATCCATGTAGGTGCCCTTGATCTCGGCGGGCTGCTCTTTCACGCCGTCGTCACGGAACTCGTAGAACAGAGGCATATTGATCAGATGGCCGGAGAATCTCCAGGAGGAGGAGCCGTCCAGACCGGCGCTGGTGAACGCGTCGAAGCCCAGCTCGGCTGCTCTGGCGTGGATGTCGTCGGCGACGGCCTTCAGGGAATCGAAGTTGGTGATCTCATCGAGGGAATGGCCGGCCTGCTCCAGCAGCGCCTTGTTGACGATGATGCCGAACGCCTCGTAGCAATAGCCGACGGATACCAGCTTGTCGCCGTCATAGAGGTTGAAATCGGAGGTGGTGAGTTCCTTTACGAAATCGGTGTCGGAGAGATCCAGCGCGTACTCGCCCCAGGTCTCCACGGCGCCCTGGTTGCCGATCTGGAACATGGTGGGGGCGGCGTCCTTATCCATTTCAGCGGCAAGGGTGTTGTCGTATTCGCCGGAGGCGGCGGTCACGACCTTGACTTCCACGCCGGTCTGCTCGGTGTAGGTCTTGGCCAGATCCTGCCAGGCCTGATCCGCTTCGGGCTTGAAGTTCAGGTAGTAGACCTTGCCGGTGGCGGTATTGGCGGGCTTGGGGGCGTCCGTGGACGTTTCCGTTCCCGATTTGCCGGCGCAGGCGCCGAACGCGAACACGATGCTCAGAACGAGCAGGATTGCAAGGAGTTTCTTCATGAAAAATTCTTCCTTTCGAATGATAATATATTTCCACGCCAGCAGGCGTAAAAATCGAATGGGATCAGCGGACGTCCCGCACGCTTTCGCCCTCCCGCAGCACGGCCTCCAGCGTGATGTGCCGGTTGCCGCTTCTGCCGTCGATCAGGTCGATCAGCGTGGTCACGGCGCCGCGGCCCAGCTCCTCGGCGGGCTGTACCATGGTGGTGAGCGCAGGGATCGTGTACTGGGTGACGGAGATGCCGTCGATGGCGATGACGGAACAGTCCTGCGGCACGCGCACGCCCGCGTCGTACAGCGCGCGGATGGCGGCGACGGCCATGGTGTCCGCCGCGGCGAACATCGCGGTGAACGCGGTGCCGGAAGCAACGAGCCGTCGGGTGGCGTTGTAGGCGCCGTGCAGGGAATAGCTGGCGGTCTCGGCGATCAGCGTTTCCTCCGGCTGCAGGCCCGCTTCCGTCAGCGCCCGCTTGTAGCCCTCGAACCGCAGCGCGCCGATAGAGCCGTCCTGCCGGTCCGGCAGCAGGATCGCGATCTTTTTGTGGCCGCTGCGCAGCAGATAATCGGTGGCGGCAAAGGCGGTCGCCGTATCGTCCACCGTGACGGAGGAGTAGGCGGCGTCTTCCAGCGCGCCGAAGCTGTTGCGGTAGGTACAGCACACGAAAGGAACGTCCAGCAGCGCCGTATCGGCCGCGGTATAATCGCACTTTCCGCCGAGCAGCACCAGCCCCTTCAGCCGTTTGCTGCGGGCCAGCGTCGCCCCGGCCAGCAGTTCGCTCTCATCCGTGTTGATCTGGTGCAGCACCAGCGTGTAGCCCAGTTCCTCGGCGGTCTTTTCGATGGCGCGGATCACGGCGGTGAAAAAAATGTTGCCGATCCCCTTGACCACGAGGCCGATGGCGTCCGACGGGCGGCTGACCAGGTCGCGCGCCGCGTCGTTCGGGATATAGTGGACCTGCTGCGCGGTCTCAAGCACCTTCCGCCGTACCTCTTCGCTCACGTCCGGATGCCCGTTGATGGCGCGCGAAACGGTGCTGACGGAAACGCCGCAGAGCTTTGCCAGCGTTTTAATGTTCAAAGCCAAACACCTTCCGTAATAAAAAGCGGCATAAAAATGAACGGTTTTGCCGGGAAGTGACGAAAAACTGACAGAGTCTTCCGGTATCGTTTCCGGTATCGTTTCCGGTATCGTTTCCAGTCCGCTTCCATTGCCATAATATCAAAAAAAAACGTTTTTGTCAAGCGTTTTTTGTAATGATTGCAAAATTGTAACTTCTTTTCGATATCCTGCAAGGTATTTCCCTGCCTGTGGGATTTCAGGCCCCTCAAACCGCCGGATCGCATTTTCGTCGCCCGGCGATCATTTTCTCCGGACGTACCTCATCAGCCAATGATGAGAAACTGTTTTTTGCTGTTTTGGGAAAGGCTCCTTCGAGCAGCATCGGAAGGGCCTCTTTTCTTCATCCATAAACATCCCCAACTCCCGCCCGCAGACCTTTACGCTGCCGGAGGTGGGCTGATCCACGCCGCCCAATACGTGCAGCAGCGTGGATTTCCCGGAGCCGCTGGTTCCGACAACGGCAACGAACTCGCCTTTTTTGACAGTCAGGCTGACACGGTCCAGCGCGCGGCAGACGTTGCCGCCGCCAATCACATACTCCTTCGTGATATCCCGCAGCTCAACGGTGTTTTCATAAGGGACGGCGGTTTTCTGCTTTTCGTCCTGCGTGCGTTTCCTTTTTAATATCATTTCTCAAAAACCTCCCGATTATCTATTTGTAATTCTTCCGTTTTCTTTTTTTACGAGTATGCCAGTTCCTTCAGCTCCTGCAGCAGGTTGATGCGGTTCACCTTACGGCAGGCGAAGCAGACGGCGGCAAACACAGCGGCCATATGTATCAGGGAAAATACGCCTATCACGATCAACGGCTTTCCGGTGCCTGTGAAATCGATCCCGTTTCCGGACGTCATCGGGCCGTAGATGCTGACGAACATACTAAGAAGCGAAACGAACCAAAAAACACCGACCCACAGGCCGATCAGAACGCTCAGAACACCCTCACGACGCGCGCAGCGAAGGATCACGCGCATGGACGTTCCGGATGCGCGCAGCTGGTTGATTATGTATACAGCCGCAGGTTTTCTGCGGCTGTGCCTTCCTCACATTACGATTTCTTTGCAACGTAAAGAAATACAAAAAGTACACCAGCGATTTTGACCTTTTTCGAAGCCTGAACGTAAAAAATCGAGCTCCAAAGCAGTTGACTGACCGCTCTGAAGCCCGATTTTACCGTATTATGCCTTTATTATCGCCTTATATTTCCAAAATGACATGAAAAACCTCTTTTGCCGTGGTAGACAAAAGAGGTTTTTACTATGGCTGTTACGTACTAAAAAGATCCGCTTTGATTCTGCTGTAAAAATGATTGCGAAATCAAATGATCGTCATCTTCTGCCGAAAAGGTGGGCGAAGAAATACAGGATGGAGTGGAAAAACCGGATGAGCCTGCCAAAGAAGGACGTGCCGTGATCCGTGTTGTCCCACTTGCAGAGATTGTCTCCCGCTTGCGTGTCGGGCGCTGAGGGGTCGGTGGGCTCTGTGGGATCAGTGGGCTCTGTGGGATCAGTGGGCTCTGTGGGATCAGTGGGCTCTGTGGGATCAGTGGGATCGGTAGGCTCCGAGGGGTCAGTAGGCGTTGTGGGGTCATCGGGTCCGCCGGTGGCGGGGAGAACTTCCGTTTTGACGTCGGTATAGACCTCTCCGCCGAATTGGGTCGAGGCGGTATAGGTCTTTTCGCCAGTCTCAGTGGCGGTGGGCTGTCTGGTCACCGTGCTTGTCACGGTAACAGCGGGCGTCTGCGCGTCGTCGCCGTTTTTGCAGGTGAAGGTGACGGCAGCAGTAAAGTCCTCCGTCCAGATCCACACGGGATCTCCGTAGACGTGGCCGGCGGTATTCGGAAGCGAGACGGTTTTTTCCTCGCTGTGCCCGTCATAGGAGGCTGTGCAAACGGTATATGCGTCGGTTTCACAGGACGCCTCATGCTCCTCCCGGGACATTTCGGCGGCCGCGAAGGTCACATGCGCAGCGTTGTTGACACAGACGAGCTTTGCCTCGGCGGTCATGCCGTCCTCGCTCCACACGAAGGAATCAAACTGATAATCGTGGTTCAGTTTTGTGTTTTCCACAGCGAGTTCTTCCGTTTCGGCGGTATAGATCCCGCCGTCGAATTCCACGGCGGCCAGATATTTGATGAGCTGATCGTTCTCGCAGTCGGCGGGAGAAACCTGAGAAAACAGAGGGCTGACGTCTGTTGCGGTCTGCTCGTCGCCGCAAGCGCAGGTGAACACGGCTGTGGCGCTGCTGTGATCCGTTGCCCAACGCCATGCGGGAGTTCCGTAGGTATGTTCATGGGGCGGATCCACCCAGACGGGGTAGAGTTTGATATTCTTCGTAAACGCGTAAGCGTCGCCTGCTTCCAGAATGTCGCCGGCGGTTTGGGAATCCACCCGCCAGGAACCGAACGCCTTGCCTTCGGGCGCTTCAAAGGGACATTCCGGCGCGGTGAACGCGGAAGGATCCACAAGCATTGTAGTGTGTTCGTTGTCCGTTTTGCCATACAGGGTGACGTTCGCTTTGATCAGGACACCGAGCTCTATGGGCTCCGCAAAGCTGCCGAGGGGAAGGTAATCTCTGTAGTTTTCCACATAGTAGTAAACGGTGTGCTGACCCGCAGAAGCGGCCTGGATTTTTTTCCCGAAGGGCTGGGAAGGCGGAAGATCGGCGCTGTAGATCGAATGATAGGCGGATTCTTCTTTTGAATCCACGGCGTATTGGATAATGCCGCCCTCCACGCCTTCAAAAGTGGCGATCGTCTGATTGCCGCCGTTGTAAACCAGGTTTTGGCCGGGGAGCACTTTCACTTCAGCCGTTTTTTTAGTGACCGAATAGGCCGTCGTGATCGTCACGCTCTGTTGTGCGCCGGTGATCGTGACCGAAGCGGTATAATCGCCGGCTTCGGAGGGATTCAGTCCCTCATAGGGCGCGCCGTCCCTGGTATAGTGAATGCCGGAGACGTTCAGCTCGCTGAACTGATAGCTCGGCGCGGTCAGCTCGGCTCTGTAATAACTGCCGTTGCTGTAAACTTTGTCCTCAGACGTCAGGGTATACGTCAGCGCGGTATGATCGCCCAGCGGGCAGCCTTCGTTCACGCAATGCGCGTATGCTATATCCGTGCGCCCCGGGGCAAGCTCCACCGCGAAGGAATGGTCGTGAACGGCGAAGATGGCTTCTCCGTCATCGTCTGTGCCGATGAAAAACCGGTCGTCGTTGTCGCGGTCGCTGAAGAAGGATTCCGACGCGGGGGTACCGGCGTTGTCGGCGCCGTACCCGGAGGTAAAGACGATCGCGCCGTTGTAAGGCTCATCTTCGGTGTAAACGCCCACACGTGCGCCGCGCAGCTCACCTGTTACGTTGATTTTGGAGGAACCGGCAAGGAAAACGTTGCCGTATTCGTTATCCGTGATCACCGGACTGCCGGAAATATTGATACTGCTGCGTTCGCTCACGTTCACGCCCCAGATCGCGTTCTGACAGATCTGCGCGTTGCCGGACAGATTGAAAACGCTTTCGGCGTTGAGCGACACGCCGGTTCCGGTGTTGTTCCGGATGACGCCGCCGTTCATATGGAACGTTCCGCCCCAGTTGTTCACAGCGGCTTGCATTTCGGGTGTGTTGATGATGGAGCCGCCGTTCATATGGAAGGTGCCGCCTTCAAGATAAATGGCGCCCTTGCTGCTGGCGAAGGAATCGAAGCAGACATCCCAGGTGCTCAGCGTTCCGCCCTCTGTGACGTTGACGGATATGTCGGACGCGCCGACGAGTCTGCCGCCGCCGTCGCCGTAAAGATTCAGCTTGCCGCCGCTGTTTACGAATATGTTGGTGTCCGGGTTATAACCGCGCTTGCCGAACGTCACGGTATGACCGAATAAACAAAGGTTCAATTCCCCTGTAATGGTCCACGGACCGTTCGCCCATACCACGTCGTTGGCAAGGAAGTAATTTCCGCTTGTGGGCAGATTGTCCGTGTCCGTCCAGCGGGTAAACCGAACGCCGTTGTGCTCGTGCAGCTCGGAGATGGAGGCCGTGACGACAGCCGGATCGTCTTTGCTGTTGACGCTCTCGTAACAGGGGCTTTCGAAATACCACTCGATCGTATAGTCTCCCGATTCTTTCGCCTCAGGCAGACGGTAGCTCCAGTCGCCGCCGTTGACCCGATAACGGATCAGACCGTATCCCGTCGCGTCCGTCGCCTCAACCAAAGGCTGGTCGGCGTTGGTCAGCGGAAGGTTTTCCTTTCCTGTCACCACGATCGCGGGCGCCGCGCCTTTGACGATGCGGATCGTTTGCGTCATGACGACGGTATCGCCTTGTCCCCGGACAGGTTCGACTGTGGCTTTGGCGGTATATACGCCGACGTTGACAGGGGCTGTATCCAGCTTCGCGCCGGTTTCGTCGTAGTATGTGACCGGACTGACGCGGATCAGGTTTTCATCGGGGAAGGCTGTGGTCCACATATAGGCCTTCTGTTTGCAGGCAACTGCGGTGACCGCCTTGCCGTCGTACGCTTTCGTATAGGTTGCGCCGGACTGACCGTCTGTCTGCAGCTCTACGGTTTTCAGCTCCGTTTCGTTGCAAAGGGCGTCGCCGCCTAAAGTGGTATTCACGCAGCGCACGGTCACTTCAGAGGGGTCGCCCTCCCCGGGCAGGATCTCCCATCTGTGACGGTGTATCTCCGGCTCGGGCTGTTCGCCGCCTTCCTTCCACACCGCGTAAAACGTTACGTCTTCTGTTACGCAGATCGTTTCGCCGGCCTGCCGGACCGCGTCGGAGACTCCGATTTTCCATCCGTCGAAGGCTTTTCCCGCAGGGGCGGTGAACAGACAGGGCGGCAACGTATAATCCGCGCCGGCCGGGACCGTTTCCTCCGGCATATCACAGCCCGAACCGCCGTTTTTATCAAAGCAGACTTTCGCGGCGGATCCGACCGCGGCTTCGCCGTCATAAAGCCCCAGCGCGCGGGTCTTGTCGTCGCTGAAGAAATTGGCGAGCGTTCCTCTTCCGGGCAGTCCGTCCGTCACGGGGATATGGTAATCGGCGTTCGGGCTGCCGTTGGCGGTAACGCCGATCAGGGCGTCCGGGGAAAGGGCGCCGTTGATTTCAATGATCGCTTTTTTGCCGACGATCAGATTGCAGGTATAGGAGTTCCCCTCCGGAACATTGTCTTTGATCACGGGATCGCCGGAAAGCGTAAGCGTACAGCGATCCGAAATATACACAGCTGCAGGCGCCGTGTTGCCGACGATGGCGCCGCCGTCGATGGTAAAGGGCGCGCTGTTGACGTTCAAAACGCCCTTCGAGCTGCCGGTATTGCCGGTGATCACGCCGCCGTGCATGGTAAAGCTGCAGAAGCGCTCAAAGCCGTTCGTCTCTGTGATATTCACCACGCTGCCCGACAAGGCACTGCCGCCGGTAAGCGTTCCGCCGTAAAGGGTGAAGCGGCTGTTGGTGAGATTCACCAGTCTGCATTTTCCGCAGCCGTCGATCACGCCGGCGTCTTCATGGTCGTGGATAAAGAGATGCCTTGCGTGAACGTCGATCAGGGTCTGGTCCGTAAAGTTGTCGGAGATCCGGACTGAATGCCCGTTCAGGCAGATATGCGTTTCACCGTCGCGTGGGCTGTAAGTGCCGGTGAGTGTGACGTCGTGCGTCAGGTAATGGCAGCCGTATTGCGGAAGTGAGTTCCGCTCGGCCACGCTGTCGCCCCAGGGATAGAACACCACGCCGTCATGCTCGTGCGCCGTATTGGCGGTGATCAGGATATCGCCGCACACGTCCAGCGGAAAGGACGCCTCTCCGGCGGCGCTCAGCGCCAGCGCATGTCTTTCGCCCGTCGGTTCTCCATTCGCGTCGGTTTCGGCCCAAACGATCCCCTTGATTTCGTCCGAAGCGGGAACGCCGACCTCGATCGTATCTCCGTAAACCGCGGTATCGGCAGCGCTTCCGTTGACCCGGACCGTGATCGGATCGTCGAAACGGATCTGATATTCGTTTTTCCGGAACGTGGTATAGACCGCAACGTTGCCGTTCTGCGGCATGGTGAACGTATGCGTCAGGGGCAGTCCCTTTCCGTCGGTTTCATTCCGCACATAAACCGTTTCTCCGTTTGCCCGCATCCATATCTTCGTCAGACGACAGCCCGTGTCGGGCGCGGCCGTTACCGTAACGGCTGTGCCGGGTACGGCGTAAGAGGCGTTTGCCGAAGCGGAGCCGTTGTCCGAATCCACGATCACAATATCGTTCGCCATCTGATAGGTCGCGGTCAGGGTCGTATCGGCGTTTACGGTGATCCGATCGCCGAAGGCGTATGCTGCCCCGCCGGTCGCCCAGCCGGTCTGCATATATCCGTGCTCCTCGCATTCGGTAAACATCGCGTCCGGAAGCATATAGGTCAGGCCTTTACCGATCACGACCGGTTCAGCGGATCCGCTGTAATCGCCGGGATCAAACGCGACGGTCACGCCCTGCCAACCGCAGACGGTACAGACCTTATTATCGCCGAAGGTGTGGGGCGCAAGATCGTTTTCGTTATAGGAAGCGGCGCAGCAGGGGCAAGCGCTGACACAGTGACCTTCCGGCGTTCCGTCATAGGTCGCTCCTTCATGCGCGCAGGGTTCAACTTTTACATAATAAGTATTCCAAGCTGCGCTGACTCTGGCGTCCTTCTGTACAGTGGCCATGGTCTCCTCACTGCTTCCCGAGGAAACCTTCAGGTCGTCGCCGAGATTCAGCGTACCGTTGGTTCTGTTGGTATCATGACCGTGACCGAAGGCGTGCGCCTCGTCGCCGCCGCCGACGGCAAAAACGGTGCTGTTCTCAATGGTGACGTCGGCGCCCGCGCCTTCATCGCCGCCGCCGATGCCCGCGCCGCGGTAATCGGCGGAGTAGACCAGCTGACTGAGCGCGGTGAGGATCGCGCTTGCGATCATGCCGGAAACAGGCGAATCGATCCCATAGCCGCTGCCGGAGCCCTCAAATTGGATTGCCTCGCCGCGTGAATCGACCGGACCGTGTTCAACATACCAGTTATAATCAACGCTGCCGCCGAATGCGTCGACCACGCTGTTTTTGATCGTAACCTTGCCGCCGTCCGCGTCGTTGCCGCCGCCGATGCCCGCGCCTTTCCTGGAGGAGGCGGCGAAAACGTAGCTGTTGCTGATCTCTATGTTGCCGCCGGCGTTTTTGATGTGGCTGTCCTCCCATGTGCCCTGGGTACCGATGCCCGCGCCGTCAACGGAGGTTGCCACAACATAGGCGTCGGATATTTTGATGGTGCCGGTGCCCGCGCCTTTCGTTCTGCCGGAGCCGATGCCTGCGCCGATGCCGGTGGAATAAGCGAATACCGCGCCGCCGGAAATGACGACCTCATCTTCCTTCCAGCAGCTGATAGCGGCGGCGTTTTCGGTTTCGGCCGAATCGGGATCTGTTTTGGCGGTCACGATACCGCCGCTGATATATTTTGAGCCGCACTTGGGAATATCGACCGTGGGCTGCCAGGGCGTCGTTTCCTTGGTACACCTGCCGCCGCCGATCCCATCGGCCCACGCGCCCGCCTGCGCGAACACGTTGCCGCCGGATATATACACGTCGTTTCCGTCGCCGTCGGCGCCGCCGCCGATGCCCGCGCCGCAAATACCGCCGTAGGCCTTGACGTCGCCGCCGGAAATATAGATCGCGTTATCTTGGTCGCCTTCTACGCCGCCGCCGATGCCGGCGCCGTACTCACCCGCGTCTTCGTCATAGCCGCCCGCTTTGGCAACAACCGTGCCGCCGCTGATGCGGATCACGCCGTTCCCGCGGTTCTCTCCGCCGCCGATGCCGGCGCCCCCGTCGCCGCCGATGGCTTCAACCTCGCCGTCGTTGATGGCAATGGATCGCCAATCGCGGCTGTTCTCTCCGCCGCCGATGCCCGCACCGTTGTCGCCGCCCTGCGCAAAGATGACGCCGCCGTTGATCACAATGGACGCGTCCTTGCATTCGCTGGAGCTTCCGCCGCCGATGCCGGCGCCCCCGTCGTTTCCGATCGAATGGACATCGCCGCCGTTGATGGTGATCACGGAGTCGCCGCTTTTTTTGTTCTTTTTGCCGTCGCCGATGCCCGCGCCGCCGCCGTCTCCACTGGCGCTCACGACGCCGCCGTTGATGGTAACGGACTGAAAGCCGCTGTCTTCGTCATAGCCGCCGCCGATGCCCGCGCTGTCTTCGCCGTGGGCCTGCACAACGCCGCTGTTGATCACGATATGCCCGCCGACGGCGCCCTCCTTGCCGCCGATGCCCGCCGCGTCGTCTGTTGCCACGGCGCTGAGCACACCGGTGGAATAATGCCCAACGCCCTGCGGGGCGTTGCTCTGGCCGTAAATGGTCAGCGTGCTGTTCTCGGCAACGTAAATTCCTCCCTTGACGCTCAGGTGGAGGTTGTCGCGGATGATCAGGCTCACGTCTCCCCGCACGGTAATCCCGTGTTCTATCGTGGGGTAAATTCCCATATTCGGCGATACATAGGCGCCGGTTGTGTACCACTTCGTTCCGTATTCGCCGCCCACGAGCTCGTAGGTATCGCTGTTGATCTCGGTCGGGTTGTATACCCGGCTCTCAGAACCGTCCGCTTGCAGAAAAATGACCTGCGTCACCCCTGCAAACGCCTGTATCCCGCTGCTGAAACAGGAAATCAACATGATCAACGTCAATGCAGTGCTGATCGTTTTTTTCAGTTTCAGATTCATAAATAACAGCCTCCCAACCGCTTGATCCGTAAAAAACCAATAATAATCCTTTTTAATTATACCATGTTTTCTCCTTGTTGACAAGCATCAAATGAAGCAAATTCGGTTTTTTGGGAAAAATCAATATGGATCCGGCGTACAATTTTTCGTTTTTTTGCTGGTATTATTGCTGCTTTTGTGCTACAATGTTCAAAACAACAGGAAAAAGGAGAGATCATAATGCGCTATGAACTTGGCAACATGGACAGATATTCCATGGCCGCGAACGGCACGGTGATGGAAAATGCATCTTTTTTCAAGGCGACGTTGGATGATTCCGTGGATGCCGCGCGCTTGCTGAGCGCCGTGAAAACCACGCTGCAGTATCATCCGCTCTTCCGATGCAAGATGATGTATGACAAGCAGTATTATCTTGAGGACAACGACAATCCGGAGATTCCGATTTTTCATACCGACACAGAGCATCGCCCGAAAGAATTCGGAAAGAACACGAACGGCTATCTGTTTCAAATTTGCTATGATGAGAACACCGTTTCGTTTGAATGGTGTCATGCGATCACAGACGGCAGAGGGGCCATACGCTTTTTCTCTAACATTCTTGACTCCTATTTCGGTGTGGAGATGCCCGAGGTTCCGGCAGAGTTTCCCCTTGCGCTCGGCTATGAAAGCGTCTATGACAAAAGCGTGAAACCCATCGGCCAGATCAAACAGCCGAACGGTTTTAAAGCGAAGGACATGAAAGCTGTCAAAAACGGCTATAAATGTACAAGCCATGTTTTGAAGGTGCAAACTGCGGACGTGCTGCGTGTTGCGAAAAAAATCGACGCCTCCCCGACCGCGATCCTTGTGCCTCTGTTTTGCCGGGCGATTCGCGCGCATTTGCCGAAGGACGCCAAAAACCGCAATGTCTCCTGCACTGTCATGGTGGATTGCCGCGGCCCGATGCAGATGGACACGATGCACAACTTTATGAACATGAAGCTGATCACCTATCAGGACAAGTATGATGCTTACGACCTGGCAAAGCTCAGCACGATCTACAGAGGACTTCTCGATTTATATATGCAGCCCGAAAACATTATCTGGTCCTGCACACAGCAGAAGGATTCTACCGACTTCCTGTATAGGATCCGTCCGCTTGCGCTGCAGAAAGCGATTATGAAACAGGTGGCAAAGGTCTTGAAGAAGACCATGAACAACACCGCGTTTACCTATCTCGGCAGAGTTCCCTTTTCCGAGGAGGTCAAAAGCCATCTGCGTGATTTCAACTTCCGTTCCTGGCCGGACATCGGCGACTGCGTGATGGCGGCGGCAGATCTGAACGGAACGCTGATTCTGGATGTTTGCGAGAATTATGCTGACAAGGGCGTCGTTGATTCGTTCGTTCAAATTTGTCGAGCGTTCGATTTGGATATTGAAGAAACTCAGGTAACTGTTTTTGAACAGGCTAATGTGAGATTATAACAACAAAAAAGAAAAGAAAGAGGATAAAAATGAAAACTGAATTTGTGAAAGAAAATGGCAAGCTGACCGTTTCGGTTTTCGGCAAGGTTGACACCACCACTGCTCCGGAGTTGGAAAAAGCAGTGTTTGACCGGCTTGATGGAGTAACAGAGCTGGTTCTTGATCTGAAAGAGATGTCCTACACCTCATCTGCAGGACTTCGTACCTTTTTGAAACTGCATAAGGCCATGAATCAAAATGGAACAATGAAGGTGATCCATGTATGCAGCGAGATCATGGATGTGTTTGAATTGACGGGCTTTTCCGGTTTTTTAACGATCGAATAAAACCGCGCGAAGATATAGTTGCCGCCTGATTTTGAGAAAATGATCAGGAGGCAAAACAGGGGGAGTTTCGTTATGAATGCATATGACTTTGATGAAACGATTTTTTATCCGGACTGTTCGGTGCTTTTTGCGCTCTGGTGCGCAAAACGGCATTGTGTTACATTTTGGGAGGTTTTTTATGTTTGAATTAACAAATCATCGTACGCGTACTGCAACCTTCATTCTCTTTGAAAAGCATAAAACAAATAATCCTTTGAATTTTCTGATAATAAGATAAAAACAATTGTGTGGCGGTTCATTGTGAGCCGCCCTTTTTCCATATATTAAATATAAGATAAGGGGGTCGATCCCTGAGAGGGTGAGGTGCGTGAAGAAAACAGTCCTTCGAAGCTGTTCTTATTTTGACTCTATGAGAACCGTTTTTCTGCGGTTTGTTTTATCTTGACAGAACGATGACGGAGATTTATTTGATGTGCTTGAAAAAACGGTGGGTTGGTGTATAATAAATACACATCATCATTCTTAAAAAAGGTATTTTGACAACCACGGAAAGGAAAAATATAATTTTATTTGCAGAATAACTGGAGGCTGAAACGATGGAACACCCGCAATCATTTTTTACCAAACATCCGAACAATCCGATTTTCGGCGACGAAAAAATCGGCACATTGTTTGACATTTATGTAACGCCGCAGGCTGACGGCTTGCTGCGCATGGATCTTTCGTGGCGGACGAACAACACGACGGCGGTTTCCTTTTCCGAAGACGGCGTTCGTTGGGATACGCTGCACTCGACACTATCCCCGGAACCGAAAAGCGGCTGGGAGGATCTTGTCAACCGTAACTGCGTTTTGAAAATCGGCAACACCTTTAAAATGTGGTATACCGGGCAGGCGAACGGCCGCAGTTATATCGGCTATGCAGAAAGCGACGACGGCCTGAATTTTCACCGGGTGCAAACTGAACCGGTTCTTGTGCCTGAAACACCATGGGAAAATCTTTCGGTAATGAATCCCTGCGTACTGTTCGAAAACGGCAGATACCGCATGTGGTACAGCGCAGGCGAAACCTTTGAGCCGAACGTGCTGTGCTATGCCGAAAGCTGCAACGGCCTTCACTGGGAAAAATCTCCGCTGAACCCGATCCTGACAAATGCGCCGCAAAACATCTATGAACGTGAGCGCATCGGCGGCTGCCAGATTCTGCCTCATAAGGAGCTGGGCTATCTGCTGTTCTATATTGGTTATCGCGATATCCACACGGCGTGTATCTGCTGCGCCTGCTCGCGTGACGGTGTGACCGGCTTTCGCCGCTGCAGACACAATCCGCTCATTTTGCCAACGCCCGGCGCCTGGGATGCTGATTCCTGCTATAAACCCTCCGCCGTTTATGATGAAGCCGAAAACAAATGGCGTATCTGGTATAACGGCCGCAATGGCGGCGTGGAATATATTGGTCTTGCCGAAAAGCAGGGCGATTTCACCGATGATGATTTTGAATAAGGAGGACCGTTATGCTGCCGGATCTGAAAGAACGCTTGCGCGCTTACACAGATGTGTTCAATGCAGAAGACGAAGAGCTTTATCGGGAAGAAATTCCCAATGATCAAGCGTATGCCTATCTTTTGCAGAACGCTCCTCTGCTCGATTGCCCCGACAAAGATTTGGAGCGCACCTATTATTACCGCTGGTGGACGTTTCGCAAACACTGGAAGCAGACGCCGCACGGCCATGTGATCACGGAATTTATGCCGCCCGTGGGCTGGGCAGGTCCCTATAACACAATCAACTGCGCACTGGGCCACCATCTGCGCGAAGCGCGCTGGCTTAAAAACGGCGACGGTCGTCTGTGGGAATATATCCGCTTCTGGCTGGACGGGCACGGTGACGCGTTCGGCTACAGCTGCTGGTTTTCCTCCGCGGTGGAAGACTGCTTCTCACTGCACCCGAACGAAACGCTGATGCGCGAATTTGTGCCGAAACTGGACGTTTGGTTCCGGGAATGGGAAACCAGACAATTGCGCCCCTGCGGTCTGTTCTGGTCGAACGACGGCCACGACGGCATGGAGTATTCCATCAGCGGACCGGGTATACGGCCAACGCTAAACAGCTATCTATGTGCCGATGCTTTCGCGATCGCGCGGATGGCAAAGCTAATTGGCATGAACGATCTTGCAGAAGATTACACGGCCCGCGGCGACGCGCTTAAAAAAGCGATAGACCGCTTGCTCTGGGACGGGGACTTTTACCGCACGATACCCTGCGGCAAGAACGACAAGGCCGATTGGGTGCTGCGTCCGCCCGTGCCCGAGGAGCACAAGGTGCGGGAACTGGTCGGCTATATCCCGTGGTACTTCCGTCTGCCGGGGTTGGATAAAGACTTCGTCTTTTCTCAGCTTTTTGAAACCGACGGCTTTTCGGCACCGTTCGGTCTGACCACGGCGGAACAGCGGCACCCGCGGTTTATGTTTTTCCACAGCCATGAATGCCTGTGGAATGGCTACGTCTGGCCGTATGCGACAGCGCAGACGCTGACCGCCGCTGCCAATGTGATCCGCAACCGCGGCGATGACGCGCCGATTTCTGCCGATGCCTTCTATGCGCTGCTTCGGCAATACGCTCTGTCGCATCGAATAAAAGATGAAGACGGCACGGAGCGCGATTGGATCGACGAAGATATGGATCCCTTCACAGGCCGGTGGTATGCCCGCGACGAGCTCCTGCGCAGACGGTGGCATTTGCTCGGCGGCGTGCCGGAACGCGGCAAAGATTATAACCACTCCACGTTCTGCGATCTGGTGCTGTCGGGGCTGCTGGGTATACATCTTGAAGACGGCGAACTTCTGGCAGATCCGATTCTGCCCGACACATGGGACTATTTCATGGTCACGGGGCTGACCCAAGACAACTGGACCGTGATCTATGACAAAGACGGCAGCCATTATGGCAAAGGTACCGGTCTGCGCTGCTTCAAAGCGGAATAGCTAAAAAAATGTGAATTAAAAAAGCCCAGGCAACTGCCAAGGCTTATCCTGTTTTTTCGCTGCCGTTATTGAAATGAAAATGTAAACTTCCATCGTTCATCACAACAGATAGATGGTTTTTGTATGCTGTCTATCCACTTCGACAATCGCCAAAACAAACTCATTTGGGCGATTCAGTCCAGTTAGAATTTCGTTTTTTGAAACTGTAACTGTTGTGGCTCCCTTTTCACGTCCTTTCACTTCAATAAAACGCAGACATTCGCTGTTGATTCGTTTTTCTTTCGGGATCTCGGATTCAATATCATATCCGCATTTTGTGGCACTGACGTCAGTAGGGATATAACCTAATCGGCGCTCTATTTCCATTACTGCATTCATCCCGGCAATTTCGATTGCACGGCGATCTCCATGACTGAACAAATCCGGTTCCGGCTCATGCATCAATATTCGTAAAAGCCCTATGGGTATCACAAGGATTAAGCGTAATCAAATAATTATCTGACGACTTTTTTTTGCTTTTTTTGGTTCGAATCTCTTCATGTCCATCCTTTTTCGATTTCTTTACAGCGTAAAGAAACGCAAAAAGTACACCAGTATTTTCGGCTGCTTTCGGCCGCTGAACATAAAAAAACAGGCTCCAAAGCAGCTGATTGACCGCTCCGAAGCCCGATTTTACCATGTTTTGCCTATATTTTCGCCTTATATTTCCAAAATGACATTAAAAACCTCTTTTGCCGTGGTAGACAAAAGAGGTTTTTACTATGTGTAAAAGCGCCAAAATGTTACATATCCCATAGGAAAAGCGCCAAAATGTTACACAATCGAATTGTAGTACCAGAACACAATGTTCCGGGAGTTGCGGCAGTGATATTTAACGCATAAAGATTAGGAATCATATGGCGCCTTTGCGAGTTGAAAAATCAGTAAAAATGGTGTATAATGATAAAAACAAACAAGAAAGGGATTTGCGAACGATGCAAAGATTACGTAGCTTAAGAAAGAACAAATTGGCGACCCTGCGTTCCGTTAAGAAGCTGGACAACAATATCTATCTGCTGGATTACCGGAACGATTACCATCTGCCGGAGCTTTTGAACAAGGGCGTATCTTCGATCGGCGAATTGACGGCGTTTGCGGCAAATGCTCTGACGCTCGGGCTGCGTTTGTTCAAGCCCGGCACGGATCAGGGCGCGGGCTGCACAACGTTCGAAGCGTATACGGCGGAAGGGAACCATCTGCTGGCGAGAAACTTTGATTTCAAAACCGCGCCCTGCTTTGTTGTCTGGACGCATCCCGACCATGGATATGCTTCCGTTTCCGTCGTTGACACCAATTTTATGGCTTACGGCAATGCCCTGCGGCTTCACCGTCTCAACAGATACCGGGCACTTCTGGCGCCCTATTGCTGTGTGGACGGTATGAATGAGAAAGGGCTTGTGATTGCTGTTTCTCAGCTGAGAGCAAAAGCCACCAACCAAAAGAACCCCGGCAAAAAGGACATCACAACGACCGCGATGATCCGGGCCGTGCTTGACACCTGCGCCAATGTGGACGAAGCCGTGGCCCTGTTTCGGGAATACAATATGCATGATTCTCTGTGGACGAATTATCACTATCAGATCATTGACGCAAGCGGCAGAAGTGTCGTCATCGAATATATCGACCATACGATGCATGTTTATGAGCGCGGCAGTTCAGCCTATCCCGTTTCCGGTTCTGTTTTTGAAGACGACGGCCTCAAGCTGCAGTATGCCGCGAACTTCAGCCTGACAAAGGACATCGGCTCTTTCCAGATTGAACAGCACGGAGAGGACCGCATCGAAGCGGTCAAAGCAGTCCTGCGCGCGAAAGGCGGCATCCTCTCGGAACCGGAAGCCATGGACTTGCTTTCTTATGTAAAGCTGAATTACAAGCACGACAAATATCCATGGAGCGTAAACGCGTTATGGAGCGCGGTTTACAACACCGACGCAGGCACATTGAAACTGGTCGGCAATATGGATTACAAGCATATCTATACATTCAGCATCCATGAACCGTGCAAAGTGCTTGCGCATGAATCAATTGATCATTCTGCATATCCCGATACCAAATGGTCTCACTGAACGGCGACCACGGATCAAAACCGAAAGGCGGACTTGTATATGAAAAAGGCAGTGAAATATTCCATCCTCGGCGCTTCCGGCGCGCTTGCCGCAATCAACGCGGTCAGAGCTGCTGCGTTCAAGCCGGAAAAGAAAGACCTGTGTGCGTTGCCCGCTGAAGCCGTTGACGTTGAAAAAGCGTGCGCACATTTAAGCGAAGCAATTTCCATCCCCACCGTCAGCTATCCCGAAAAAGAAAAAGTGGATTTTTCCCAGTTTGACAGATTTCATGCGTTCCTTGATGATGCGTTCCCGCTTGTTCGCGAACGGCTGGAAAAGGAAATCATCGAGGAAGCAAATCTCATTTATTGCTGGAAGGGTAAACGAAGCGACCTGGACCCGATCGCGCTGCTTTCGCATCAGGATGTGGTTCCAATCTCGGAAGGCACAGAAAACGACTGGACACACGCACCCTTCAGCGGGTTCAATGACGGCGAATTCATTTGGGGCCGCGGCGCTGTTGATATGAAAAACCATCTGATTGCTGTGATGGAAGCGGTTGAAGCGCTGCTTGCGGAAGGCTTTGCACCGGAACGGGACGTTTATCTGCTTTTCGGCCAGGACGAAGAAGTCTCCATGAGCGAAACCGGCGGCGCAAAATCGATCATGGAAACGCTGAAAGCAAGGGGGATCCATCTGGATTCCATCATAGATGAAGGCGGCGCCATGCTCCCCGTGAATTTGAAAGGGGTTATCCGTCAGAAATGCTTGTGCGGCGTCGGCGTTGCCGAAAAAGGCTATGCAGATATTGAAATCAGCATCAGCGCAAAGGGCGGTCATTCCTCGCAGCCGCCGAAGCACTCCGCAGTCGTCGCGCTTGCAGACGTCATCAAGGATCTTGACCGCCATCAGTTCAAGGCGGAAATCGGGCCCCACTTGATGGATATGATTCAGAACGTCGGCAGGAACGCCACCTATCCCGTTCGGCTTCTCGCCTGCAACCTTCCGGCACTGAAGCCGCTGATGAAGGCCGCCATGAAGCAGATCCCGCTCGCGGCAAGCATGATGCGAACAACAACAGGCATCACCATGGTGTCGGGCAGCCCGGCGGCAAACGTGCTCCCGCAGAAAGCATCCGTCACCGTCAATTTCCGTATGATGCCGGGTGTGTCAACCGAAGATGTGATCCGTCATATCCGAACGTGTGTGAGAAATAAGGAGATTGAAATCAACTGCCTGAAGAAAAAAGAGGCGTCCGCCGTCTCTCCCACGGATGCAAAGGCCTATCGGATCATTGAAGAGCTCTGTCAGCAGGAAAGCGGCGACAATATCGTTGCGCCGATGCTTGTGATCGCCGGAACCGACGCCTGCACCTATGAGCCCGTTTGTGAAAACATCTACAGGTTCTCTCCGTTCCGGATGGACGCCGGTCTGCTGCTCTGCGCCCATGCCACAAACGAGAGGCTTCCCGTTGCCTCTTTCGGCCCCGCAGTTGCCTTTTTCAAGCGATATATCAGGAAAGCATCCGCAGAATAATGCGTTCTGTTTGCCAAGCCCCACTCCATTTCTTTTCAGTCACATTGTCCGCCATCCCGGGATGGCGGATCTTTCATTTCGGCTGCTTCCCGCAACACGAAGCGTATTCTGGCCAGGATTGAGCGCCGGGAAGCCATTCTGTTCCAAGATCCGTGCAATATCTTTCACGTCAATACTTTGAGAAATCTCAACCATCACATCAACAATATTTTTGGCCCATATATCCGGTTTCGCCGTACTCCCGATATGACTGATCCGGACAACAGGCCGATCGGCCAAAAGTCCGGTCAGCATTTTTTCGATCTCATTGAAGTGGTCTTTCCACCGATCATCGTGTTCCACAAGAAAGATGGGATATATCCTCCTTTGCCTTTTTGATTAGTATATCTCATATAAAACTACCTGACAAATGTGCGAACTCATTTTTTTGAAAAACGAATCAAACAACTAATTCTTCATCGCTTGTATAGTTCCATTTCCCTGCCACAACTGCCACAAACCCGGTCTTCGTGGCACCTGTGGCACCTTTTTGCACATATACCTTCGTTTGTTTTACCCGCCGAAGAAGGAAGTTGCCGCCGATTGGCCTTTGTGGTCTGTCGGCGGCTTTTTTGTTTTTGCGCGTTCATTCCGGTGTGAACCAGCCGGAGGCAATCAGCTGTTTTCGCATTTTCTCCAGGGCCTTGTTGATCGTCCTTCGCACAGTGGCTTCGCTGGCGATCTGATGGTAGGCTGCAATCTCATACAGCGCAAGCGGCCGGCGGCGCTGTACGGTTCCGTTTTCCAGCTCGTGCAGGCCGTGACACGCCGGGCAAAAGCCGAAGGCTTCCCCAAGGATTTCCTGCTCCTTCCATGTGAGAGAGCGGTAGGCATCCCAGAGCGCTTTGGAGCGGTTGGACGAGAAGAACACCTTCTCCGGCCGGTAAGTTAGATCGCGCGTCAGGTCAATTTCCTTTTTGTTGCCGTCGTTGTCCTTGACCGTTTGATTGATGTCGTCGATCTTCGTGTTGCGCAGACCGGCAGCAAGAATCTCGCGCGTGGTTTTGACGCTGCGGCCGATCGCACCGGCAATCTTTTCCAGTGTTGCAGCGTCGTTCTTGCAGTCCTCCTGATTGTAAATCGCCATGGCCTTGCGCAGGATGTAGTCCCGACCCTCGCTCGGCACGGTAAATCCCCGGCGCATGGTACGGACATAGGCAAGAATCTCTTTTTTCATATAGGGACGCATGAATGCCTCGAATGGAACACCCCGTGTCGGATCATACTGCTCCAATGCATGGAGGATGCCGGTCACGGCTGTCATCTTGAAGTCGAGAAAGTGGCCGAACATCGAGTAGTTCTGCACAGCGCCCATCGCGATGTCGTTCAGCTTTTTCTCCCAGGCTGCCAGCATCCAGCGAAAATATTTTTCATCGCCCGTGTCCAGATACAGCATGACAAGCGACTGAAACTTTGGCTCGTCCTCATGCGGATAGTCACGGGCCTGCAGAATATACAGTTCCTTTTCCCATTCCTTCACCTGTCACCCCTCCCGTTGTTCTTGCATGCGCCGCTCGACCTCCGCGTAAAACGGGCGCTTGCGCATTTCCTTTTCATATTGACCGTTCGCATATTCCGGGTCTCTGCGCGCCCGGTCGCGTTTTTCTTCGGCCAGCAGCTTTGCCCGTTCTGCAAACTCTTCCGTGATATTGCCGCGGTTCACATCCTGCCGGATGCCGCCCCGGCGGGTCGTATAGATCTTCGTCACCGGACTGTCTTTTTCAGCGCGTGTTTTGTATTTCAGCGCGGCGTATTGCTTGCAGCTGTACATTCTGCCGCCGTTCTTCGGACGAAAGCCGGAATAGCCGTTGCAGATCTTCTGCTCGTGTCCGGAGGTGACAAGAAAATACTTGCCGCAGACGATACACTTGCGCGGATAATGGCCGCAGCGCAGGCCTTCATAGAAATCCGTGAAAACCAAATCCAGATAGGTCTCAAAGCAAATGCGTCTGCCGATTTCGGTTTTGCCCTTGCTCGTCTGAATCTCCGTATAGGAGAGTAGACTGCTGGCAGCATTTGCTTTCAAATCCTTGATAACCGGCCGGAGAAGCATCTCGGCGGTATGCTTTTCATCGCAGGAATATGCGTCGGCAATCGGATGGATGTGGTTGAAGAGAAAGCGAAAGTCCATCGGCAGACCGAGCAGCATCCGTGAAATGTGGTTCAGCGCGCGCACTGTGTTTTCATAACAGGTCTGATACGCCGGGTACTTGACAAACGGGAACCTGCGTTCCCACGCTTCCTCGCTTTCCATAAACGGCTTTTCTTCCACTGACCGGAGGACGGCGCGGA
>JAEEGH010007207.1_pt1 | contig 26861 bp, 25 predicted proteins | sample 9134181 | NCBI WGS metagenome assembly JAEEGH01 (sample SAMN16246544, study PRJNA631951) | gut metagenome | biome: gut microbiome; feature: rumen; material: DP-attached | host: Bos | place: Iran: Karaj | collected 2018-10 | reverse complement strand
ATCTTGTTGATTTGTGCGTCGGCCTTCGCATAGTTGGCGAAAGCGTCGTTGGCCTGTTCAGCCGTGATGCCCTGAATGAGGGTCTTTTTCTGTCTTGTTGCCATTTTGAATGATGTTTAATGGTTATTGAGCTTGTCGAAATATTGTTGTTTGTTGAATCGTTTAATTGTTGCCTTTCCGTCAGCACGAAAGCACGTTAGAACGAAATCCCGTTAGAACGAAAGCACGAATCACGCCTCTATCGTTCTCGGCTTCACGTAAAGTTGTTAGGGCTCCGGCTCCTCTGGTGCCAATAGGTCGTGGTCTTCAAGCTCGCCATTGAGCCATTCTGGTATTTCCACATCCTTGAGATAGCGGTGTTGTGGGATGCCGAAAGCACTTTTGTCTGATTTTTTTTCCCAGAAGAAATAGAATCCATCTTTGTTAATGTTCATGTTGTAGCCAAGCTCGCGGACAGCCTTTGCGATAGTGGCAAGGCTGCTCTTGGTGGTGAGCCTGTACCTGAATTTGTATTTTCCCATTTTTGAATGATGTTTAATTGGTTATTAAATAAGGTTTTATCAGTCTTTTGTTCCGTCCGTTCCAGCCGCATTCCATGCGGCAGCCGCCTCAATCCCTTCCCGCTGCTTGTTGAACTCGTAGATCAGCCCACGGCACTTGCTGGCGGGTATGTCGTCCATCCGGCTCACCTTGGCGGCACGGCAGGCCGTTCCCGCTATCAGGTTCCACTCCGCCACGCCCCAGCCGTCGGCCTTTATTTTGCCTTGTGCGGCCAGCAGTTTCCCGATGGCTACCTTTAGCCGTTTGCGTTCCTTCTCGGCCTCTGTGGGGCTGTTTTTGGCCTCTGTTTCAATTCCTCGCGCCCTCGCTTCCTCGTGGAGCCGGTCGCATATCTCTGTCAGTGCGGCCTCGTCCAGTTCCGTGCTGCTGTCCACACCGTAGCCCGCAAGGATGCCCTCCTTGCCGATGTCGCTGATGCCCAGCCGGTGCAGAAGGATGTGGAAATCGCGTATCAGTTGTTTCTTGTTTTTCATAGTCCTATTCCGTGATATTCTGTTGCCTTTGTCGTGTCGATGTCGATATGCTGTCCGCCTCCGTAGCGGCTCACGGGGAAGGCCCTGAAGCCCTCCACGCGCCACGCCACGTTTGCGTCTCTCCAGATGCGCCGCGCCACATGGCCTTCCGGCAGGTTGCCCTGCACGTGGCTCACATAGACGAACAGCTTGTGCGGGTACCGCGCCTTCAGCTCCTTGTACTCGCTGAACTTCATTTCCATGAACTGCACCGAGTCAATCACCACCACATCGGGGCTTTTGTGCTTGTCGAGGCGTTCCTTCAGGTCGTCAACGCTCTCCTTGTCAAGCAGCACGAACCGACCGCCGCAGTCCATCATCCCCGTCCGCTCCAGCGCAAGCTGTATCGTCCGGCTCTTTCCTTCCTCCACGCTGTCGTAGGCCACGCGGCGGAACTCCGTCAGGTACTTGGCCAGCATCATGGCAAACGAGGTCTTGCCGTGCTTCGGCGGGCCGTAGATCACCCATGTCCCTGTCAGTTCCGGGTCGCCAACGGCATCGTGCCACTGCCCCGTGAAGGGCAGTGTCTTGAACTTTGCCGTCAATATGTTGCTCACGCTGTACGCCCTTTTCATAGCCTCGTGCGTTAGCCCCTTCCCCCTTCTAAGGGGGTGCCCGTAAGGGCGGGGGATTCTTTCATCAGTTCCTTGTATATGCGGCGGAGGCTCGGCATACCGTCCTCGCCCATCGTGCGGCGCAGTATCGCGTTTGCGTCGGTGCCTTCCTTGCAGTTGGCCTTGATGATCATCAGGGCGGTTGTCTGCGTCACTTTCATGCGTTCCTCGCCCTCCAGCGGAATCACGTTGCCGTAGATTCTTCCGAAGCGGCTGAATATCTCCGTATAGCCCACCTTCTTATTGTCGATGGCCCGCTGCACCTTCGCCTTCAGGCCGTCCGCGCCCATCATGTACCAGCCACACAATCCGTCTGTGGCGTTCCACAAGGCCTTGATTTCAAGGAAGGCCTCATAGTGAAGGTCGCCAGCCTCGTCGAGGATAATCAAGGGGTTGGGCAGCGTCTTGAGGTAATACACCAAATCCTCATAGACATCGGTCAAGCGTCCCGTGCTGCCCACCCCGAATGATTTGGCTATCGTTCTGACAAGTCTCGTCTTGCTCTTCACTTGCGAGCAGTCGATATAGACCGCGTTCTTGTGCGTCTTGGCGTAGTGCTGCGCCGTGTAGGTCTTACCGATGTCGCTCAGGTCGCACAGCATCGCGCTCATCGATGCGCTCTGGCACAGGTCGAGTTGTGCCGTGATGAACTGGAACACGGGCGTGGCCGCCGTTTTCCATTCCGGGGCGTTGGTCAGGTTTACGCCCAGGTGACGGGCCAGGCTAATCCAGTTCTGGTCGCTCAATACGCGCTCCGTCTCGCCGTTCTTTATACGGCTGTACTGTGCCGAGTTGATTCCCAAACTCACTGCAAACTTCGCGTCGCTTCCCGCGAAGTTCTGTCGTGCCTCGGCCAAGGCCGCCAGCACTCTCTTTTTCATTTCTTGATTCATCATTGGTGTATTGTTTTAGTTGGTTTATAGTCTGCTTATCGCCAAGGCCGCGTAGTCCTCGGCGTTCCATTCGTCCTCCTCGTAGCCCTGCGGCTGCTCGTTCACTTCCGGGACAACCTCCAAGGGCGTTGTGCCGATGGCCTCGGCCAGTTCCGCGTCCATGTGGCCCACCTTGGGCAATTCGGCGCGGCGTTCCTTCACCCACTTGTCGAACTTCGCCACGCGCTTCTGCTGGTGCAGCATGGCCTCCGCGTCACTCTCGGTGCGTTCGGCCTCGCATTCGTTGTATGCGTATTTCTCGCGGTTCTCGGCCTCGCCGATATATACGCCGTCCTGATACAGATAGACCGTCTCCACGGTCTCGTGTCCCTCAGTCCCGTGTCCCGTGTCCGCCTTTGGCAGCCAGTAGGCCGTCACCCGGTAGTTGTTCGGCTTCAGGCGGTTCAGGCTCCCGAAGTCCTTCAACTCGAAGCCCGCGTTGTCCACCTGCACCCAGTCGTTGTTGCGGATGCTCGTCTCGGTCACGTTGCCGATCCACTGCATCAGGTAGGCCATGTCCATCGGCTTCAGGTCGGGGTTCACCTGCTTCATCAGCACATCCCTGCGCGTCATGCCCGGATAGGTCTTCTGGCGCGGGTGCAGTTCGTTGTTGTGCCGCTCGATGTCGGCGAGGTCGTCGGCTATGATCTGCATGGGGTCGTAGGCCGGTTCCACATAGTCGCCCTCCACTTTGTTGCGCACGGCGCGGTAGGCTTCATGCTTGGCATACCAGCGGCCACGGGTGTGGCCCATGTCCTTTGCCGTACCCCACTTCAGGGAGCGGATGTTGTGCTCGGCGCGTTTCTCGGTCGGGCTTTGGCAGAAGCGCACGAAACGGAAGGCATCCTGAAGCCAAGGGATGTTGCTCATCAGGTGGTGCTCCACCTCCAGTTCTGCGGGCATCGGCAGCCCAAGGCTCCACAGCTCGCAGAACACGTTCCTCATGCTCTCGTACACCGTCCGCTCCGTCGGCTTGCCGATGATGTAGGCCGGGCGGAAATAGTAGCCGCTCACCACGTCCACGGCGATATACTTGTAAACCCACACGTCCTTCCCGGCCACCTTCGCCTTGCGGCTCAGGGCCACGTCGTCCATCGAGATCTTCGAGAGCGAGTATTGGCCCACCTTGCGGTGGTGCTTCGGGCGCAGCGCGTTCTGGTAGTCGAAGTGGCCGTTGCGGTCGGCATACACCGCCGTCGTGTTCACCACGTCCTTCAGGTAGTTCCAGATGGTGGCTTGGCTCAACTCCATGAAGATGGGCTTGCCCTCCGCGTCCGTTTCCTTCGGGTCGTAGGCTTCGCCGGTCTCGGTGTCGTACAGTTCCCGCGTCCCGCTGATAAATTCGTTGTAAAGTTCAAACACCCTCGCCACAAACGGCTTGTCATTCGTGCGCCAGAGGGCCAGTATCAGGTTCTCCACCTTGCGGCTCACCTTACGGGCATTGTCGCCGCCCAGGTTGCCGCTCAACAGCGAGTCGAAGCCGTCGCTTAAATACGCCTTAAACGCCCTTTCAAGGCTGCGGGTGTTGGTGTAGGGGCGCACTCCGTAGGCCGCGCCGTCCGCGTTCATGCACTGGCGTGTCTGCCAAGCCAGCATGTCCTTCAGCCATTCGCCTTTGTTCAGCTTCTTTCCCGCCCGTGCCTTGGCCGCCTGTTGGCGTTCCATGCCCCGGCGCATCGCGTCAAAGAGGCTCGCTTTCATCGTCAGGCGTTCCACGGTAGGATTGTCCAGGCGTGTCCCGTCCGGCTTCGCATATTGGCTGTAGTAGGCCCGCGCCTCCGTGTTCACCGTCACCTCGTAGATGTCCGACTGCTCCACGTGCGCCTTCCCCAATGCCGCTTCAATGGCTCTCATCCTGTCAGGTCGTTTTATGCTGCTCACCCAGATAAGCGTGTTTCCGTTGATGCCCCTGCGGGCAATCTCCAGCAGACCGTCGTGGCTGTCGTGGTTGAACTGCTTGTAGGTCAGTCCGGCCTCCATCCAGTCGTTCACGCTTATGGCCAGGTTTCCGTCGATGTATTGGTACATGGTGTATTGTTGTTTTGCTTGTTCAGCGCGCGGGTGAGGACTCGAACCTCACTAATGTAGGGGTTTTACTGGGTGCCTATCCGATTAGCATCCTATCCGCGCAACCACTTGGGACTCTTTCATCCCAAGCCCAATCGGTTTTATCTCTCCTCCTTGATGCACGGCACCGCCTCGTTCATCGCCTTGTAAAACTCACGCTTCTCCTTGCGGTATTCCGCCACCAGTTCGTCCTGCTTGCGGTAGGTCGCGTCGATTTTGCGGTTCTTTTCGGCGCGGAGCAAGTCGATGTCCGCATTCATTTCGGCCAGGTGCTTTGCCTTTACCGCTCTCTCGCGGTTGTCATAGTCGAGCCTGATGGCCCTTCTTTCGGCGTTCAGTGCCGCCATTCTCTCGTTGATGTTGATCATGTCTTTAAGTGTTTAGATTGTTAGTTGATTATTCTGCATTCTGCATTCTGCATTCAGCATTCCTATTCCAAGTCTTCCTCCCCCTCGTCCACAATTGCGCTCTTCCATAAAGCCACGGCCATCACGGCGCAGATGACCGCCGTCCCGATGTGCCACCATGCGCCCTTGGCGATTGCGCCGTAGATGCACAGTGCGGCCAGCGCCGCGAATGCGCAGGCCTCGATTCTGTCGATAGTGTAAGTCAGGTTGTGTCTCATTTTCTTTCCTCCTTATTTATTGGTGATTAGATTTCAATCTCGATTGCCCCATAGTTGCGGATGGCCATCGTGCGGATTTTCCGTGCCGTCTTCGTGTCGATCTTTCCACGGATGGCGTCGCTCACCGTGTGTTCGCTCACTCCGAGCAGTCTGGCGATCTCCTTCCCGGTGCCTTTTTTCGTGTGTAGTTGCTTTGTCATTTCTTTTTGCTATTTTTGTCGCGTGCTTCAATGATTGAAACACGCTGCAAATATAGGGATAATTTTCAACCTACAATGAAAAATGTTGATAATTTTCAATTTTTATGGAGACAATTTTAGACAGAATAGAGCAATTTGCTGAAAATCAAGGTGTAAAAATAGGCGCATTTGAGAAAAAAATCGGTGCTTCAAAGGGCGTTTTATCTCGTGCAATAGCCCAAAAAACCGATATTCAAGCCAAATGGTTGGTGAAAATTGTTGAAAATTATCCCCAAATTGATGCTAATTGGCTCCTCACGGGTGAAGGCTCAATGTTTCGGCCACCTGCCGTGATGAACGAGGCACCTCCGCCGAATCGCGACGAGGTTGTCCGCCTGTTGCGCGAAAAAGTGGCCGACCAGCAGAAGATCATCGGCCTTCTGGAAGAGAAGGTCGAGGCACTCATGGCGGGGGGCAACGATGGTACCGAAATTGCGTCCGCAGTGGGCTAAATTGGATCCCGAAACTGACCTTTGTCAGGGGAGGGCGGTGTTTTTAGGCGGTTTTTGGGTCAAAAATCCATATTAAAATACTAAATTTCAATAATTTAGACACAATTCACGACTTGCGGAAATACATTAATATAGGGTTCAACTCGCATTGTTTTGCTGTAGTAAGGGGTCGAAGTCAAGCGTTTTTTTTACGAGTTTTTACACCCCATTTTACACCCCAATTTACACCCCAAAGCCGTTTTTGAGGCGAAAAGTACGGTCGGAGCGGGCACGAAAAAACGCCTTTCAAAGGGTGTTCAAAGGCCCTTCAAAAGGCGTGTGTGGCGCACCATTTTCGTGGTGTCGGGGAAATGGTCTAAAAGCGTTGTTTTTCGGGCTTTTCAGGCCGTTTTTGGCACAAAAAAAGCGGCTTTTGGCCGCCCTTAGTATAATCGGTTATAATTGGGTTATACCAACCGGCATCCCAAATTATAGCAAAATTATGGCAAATTCAAGGAGATTGTACTTTTCATTTTTCCGCATTTTTCCGTAAGTGCCGCAAAATCAGCGTTTTTTGTTTTTGTTTTTGTATTTTTTGTTTTTATCCCCTTATTGACTTTTCCTTTCTTTCCTTCCTGCTCCGTTTCATACATCCACCCATATTCTGACTCAACTTTGAGCAGTATTGTTTCTGCTTTTTTTCGAAATTCTTTTGGGTTAAAAGCAGTGCAGTAACTATTAGCTATTAAAGTGGCGATAGGAGACAAATCTGAGCAAATTGAATGTCTAACACCTGTCGATTTCTTGTCTTCTATTTGGATATATTCATTATTTGATGTGCATAGATTAGATGCTACACCAGTCATGCCAGTTCCAGCAAAGCCATCAAATACTATATCACCAGGTTGGGTATAATGCATCAAATACCTCATAATAGCAGGGTGAGGCACTTTTGTGTGATACGAGTGAGCCATATAAATTGGATTATTCTTTCCTTCGCTTACATCGCTTGCATAAGGCTCTTTTACATCAAAGTCGGGTTTACGCTTACCCTCTTTCACAAGTTGTTTCTTCTCTTCCTCCCATTCGTTGATGAAGTCATTGAGCCAAGGATTAGGACAAGCAGTGTAATAAGGAGGGTCGCTCAGGTTGATGATGTCGTCGTCTTCGCCTATTGGGTAACCTTCGATTTTCTTCAATTCTGGCAATTTGCGGCGCAGTTCCTCACGGAAATACTGTCGGCGTTCATCGTCGTTTTTGAAGGTAAGACCAAAAACGGTTACTGGAGACGACTCTTCTTCATCCTTAGGATTCAGCTTGTCCAAGTATTTATCGGAATAGAGTTTCAATTCTTCTTCTGCCATTGTGGTAAAGGATTTTTGGATTACTTGATAATGATGCGAATAGTTTCGGGCTTCTTCCCATTTTGTCGTTGGCGGTTTACCATGTCGTCAATTATAATGTTCAAAGCCCGACGTGCAGCTTCCACATCCAAAGGACGGTTAAACTTGGTCTTCAACAAATCGAGGGTGATTTCTTCGATGTCGAACGAGGTGGACAGTTTGCGAACAATGTCGAGTAAGGGTTGTACGTACTGAAGAGCGAGTTTTACCTTGCCTCCAATAAATTCATCAAGCAGAGTAACCTCATTATTGTTCAGCATCTGCTTATTGGCCTGAGCAGCTGGATCTTGCAATGCGGTTTTCATCTGACTTTCCATCTCCGCATGGATGTCTTGTATTTCCACTTTCATGTCCTTAAGATTGGGCTGCGATTTGTGGCTATCTGCCACAGGATTGAAGCCTTGATACGGATTTTGCATGACAGTTTGTTTTGTTACACCTGCATCGGCAATACGTACACTTTGCAACTTGGCTTTCCAATTCTCATAATCATTGGTGTTGATAATGCCTAGTGTAGAATCGAAAGCCACAGCAGTGGCCACCATATCGCATACTTTATTCTCAGGCATGTTTCGAAGAGCAGTTAGAAGTGTGGCATCTGTAGCGGGCAAGTGTGCTTCAACATATTCTTTTATGTAATAGTCGACATATCGTTTTTGGAGCGTTTTCAATTCTTCCATATACTGCTGTCGTGCAGTTTCGCCTTTGGTGACGGTGGTACCCACCCTGCCAATTGCAGTTTCGATGTCTTGCTTTAAGGTGTCGTCAGCCACATATTGCTTGGCTTCACTTAGATAGTTGATGATGCTTTGGAATTTGCCGACTTCGGCAAGCAAAGCTTCCCATTGCTCCAAATCTTTCTTGTCCTTAACCAAAAAGCCTTGAATGGTCTTCTTGTCCCAGGCGATGTTGCGAAGCCTGGCCTTGTTGTTATAGCGTTGCAGTTGGTCACACATGTTCTTCAATGCGATGAAATGTGTGTATAGCGTGTTGGCTTGAAGTGAGTCGAGGATTTCAACACCTGACAAAGAATAGCCATGTTGGATTTTGCTGGCAACTTCGGCGGCTCTTTTTGCCAACTGTTGTGCACTAAACAACAAGTCGGAATAGAACTGTGGATTGTCAAGTTCAGCAGTACGATCCTTGCCAAGCAAGCCAAGACTTAACTCGCGCACTAAGGGAATGTTGACACCACGCGGCGGCGCAATATGTGAAAATGAATAATAGTCCTTGGGGGTGAGCGACTTGATACGGTCGATGTTACCCGCATTGATTTGTGTGCCATCACCAAGTACAATTTCTATCTCACCAAGTTGAGCCATTGCGGCCATCACAATGAATTCAAGGTCAGCTTCAATGTTAAAATCAATGCTGACATATTCATCTTCAAAGAAATGCTTCAAAATGTCAGATCGGTTAAGCACCTGACCATTTCGGCTATCAAGTTGGTTTTTCAAACTATGGGCATAAGGGGATGCTTCTGTTGAAAGGTGACCGCCAGACCACAAGCCGAGGCCATGCAGGATGGCCTCACCATTGCGGTTGCCCTGTTGAGGGCTCACAATAACTCCACGGGCAGCAGCTAACAAGTTAGCGCGGTTTCCGGGGGTCATGGGTAGCTGAAGGTTGGTGAACTTAGGATAGTCGGGGTTTTGTTTGCAGAATAGGTTTTCTAACAATTCAGATGCCACATTGCCAAGCATATCCACTTTAGAAATTCACCACTCCAAAACAGATTGCAGAAGAGTTGGTGGCTTTTGCCAACACTCACGGAGGCACCATTGTGTTTGGTGCCGAGGATAAGACAGGCAGAATGGTGGGACTCACTTACGAACAGTTGCAATATACTTCACGCGAATTGGGCAATACTGCCAATGACCATGTGAGGCCGACCATCTATATTGAAACTGAAACACTGAAACATGATGGACAAGCCTATCTGGTGGCCTACGTGAAGAGTGGTGATTACAAGCCATACAAAGATTTGTCAGGTAATATCTGGGTAAAGCAAGGCGCCGACAAACGTCGTGTTACGGAAAACGCCGAGATTCGCAGGCTTTTCCAGAAGTCACATCAATACCAGGCAGACGAGGAAGGTGTTGACGGCAGTAGCGAGGCTGACATTGACACAAAGGCTCTTGACGAATACTTCAACAAGGTTTTCGGAAAGAGGGTTGACGAGTTCAATATCCCAGTCCCAACGATTCTGAAGAATGCACACATCACAGATGAACTTGGACGGCTTACCATTGCAGGACTGATGTATTTTGCCAAGGAGCCTCAGATGTTTCGTCCCCAACATTGCATCAAAGCGGTATGGTTTGTGGGGAATCACATCGGTAGCACACAGTATCGTGACAGTCGCGACATCACGGGAACCATCCCTGAGATGTATGAGGACGCAATGCGATGGTTGAAGTCTTGTTTAAGCCGTCCGCAAAATGGCCAGTCATTCAACAGCGAAGGAGATTTGGAGATTTCAGAGGTGGTATTGCAAGAACTTGTCCAGAACGCATTGGTGCATCTGGACCTTCTAAAGCCTGCAGCCATCAGGTTGCTTGTCTTTGACAACAGGGTTGAGATTGTGAATCCTGGTTGTTTGCCAGACGGACAGACCATCGATGAAATCCTGCTCGGCAATTCAGACCCACGCAATCCCCAACTGGCACAATTTGGATCCAAGACGATGCCCTACAGGGGACTTGGCTCGGGCATTCCGCGAGTGATGGCTGAGAATTGTGACGTGGAACTGATAGACCGTCCCGACGGCAATCAGTTCATTGCTCGCATTTGGAGGACTACCCAAAAGGACGAAACCACTACCCAAAAGGCCAATGAAGAGCTGATTTCCGCTACCCCAAAGGATGAATCCACTACCCAAAAGAGCAAAATTACTACCCAAAAGCCTTTGACAACTACCCAAAAGGAAATCATAAAATACCTGCAAGAACATCCGACAGCAACCCGACAGGAAGTGGCTGAGGCTATCGACGGCATTACCGAGGATGGTGTTAAGTACAACATTGGTCGATTGCAGCAATATAGGGTGTTGAAGCGTATTGGTGGCCGCAAGAATGGACATTGGGAAGTGATAGGTGACCATAATTGAAAAAAGGCTATATTTGCAGCCTTAAAAGGACATGCATAATAGAGTTTTTCGTGCCCATTCTGCAAGTATTTGGTATTCGAACTGATAGCTTCGATGAACGAAGAGGAGTCTGATAAAACGACCATAAAACCCAAAAATCGAAATCGAAATGAAGAAAATCGGCGACAAATCAATAACGATATGAAAAATTCGGGCGAAACCCATTAGGATTCCGCCCGATTCTGTTTTAATGTAAGACCCGCTCAAAACGTCTCTGGCACCCTGTCGGCCCCTTCGTCAGCCTCGAAATAAGGCCGCTTTTCGAAACCGAACATGTTGGCGATGATGCTGTTCGGGAATTGACGGATGCTTTGGTTGTAAGCCTTGGCGGCTTCGTTGAAGCGCTGGCGCTCTGTCAGGATGCGGTTCTCGCAACCTGCCAGCTGGGCTTGCAAGGTGAGGTATTCCTCGTTGGCTTTCAGGTCGGGGTAGTTCTCTACGGAGACGATGAGGCGGTTCAAGGAACTGCCCAATTCATCTTGCGCGGCTTGGAAGTCCTTCAGGTCGCTTTCGGTGTAGTTCTCGATGTTGACCGTGGTGGCAGCGGCTTTCTGGGCCCGGGCTTCCGTCACGGCTATCAAGGTGCCTTGCTCGTATTCCGAGTAATTCTTCACCAAGGCGACGAGGTTAGGCACAAGGTCGGCACGGCGTTGGTAGACGTTCTCCACCTGTCCCCATGCCGTAGTCATGGCCTCCTGTTTCTTCACGAAACCATTGTAGGCACCAATGCCCCAAATGAGGATGACAGCCACAACGGCAACGATGATGATTCCTATTTTCTTCATAAGTAGTGTTTTCGTTGACTATGACCACTGACCATGACTTTGACAGCGACACCATGGAGGCCGATTTCCACACCATGGGCTGAAATGGTCATTGTCATGGTCAATAGTCATGGTAAAAATCAGATGAATTCCAACTTATCTTGCGTGGTGTTCTTCTCGCAGTAGTGGCAGTGTAGCTTGATGTTGCCTTGTGCGTCCTTGATGACGGTGAACTTGGTCGGCACGTCGTGTTCCTTGTTGGTGACGCAGTTGGGGTTGAAGCACTTCACGATGTGCTCGATGCTGTCAGGGATGGTCACGGTCTGCTTCCTGATGACCTCGAAGTCCTTGATTTCGATGATGGAGGCGGTGGGGGCGACGAGGGCGATCTTGTTCACATCTTCGGGCTCGAAGTATTTGTTGGAGACCTTGATGAAGCCCTTGGTGCCGTATTTCTTGCTCTCCACATTGGTGCCGAAATACACGGGGTTGCTGACTTTCTCCAAGCCTAAGATCTTGACGACTTGGAACACTTTGTCGGCGGGGATATGGTCGATGACGGTGCCATTCTCAATGGCGGAAACTGTCAGTTCTTTCTTTTTTTCCATAGTTTTGAATTTAAGATTTAAGATTTAAAGATTCAAAGATTTAAGATTCAAAATTCAAGATTCTTGATTCAATTATTTAGATTCCTCTGGAGATTTGTATTTTGTTCCTTTCATTTCTGAACCTTGCAAATAATCGATGAAGCTGCTTATTGATTTAGAAATTTCTTCTGATTGGGTTTTTAATGCTTCAAATTGTTCTTCTGGCAAGAAACCATAGTCAAAAGCACGGTAAAGTTGGCTTCGTGATTCTCCACAAGAGCCTTTGGCAACATAAAGAAATTGTTTAAACTCTCCATTGCCATTTCTCTCAAAGCCTTCAGCTATATTGTCCATAATCGATCCTGATGAGGCTCGGATTTGTGAACACAACCGAAACTCTTTTGAAAACTCACTTTCTTTGGAAGCCCAAAACACCTTTTTGGAGTAATCACGAGCTTCCTGCCAAATAGGTAAATCCTCAAACCTTTTGTAACTTGCCATAATTTTGAATTTTAAATTTTGAATTTTGAATTATTTCAACCCGAGTATTGAAGCGATGAGGGCTTGACGAGCGTAGACGCCGTTTTGTGCCTGTTGGAAGTAATAGGCCTTCGGGTTGGCATCGACGTCGACGTGGATCTCGTTGACGCGAGGCAGCGGGTGCAGCACACGGCAGTTGGGCTTGGAGTTCTCCAGCATGGCGTTGCGCAGCACGTAGGAGTTCTTCACCTTCTCGTATTCCTCGGGGTCGGGGAAGCGCTCGCGCTGGATGCGGGTCATGTAGATGATGTCGGAGTGGGGGATGGCGTCCTCTAATTCGGTGTACTGGTGGTATTCGAGGTTGCGGTCCTTGATGTGTTGCTTCACCACGCTCGGCAGCTTCAGCTCGACGGGTGAGACGAGGTTGAACTTCGCGTTGAAGTTGCACATGGCCTCCACGAGGCTGTGGACGGTGCGGCCGTATTTCAGGTCGCCAACGAGGGTGATTTCAAGGTTTTCGAGTGTGCCTTGCGTCTTGCGGATGCTGTAGAGGTCGAGCATGCACTGGGTGGGGTGTTGGTTGGCACCGTCGCCCGCGTTGATGACTGGCACCTTCGACACCTCAGAGGCGAAGCGGGCCGAACCCTCGATGGGGTTACGCATGACGATGAGGTCGGCATAGCTGGCCACCATGGTGATGGTGTCGGCGAGGGATTCGCCCTTCTGGATGCTTGTTCCGGCGGTGCTGCTGAAGCCGATGACGTTGCCGCCCAACAGTTGGATGGCCGTCTCGAAGCTCAGACGTGTACGGGTGGAAGGCTCGAAGAACAGCGAGGCGATGATGCGCCCGTTCAGCAGGTTCTGGTGCGGGTTTTTCTCGAAGTCCTCGGCGATGTCGAGGACATGGCAGATTTCTTCAGGCGTGTAGTCGCTGATGGAAATCAAGCTGCGGTTTTTCAGTGAAATTGACATAGGCTTATCGATTTAGTTTGTTGATATTGGCAAAAAAAAGACGGTCGACAATGTGACCGTCAATATGAAAAAGTAGGAAATTCATTTTGGTGGAACCAATTGATTCCGTGCAGATAATCTTTTCCGATGGCTTGTTTAAGTATCTCATCGGACTGCAAAAATAAGGTTTTTTTTATTCCATGACCAGCTTTTTTACTATTTTTGTGCAATTAATTCCATCACTATGTTAGAAGAAGTATTAAGACAATTATTCATAAAGTCATTCAAAACTTTATACGGACAGGAGCCGCCTGTGCAGCAGGTGAATTTCCAGAAGACGCGCCCTGAGTTTGAAGGCGACATGACCATCGTGGTGTTCCCCTTCGTGAAATTGGCGGGTCGCAATCCCGAACAATTAGCCAACGAGATGGGTGCCGAGATGATCAAGGAATCAGACATGATCGCCAAGTTTAATGTGGTGAAGGGTTTCCTTAACCTGCTGATTTCCGATAAGTTCTGGATGGATTTCTTCAAGGAAAACCATGAGAACCGTGAGTTTGGCCGCAAACCCGTCTCGGGCAAGAACGTGGTCATCGAGTATTCCTCGCCCAACACGAACAAACCTTTGCATTTGGGTCATATCCGCAACAACCTCCTTGGTTGGAGTGTCTCTGAGATCATGAAAGCCAACGGCAAGAAGGTGGTGCGTGTCAACTTGGTCAACGACCGTGGCATCCACATCTGCAAGAGCATGTTGGCTTGGCTGAAGTGGGGCAACGGCTGCACGCCCGAGTCGACGGGTAAGAAGGGCGACCACCTCATCGGCGACTTCTATGTGTTGTTCGACAAGAAGTTTAAGGAAGAAGTGAAATCCTTGCTGCCTGCCGATTTCGATACTTTGGATGAGAAAGCCAAGGAGGAGGCCAAAGCAAAAGCTGAAGCCGAATCTACGCTGATGCAGGAAGCACGCGAGATGCTGGTGAAATGGGAAGCCAACGACCCCGAGGTGCGTCACCTGTGGGAGACCATGAACCAATGGGTGTACGACGGCTTCGACGTGACCTACAGGCGCATGGGCGTGTCCTTTGAGAAGATCTACTACGAATCACAGACCTATCTGTTGGGTAAGGCACTGGTGCAGGAAGGCCTCGAAAAGGGTGTCCTCTATCGCCGCGACGACAACTCCGTGTGGTGCGACCTCCGCGATGAGGGCTTGGACGAAAAGCTCCTGCTCCGCCGCGATGGTACCTCAGTCTATATGACTCAGGACCTCGGCACCGCCCAACTGCGTGTCAAGGAATACGACCCGGAGAAGTTGATTTATGTGGTGGGCAATGAACAAATCTACCACTTCGACGTGCTGAAGCGCGTGTTGGTGCGCCTTGGACGCGAGTGGGGCAATGATATTGAACACTTGTCTTACGGCATGGTTGAGCTGCCTAATGGTAAGATGAAGTCGCGCGAGGGCACTGTGGTCGATGCCGATGATCTCATGGATGAGATGGTGGCTACGGCCAAGGCCGTCTCCGATGAGCTCGGCAAGGCTAAAGACCTTTCACCCGAAGAAGCAGACAAACTGTATCATACCATAGGACTGGGCGCCTTGAAGTATTTCATCCTCAAGGTTGACCCGAAGAAGACCATGCTCTTCAACCCTGCTGAGTCCATCGACTTCAACGGTAACACGGGCCCGTTCGTGCAATACACCCACGCCCGTATCTGCTCGGTGCTGCGCAAGGCTGAGGAACAAGGCATCAAGCTCGAAAGCGAGGTGAAGGTTGCTGACTTGCAACCCAAGGAAAAGGAAATCATTGTGATGATGTACGGTTGGCCGATGGTGCTGAACCAAGCCGCCGAGAACCGCAGCCCTGCGATGATTGCCAACTTCATCTTCGACCTCGCCAAGGAATTCAACCAATTCTACCAAGAGTGCAGCATTCTGAAGGAACCAAATGCCGATCGCCGTATGTTCCGACTGCAGGTCTGCGATATGGTGGCGGCCTTGCTGCGCAATGCTTCTGGATTACTTGGCATAGGGATGCCAGAACGTATGTAATATGACTATCTAAATCTATGTATATATGAAAAAGTTCTTTCTCTTCGTTTATTTGATGGTGACTGCATTATTAGCGGTTTCACAAACTAAAGTCGTTTTCACGGGAGCCATGTTAAATGGATCGTATTGCCCTTTTGAAGAGGTGAAAGTGACGAACATAACAAAAGGGTGGACCGAGACACTCGTTTATCCTGACACGGTACTCATTCTGTCTGGCTTAGGAGTGGAAGAAGTCTCTCCTTCCCGTGAAGGCATTATGCATGTCTATCCGAATCCGTTCGAGGACTTCACCAACGTTGAATTCGGTGTTCTCGAATCAGGGTCGGTCGATATCCGCGTTGTTGGTGTTGACGGTGTGCTGAAAACCTCATGGCAAGGCTATTTGTCATCAGGTGTCCATCAAGTCAGGATTACCCTTGAGAATCCTCAGATGGCATTGGTCGTTATCACTACGGAGAAAGGATGCCATGTGGGTAAGGTGCTCCATGTGGGCGATGGTGGCATGAACGAAATCGATGTGCGTTCTGCCTCCCCAATGTTTTCAGAACGTTCAAATGGATTAACTCGGTCAGGTGGGGATTTCACGTCAGGCGATATGATGAGCTACAAAGGTGTGCTACAGAAATGTGAGGAAATGATTTATAGTGACGAAGTGACGCAGGCACAGTATGTTGATGAAACGATTACATTGGCTTTTCCTGTCTCGGGAATCGGAGGAGAAGTCCAAAGTTTACCCTATTATCAATCGTTTGAAAATGATTTTGGAACGTATTTGGTTTACAATGAGGAGGGCACTAAATCATGGGAAATTGACTACAACTCGGCTAAGATGACGGGTTATGTCAGTGGCGTCTATTATCCCAACATAGACTGGCTCATCTCCTCGCCTGTGGACCTAACGAACGTAAGTGATGCTAAGATGACCATAAGCCATATTTGCCGTTATTTCCATTTCATTGATGAGGAAATCACGATATGGGCATCTACTGATTACACATGGTGCGATACCCCGATGAATGCTACTTGGACACAAGTGCCCGCCTTTTTGACGGAAGGCAATAACTGGAATGATTACACGACGACGGAAGTTGCGTTGACCGAGTTTGTCGGCCAGGTTGTCACCCTTGCGGTGAAATATACCTCCACCAACAACAATGCGGGTACGATACAGATTCAAAGTATTCTCATCGAAGAAGGCACAGCTGGCGGCGGCCCCACTCCTCCAGGACCTGGAGTAGAAGTTCAAGCTTTACCTTACTATCAGTCTTTTGCCACCGAATTCGGCACTTATATGACTTACGATGAGCTGGGTGCCCAATCTTGGGAAATCGATTACAACACGGCTAAAATGACGGGTTATGTTGGTGGCAACTATTATGCCAACATAGACTGGCTCATATCCTCACCCGTGGCCATTACAGGTGTGAACGATGCAAAAATGACTATGAGTTATATTGGCCGTTACTTCAATAACATCAATGATGAAGTCACGGTTTGGGCTTCTACCGATTACAATTGGAGCGATGATCCGACGAATGCTACTTGGAGTCAAGTGACTGCCACCTTGTCGGAAGGCAGCAACTGGAACGATTTCCTGACGACAGAGATTGCGCTGACCGAGTATGTCGGTCAAACCGTTACCTTCGCAGTAAGATACACCTCCACTAACAGCAAGGCTGGTACAATGGAGATTCAGAGTATCACCATTGAGGAAAGCAGTGGCGTGACCCCTCCCGACCCGCCTACTCCTGGTACTCCCGAAGGTAGCGGCACCTTTGACGACCCCTATAATGTAGCCGCTGGTATTGGTCAGCAGAGTGCTGAACCCATCGCTTGGGTGCATGGCTATATCGTGGGCGCAGTGAAGGCAGGTCTGAGCTCAGTAAGTGGTAACGACGACATAAATTGGAGCGCACCATTCGACTTGGCCACCAATGTGCTCATCGCTGATGAACCTGCATGCCATGAAATCAGCCAGTGCATTATCGTGAACTTGCCAGCGGGTAAACCTTTGCGTACAGAGGTGAATCTTATGGACCATCCTGAAAATCTTGGCAAGCAATTGTCGGTGTTGGGAAAGCTGCGCAGATATTTTGGCCAAGCTGGATTGCGTGATAGTAATGGCACTGAGGCAGATTTCATCTTGGAAGGTGGTGTCACACCGCCCAATCCCGGCACGGAAATCTTTTCCGAGACTTTCGCCTCGGGACAAGGGCAGTTTTCTATTCAGAATGTCGTCATGCCTTCCGAGTTGACTTACATTTGGCAACATGCTCCGTCGTATTCCTGCATGAAAGCCAGTTCCTATGTCGGTCAAGCTTATGCTGCCGAAAGCTGGCTTGTCTCCCCGTCCATCGACTTGTCAAGCGTCAGCGTCGCTACACTGAAGTTTGATCAAGCCGTCAACTATGCTTCGCCGCAGGTCGCCTTGAAGATGATGATTTCCACTAACTATAACGGTGATGTCACTACGGCTGTATGGAGTGAACTGAATCTCGATCAATGGCCTGTAGGCAACAACTGGACTTTCATCAACTCGACCGCCAATTTGGCTGACTATGTTGGACATGCGGTGACTATTGCCTTCAAGTACACTAGCACGAATTCCTCTTCGGCTACATGGGAAGTGAAGAACTTTGTGGTGGAATGAATGTTGTCTTACGATGAACGTCTTTTACATACCCAATGCCCAAGAAGGCCTGACCACTCTCCCTGAGGAGGAATCGAAGCATTGCGTCAAGGTGCTGCGCATGACCGAGGGCGAACGTTTCTGCGTCACCAACGGCGAAGGCTTTCTTTTTGATGCCGAGTTGGTGGAGGCTTTGCCCAAGCGGGCCACCGTCAACTTGACGAATCAGCGCAAAGGGTATGACCACTGGGGCTTCAACCTCGAAATCGCCATCGCGCCGACCAAACTCAACGAGCGCACGGAGTGGTTCCTGGAAAAAGCCACGGAAATCGGCATTGATAAGGTAAAACTGTTCACTTCGTATCATTCCGAACGTCGCGCCGCCAACGTGGAGCGTTTCCAGAAGGTGATGGTGGCGGCGATGAAACAGAGCATCAAGTCGCGCCTGCCTAAGGTCGAGGACTTGGTGCCGTTTGACAAACTGGTGAAGCAACCTTTCGATGGCCAGAAGTTCATCGCTTGGATTGATGATGACGTAAAGGACTGCCTCTGCGACCTTTATCATAAAGGTGAAAATGCATTGGTGCTCATCGGTCCCGAAGGTGATTTCAGTCCCGAGGAAGTGGCCTTGGCCAAGGAAAACGGCTTTGTGCCATGCAGTTTGGGCGAGGCGCGCCTGAGGACTGAAACTGCTGCTATTGTTGCTTGTCACACCATCCAACTAATCAATCAGATGAAGGACAAAATTGCCTGCAATTTTGTCTCAAATTCACAATAATTCAAAAGAGTAGATTCTCAAATTCTGAAATTCTTGATAAAAAGAAATACGCTGAAATGAAGAAGTTATTGGTTGCCATATTATTATCAGTTTCATTCGTTGCCTCGGCCCAGCAACTCAACATCGCTTTGCTGAAATACCGTGGGGGAGGCGACTGGTATGGCAACCCGACCTCGCTGCCCAACCTTGTGCGTTTCTGCAACCAAGAGATCGGGACGGAAATCAACCCGAACGTGCCTACCGTGGAACCCTCAAGTCCGGACTTGTTCAACTACCCCTATGTCTATATGACGGGCCACGGCAATGTGGTCTTTGACGCCGCTGAAGCGCAAAACCTGCGCAACTATATGCTGGCAGGAGGTTTCCTTCACATTGATGACAACTATGGTATCCGGCAATACATCGAACCTCAAATGAAAAAGGTGTTCCCCGAACTGGATTTCGTGGAGTTGCCTTACACGCATGAGATTTTCAAGAAGCCGTATGCTTTTCCAAATGGTTTGCCGAAGATCCATGAACACGACAACAAGCCACCTCAACTCTTTGCTTTGATATATGAAGGTCGGATTGTGTGCATCTTTACTTACGAATGCGACCTTGGTGATGGTTGGGAAGACCAACGAGTGCACCACGACTCGCAAGAAACCCGCGAGAAAGCCCTAAAGATGGGGGCAAATATCTTGCGGTATGTGTTTACGAAATAGGAGAAGGCTTCTGGCGGCTGGCCTCTGGCTTCTGGCAGCTCCATTATAAAATAATGAATTGTTTTCTCGGTCTTGAAGCTGCTAAAAGCCAGTAGCTAAAAGCCAGAAGCAACTGAATAACTGAATGACTGAATAACTGAACAACTAACAACTAACAACTGAACAACTGATAAAAATGGACGAAAAAAGAAAATGCCTCTACTGCGGTGAACCCATCATCGGGCGTGTCGACAAGAAATTTTGCTGCGACTCGTGCCGCAACAGCTACAACTACGAAAAGACCCACAAGCAAGTCAATGTGGTAAGAAAAATCAATGGAATCCTTGCTCGCAACCATACGATATTGGAGGAGCTGAATCCCAACGGGAAAGGCTTTGCCAGTCGCCAGCAGTTGACGGAGAAAGGCTTTGACTTCAAGTACTTTACGAGTACCTATACAACCAAGGCAGGTGCCGTTTACCATTTCGTTTACGACCAAGGCTACGTGCCCAAGGAAAGCGACAAAGACGCATTCGTTTTGGTGAAGAACACAGACTGATATCGACATGGTAATAATTTAGATGCTATGAAAAAAACTATCTTTACTCTCATACTCGCTATGCTGCTGATGGGTGGTTTGCAAGCCAAATCTGTGGATATGCAAACTGCCAAATCCTTGGGCATTAAGTTCATAAAAGCCAATACTGAAATCAAGTCGGCTGCGGCGGAATGGACATATACGGCTTATGCCGACAACGGTCAGGCGGCGTTCTATGTCTTCGCGGTCCAGCCGAAGGGTTTTGTCATCGTATCGGCTGATGACCGCGCCAAACCTATTCTTGGCTATTCCACCGAGAGCAACTTCACTGCCCAACTTCCCGATGGGCTGATGACTTTCTTCGACAACTACAAGGCAGGCTTCAGCCAAATGTATGCAAACAATGACGAACGTACTGCCGAGGCTGTTGCCGATTGGACAAGTCTTGAGGAGACAGGTAGGCTTTCTGCCACGAAGACTGACCGCAGTGTTGGACCTTTACTTTCCTCCATTTGGAATCAGACTGACCTCTACAACAATATGGCTCCCGAAGATCCCAATTCGGTCTATAGTGGTCATTGCAAATCGGGTTGTGTGGCCAACACTATGAGTCAGATTATGCGTTATTGGGAATGGCCGCGCACGGGAAGGGGTTCGCATAGCTATTATGCCAGCGGCTATTATGGCAACTACGGCTGGCAGGAAGCCAACTTCGGTGAAGCCACCTACCACTTTGAGCTGATGCCCGATTTCCTTGATTTTGCCAGTCCGCAGGCCGAGGTGGATGCCACGGCTTTGCTGGAATATCATGCTGGCGTGAGCGTCGAAATGGGTTATGGGCCTAATGCCAGTGGTGCTTATTCGTATGATGTGGGTCCGGCTATGTTGGATTATTTCAGGTATAGCCCCGACATGGAGTATCGTGAAAAGCCGAATTATGGCAGCAACACGCAGTGGAAAAACGATTTGCGTGCCAACCTTGATGCGGGCATGCCTTTATATTATGCCTCTCAGGGTGAAGAGGGGGGGCACGCCTATGTGCTTGATGGCTATGATGACAACGATATGTTCCACCTCAACTGGGGTTGGGCAGGTTTCGATAACGGTTGGTATGCCATCAATGCTTTTTATCTGACATTCTATTCCTTCCCGTGGTATCACAATGCTTATTTCAACCTGCATCCTGATGATGAGTATTATGATGCTCCTCAAGAGGTTACATTGGAAATTGATGCCTCTGATGCCATCAATCGTCATGTGGAGCTTTGGATTGCGCCATCGTATTTGACCCGAGGTGGCAACCCTATCGAGAAGCTAGACTCGGTGGTGATCATGCGCGACGGCGAAACGGTACAGTGTTTCTATGACATCGACCAGGATCGCTTATGGTATCGTGATGAGTTGGACAAGAACGGTACCTATTATTATACAGTGTATTCAGCCAATGAGGCAGGGATGAGCAAAGTGGTACGAGACACCGTCACCGTTGGTGGCACCTGCGACCTCCGTTTCGAGCTTGCTGACAGCGGTAACAATGGCTGGGATATGTCGTTCATTGCTGTGTTGGATGAGGATGGCAAAGTGTCGCAGCGAGTGGGACTTTGGGATGGTGGTTCTGCCACACTTACTGTGCCAGTGCCCAGCCACCAAACTGCGACTTTATTCTGGACATACGACAATACTTGCTATTCCCATGGTAGCCTTTCAGAAGTGTCGTATGAGGTTTACGATTGGGCCGACAATCTGATTGTGGCTTCTGACGGCTATCCCGAGGTGGGTGAAATTGTTGACTATGAGATAGATTGTGGTATTGATTGTCATCCTGTATTTATTGAGAGAGCGTATTATCACTTCTGGAGCGAAGACGATTATAGTGCAACGGTGGATTATTATTGGACTGGAGAAGATTTTGTTGGTTACAATTTCTATCGTGACGGCGTTTTGATTCGTACGATAGACAACCCGTATCAGTACCAGTTCATCGATCCGAATCCTCCGACGGGCACGCTTAGTTATGGCGTGACGGTGAGCTACGAACGTGACGGTGAGACTTGTGAGTCAGAGATGGCAACGGTTGACGTTGAGGTGACAACTGTTCAAGAGCATTCATCCCAAACGCTCCTTTATCCTAATCCTGCCTCTGACCGCTTTACAATCGAAGGCAAAGTAAAGGAAATCAAGGTGTTTGACGCACTGGGACAAATGGTGTATCAAGGAATGGACAATACTGTAGAAGTGGCAACGTGGCCAAAAGGCGTGTATTTCGTCCGTATCGTGGATGAAAACGATGTCGTCTCGACGGTGAAGTTCGTCAAGGAATAACTACTTCTTTGTAGGCCTCAAATATTTGCTGTCCAATGTTTTGGGCAGCAAATGTTTTTATGGCATAGTCCCGAATGGCTTGGCGGTCGTATTCCGAAGAATGGTCAAGCAGTTGGTTCATGCTTTGCAACAAAGCTTCTTCATCACCCTGTGGGATAAGGATGCCTCTTTCAGGAGAGAGGATTTCGGCGATGCCTCCGACGGAAGTGCTCAACACAGGCACACCGCTAGCAAAGGCTTCCACAATGACGCAAGGAAGGTTCTCGAAGTTGGAGAACAGCACGAAAAAGTCGGCGTTTTGGTATGCTTGCGCCACTTCAGCAGAGGTCTTTTTGCCGTGGAAGAAGACGCAGTCTGAAAGGTTATGCTCCTCAACAAAAGCTTTGAATTCAGGAGCCTCGTAATCGTGGATGACGTGCAACTCAAAGTCGTCGCGCAACTGGTGCAAACGTTCAATGACGCGCAAGATGCCACTGAAATTCTTGGCCTCATCACGCAATGTGGAAATATGGAGGATGTGTTTCTTGCCGTGCATGTCATTCCCACGCAGGCCTGTGCGCAGGCTGGAATCTATGCACGGCTTCAGTTTAAACATATCCGTATTCACCAAATTGTAAATCACTTGAAACCGGTTCTTCACCCCATGACCTTCCATGCACTGCTGCAAGTCAAGGCTGACGGGCATGATAAGTTCGGCATTATTGGCAATCTTGACGATTTTCCGCTTCAACTTCCCGACCAAAACATCCTTGTTTTGCGGCTGGTAAATGGTCCAATGTTCGGTGAGGACATATTTGTAGCCAAAGAGTTTCTTCCAAAGCAACGCCACTTGCCCAAGCGGGTAGGTGACGTGCAGATGAATCAAATCGGGATTGAAAAAGTGCTGCTTGATGTATTTCAGTCCGTATTGGTACATCCGCAGCATTTTGAGTTTGCGAATCGCGTTGATCTTTGGCGGACGGATGTAGATCTGCACATGCGTATGATGCTGTCCCTTAATCTCCTTGACTTCAAACGATTTCGTCATGTCCTTGCCGTCGCAGACGGAGAGGATGACGGAGTGGCATTCCTCGGGCAGGGCGTCAATCATGCGGACGCAGAAGTTGCCCAAGGTGGGGTCATCAGGGGAGGGGAACCAACTCAATAAGTGCAGGATATTCATCAGTTGTTCAGTTATTCAGTTGCTCAGTTTCTGGACTGCTTCGTTCCTCGCAGTGACGCCTAATTCTGTTTTAGCCGTCATTGCGAGGAGGAACGACGAAGCAATCCAGACTGTCAATTATTCAATACTGTCAATTATTCAATTATATGCGACTTAATATCAATTTCGAAATATTTCTTTGGCGTTTCATACGGCACAAGCTTGTGCATGGTGAAGTCTTCAGGCAGATAAACGGCGCACAAGGTGTTGGAAACATGATAGATATGCTTGCGTTTCTCTGCAGGCGCACCATCAAGGATGGCGCCCATCACATCCCATCGGATGGTCTCGGGATCGAGGCCGTAGTCGTGCCACACGATGATACTGCGCTCACCTTTCAACAGTTTGAAGGCGGTTTCGGTGTCTTTCTTTACGCTCTCGTAATGGTGGTCGCCGTCAACAAAGACCATGTCGTACTTGCCAAAGTGCGGGCCGAAGTCAAAGGTCTGAGAGTCACCATAAAGCTGTTCAACATTGCTTAGATCCTTGCTAAAGAAGCTGTGCAAATCAGCATAAAGCTGGTTGTCGGTCAGCTTGATGATATCTTCTTTCGGCAGATTAAAGGTGACGCAATGCTCAGCCACCTCAGCTAAGTTGGCCACACTCTCACCTCGCCAAGTGCCGATTTCAAAATAATTTTTGACCTCGTGGCGTTTGGCCAAAGCCCGCAGCAAAGCGATGTCAATGGGCATAGTGGCACCGGAAAGATAGGCGTAAGGCTTGGCGACTTCCCCGAAATCTGGAAAAAGCTCATTGATTTCAATGACGGGCAGACCATCGGCGAGGCCGTATTTGCGGATGACCTCTTCCTTGTTGCTGCCTTCGTCTTGCAAGACGAGGTTAAGCAAATAAGGATGCCTAATGATGCGCCCGAGGGCTTTGGTGAGTTTATGGAGTTTATTCATTTTCAGTAGGTTGTTTCAAGAATTGTTGTTTCAGTTCGGTGATGTAGTTCTGTATCTCGCTTTTGGTCAGGATGAAGTCGCGGCCTTTGAAGCGAGACTCTTTGACAAAGAACACGAACAGGAAGATGGCATTGACCGTATATGACACTGCCGAGGTGATGGCCGCGCCTGTGACGTCATAGCGAGGTATCAGCGTGAAGCCGCAGACAAAGGTGACGACCAGTCCGCAGAGTGCCGCAAAGGTGTTCATCTGATAACGTCCGGTGCCCGAGTAATAGTGTCCGAGGATGAGAAAAATACAGTAGAGCAGGATGCCTGGAGCAAGGATGCGGATGAGCCCTGCCATCTCGCCGAACTCGGAACCGAAGACGAAGGTGTAGATTGCAGGCGGTAGCAGGCACAACACCACAACGGCCAAGGCAGAGATAAGAAGACAGATCTTGCCTAAATCGAGGGTGAGCTTTTGCGCGTAGGCTCGGTCGTCGGCATTGGCGATGCGGGCATATTGCACGAGGGCAATACTGTTGCTGATGATCCAGATGGCTTCGGCGAGCGAGAGGGCGTTGGAGAATACTCCCACGCGTCCCACGCTGATGTATTTGTCCAACAGATAGTAACTCAAGCGCAGGTTGAAGAACTGCACGAAGTGGCCCGTCTGGTTGAGGAAACCGTATTTGAAGAGGTCTTTCAAAACGGGTTTGTAATCCTTGTCCGTGTCTTGACAAAGGTTAGCATATTCTTTGCGCAACATCCAAACACCCAGCAGGAAAGTACCACCGTATGCGGCATACAGCCCGATGACATAGCCGTAGATGTCGGTTCGCTTCAGCAAAATATAATAGATGACCAAGGTTAAAGCCAAAAGTACGGGCTGGAGTAGTGTGTTGTAGTTGGCCTTTTTGATTTCCTCCTTGCCGACCAAGAAGCGGAAGTTGATGTTGCTGAGCGAGGAGATGAACGACAGGATGGCCACATGCGCCACCAAGTCGGGCGCCAGCTTCGGATAGAACAGCCAGATGGCAAAACCCATGATCACCGCAATGAGCGCCGCCCATACTGTGGAGGCTACCAGAATCTTCTTGAACGAATGACGTGGGGCGAGGTAGATGATGCTTGCGCCGCAGATGATATCAGAGAAGATGAGAATGAAAGAGATGGTGGTCAAGAGCAGTGCCTGTGTACCTTTGCCCGTATCGCCCAAGGTCTGGGAGATGATAATGGCAATAGCGAAGTTGAGGGCTGCCGCCAGTATCTTAGTTCCAAAGGTATTTAGGATTTTCTTGAACACGTGATTTTCATTGACTCTTATTGAACGCAAAAATACAAAATTCAGTGTAATGCCTACAAACTTTAGTGGCACCTTAATAGGTTAGTCCCACAATCCATAAGGGCAGCTTCTTTCCTATGGGGTGTTCCATCATGTCGGCAAGGATGTAGGAATCAGGGATGTTCGTGATTTTGTCAAAAATAAAGAAGGTTAATGCAACAACCTTTTTTATCAAAAAATCGGTTAATGGACTAACCTATTTCTTGCGTTTTTCGGTTAGTCTGGTAAACGATATTCATCGGAATCGCGAATGTTTGGTATAATTCCGCAGGTTTACGATGTGATACTAAAGCAGAATGTTCCATGTAAGGCAATGCAATGCTCCTCCATTATTTGCAATGCTCCTCATCTGAATTTGCCGAATATCACAGTTGGGGAGTGCTTCTTTGATGTAAATGAAAGCTTGTTTGTCTTCGGGTATTCCAAACGAGGGCATGATAATCTTGTCCCCTACTTGAAGAAAATTGACATAAGCCCAATTCCAATCTGGAGACGGTTTTGCAACACTAAAAAGCATTTCTTTGACTACGAAACCGTGGCTTTCCAATCTTTGTTTGATTTCTTTTGCTTCTTTTGGATCGGTGTCACGATGGTTTGACATCAATACTTGGTTTCCACCACACCATTTGATGAAACCGTCCGCATGACCATACTCGTCGCCGAATGTCTTGTGCCAGGGGATGATGATGACTCTTCTGCCCAACTCGGTTTCTAATCTTGATATAAAAGACTTGTCATATTTCTCAACTTGGTTTTCGGTAAAAACCTTGTCGGTCATTACTATAAAGTCACCACATGGGACCAAGTTTCCTCCATCAATGATTATATCTGTTTCACGATATCGGATTCCCAGAGCCTCGCAAGTTTGTTTACAATCGGTGATGGTTTTTTGGTCTTTTTTGTTCTCCAATAAATAGTCCGGCCAATACTTGTATTTCAAAAAATCATCCTTGCCAAGTTGAATGGGCATATAGTCTCTAGCCCAGATATCATTGGTGTAGTTCAATGTCTTCCAATGAATTCCCAACTCATTCAACAACTTAGTGAAACGTGAAAAGAATCCCGGATAAGCTATCTTTAGCCATTCGGATAGAAATACGATGTTGGT
>JAEEGH010007204.1_pt1 | contig 26872 bp, 14 predicted proteins | sample 9134181 | NCBI WGS metagenome assembly JAEEGH01 (sample SAMN16246544, study PRJNA631951) | gut metagenome | biome: gut microbiome; feature: rumen; material: DP-attached | host: Bos | place: Iran: Karaj | collected 2018-10 | reverse complement strand
TCTCACATCCCGCCACCAGAATGACGGCGGAAACGGAGATCAAAGAGAGCAATGAACGGAATTTCATCGTATAAGAAGGTTGGATAATTGGCAGCCGCAGGGCCGGTCAGGGCCCTGCAGCCGAAAGAGTAACGATTAGTCGACAACCTTCAACGTGAAGTTGAAGGCCTTTCCGCCGAGTATCGCCTTGGATGTCACCACATCACCCGGCGTATAGGTGTTGCCAGGGTTCTTGCCCACGTAGAACATGTTGTAGAAGCCCGGGAAGTCATACTCCTGCGTCGTGTAGTACTGCCAGAAGGCATAACTGCCGGCATTGCCGTCCTGTCCGAACCACATGCCCGGGACATAGGAAGTCCAGCTCTCGAGCTTGGAGCCATCGGCACCGATGGGATAGAAGCCGGCCTCGAAGTCCTCGGTCAGGGCATCCACGTCGATGCCGAAGGCCTGGTTCAGGTACACCTCGTTCAGCGGGAAGCCGACCCAGCCCCAGCTGTCGTCCTTCGCGGCCGCGGAAACCTCGGCCACGATGTCGACGCCCGCGTCGGTGATGGCCCAGCTGTAGTTGTGCGGGCCGATCTTGCCGGTCTTGGCAGTCGGATAAGCATCGTGGAAGGTAACCTTGACGGTCAGGAGCTTGTCGCCCAGCTGCGCCTTGGACACGACGGTACCGGCTTGCACGTTGCCTGCGTTGGTTCCCACGAGGAAGAGGCCTTCGGTGAAGTGACCCTCATACTTGTGTTCGCCCCACTGGTACCACCAGTACATATGCCCGGTGCTCCAGCCGGTCGCATTGCCGTCGGCATCCACCCACTCGCCGGGCGCATTGGTCGTCCAGCCGCCGGACGGGGTTCCGTCGGCATTGAGCGGATAGAAGTAGGACGTGTCGAAGAGCTTCTCGATGTCGTCGATGCCCAGGTAGGCGGTCATGATTTCCGTCGGGATGGTCGCCGCCGTGAAGATCCAGTCGCCGTTCTCCTTGATGGTCGGCAGGTAGGCATCCACGTCCACGGTCAGGCCTTCCTCGTCGAAGTACCAGGCAATCTGGTGGTCGCCGTCGGCGCCGCCGCCGTACGGATACGGGGTGCCCGCGCCTTCCACGACGCCCTCGGGATAGCCCTCGGTCTCCGGAAGGATCATCTCATGGAAGATGTAGGTGATGCTCACCGGATACTCCTTGTCGGCCGTCTTGATCATCGCATTGGAGGTGAAAGGCTCGTCGAAGGTAACCTTGCCGTTGTTGCCCGGGTTGCCGCCCACGACGAAGATGCCGGGGTGCTTCTCATGGTCGTAATCGTAGCCGATGACCTTGCCGTTCTTGTCGGTCTTGCCACCCCAGACGTACCACTGCCAGTAGGCGATGCCTTCGGACCAGCCGGGAGCCGGCAGGCCATTCTCATCGACCCACATGCCCGGCTTGTAGGAAGTGAATTCCTCCACCGGATCGCCAAAGTCGTCGATGGCGTAGAAGGAATCCTCGTCCAGTTCGGCCGGGTCGATGCCGGTCACTTCCTTGAACTGGGCGCTCGGGAAGTCGAACCAGCCGATCATCCAGTCTTCGGACTCGATCCATTCCTCGGTGTTCACCTCCACGGTGATCTCCAGGCCGGACTCGGCGGCCAGCTTATAGCTGTACGAGCTGAGGACCTCCTCCGCATGGTAATTATCGTCGTCGTCCCAGACGAAGGTCTGCAGCTTGCCGGAGCCTTCCACGAGGGCCTCGGTCTCGGAATAGTGGAAGTTGATCGTCCAGTCATAGGTGGTTCCGTTCACTTCGATCTTGGCCTTGGAAGTGACGGTCTTGCCCGCCACGGCCCCGGCATTGGCCGGCTGGCAGCCCAGGTAGATGATGCCCGGGTAGTCGCTCTGGCTCATGTCATAGGAAGAGCCCTGGCCTTCCCAGACATACCACTGCCAGAAGGCGGAACCGGCGCTCCAGTTGGAGGTGACGCCGTCGGCGTCCACCCACATGCCGGGTTTATAGGAAGAGAACTCCACCTTGGAGCCGTCCGGATTCACGGGGTAGAAATTGGCCTCGGTCAGTTCCGACCGGACATCTACGCCGAAGAACTCGTTCATCGTGGCGATCGGAAGGGTGAACCAGCCGATGCAGTACTCGCCGCCGCCGAACTCGTCGTCGCCGTGCATGTACTGGCCGGTGTCGATGTAGGCGTCGATGAGGATCGTCGTCCCCTCCGCCTTCCAGGTATAGGTGCTGTTGGTTTCCGCAACGCCGTTGCTGCCTTCCTTCTCCAGGTTGCCTTCGCCTTCATAGACGATCTCCGGCTCCGGTTCGGGTTCGATGGGAATGCCGTCATTCTCGTAGAATTCCTTGGTGTGGCAGGCGGTAAGCGTCAGCGAGGCAAGCGCCATATATACGAATATCTTTTTCATATCGTTGTCTCCTTATGCATTACATGTTGTCAGGAATCGGGTCGTCGATGGCCACGTCGGCAGCCATCTTGCCGTTGGCAGTCACATAGCCGGGGTTCTGGCCGATGTTCTCGTTGTCCTGCTGGGTTCCCTTGTCGATCGGGAACAGGCAGGTGTGGTTGTCGCCGATGGCCTTGTGGTTGAACCAGCTGCGGGTGCCGAAGGTGCCGAAGCGGATCATCTGCTGGCGGCGGAGGCCCTCCAGGGCGAACTCCCAGCCCCACTCGTCGTACATGCCGGCGAGTTCGATGGGCTCCTTGTCCGCGCCGCTGGCCTTGTACTTCGTCGAAGCCTCCAGGGCCTCGTACACCTCGGTCCAGTCGTGCGGCTGACGGGTCTCGTCAGCGGTCCAGCCGCCGTCGGCCTTCTTGTAGCCGTTGCCATAGATGTTCAGCATGTCGGTGGTGATGTCGCCGAAGTTGGCCACGCCGTAAACCATCTTGGACTTGGTGGACTTGAGGTCGGCCAGGGTGATGGCGGGGGCGCTGCGCTGACGCACGGCGTTCACGAGGGCGTCCGGCGTGTCACCGTAGCTCGAGGAGGCGCCGCGCAGGATGCACTCGGCGGCGGTGTAGTAGGCCTCGGCCAGACGGAACCAGGAGATGTCGTTGGTCCAGTGGGCGGTGGAGGTGGCGTCGAAGTCGATCTGGTACTTGGACTGGCGGCAGCCGAAGTCCACGCTGGTGATCGTCTCCTTGCCCTTCGCGCCGGTGACGGACGGCAGGTAGTTCAGGCACCACCAGGCGATCTGGTCGCGCTTCTCCACAGGGACGCCGTTCTCCACGTCCTGGAAGTACTTGGCCGTCTTGGAGTCATTGTCCGAACGGTTGGGCGTCGCCACGAACTGCGGGCCGTAGAGCCAGGTGTCGGTCAGACGGGTGTCGCCTTCCTGGTAGGAATTGATGAACTGCGGGTTGGCGCAGTTGCCGCCCCAGGTCGTGGTGGCGTAACCGAAGTGAGCCTTGCCCTGGGACGGGGGATAGAACTTCATCGCCATGTCGAACACATGGGCACCCGTGTTGTACACGTTGTCGTACGGGATGGCGAAGATAATCTCCGTGTTGGCCACGGCGGAAGCGTCGTCGAAGGCCTGGAAGTTGTCCAGATACTTGGCGGACAGCTGATAGGGGCTGTTGTGGATGATGTCCTCGGCCAGTTTCAGCGCCTTGTCATAGGCCGGCGTGCCGGTATAGACCTCGGCGTTGAGATAGACACGCATGAGGGCCATCTTGACACCCCACATGTTCAGACGGCCGTACGTCGCGGCGGACTTCTCGTCGCTGAGGATGCCGTTGTCAATCACTTCCTGAAGCTGCTTGGTCACGAATTCGAAGACACGGCGGCGGGTGCTCTGCTTGGGCAGGTCGGTCTCCTTGTAGGAGGTGACGATGGGCACGTTGCCGTGGGAATCCAGGAGGACGGCGTACCAGACGGCGCGGACCGCCTTGAGCTCGTCGAGGATGGCGTCCTTGAGGTCACCGGTGTTCAGGGAGCCGTCCTTCACCTGGTCCATGACCCGGTTGGCGGCGTTGATGCCGGTGAACGCATAGTAATAGAGGGAGGAGGGAGAGCCCGGGTCGTCGGCATACCAGCTGTGCTCGTGCATGCGCTGGTACACGCCGCCGTCCACCCATCCGTTCGGACGGGCCGGGGTGATGACCACGTCGGCCCCTTCTTCCTGGGCGTCGAACATGCCGTACCAGTCCATGAAGGCGCCGAACTCGGAATAGGAGCTCGCCAGCAGGGCGGCCACGTCCTGGTCCGTCGGATTGAAACTCTCCTGGAGAATCTCGGAATAGGCCTCTTCCTTGAGGTCGAAGCAACCGGTCAGGCAGGAAGCGGAAACCGCGAGGATCGCAAGGGATGCAAATATCTTTTTCATGATCGTGTCGGTTTAGAAGGTGAGGTTCAGGCCGAAGGTGAAGGTGCGGATGGTCGGGTACTTGTCCCGTTCGTCAGTACCGGCGTCGAAGCCTTCGATGGGCACTTCCGGATCCAGGCCGGTGTAGCCGGTGAAGGTGGCCAGGTTGTGGATGCTGCCGTAGGCGCGGACACGCTTGATGTACTTGTTCTTGAGGTTCAGCGTGTAACCCAGGGTGAGGTTGTCGATCTTCCAGTAGTCACCGTCCTCGATGTAGTAGCTGACGATGCGCTGGGTGTCGCCGATCTGGACTTTCTCGCCGGTCTTCTCGCCGGTGCGGGCGTCCACCACGTCGAAGTAGTCGAACGCGCAGTTGAGCGTGTTGTAGAGGATGTTCGGGTTGCCGTAGAACATCTTCTGGAAGTTCAGGATCTGGAAACCGAAGGCGCCGCGCATGGTGACGTTCAGGTCGAAGCCCTTGTAGCGGATGGTGTTGTTGAAGTTCAGGAAGATGTCCGGAACGCCGTTGCCGAGGACCTGCCAGTCGGTGTAGCCGGCGTCGGCGGCGAGACCGTAGTACTTGCTCACCACGTTGCCGTCCGCATCGCGGCGGAGACGCTCGACGACCCACTTGCCGCCGGCGTCGAGACCCACGGAGCGGAGGTTGAAGAAGTTGCCGATAGGCTGTCCCACCTTCACCTGGTGCGTGGTCTTCTGGATCGGCTCACCGGTGTAACCGGCGTCGAAGTAGTCGTTCGTGCTCTGGAACTGGTCGTTGGAGATGGAGAGCAGTTCATTGCGGTTGTGCGAGAAGGACACCTGCGAGGACCACTCGAAGTTGCGGGTGCGGACTGGAATGGCGTTGATGAGTACCTCGACACCCTCGTTGCGGATCTGGGCGACGTTCGCCATGATGGAACCGTAGTAGTACGGAGGGGTCGGGACGGAGTAGTAGTACAGACCGTCCTTGGTGTCACGGCGGTAGACGTCGATGCTACCGTTCAAACGCTCGTCGAACACGGAGAAGTCCAGACCGATGTTGTACTCGTATTTCTTCTCCCAGTGGAGTTCCGGGTTGTCGTTACGGGTAGGGACGATGGGCTGGATCCAGGTGCCATTGTACATGTAGTTGCCTTCGTAGTCGATGGAGGCCAGCGACTGGTACGGGCTGGAAATGTCGATACCGGTGATACCGTAACCGACGCGGAGCTTGAGGTTGTTCAGCCACTTGACGCCCTTGAGGAACTCCTCGTTGTTGATACGCCAGCCGGCGGAAACGCCCGGGAAGTAGCCCCACTTGTGGTTGGCGCCGAACTTGGAGGAACCGTCCACACGGAGGGAGGCCATCAGCAGGTAGCGGTCGTCATAGTTGTAGGTGGCGCGGCCGAAGAGACCGATGAGCTTCGACATGCTCTTGGAGGAAGACATGCTGGCCGTACCGTCCTTGAGGCCGTTACCCTTTTCGAGGGCGTTCCAGAGGTAACCGTCGTTCGGGTAGTTCCAGTTGGAAGCGCTGAAGCTCTCGCTGTAGCCGTCCTCGTAGGAGTAACCGGCGACGGCGGTCATGTGATGGTTGCCGAAATCGCCCACATAGTTGGCGCTGAGTTCGAGCATGTTGGAGGTGTAGTCGGAGGCGTTGCGGCCGGCCTGGCCGTTGCGCGCACTCTTGGTCGTACTCTCGTCCTGCCGGGTGTTGTAATAGCCGCCGATTCCGCTCTGGCCCTTGCGGACATACATCAGCTTGAAGGTGAGCGGGTCGATGGGCTTGAACTCCGCGGTGCCGTTGAAGCGGACGTTGCGGTTGCGGTACATGCCCAGCTGCTCGTTGATGATGGACATCGGGTTGGCGTACAGGTAGATGTCACGGAGCTGGTAGTTGCCGTCCTCGTCGTAGATGGGCTGAAGCGGACCCTGGATGCAGGCCTGCCGGTAGGCATAGGCGGCGTCGAAGCGGGACTTCCGGTTCGTCTCGTTGGCCATCACCTCGGCGGAAACCTTGAGCATGTCGTCCATGAAATACTGGGAGACCATGGCACGGGCGCGGATGTTGCTGCGGCCGGTGTTCTTGATGGTACCCTCGTTGTCGTTGTAAGTGACGTTGGCGGTGTAGAAGCTGTGCGCGCCGCCGCCGCGGACGGACAGGTTGTGGTTCTGGGAGATGCCGGTCTGGCTGATCTCGGAAAGCCAGTCGGTCTTGGTCTCGTTGGCGAGCTGGCCGTTGGCGCCCTGGAAGCTCCAGCCCTCGGCCCGGCGGGCGAGGACGTCGTCAGCGCTCATGAAGTCCGGACGCTTGAGCCATTTGGAAGCGGTCACATAGCCGGAATACTCGACCGTGGCCGGCATCTCGCGCTTGGCGTTGCGGGTGGTGATGATGATAACGCCGTTGGTACCGCGGGTACCGTAGATGGCGGTCGCGGAACCGTCCTTCAACACGTCGATGGACTCGATGTCCTCCGGGGCGACCGTAGAGAGGGAGCCCGGGATGCCGTCCACGAGGACAAGCGGAGCGGACGAGCCGTACAGGGAGGAAGTACCGCGGAGCATCACGGAGGAAGAAGCGGTCGGGTCACCGGAGGAAATGGTGATCTGCAGGCCGGCGACCTTGCCCTGGATGAGCTGGCCGGCGTCGATGACCGCGCCCTGCGCGAACTCGTCGGACTTCACGCTCTGCACGGAGGACGTGATGTCGGCTTTCTTCTGGGTACCGTAGCCGATGGCGACGGCTTCCTGCAGGAAGGACACGGCCTCCTGGAGCACGACGTCGATGACGGTGCGGTTGCCGACGGTCTCTTCCACGGTTTCATAGCCGATGCAGGAGAACTGGAGGACGGAGGATGCGCCCCGGACGGAGATGGTGTACTTGCCATCCACACCGGTCACGACACCGTTCGTCGTTCCCACTTCCACGACACCGGCTCCGACGACGGGCTGGCCCGTTTCGTCGGTGACGGTTCCCCGCACCGTCACGGCCGCCATCGAAGGGATGGCCGCCAGAAGCAGCGCCAGGGTCAGACAGAATTGATGGAATCGTTTCATACTGTTGGTTTAATGTTGGTTATTATGTAGGATTAGTTGTCGAGGGGCCGATTCCGGCGCAGGCGCACCATCAAGACACCGTGTCCGGGAATCTCCGCCTGCAGGCGGTCCGTGGAGTGGCCGATGTCCTTGTGCTGCCAGAGGTCGCGCACGGTATATTCCCATTTGCGGAAATTGACGTCCCGGGCGAAATACATCGTCTGGTTCCGCCAGTTGTAGTCCAGTTTCCAGGGGGTCTCGCCCCGGTTCATGAAGCAGACGGCGATCTCCCCGTCGGCAAGGGGCTTTCCCCAGATTTCCTTCTCGCCCATGTCGATGAAACGGATGCCCTGCTTGCCGAGGGGGTCCTGGTTCACGGCGATGACTTCCTTGTTGGTGAGGATCTGGCGGGTCTTGTAGTCCATCTCGCGGAGGTCGTTGCCGCTCATCAGCGGGGCGGCCAGCATACACCACATCGAGAAATGGGTCACGTTCTCGTCCCAGGTGAGTTCGCCGTTGCCGACCTCCAGCATCTCGGCGTCGTTCCAATGGCCGGGGCCGGCATAAGGATACAGGTCCGCGGCGGCGTCGATGCACTGAAGCACGCCTACGCCGCCCCAATCGAACACGCCGTCGTAGATGGCCCGGATGTCCGGGGTGACGCGCCACAGGTGGCCGATGCCCTCGCCCCACTCCCAGGGCTTGTTCTCGCCCCATTCGCAGATGGACAGGACGATCGGGCGGCCACTGGCCTTGATGGCTTCGGACATCGTCTGGTAAGCGGCCTTCGCATTCTGTCCGTCATTGGAACACCAGTCGTACTTGAGATAGTCCACGCCCCACTTCGCATACTGCAGGGCATCCTGGAACTGATGGCCCTTGCTGCCCGGGCGGCCCTGGCAAGTGTAGGAACCGGCGCAGGAATACAGGCCGAACTTGAGGCCGAGGCCGTGGATGTAATCGGCGAGTGCCTTCATACCGGAAGGGAAACGCTCCGGATCCGGGACGATATTACCGTCCGCATCCCGGTCCACCTGCCAGCAGTCGTCGATGACGATGTACTCGTAGCCGGCATCCGCCATGCCGGAGGCGGCCATCGCGTCGGCCATCTCCTTGACGAGCTTCTCGCTCACGTTGCAGCCGAACTTGTTCCAAGAGTTCCACCCCATCGGCGGAGTGGCGGCCAGGCTGCGGTACAGGGAATCGGAAAGCGGCTGGGGCTTTTCCTGGGCCGCCAGGCACAGTCCGCCGAGCAGGAGGAAAAGGGAAAGAAAATGCTTACCAGTCATAGTGTCATTATCGGTTCTTCGCAAATGTATCGAATTACCCGCGCATTACTTGACAAGGAAATCCAATTCTTTTGTAAAATCGTCCAAGATGGGATGGGGCTTATTGGGAAAAGGATTATCTTTGTAGGGCGATGATGAAAAAGATGTTACTCCCTCTCCTTCTGCTGCTGGCCTTCTCCCGGGCCGGCCTGGCCGCCGAAGGGGCTTTCCGCCACTATACCACCCGGGACGGACTGTCTTCCAACACGGTCCAGGCCCTCATCCAGGACCGCGCCGGACTCATCTGGATGGGGACGGCCAGCGGCCTGGACAGCTTCGATGGCCGGGAGTTCATCCACCATGCCTTCCCCGCCGGGGAAGACGACTATGTCCGCCAACTCTTCCAAGCCACGGACGGCACGCTCTGGATCGGGACGGAAAGCGCCGTGTTCCGATACAATATGGACATCCTTCCGGAACGTGTTTCCGAGATTCCGGAAGCGCTGGTCACCGGTTTCGCCGAAGACCGGGACGGCGCCCTCTGGATTGCGACCTGGGGCAAGGGCGTCTACCGATATGCCGAAGGATCCTTCTCCGCTTATTTGGACGGGCACCAGGTGGAGGGGCTCCTCATCGACCGGGATGGCCGCCTGTGGATCTCCGACCTGGCATCGGACACGGGCCTCTTCTTGTACAACGCCGCTACCCAGACCTTTTCTTCTCCGAACCTGGTCTTCCAAGGCTGTCGGCCCACGCGCATCTGCGCGATGGACGTGGACGAGGAGGGCGACCTGTGGCTGGGAACCTGGGACCTCGGCATCTACCGGCTTGAAACCGACACCCGGACCGTTTTTCCCGCCATCCCGCCCGGAGACGGACTCGAACACGTCCATTTCCTCACCCACGAATCCCCCCTGCATCTGCTGGTAGGATCCGACGACGGCTTGCTGTCCGTCAATCCCCTGACCGGGGAGCGGACCCATTACCGCAACGACCGGAGCGACCCGGCCTCCCTCTCCAGCAAATTCGTCTACCCGATTGTCCGGGACCACGAAGGCGGCCTGTGGATCGGCACCTATTACGGCGGTGTCAATTACCTGCCGCCTACGGCGGGTCAGTTCTCCTCCGTCTCCCTGTCCGACCTGGTCAAGGGGAACGAAGACTTCGTCGTGAGTTGTCTCTGCGAGGACCCGGACGGAACCGTCTGGATCGGGTCCGACAACGGTGGTCTGTTCCGGTACGACCCGTTCCGGAAAACGGCGGTCCGTCTGCCGGGTCGGCTTTCGACGCTGAATGTCCATGCCCTGATCCGGCAGGGAGAATATCTGTGGATCGGCTCCTATTCCCAGAATCTGTTCCGGATGCACGTCCGGACCGGAACCCTCCGGCAGTATGGGGCGGTCGACGGACTGGGAGACCCCAGCGTCTATGCCCTGTTCGTGGACAGCGCCGGAACGCTTTGGGCCGGGACACAAAGCAGCGTCTGCCGCTTCGACCCGTCCACCGACCGTTTTGTTCAGGAATGGAATCAAGAGGCCTGGATCGGAGGCATTGCGGAAGATGACACCGGCTCCTTATGGTTTGCCACCGCCCAGAACGGCCTCCTGCAGCGGGCGCCCGACGGCACCTGGACGGAATGGCCGGCCGGCCCGGGCGGCCTCCCCGCCAACCAGGTCCACCATCTGCTGCCCGTCCCGCACGGCATCTATGCCGGCACCAAGAAAGGACTGGTACTTCTGCAGGACGAAAAGATCACGCCAGTCGTCCCGGACATGGACGTCCGATACATCTTCCAGGACAGGAACACGCTCTGGCTCGCCAGTTCTTCCACCATCGTCCATTACCACCCGGACGGCGGCCGGCAGGAGCAGTTCGGGGCGAATGATGGCATCCGGGTCGGAGAGTTCTCCCCCTCGGCCGGTCTCGTCGCCCAGGACGGCACCTTTTATCTGGGCACGACCGAGGGCTTCGTCTCTTTCTATCCCGGCCGTGTCCGGGAGAACGATATCCCGCCGCCGGTTCTCTTCACCCGCTTCCTGGCCAGCGGTCCGGAGGGATCGGAGAACATTTTCCTGAAGCAAGGGACGGAGGACCTCGCCCTCTCCTGGCGGCAACGGGACATCCGCATCAGTTTCGCCGCCCTCAGCTACAGCGCGCCGGAGAAAATCCGGTACGCCTACCGCCTGGAAGGGCTGGACGAGCATTGGAAGGGACTTGGAAACCAGAACTATGTCGCCTTGAACCGGCTTCCGGCCGGGAAATACCGGCTGCAGGTGGCCGCCACCAACAACAGCGCCCTCTGGAATGAAGAAGGCGCGGAACTCTCCTTTACCATCCGGCCCCACCCCCTGCTCTCGAATGTCGCCGTCATCCTTTATGTCCTCCTCCTCGCCGCTTTGTTCTATCTCGCCGGGCGCTGGTGGCTGAAGCGGGAAGAGCGGAAGGCGCAGGCCCGGTACGAGGAGCAGCTCGGTGCCGCCGTCTCCTTGGTGAAAGAGGAGGAGCGCGACGACCGCATCCGGTTCCTGTCCGCCCTGTCCGACCAGCTGGATGCGCCACTTTCCGGCATCGGCCTGCAGCTGGAGCGCCTCAAGGAACACCCGAAGGGTGAGGCCAAGGGAGACCTGTCCATCCTTGAAAAGAACCACCGGATGCTTCGGACCATCGTCACGAACCTGCGGCAGCAGCGGGACGCCCTTTCCGGCGGGAAGAGGCAGGGCGAAGCCGAGGCGGCGCCGGACCCGCAGGAAGACTTCCTCCTTCGCCTGGACCGCCTGATCACGGAGAATATCGCCAATCCGGATCTCTCCGTGGAATTCCTCGCCCGGGAAATGGCCATCTCCCGCTCCGGCCTCTTCGCCAAGACCAAGGAGCTGAGCGGGGAGACGCCCAACAAGCTCATCAACCTGGCCCGGCTGAATATGGCGGCCAAACTCCTTTCGGAGGGCCGCCATTCCATCGGGGAGATCTGCTACATGACCGGCTTCTCTTCCCCCAGCTATTTCTCGAAGAGCTTCTACGCCCAGTTCGGCGTGACTCCGCACGACTGGACGCAACTGAGCGACGAGGCTTAAATCAGGTCCAGGCTCTCCAGGAAAGCCGCCTGGGCGGGCGTCGGGTTCTCCACCCGGCGGATGGCCCAGGATTCCGTGTCCACGAATAAGCCGGCATCCTGGAGATAGGCGTCATAGTCGATCGCTCCGGCCGTATCCACGAGGGCGCGGAGATGGGGGACGGGGCCGCCATAGGCCTTTTCCACCTCCTGCCAGAACTCTTCCTCCGTGAATCCCCGCCGCAGTTCCTTGTAATAGCGGTTGTACAGGCCGCGCATCACATCGTCCAGGGACTTCTCCTGTCCCGTCCGGCGCCGGATGTCGATATCCATCAACAGGCCCACCACAGGTCCCTTGAAATAGTAGTTGATCCTCACGTCGCGCTCGTTCTCGTCCCCGCTCATGAAGTTGAGCCAGATGTCATAGCTGCTCTGGCGGAGGCTCATATGGTTCTGGCCCTCGTAGGGAGCATAGTAGGAAAAGTATCCGGAAAGCTGGCGGAGCGCCTCTTCCGGCGTGGCCACCCCCGCGGTCCGCAGGAGGCGGAACTCATAGTAGCAGGTAAGCCCCTCGCTCACCCAGAGCATGGGCGTCACGGCCTCCGTATCATAGTTGAATGGCCAAAGCTCCGCCGGACGGATGCATTTCACATTATACAGGTGGAAATACTCGTGCGCCGTGAAAGCCAGGAAGGAGACCTGCCGGCCGCGGTCCGCGAAGCGGTAGGTGCCGTCCGTATAGCAGGCCTGGGAATTCCAGTGCTCGAGCCCGCCGCCGCCCGCTCCCATATGGATGAGGCAGTAGTTGTCGTAAGGGACTTCGCCTATGAGCCGCGTCGCTGCGCTCACGATCTGGCAGAAATCCTCCCGGAAGCCGCTCTCCTCGATTCCCTCGGGCGTTTCGATGGCAAAACGATAAGGGTGGCCTTCGTGCTCGAAATCACAGGTGTAGTAATTGCCCAGGAGGAACGGGCTGTCGTACAGCCGGTCGAAGTCATCGGCCTGGAAAGTATCGGTGGTCCCGTCCACGGGAAGGAGGCCGGAAGAGATCTTCTCCCAACCGCCGGGAAGGTCGAAGCGCACGCGGACCGGATGCGGCAGGTCCCCGTCCACATGCATGAAAACGCCCGCCGGGGAAACGAAGGCGATGCGGCCGTCCACCCGGCTGGAACCCACGTCCCTCCGATTGGCATAGATCCGGTAGGATACGTGCACCTTGCCATCGGCAGGGACCGTGACAATCCATCGGTTCATGCCGCTTTTTTCCCAGGCAACCGCGCTTCCGGCCGCATCGGAAGCGGCGAAATCGCACAGGTGCTTCGGAAAATCCAGCATCTCATAGTATCCCGGGGTCCATCTGGGCATGTTGAGCGTTACGCGGCCGGAGATTCCCGACAGATCCAGGTCCACGAGCAGATAGTGGCCGGCCGTATCCAGTGCCACCGTATAATCCATCCGGTAGGACGCTTCTTTGTTTCCGCCGCAGGAGATGAGTGCAAGAGCGCATAGGAGCGCGGTCAACAAGGCTTTGGGTTTCATAGGATCGAGATTGCTAAGGGTGGATGGGATAGTTCCGGATCACGCCGTCCAGATACCGGAACCGGTTGGTGAGCCAGGCGCGGAGTTTGCGGTACTCCTCGGCATGGACATAGCGGTCGATTCCCCAGCGGTCCATGTCGGCCTGCGCCGCCGTCCCGATCAGGGTTTCCGTCTCGGCCAGGCAGTCCAACAGGCCCGACAGCAGGGATGCCTGGTTGTCGATCCAGAGCTGCCGGATGAGCCGGACGAATTCGGGCATGCCGAACAAGCAGCAGAAAAAGTCCGACGGGGTGCTGCCGTAAGCGCCGGTCCGGTAGTACGGGTCGCTGCCGAAGATCAGCGTGCGGTAACTCTCGAAATAGGTATGGCCCTGGCCCCGGCTGTCGTACATGTCACTCCAGTTGTAGTTGAAACCGCCGTCACAGTCCCAGAGCGGGCCCATGACCCAGCGGGAACTGTCGTCATGGCGGTGGATGAAACCGCTGCGCATGCTGGGGTAATTGTCCATCTCCACGTTGGAGATGATCTCCTGGATCAGGATGTACTTCGCCATGGACTCCACGTCCAGTTCCTGCTTCACCGCCGCCCAGTCTTCCGATTCGATGGTGCGCTCCAGGAACGCGAATTCCTCCCGGACCCGGTCCCGGTCCTCTTTCGTGGCGTCCTCGGGATATTTCACGGCCGCGGCCATCCAGAAGACGTTCGAGAAGAAGTTGTCGGTGGCGCGGGGCCGGTCGTCCGGCCCGTCGTTGATGTCCAGGGCCAGCAGGATGCCTTCCTCCGGATCCAGCTGCACCCGGTGGCCGCCCTCCTCCACCTGCTCGGTGACCATATACAGGCCCAGGTCCTCCCCGTTCAGCGTAACCGTGGCGTAACGGACATGATTGGCAAACGGAAGTCCCAGCTCCTGCGCAAGATAGAAGCCCACGAGGTTCATCATGTGGGTGACGTCCCGATAGTCGGCCAACAGCACCCAGTCCTTGTTCGGGGCCATCCCCAGGAAGGGAGACGAAACGTCCAGCTTGATCCGGTACGGTTTCTTGGGATACCAGTTCCACGTGGAATTGCCCCGACCGCGGATTTTACCCCGGGCTTCCATCGCATAGTCCTTCTCTTCCCCGGACACCTTGACGGTGCAGGGGCGGTATTGGGCGGGGTCCTTGGAGTTCACCGCAACGCCGCCGTCGGTCGTGATAACGAGATGGGAAATCACCGGCGCCGTGAACGTCACTACCGTGGGGACTGGCGGACCTGCCTGCTCCTCGATGACATCCTTGCCGCAGGCGGCGGCGAGAAGAGCGAGGACCACAAGGCCGTATTTGAGCCAGGACCCGTTCATTTCCTGTGGAATCTGTACACGGCGAACGTCCGGCCGCCCAGCCGCTCGCTGTAGGCGACGCGGCCGTTTTCCTGCCTGCGGACGCCCAGGAGCCACTCATTGGCCGGATCGGCCACCGGGGTGAGGTCCAGCGGCGCCGTCACCGGAACGACGCGCTCCGGTTCGTCCAGGGTGTTTTCGTCCATCGGATTGTCGCTGTGGAGGGTGGTCCGCTCCGCGCCGGTCAGGCCACCGGGCAGGTCGAAGGTGACAACCTGCGAATAGGCGCTCACATTGGCAATCTTGAGGATCAGGTCGCCCGTGGCGTCATCCACGGCGCAGGTGGCGTTCAGGTCGCCCGCGTTCACCACCGGCTTGCCGTCCATCATCAGGGGAAGCGCGCGGCTGCCCTTGTTGGCGGCGTACAGCTGCTGGACGTAATAGCTGCAGGAACGCATGACGCGCAGGTTGTCGAACCAGATCAGGTCCGGACGCCACTGCCAGCCATCGACATGGGCGAAGGTAGGCGCGTAGCAGGACATGACCACGATGTCGGCGTTCCGCTCCAGGCCGGTCATGAAGGAAGCCTCCAGAAGCGCGGCGTTGAAATGGTTGAACTTCTTGCCGTCGCTGCCGTGGCAGGCGTATTCGCCGGCGAAGATCTTGGGGCCGGTGCGGGGATAACCGTCATAGCGGTCCGCATTGCGCTCGAAAAAGCGTTCGCTGCTATAATAGTGCTCATCCACCAGGTCTACATCCAGCCGGCGCATCTCCTTCCACAGGTCGTCGAACCATTCTCCGCCGAGGTACGGGCCGGAAGTGCCGACAATCTGAATCCCGGGGTATTTCGCGCGGACTGCCTTCAGGAACGGCTCGAACCGTTCGATGAATTCGGCGCCCCACTGCTCGTTGCCGATGCCCAGGTATTTGAGATGGAACGGTTCCGGATGGCCCATCTCGGCACGGACCTTTCCCCACTTACTCCGCACGGAGCCATTGGCGAACTCGATGAGGTCCAGGGCGTCCTGGATGTAGGTCTGCAGGTCGTCCATCGGACAGTTGGGGTTCCACGCGGGATCGTTCTGGAACTGGCAGGCCATACCGCAGCTGACGATGGGGACCGGCTCGGCGCCGATCTCCTCCGCCAGGCGGAAGTACTCGTAGAAGCCAAGTCCTCCGCTCTGGTAATAATCCGGGAACATCCGCTCAAAGGTGCCGTAGTTCCACCGGTTGATGTTGATGGGACGGTTTTCCACCGGGCCCACCGTGTTCTTCCATTGGTAGCGGTTGTCCAGGGACGTCCCCTCCACGATGCAGCCGCCGGGGAACCGGAGGATGCCGGGGTGGAGGTCCGCCAGGGCCTGCGCCAGGTCCTTCCGGAGGCCGTTTTCATCGCCATGGAACGTATCGACAGGGAACAGGGAGACATGCTCGATGTCCACGGCCGCCTCCTGGCTCTCATCCCACAGCAACAGCCGGAAAGCGCCCTTCGGGACGGTACGGCCCGCCGTAAGCCGGACCTCGTACTTCGTCCATTTGGAAGAGGTGACCGTCACTTCCTCCGCGGCCAGGGCCTGGTCCTCGGAAGAGCCATAGGGGTCGCACAGGACAGCCAGGAGGCCCACCGTGCGGGGTTTTCCCGCCGTGCGCGCCCAGAAGGAGAGCCGGTACTCCGCCCCTTCCTCCAGGCCGATGCCCAGCCAGCCGCCGTTCTCCAGCCCGCACTGGCGGGCCGGATGCCCCGGATAGCGCAGGCGCACATAGTGCGGGTTCCGGTCGAAAGGACCGCCATCCGAGAGGACCTCCACCTTGCCGAAGGTTTTCCACCCCTGCAGGGGATTGTCGTATTCGAAGGAACGGTTGCAGATCTTCTCCGCGTACAGGCCGCCGTCCGCGGCGAAATTGATATCCTCCAGGAAGATGCCGTACATCGTAGGCTGGACGGGAATTCCCGCCGCCGTCTCGTCCACCACCAGAGTCGCTCCCCGCGGCTGAGCGAGGAGGGTGACGGAAAGGAGTACGGACAAACAGAGCGTCAGCCCCCTTCTCATTTCACATCCCATTCATAGAGTCCCGCGGAGAGTTCCGCCGGAAGGTCCACTTCCAGTCTCACGGCCGAGGTGGTCACCGGCTTGAACCGGACCTCGCAGGCCGCGCCCTTGCGGAGCGGATAGCCGGAAGGATCCTCCACCGGAACCCAGTTGCCGGACGCATCCTTGTAGCTGATGCGCCAGGCCTTGGGCACGGAGCAGCCGCCCCAGGGCTGGTCGTCGAACCACCAGACGGAGCTGCGGGACACGGTCGCCGGCGCGGCGAAGTCATAGGTGAGCCACTCGGTGCCGCCCTGCTTGGGCCACCAGTGGTAGTAGGGAGAGGATTCGTCCCCGGGGACCAGCTGGTCGTTGACGGCGCTTATAGAACGGGCCGGGGTGGAGGCGCCGATCTTGGAAGTGGAGGCGAGGGTGGCCGGTTTCGACGGCTTGGTAGCGCGCAGGTCCTGCGGCAGCCACACCGCCATCTCGCCGCTGCCACGGTGGCACCAGGCGTAGTACGGAATGAGGGTCAGGTCCACGTCCTTCACCTCCAAGCGGCCGTCCTTGCCGAAGGAAAGGGTCTGGGCCTTCGTCGCAATCTTGTCGAGACCGAACAGCTCGTCCGAATGCTTCACGGTGAACTGCGGCTCCTGGTTCATCAGGACGCTCCGGACGGAGAAGCCCGGATTGTCCGGCCATTCGGCGCAGTACACCACGGGACCGCGCTCGATGGCGATGCGGCCAACATCGGCGTTCACCTCGACATGGGCCTTCACCACGCGGGGTTCCAGGTCGAAATGGACGACGACCTTGTCGCCCTTCTTCCACTTGCGGGTGATGGTGAAATACCCCTGCCCAAGCGCGCTTTCCACGGGAACGCCGTTGACCGTCACGGTATAGCCGGGATGCTTCCCGTCCACATAGGAATACAGGTCGGAAGGGACCACGTCGCCGCGGACCCAGCCCGGGATGCGGACCTTGAGCGCCATCTCTTTCTTGAGGGCGGTCTTGTCGATGGTGATTTCGATGTCGCCGTCGTACGGATATCCCGTCTTCTGCGTGAGAGTGACGTCCTTCCCGGCGACCTTCTGCGTCATGGTATTGGGCATGAACAGATTGACATAGAGCGCATTGTCCTTCACGGCATAGACATAACCCGGGACCGACGGGATGAATCGGCAGATGTTGGACGGGCAGCAGGCGCAGCCGAACCAGGCCTGTCGCTGGTGCTGGCCGATGGACTCCAGCGGGTTGGGATAGAAGAACCCGTCGCCTTCCAGGGATACGCCGCTGATGAGACCGTTGTACAGGGTGCGCTCCAGTACGTCGTAATATTTTGCATCGCCGTGCAGGAGGAACATCCGGTAGTTGACATACACATTGCCGATGGCGGCGCAGGTCTCGCAGTAGGCGCTCATGTTCGGGAGCTGGTAATTCTCGCCGAACGCCTCGCCGTTGTTCGTGGCGCCGATCCCGCCGGTGATGTACAGCTTCTTGGAGACGATATTTTCCCAGATGCGGTCGATGGCGTCAATGTAGCCCCGGTCCCCCGTGAGGGCGGCCACATCGGCCATGCCGGCGTACATGTAGGCGGCGCGGACGGCGTGACCCACGGCCTCATCCTGCTCCAGCACCGGCACGTGCGACTGATTGTACTCGTCGTTATGGCCGGTCTTGCCGCGCTCGTCCAGGAAGAACTTGGCCTCATCCAGGTACTTCTTCTCCCCGGTGGCGAGGTACAGCTTCGCGAGGGCCATCTCGGCGATCTGGTGGCCGGGAATCACGCGGGCCTGGCCCGGGCCGGCGCCCACTTCACGGACGACGCAGTCCGCATAGCGGATGGCGATGTCCAGGAAGTTGCGCTTGCCGGTGGCCTGCCAGTGCGCGACGGCGGCCTCCACCATGTGGCCGAGGTTGTAGAGCTCGTGGCTCAGCTCCTCGTCGTTCACCCAGCGCTTGTCGCCCGCCCATTCGTGCGGATGCTCCGGGTTCATCGTCCGGGCCGTGTACAGGTAGCCGTCCGGCTCCTGCGCCGCGGCGACGATGACGAGAACGCTGTCGATATAGGCCTCCAGCTTCTTGTCCGGATAGGTCTGGAGCACGTAGGAGGCGCCTTCGATGGTCTTATAGACGTCGGTGTCGTCGAAGGAGAAACCCTTCACCTCATACCCGAGGTTCACCGGCGAATGCATCTGCTTCGCCGCCTTCACGAAGTTCTCGTATCGGCCCTCGCTCTCGCACTTGGAGAAAGCGAGCGGAATCGTGACCTCGCGGGACGCTTTCAGGCGCTGCCCCCAGAAGGAATCGGGGGCCACCTTCACGCTCGTGAAGGGGACGGGGTCGATGGGATAGCCGCCCGAAGCGGGCTGGGCGGAAAGGGTGGCGGCGGCCAGCAGGCCGACGAGCGGGAAAAACAGCTTTCCGGTCATGGTATGGGAAATTATAAGGTTTTCAGGGCTTCTTCCAGGCGGGTCCGGGCACGGTCGATGAGGTCCTTCGTGCCGGAGCCGTCGTTGACGTACTGGATCACCATGTCGGCGAAGTCGATGGCTTCGCGCAGGCGGGTGCTCTTGTTCGGGATCTCCTTGGTCTCCACGACCAGGCGCAGCAGGGCGTCCAGGTCCTCCGGCTCGGCCAAGTTGCCGGGACGCATGGTGTTGATGGCGGCGTTCAGGGCCGACGTGGCCTTCGTGACGTCCTCCTGGCTGAGCCCGCGGGGCTCCGCGGCGTTCACCGCCTCGGCCGCCGCCAGCTGCTCCAGCATCCGGGCATAGCCGTTCGGGGCCCAGGGAGCGAAGGCCGGAACCTTGGTTTCCAGGGCGTTCCAGGCATCCTGCGCCTCCACGCGGGAACGGGCGATGCGGATGGCCTGGTCCAGATAAGTCTTGTCCACGCCACGCGTGTTCTTCGCCTTCTTGCTCTCATTCAGGACGTTCAGGCGCAGATAGTGCGTGCTGTGGTCCGTCATGTAATAGTCGGGATAGAAGGTCTTGTCGCCGAGGGTGAGGGTATAGACGTTGCCGTCCGTGCCGGCATCGGCGGTGTGTCCCTTCAGGACGATGTCGCTCAGGTCGGGGTTCAGGTCGAACTCCGCCTGCTCCCAGACCGTGATGTCCGGAGTCGCCATCACCAGCGGGCCGTACATCAGCACGCCTTCCCACATCGGATCGAACGGGGTGCGGGCCTCGTTCACGCCCGTGGCGGCGAGGTCCATCTTGTCCGGGCCGAAGTTCAGGTGCTTGCCGAACGGCATCGTCACCTCCACCTGGTCGCCCGCCTTCCACTCCCGTTCGGGAATCTCCACATAGGAGCAAGGCTTGTAATCGGCCTTGAACTTTTTGCCATTGACCTTCACGCTGAACCCTTCCGTGGCCCAGTACGGGACACGCAGTTTAAGGGCGAAGTTGCCGCCTTTTTCGATGGTGATCACGGAGGATTCCGCCGGCCATGCGCATTCCTGGCGCAGGGTGACGCCCTTCTCGTCCCAATTCGCCACCGTAGGCAGGTACAGGCCCACCCAAAGGGTGTTGTCCGACACGAAATAAGCGGCTTCCTGGTATTTGACATGGTTCTCCGCACCCGTACCGCCGCAGCAAGTTTCCTGCGGAGTAGGGCTGCCGAAAGGCTTCGTCGCGTTCATGCCCACCGCATACTGGTAGCACACGCCGTACTCATGCGGATGCACAGAGCCCACGAGTTGGTTGTACAGCACCCGCTCGTAATAGTCCATGTAGCGCGCGTCGTCCGGATTGTATCCGTTCAAGTCCTTGGTGAGTTTAGCGAGGTTGTAGGCGCAGCAGGTTTCGTTGATGTCCGGGTTCGGGAAGAGGTTCCGCTGACGGTCAGACTGGACGCTGGTGTTCATCGACAGCATCTGGGAGTAGGGCTGGCGGAACATCTCGCCGTTTCCGACACCGCCCATCGCATAGGCGTAGCGCCCCTGGACCAGGTTCCAGAAATTGCTGGCGATCTGATAGTAATAGGGATTTCCGCCCACCCGGTACAGGTTCAGCGCACCCACAATCATGGGGATGTGCTGGTTCGCGTGACGGGTGCGGATATCGTCGATGTTCCTGGACAGCGGGTCGTAGAATGCAGGCGAGTCGAAGCAGCCCGCGGCCTCCGTGAGGTGCGCTTTCTCCTCGGGGTCGGTAACCATGCCGGCCAGCCGGGACAGCACTTCCTGCATGCCGCCCACTTCGCCGGCGATGTACATGTTCCACATTTCATAACGGTTGCCGGGCTTGGCCTGGCGCTCCGCCTTGTCCCCGTCCATCTTCACGTACGTGCGGTAGTGCAGCCGGTTCCACACCCACAAACCCATGTCCTTCGCGATGAGGAGCGCCTTCGCGGCAATCTCCTGGTCGTCGATGTTCGTGGCGATGTCCACGAGGCCCGCCAACTGCTTGTGGATGGAATAGTACGGGGCCCAAACTCCCTTCTCATTGTTATAGGGAGCGTATTTTTCGATGAGGACCGGATGCTGCGCGGGAATCGCGTTGATGTATCCGTAGCCATAACTCCGGCAGTCCTTCTTGTACTTGTCGAAGGCCGCCCACGTGCCTTCCAGTTTGGCAAATTCCGCCTCCGGAACAAGGTCCCGCGCCTCGCGGTAGCGGCCAAGTCTGTTGTCCCACACGAAGGTCATTTCCTGGCAGGCGCGTAGTTCATCCACCATCCGGCGGATGCGGCTGCGGAGTTCGTCCCGAAGGGCCGGGTCGTCCGTGCCCGCAAAGGCGAAGGCCAGGGCGGACATGTAGTGGCCGGAGCCGTGCCCCTTGAGTTTCGTGGTCGGGGAATCCCAGCCGTCGGCCACGGTATAACCCTCCGTGGGCAGGCCGTAGGTGTCACGGTAGTTATATAACTGCTGGGTGATATCCAGCGACAGAAGGTTCTGCACGTCCAGGTCGCGGTTGGCGGTGAGCCGGTTGTCGCCGATGAGCCGGACGCTCCCGAGCGGCAGCGGCCGGGCGACCGGCTGCTGCGCCGGCGCGGCGGGCGTTCCCGCCACCACCGTCACATGGGCCTCCACCGGATAGCCGTTCTCCGTCGTATTGTCTCCGAGGATATAGCCCTGGACGGTATAGGTCTCGCCCGCCGGCAAAGCCGCCTCTTCCTCTTCGGTTTCCCGGAGCGAATTCGTCCATTTGACCTGACGCCACTCGCCGGAACGGTCGGAATAGGTCACCCACACCTGGTATGGAAGCACCGGTGCCGTCCCTTCGGGAGCATCGACGCGGACGTCCGCCACCGAGCGGATGTCTTTGTTCGCGCTGCCGCAGGACAGCAGGAGGAGGGAAACGGACAGCAGCAGGAGGCTGAGAGAAGGTCGGAGTTGCATGGTGGTCATCATTTTAGTGCTTTCCAAAGGTAGGAGAAAAAAAAGAACGGTCGATGTAAAATCGTCCGTTCTTATACAAGAAAAATCCAAAAGACGCGTCAGAGCAGGAAAATGAGCATGAGCGGGAGGTAAACCAGCATGTCCAGCCAGATGCTTCCCACGACCACGGAGCGCGGCTTGTCGGGCGGGGCGGGCAGTGCCCGGTCGCTGTCCACCTGATAGCAGACGCCCTCCGGGTTCATGTAGAAATAGGCATGTCCCCGCTGCCCGGCGGGCGCGGGATCGGGGTTCAGGATGTCATAGGATGGATCCTCATAGTCCGGCTGGGAATCATACCGGAGGATGGCGCCGCCGGCGCCGTCACTGTCGATGCGGTCGGGGCTGCCCATCGCCTGGATGATCTGCGTGGTGGTACAGCCCGCCCAGGTGGGGTTCGCATCCCGCGACACCTGGCGATACGTAACGCAAGACGTAGCCAAAACCGCGACAAGCAAGAGAGGGAATAACTTTTTCATGACTCTCACAGAGACAAAAAATGTGCAAAACCGGCAAGTCTTGCACATTTTTTATGGGAAACGCCGGCGCTAGACTTCTGTCGCGGTGGCGAACTCGCGGAGGAAACGCATGTCGTTCTCGAAATAGTGGCGGAGGTCGTTGACCTGCCACTTGAGCATCGCGATGCGTTCCACGCCCATGCCGAAGGCGAAGCCGCTGTACACCTTGGAGTCAATGCCACTGGCCTCGAGGACGTTCGGGTCCACCATGCCGCAGCCCATGATCTCGAGCCAGCCGGTGCCCTTGCAGATGTTGCAGCCCTTGCCCTTGCAGATATTGCAACTCACATCCACCTCCGCGGAGGGCTCGGTGAACGGGAAGTAGGACGGGCGCATCCGGATCTGCGTGTCCGGACCGAACATCTCGCGGGCGAACAGGAGGATGGCCTGCTTGAGGTCCGCGAAGGTGACGTTCTTGTCGATATAGAGGCCTTCCACCTGGTGGAAGATGCAATGGGCGCGGGCGCTGATGGCCTCGTTGCGGAACACGCGGCCCGGGCAGATCACGCGGATCGGGAGGGGCTGGGTCTCCATCGTCCGGACCTGCACGGAAGAGGTGTGGGTGCGGAGGAGGAGCGGGTTCAGATGGCCGTTGGACACGAAGAAGGTGTCCTGCATTTCCCGGGCGGGATGGTTCGGCGGGAAGTTGAGGGCCTCGAAAACGTGCCAGTCATCCTCGATCTCGGGACCTTCGGCCACGTCGTAGCCGAACTTGCGGAAAATATCGACAATCTCCTGACGGACAATGGAGACGGGGTGGCGGGAACCCAGTTCGAAGGGGTCGCCCGGCATGGAGAGGTCCTGCTTGGGGGCCAGTTCCACGGCCGCGGCAGCGGCCTGCTCCTTGAGTTCCTCGATCTTCGCGGTGGCGGCCTTCTTGAGTTCGTTGAGTTTCTGGCCGTATTCCCGTTTCAGTTCCGGGGCGATGCTGCGGAACTGCTCCATCAACGCCGTGACGGAACCCTTCTTTCCGAGCAGGCGGACACGGGCCTCTTCGACTTCCTTTTGCGTAGCGGCCTTCAGTCCGGCCAGTTCCTTCTGGATCTGTTCAATCGCTTCTTTCATACCACAGTCTGGATTAAAAACGGGCAAAGATAACTATTTTCCATCTTTTTTGAGTTCGGCAGAGGCTTTTTCTGCCTTGGCCTTCCGCTTGTCGCGCGCCTTTTTCGCCCGCTGGCCGGTGGCCTTCCAATACTTCTGCCACTGTTCCTCGGTGAAGAAACGCTGGTAAGAGTCGTCGATCTGCTGCATCCACTTGTCCTGGACATTCTGGTACAGGTCCACATTGCCCACCTTCGTCTTCTGGAGTTCTTCCAGTTCGTCCTGGAGGGCGTGGTAGTCGTGGGTGAGGGTGGAGTCCACGTAGAACTCCTGCCAGTATTCGAGGCCTAACTGGTCCGACAGGCGCTTGACTTCCTTGTCGATGAACTCCAGCATCTGCTTCTCCTTCTGTTCCGGCGTCTGGGCCCCCTGGTTCTGGGCCAGCAGGGTGAAGCAGCCCGTGAACAGGGCCGCCGCCAGCATCCATAAGTGTTTCATCCCTTGATAAATTTTCATAAATTTGCAATTGCTTGCAAGCAGGCAAAATTAACAATAATTGAACAAACCCCCAAATACGATGCATAAATCGCACCTTATCCTCCTTCTTTCCGCCTTTTTCGTCCTCGTCCCGGCACTGGACGGCAATACCTGCACGAACGTGATCGTCACCAAGGGCGCCAGCAAGGACGGATCCACGCTGGTCTCCTATGCGGCAGACTCCCACTCCCTCTTCGGGGAACTGTATTTCCATCCCGCGGCGGACTGGAAAGCCGGCTCGTTGCTCAAGGTACATGACTGGGACTCCGGAAAGTATCTCGGCGAAATCGCCCAGATCGCCCATACCTACCAGACCGTGGGCAACATGAACGAGAAGCAGGTCATCATCACCGAGACCACCTGGGGCGGCCGCGAGGAACTGATGGACCGCCGGGGACACATCGACTACGGTTCGCTCATCTACATCGCCCTGCAGCGCGCATCGACCGCCCGCGAGGCCATCTCCGTCATCGTGGAACTGGCGAACGAGTACGGCTATGCCTCCGAGGGCGAGACGTTCTCCATCGCCGACAAGGACGAGGCCTGGATCATGGAACTCATCGGCAAGGGGACGAACCTCCGGAACGGAGTCAATGTGGACAAGGGTATCGTCTGGGTCGCCCTCCGCGTGCCGGACGGGGCTATCTGCGCCCACGCGAACCAGGCACGCATCGGCGCCTTCCCCCTGAATGACCCGGACAACTGCCTGTATGCCAAGGACGTGATCTCCCTGGCCCGGAAAAAGGGATATTTCGACGGCCCGGACGAGGAGTTCAGTTTCAAGAAAGCCTATGGCCCCGCCGATTTCGGCACCGTCCGCGGCTGCGACGCCCGCGTCTGGAGCGCCTTCAACATCCTCTCCAATGGCTGGTTCTCCTTCTATGATGCCGATGGAAAAGCCGTCACCCGGGACGCCTCCGACTACCTGGACTACGCGATGGGATACAATCTCGACGGCGACCTTCCGCTGTTCATCTATCCGCGGGAAAAGGTTTCCGTGAAGGCGGTGGCCGATGTGATGCGCGACCACTATGAGGGGACCCCGATGGACATGACGCAGGATATCGGTGCGGGCGGCAATGCCCTGCCGTACCGCTGGCGCCCGATGGAGTACAAGGCCGAGGGCGGGACCTACCTGAACGAGCGCGCCATCGCCACCCAGCAGACGGGCTTCTGGATGATCGGCCAGGCCCGCGACTATGTCCCCGACGAGGTGGGCGGCATCCTGTGGTTCGGAACGGACGATGCGGCCACTTCCTACCTCACGCCGATTTACACCTCCACCTCAAAGGTTCCCGAGTGCTTCCGCGTGGGCAATGGCGACCTTCTCCACTACTCCCCCACCGCGTCCTTCTGGGTGAACAACCGCGTATCGAATGCCTGCTACAAGATGTACAACATCATGGCCCCGCACGTGCGCAAGAAGATCGACGCGTTCGAAATCGACCAGATGGAGCACAAGACGCATTCCGTGGACAGCGCCGCCGTGGTGCTGTACAACCAGATCGCCGTGAAACTGCAGGACAAGATTTCGTCCAAGCGCGACGTCATGGTGTCCCGCACGCCTTTCGCCAAGGTGACGCGCTTCGTCACGGACTACACGGTCCGCACCGCGCAGGACCAGTTCAAGGCCTGGGTCGCCCTGGAGGAAGAACTGCTCGTCAAGTTCATCGACGGCAACGTGAAACCGCAGGAGGAGGACGGCTCCTTCAAGCACTCCGAATACGCCGAAGGCATGCCCGCCAAGATCGAACAGCCCGGCTACACCGAACTCTGGAAGGAAACCGTCGCCCGCGAGGCCGGCGAGGTGCTGAAGGTCAAGGAATAATGCCCGCCGTTTTCACAAACGGGCGTCTGCTGCTGCCGGAAGGGGTCCGTACCGGCCTCGCGCTGGTGGTGGAGAACGGCCGGATTGCCGCCATCGTCCCGGAAGCCGAGGCTCCCGCAGGCGAACGGGTCGATGCCCGGGGGCAGTATATCTCCCCGGGATTCATCGACATGCATGTCCATGGCGGCTGGGGGCATGATTTCCTGGACGGAACGGTGGAAGCCTACCTGGAACCGGCCCGGCAGCATGCCCGGCACGGGACCACGACCATGACTCCATCCCTGGCAACGGCCTCGTTCCCGGACTATGAGCGGGCGGTCCGTGCCTATCGCGAAGCCCTGCCGCTGAACGTTTCCGGCGCCCGGTTCGCGGGCATCCATTTCGAAGGACCGTTCTTCTCGCCCGCGAAGGCCGGGGCGCAAGACCCCGCGCCGCTGAAACGGCCTCTTCCGGAAAACTATCTCCCGCTTCTCGAGGCTTTCCCCGAGACCGTCCGCATCAGCGCCGCACCGGAGTTGGAGGGGGCAATCGAACTCGGAGAGGAACTGAAACGCCGCGGTATCGTCGCCGCCATCGCCCATACCGACGCTTCCTGCGCCGTGTGCGAAGAGGCCTTCCACCACGGCTACTCGCTGATGACGCACTTCTACTGCGCCATGTCCACGGTCACCAAGCGCGGCTATCGCCGCTACGCCGGTGCCGTGGAGGCGGGTTATCTGCAAGACTTTGACATCGAGGTGATTGCGGATGGAAATCACCTGCCGGACGACCTCCTTCGGATGGTGTACCGCCTCAAGGGACCGGACCGCGTAGCCCTCTGCACCGACTCCATCCGCGCCACCGGCCTGCCCGACGGCGAATACATCCAGGGCAGCCTGGAGAACGGCATCAAGTTCGTCGTGGAGAACGGCGTGGCGCTGCGGCCGGACCATGGCAGCCTCGCGGGCTCCGCCGCCACGACGGACCGGCTCGTCCGCACGATGGCGCGCGCTATCGCGGGCGCCTCGGGCCTCGCCGCAGACCCTGCCGCGGACCCCGCCTCGAGCCTC
>JAEEGH010007203.1_pt1 | contig 26874 bp, 20 predicted proteins | sample 9134181 | NCBI WGS metagenome assembly JAEEGH01 (sample SAMN16246544, study PRJNA631951) | gut metagenome | biome: gut microbiome; feature: rumen; material: DP-attached | host: Bos | place: Iran: Karaj | collected 2018-10 | reverse complement strand
TATTTTTGGAACCGCCAAAACTTTTCCCGAGTTTTTTTCGATTTTCATGCGGTAATTTTGCGCCTCTTGATTCTCATCAATTACAAAAGCAGCACATACCTTATTTATTATATTATAATTTGCAATAATCCAACATCTGCACGTCGCCTTTTTCCGGGCACTCGGGTGATTCGATCGTTTGAGCTAACTCAAATCATCAATTGAGCTAATTCATTTGATGATTTGAGTTAGCTCAGCATTTTGAACCCCTAAAGACGTTAATTTCTGATAAAACGATGAATATTGACAGAAAATTCAGTATCTTTGCACCCTAAATAAATAATGTATTAAAAGAATATGTCGACAATATTACATATAGAAACCAGCACGGACGTCTGTTCGGTAGCCGTATCAGAAGACTCACACGTGATTTTCCATCAGGAAGATCACAGCGGTCCGAATCATGCGGAACGTCTTGGGACTATGGTTGACGAGGCGCTCTCGTTTACCGACAATCATGCCATTCCCTTCGATGCCGTGGCAGTCAGTTGTGGTCCAGGTTCATACACAGGCTTACGTATTGGCGTGTCGATGGCAAAGGGTATCTGCTATGGCCGGGATCTGAAACTCATTGCCGTGCCTACCCTCGAGTTGCTCTGCGTACCGGTATTGTTGCGCGAGATTCCCGAGGAAAACGCCTTGCTCTGTCCGATGCTCGACGCCAGGCGTATGGAGGTCTATGCAGGCATCTATAACCGGGCATTGAAACCTGTCAGAGAAATCGGTGCCGACATCGTGGATGCTGACACCTATAGGGAATACCTGGACCAGCAACCCGTCTATTTCTTCGGCAACGGCGCAAAAAAATGTATGGAAACCATCAACCATCCGAACGCCCACCTGATAGATGGTATTGAACCGCTGGCCAAGTGGATGCAGCCACTGGCAGAAAAGCGCCTGCTCAATAACCAGACAGAAGATGTGGCATATTTTGTACCCTATTATCTGAAAGATTTTGTAGCAAAGCTTCCGAAAAAGCTTTTATAGTGAATAGTGAAAACAATGAATTGCGATATGGACATAAAAGGATTAGATTACAACACCAAACGAGAGAGACTTTTGATGCCAGAATACGGCCGTGAGATCCAGAAGATGGTAGATCACGCCGTCAGTCTGCCCACTAAGGAAGAAAGGCAAAAGTGCGCCTGTACCATCATCCAGTTGATGGAGACAAAGGTGCCCCAACTGGTGGATAGTAGCGATTACGAGCAGACGCTCTGGGACCATCTGTATCTCATGAGCCACAAGCAACTGGATATCGACTGGCCCTACGATGTATCGGAGGCAGAGAAGATTCTCAACAAGCCACAGCCGATGCAGCTGCCCAAGGACCAAGTACACCTGCGCCATTACGGCAAGCTCGTATGCGAGCTCTTTGAGAAACTCAAGTCGATGCCTGCCGGAGAAGAGCGTGATGCACTGACTTACTATACGGCAAACCAAATGAAGCGCGACCTGGCCACATGGGGGCATGGCTCTGCAGAAGACGAGCGCGTGGCCAACGACCTGGCCCGTTTTACCGATGGCATCATCCAACTGGATCTGAACAACTTCAAGTTCGAGAAAGTCGTCGTTACCGACGAGAGCAAGAAAACCAAGAAAAAGAAGTAGCAGAATGGCATCATTCATTATAGAAGGCGGACATCTGCTGAAAGGAACCATCACACCACAGGGTGCCAAGAACGAGGCCCTGGAGGTGATTTGCGCCACCCTGCTCACAGATGAGGAAGTGATTATCCACAATATACCCGACATCCGCGATGTCAACAATCTGATACAACTGTTGCGCGACGTAGGTGTGAAAGTTTCGAGGAAGGAGGAGCGAGGAACGAGGAGCGAGAATACCTATTCCTTTAAGGCGGACGAGCTGAACCTCAGTTACCTAGAGAGCGACGAGTTCGTAAAAAGCTGTGCCGAACTACGGGGAAGCGTCATGATGATCGGACCGTTGCTGGCCCGTATGGGAAAGGCCGTCATCACCAAGCCAGGCGGTGACAAGATCGGACGGAGAAGGCTTGACACCCATTTTCTCGGCTTCCAGAAACTGGGTGCCAAGTTCAATCGCGTAGAAGGCCGGGATGTCTACGAGATAGCCGCCAAGAAACTGAAGGGCACCTACATGCTACTCGACGAGGCCTCTGTGACGGGAACGGCCAATATCATCATGGCGGCCGTCTTTGCCAAAGGCACCACTACTATTTACAACGCAGCCTGCGAACCATATCTGCAGCAACTGTGCAAACTGCTGAACCGGATGGGTGCCAAGATCAGTGGCATCGCCTCTAACCTGCTGACGATAGAGGGCGTGGACAAGTTGCATGGCGCAGAGCACAAGCTCCTCCCCGACATGATCGAGGTAGGCTCCTTTATAGGTATGGCTGCCATGTGTGGCGACGGCGTCCTCATCAAGGATGTCTCTATCAGCGACCTCGGCATCATCCCAGACACCTTCCGCAGGCTCGGTGTGAAGATCAAGGCTGAAGGCGACGACCTTTTTATCCCCCGCCAGAGACATTATGAGATACAATCATTTATCGACGGCACCATCATGACACTCGCCGATGCCCCCTGGCCAGGACTGACACCCGACCTGCTTTCGGTACTGATTGTCGTGGCTACTCAGGCACGGGGCAGTGTGCTGTTCCACCAGAAGATGTTCGAGAGCCGTCTATTCTTTGTCGACAAGCTGATCGACATGGGTGCACAGATTATCCTCTGCGATCCCCACCGTGCAGTTGTCGTTGGTCACGACCGTAAGATCACGCTCCGAGGCGGTCGCATGTCGAGTCCCGATATCCGAGCCGGTATCGCCCTGCTGATAGCAGCCATGGGCGCCAAGGGCACAAGCCGCATCGACAATATCGAGCAGATAGACCGCGGTTATGAACATATCGAAGACCGTCTTAATGCCTTAGGCGCGAAGATTGTAAGAAGGTGAGGAGTGTGGAGTGAGGAGTGTGGAGTGTGGAGTGAATAGTGAATAGTGAATAGTGAGAAGTGATTAGAAAAGAAGACGTATATAGAATAGGCAAGCTGGGCAAGACACACGGCGTAAGAGGGGAAATCAGTTTCCTCTTCGATGATGATGTGTTCGACCGTGTGGATGCCGACTATATGATTCTCAGCATCGACGATATTCTCGTGCCTTTCTTCATCGAAGAGTACCGCTTCAAGACCGACAGCAATGCCCTGATGAAATTCGAGGGCATCGACACACAGGAGCGTGCCCGCGAACTAACAGGTTGCGAGGTCTATTTCCCCCATGAACTTGCCGACAGCGATGAAGACACCATCTCTTGGGCTGCCATCGTGGGGTTCGACATCACAGATGCCGACAGCAATCGCACCATCGGGCGTATCGCCGCTGTCGACGATTCCACCATCAACATCCTTTTCGAACTTGAAGACGGGCGCCTGATTCCCGCCTCAGAGGATCTCATCACCGCCATCGACCAACAAGCACGCACCATCACCATGCGCCTACCAAACGGTCTACTCAATCTTTAAGTTAAAGAAAAAACGATTAAAAAATTTTGCATTTTCCTACACTTTTTGTATCTTTGCACCGAAAACTGATAAACAAACTATATGAAAAGATCTATTATCAAGGCTTTTGAAGAGATGGAGAGCAAGCTCTCGGGCATTGTGGCCGTTGCCACCTACCGCTATATGCAGCTCTGCGTCAAGGCCGAGGAAATGGCACTGCTGGCCATAAGCTTCAACATAGAGACAGAGGAGAAATACATTGAGGAAGTGGCGAAAGTAGCCAAGCCGGATGACTATACCTTCATCGTGATTCCCAACTTCGACGAGGACATGCCGGCCATCAAGGACGGCATCGCCAAGTATTACCCAGACTTCAAGCAGGAGACCGGCCAGAAGGACGTGGAGGTGAGCGACGGCGAGCACGGCCCGCAGCAGATGAAGGTGAACTACCTGAAGCTGACCATGCCCCCCGTAGACGACAAGCGCCTTGGTGAGCTGAAGGAAAAAGCCGACAAGATATACAAGGAGTGCAAGAGCCAGATGGACCAGGCCCTCCCCTTAGCCCAGGCGGCCCTCACGTCGCTGGCCCAAAGCGAGAGCCAGGCTGTCAAGGACGTGGTGGCAAGAAGTTTCGAAGACACCAAGAAGAAATGGGAAGCCCACCGTGACAAGATCTACAAGGACAAGAAAGACGAGATTGCCGAAGGCAACGAGAAGTGGAAGTACGAGCAACAAAAGGAACAACGAAAGGAATCATGACAGGAAATAAGCTATCGGTCAAGAAGACAGGTACGACATTGTATATCTATCTGGGGTATCAATTGTCGATTGAGAATGCACCTGATTTGCAGGAAGAGCTGAACGCCTATACGAATCAGGACATTGAAGAGATTGTGTTCGATGCCACAGACCTGGTACATCTCTCCAGTATCGGCATCCGTGTCATCATGTTTGCCCATAACAAATTCAGGAAAGAGCCCAGGATTGTCTTTGTCAACTGTGCCAAGGCCATCTACGACACGTTGGACCTGGTTGGCATCACCAACTTGATACGCTTTGTGGAGCAAGAGTCCGGCGACGAGGAGTCACCTGACAGCGAATGGAAGGAGAAACTGGAAGAACTGAGACGCCAGGACCTCGAAGACTTTGCAGCCCATAACGACGTGGTGGTCTATCAGATGAAGATGGGCGACAACACAAAAGAGTAACAAACTACAAACCAAAATACACAAGACTCCCCTTATACATATTTATAATATGGCACTAGAATCAGAGATTTATTTCGACTACGGTGTGAACAACGCCCAGAAGATGATGAAGGTAGTTGACTGCAGGCTGGTGATGGACCGCGACTACGACAAGCACAGCCCGAAGAGCTACATGCGGCTGACGAGGCTGGATGTGACGGTGTCGCCGGATGTGGACGACATGTATCTGCACAAATGGTTTGCCGACAAGAACAGCATCGACCTGCTGCTAAAGATCGCGCTGCTGAACGGCAAAAAGGAGGAGTACCAGAGCATCTTGCTGAAGGGGGCGGCCTGCTGCGGGCTGACGGAGCGCATAGACAAGGTGAACCCGAAGAAAGAGAAACGGCGAAGGCTGCTGACGGTGGGCATACTGGCGGATAAGGTGACGGTGAACAACCTGGAGCTGAAATACATCGAGCCACAGGAGCCCGAGGTAGAAGCCAGAAACCAGGCACCCGCCCAGCAACAGCCAGTGGCTCCAGCTGGCAACCAAGCCAACCAGCTGGTGGATCCGGTAGGTTTCATGGCGAGCATGCTGCCGGACACGTTGACTAACGAGGAGAAGCGGGCCATAGCGGCGCATAACATAGAACTGGCGAAGCGCCAGAACCTGCCGCTGAGGAAGCCCATGAAACACGGTGAGGCACGGAAGACGAATCCGCGCCGGGTGGATGAGACTATCCCCAACGTGAACAATGTGCACGTGATGAAAGAGGTGGAAAAGAAGGACAAGAACGGACGCATGGTAAAGGTGAAGAAGGATGTCATACCGCTGTATATCAAGAATCCCGCCTATGATGAGAAGAAGCACGAAAAATTCAACATTAACTGCACGACTTGTAGCGTTACCTACGCAATGCGCCTGCAAGGTTTTGACGTGACGGCGAAGGGCTTTAGCGAGAAAGACCACACGTCTGATATCGCGAAAAACGATGAGGCCTTCAAGGTATGGAAGAATGCCGACGGAACAGAAGCAAAGCCAACGATGGTGAAAGACTGGATGAAACATAAGGGATATGACCGAATGAACAGGGAACGCTATATGGAATTTCTTGAAGAAAACACGCAGGAGGACGGTTTGTATATGTTTAGCGTGGAATGGAAGGGGCAAAAAGGCGAACCAGGCAGTTGCCACTTCACCACGCTGCGGCGATGGACTGACGAGAAGGGGACACATCTCAAAAACATCGAGACCCAGACAGGCAATGACAAACGTCCGAACAAACTATGCGGCTTGTTAACACCCTGGCCAGACTCAACCAGAGGTATCATGCGAGTGGACAACAAACTGTTCAATGGGAAGTATGCTGACATATTCTATAAATAGAAAGGTAGAAACAAAAAGGACTTAAAATTATTTTTGCATCATGGCAGACAACAGAAGAGAGAATACGGAAATCCCACAAGCAGTGAAAGACGAGGTTAAAGGCCTGCTGGTGGAGAAGGGAGGCGAAGTGACGTATATGGGACTGTACAGGGATCACGAGGCGTATCAGTTCCTCTTCCCTGAAGTCCAGAATACGGGCTATCCTATCATCATCCTCTACCTGCGGGAAGCTGACATGGCCTATAAGGTGCCCGCCAGCGACTCGCTGGAGGTGCTGGCAGAGGTCTATGGCGAAGAATAGGGAGAGAACAAAGCGGTAAGTAACAAGCAATAAAAGAAGAGGAGAGATGACAGACTTTGTAAAGGGTGTCGTGATACTGGACGACATTACAGAAAATGGGTTCCGGGTGTTGGGGGAAAAACAGCTCAACGCCATGCTGGAGACATTCGAGTATGACTTCGAGATGCCAGCCAACGGGGCGGGTAGGACTTTCGGGGCGACGGAGCCGTCGGTGCTGGAGTTCAGCATCCGCCTGCACAGCGCACTGCACGGCAAGACATTCTACACGAGCGGCTACACCAACGAGCTTCAGAAGCTGACGTTCCTGTTCGGGCATGAGCTCGAGTACAGGAGGAACGGGGACAAGATAAAAAGTTACAAATACGGCTTGGTGGCCCACGGCTATATCGTCCACCTGGAGGAGGAGTTCCACAGCGGCAAGGACAGCCAGGGGCTGGAGCGCCAGACCATCATGCACGCGAAGATGCTGCTGACTTCGATACGCCACATCAGTGGAATGAAGGGGGAAATCGTGCAGGAGACAAGATTTGTCAATGTCGCAAAAAAGAACCGCCGGAAAGAGTTCGTGAAAGGGGACAGCGGCATCAGGCTGAACATCTATGAGAAAGAAGACGAAATCCTCTTGTCGGTAGCCGGTGCAACAGCAAGCCTGATGGATTCCTGGGATATCAACAAAACAGAGTATATCTTCACGCTCCAGTATATCAGTTTCACCAAGACATTGAACCGTCCGAACGAGATCAAGGCACGGCTGTATATCTACCCGACTGCCTTCAAGCCAAAGCGCTACTCCAGAAAGTTTTGGGAGAAACAGTTTATAAACAAACGCGCGGAGCTGATGGTGGACGAAATGGTGTCCGTATGCGATAACTACTACGTGGAGAAGGTGTATCCGACCTACTGCGAGAACGGCAGCGTATACTTGGACCTGACCATCTACAGCCCAGACTACCTGCTGACGAAGACACAGGGCTGCAAGGCATACGTAGGCAAGCGCCTAAGCGACATCGTGAAGGAACTGGCGGACAACTGCCACATGCCATACGACGAGAAGAAGACGCTGGAATACGCGGACATGACGAAGACGATGCACCAGCTGGCCGCTGACGAGAAGGAGCACATCATACCCTATCTGGTGCAGTACAACGAGAGCAGCTACGACTTCCTGCGGCGTACCGCCAACCGCTGGGGCGAGTTCATGTACTACGAAGGAGTGCTTACTTTCGGCTATCATGACATCCACAGCAATAACAAAAAAGTGGATTTTGGCCCTGCCAATCTGGATAAGCTTGACACCATCTCATACTGTCACTCCATATCATTCGATGGGCCATCGACGCAGAAGGACGCCGTCGAGCCGCTGGGCGACGTCAGCCTGGAGGCGGCGCAGGAATTTCTGGACGACGTGCTTCATAAGGATGTGTATGAGGATGCGCTCAACGAGATCGACACGATAAAGAACAGCGAGCGTGGGCACGACAAGTATGTAATGAAGAATCTGGGGCGGGCATTCACCACAGCAAAGGACATGCCGACGTGGGCCTCAGACTCGCTGGTGACAGACCTCGTAAGCTACGGACAGGCCAAGCGATACACCGATGCGCTGAGAGCCCAGTTCAACGATGTCTATTTCGTCAATCCGAAAGACGAGAAGCAGAAATACGCCCAGCAGTTCGTGAAGGAAAACAACGTGAACAACGTCTTCAACGAATTCACGGAGACCGATGCGACCTTCAGGGCCTACGACATAGAGAACTATCCGAAGGTGCTGGCCCAGGAACTCAGCCGGAGCAAGGGGACCCTCGTGATCGACTTCGACACGCTCTATCCGAGAATGGGTTTAGGCAGTAAGTTCACTATAGGCAATGACGACGAAACCTTCTATATCGTGACTGAGATCACGATGGAGCTGAAGGACCAGCGCCCCAAGTGGCAGGTGAAAGCTATCAAGGGGATCACCAGCGAGCAGCCGGAGCCACAGGCGGATGCACAGGCTAACGGACAAGCAAATGCGCAGGCGAACGGACAGGCGAACGCGCCGGCGAACGGACAAGCAAACGCACCGGCAAATGCGCAGATGCCTGACCCGCGGAAGGCGAAGTTCTATCCTCCCTACCTGCCCACTGGGCACACGCGGAAGAGCGGGATGCTGAAGGCAGAGGTGGTGGATGCCGACGACCCGATGCGGAAGAACCGCGTGCGCGTCAGGTTCGAGTGGCAGACGGAAGACAGCGACCCGACCCCCTGGCTGTTAGCGGCCCAGGACGGCACCATCCCCGGGGCTGGCAGCCACGTCAGGCACTACAAGGGCGAAAAGGTACTGGTGGATTTCATCGGTGGCAACGTGGAGCGCCCCTACGTGGTAGGCTCCATTCAGGAGCAACTGCCCCTGAAGGACAGCTGGGACAGCCCTATCGATGCCATCCTCAGGACTCCCAACGGACAGCGGCTGCAGATGAGCGACGGCACGGGCAGGGGGCTTGCCGCCTTCCGCACCGCCATGAGGCCGGGACTCGCGGCGATGCAGAGCCTTTCGCCGGACATCATGCCCCTGAACGCTATAGACTTCTGGAAAGACGACACGAAGCAGGAGAACAAGCGCTTCGAGGGCAGCGTGGAGATCAAGGACTACTATAACATCTACCAAATCAAGTGCTCCACCAACGACCGCCAGGTCAGCATCAGCTCGCCCTGGGGCTATGTGGACATCAATGCCTTCACGGGCATCAACATCAGTGCACCCAACGGCGACATCAGGATCTCGGGCAAGAACGTGACCATCGAGGCCGGCAACAACCTGAAGCTGATCTCAGGCACGAACATTCAGAACAAGTTCATACCAGAGGAGGGAGCGAAGGCCTTGGGCAATAACCTGGCCATGGAAGCAGCTGCCAAAGCACTGCTGGCCTTTGATGAGAAAGGAGCTATCGACTTTGCCATGCTCAGGCATGTCCGCGACATGTTCATCAAGCCCGTGGAGGGCGTGCTCGAGGTTCAGTCGAACAGATTCCTGAAGCTGGAGGCTGACGGTGCCATAACAGGCTATCCGGCATCAGCCTACAAGAGCATGAGACTGCCCGACAAATCTCAACGGACTGAGGAGCAATGGTATCAGATGGGCGATGGCATTGCGAGCCTGATCGAGGCATCGTGGGCAGCTTTCTATGATAAATACCTGGATTACTGTCAGGCCTTCAATAGTGCACAGGTAGACAACAAAGCCTTCATCACTGCGGTTGATGGCCTGAAAGTCTGGTCAGAGGCAACAGAAAAGGCTATGGAGACTACGCGCGTCTGCAACCTCTACCCAGAACTGAAAAGCAAGCTCCTGAGCAATGACAACGGAGAACTGAAGGAAGAAGACATGGGATTTGTAAACGACCTGGTAGGTGTGGATAAAAGCGCCAAGACAGACCAATGCCAGGCAAGGAAGCAAGGCTATACGGCTGAGACTATCATTGAGAACCGCAAAACCTTCAGAACCGTTGTCCTGGGCTATGCGAATGGCCTGTTGACGGCAATCCGTAACATGAAAGCGTGCCAGTTTGATTCGCAGAAAATCGGCATCATACCATCAGAGAGCTATAAGCACCTGCCTGAGGACTATAAGGATATCGTCAAGAAAGCACTCTCAAAAGAAAAGTGCTCTCAATCGGAACTTTATAAGACCATGACAGACCTGAAGCGTCCTGACCTGGAAGAAGAGAAATACAAGAAGCTCGCTAATGAAACGGAAAAGGATACCCAGGAGCAACTAACCGCCCTGAAACACCTCATCGCACTAAACCTGCTGGAGGGACTTGGCTTTAAGGCAAAGAAGGACAATCAGAAGATGGAAATCAGCGATCTCGTCAAGTCTAAGGAAGACTTGCTGGGCAACTGGAACAAGACCGCAGGCTACATCGACTATGAATTCGATCCCGTCAGCAGCAGCCTGGCTTCATTCCGAAGGATGAAAGTGCACGAGAAGGACGTCTGGAGCGAAGCCAAGAACGGCCAGATCCTGATATCCTCGGGTACTCCATACACACTGGGGAAAGAAACGAAGCCCGTCTATCAGAAGGCTAACGAGGTGGATACATCAAAACTGGTCAACATGCTCTCTGACCCCATCAAGAAGGCGATGGAAGTCAGTGCTATTGAGAAAATAAACATCAGTGACACTGCCACGAGTACAAATGTTGAATTAATAAGCAGGATGCAGCAGTTGGTTACCAACCCCAAACCAGAAAAATAAGGATTAGGCAATGGCAGATTTTGATGAGAAGGATGTACAACAGTTCTTGCAGAAGCATCATATAAAGGACGATGACGATCTGGGAGATTTCTATCTGAATCACTTATACGACAAAAGTGACCTGGAGGAGAAAGAGAAACAGGTATTAGAACTACTCATCAGAAGGGGGGTGCCTCATAAAGACACGCTTAGGAGCATTATTGCCCAAAAGTCTCAAGGGACTGGAAGTCAGGAAGTCAAGAAGCAAGAAGACAAGAAGCCGCAAGCCGTGGCAGACTTCAGCGACGATGACGTACAGGCGTTCTTGAAAGATCACCAAATAGCCAATGAGAATGATCTGACGGACTTCTATCTGAATCATCTTTTCGATGATGACATGACAGATAAGGACAAGCAGATATTCGGGATGCTGGTGGAAAACGGTGTTCCGCAGAAGGCTCAAGAGAGGAAAGAGGAGCACCAACAGGATAAGCAGGCCGCGCAGGCCGGACAGACTGATGCCGAGAAGCAAAAGGATGAGCAGAAGAAAAAAGGAGAAGTTGTAAGCGTTACGGACAACGATGTACAAACTTTCTTGAAAGATCATCAAATAGCCAACGAGGACGACCTGATGAACTTCTACCTCAATCACCTCTTCGATGATGATCTGACAGAAAAGGACAATCAGGTCTTCGGGATGCTCATGGAAACGGGTATTCCGCAGGCGGCACAAGAAAAGCAAGGACCTGCCAGTCAGCAAAGCCAAGATGCAGCTGGCCAGCAGGACAAAAGCACTGATGCCCAGAAGGAGCAAGGCACTAATGCTCAGCAAGAGAAAGACTCTGGCACTCAGCAGGGACAAGGAAAGAGTTCTGCTGCAAAGACTGCAGCCATAGCTGGAGCTGCTGTAGTCGGAGGAGCCGCTGTTATCGGAAGTGCTGCTGCCATCAAGGGCGCAGGAAGTCCACAAAGTGCAAGCAATCAGCAAAGTACAAACAGTCAGCAAAGTACAAGTAGTCAGAAAGGTTCAGGCAATCAGCAAGGTTCTGGCAGTCAGCAAGGAGCAAGCAGTCAACAAAGCACAGGCAGTCAGCAGCAAAATGCCACTGGTCAGCAGACCCAAGCCAATAATGCACAGCAGGCTCAAAACACGAATTCACAACAGGCTCAAAGCACAAGCGGCCAACAAAGCCAGAGCGCGAACGGTCAACAAAGCCAGAGCACGAACAGCCAGCAGAGCCAAGGAGCGCAACAAACTGACAGCAATCAGCAAGGTTCAGGCAATCAACAAGGTTCTGTCAATCAACAAGGACAAGGCAATCAACAAAATATTGGCAGCCAACAGAACGCTGGCAGCGAACAGCAGCAGGCCAATCATGCTCTACAAAATGGCGAGAGTCAGCAGGGAAACAACAACCTACAGACCAACAATACTCAGCAGAGTCAGAATGTTCAGCAGAGCCACGGCGTTTATGGTAATCCAAACCAAAGAACGCAACAAAGTGTCAACATCCAGCAAAGTTATAGCAATCAGCACAGCACAAGAGTGAGAACGTTCACTGGTACTGCTGCAGTATTCGGAGGTGCTGCAGTCATAGGAGGTGTGGCAGCAAGTGCTGCTGTCATAAAGGGAACAAGCAATGCGCAGAGCACAAACGCCCAGCAGGAGCCAAGCACCCAACAGGGGGCAAACGACCAGCAGGAGCCAAGCACCCAGCAGGAGCCAAGCACCCAGCAGAGCATCAACACCCAGCAAGAGCCCAACGACAAACAAGACGACAAGCCCACGTTCACTGAGAACAAGGTAGGCGACATCTCACCCGATGAAGTAGATGATTTCAAGAAGAGATATCACATAAACGGCATCCTTGATCTTGTAAAGCTTGCAGACAATCCAGCCTCCATACAATCGCGAAGAGACTGGTGGATATTGGAGATGCTCCGGAGATTATTGGGCAGATAGCCTCATTAACAATTTGAATAAATACATACGAATATGGCAGACTATATATTTGACAGTTGGAAGAAACTGATGACGGACTTCCGTCAGAGCGTGCAAAAAGACTTGGAGGAAATTCATGCCCAGAAACAGGCTGTACAGCAGATGAAGGCCGAGATATTCAGCAGGATGGACAGTGGCCGCTATTACCGTGACCCTGAGCGTATCGTTATCTCCGCTCCAGAGATTGTGATCGGCAACGTGGACTACAGCGGCGACCTGATGGGCGGCAGTAGTACGGTGATTGTCAAAGGCAACGCCCTTGCACTTGACGGCGTAGGCAACGACGGACAGGTCATTACCCGTGCCCCCAGAATCCGCCAAACCGCCGTCAATCCCGGTATCGACGGTCAGGAGAATATTGTGTGCAGCACCTCAGAGATTGTCAATCAGGCCTGCGGCATCGTCATCCAGAGCAACAACTCCACCGATGCCTTCTCGCAAGGCCCGGCAGAGATTGACGGTAAGGGCGGCATCCGCATCCATGCCGACCAGAGCCTGCAGCTCTCGGCTTCCTCTTCATGCGAGCGTCGCAAGGAGATGATTGAGAAGAGAGTCAAATCGCTGGATACCAGGATCAAGGACATGGAGCAGGAAGCTGACAACAAGATGAAGTCAGTAGAGAAATGCCTGAAAGCTATGAAGGAATTGCTGGACCGGGAGGATCAGCTCAACCAGGAAGGCGGTTTTGCAGTCCGTCAGAACACCAAGGGTATTGAATTCGTCCATGACACCATAGACAAGCTCCTCCCCACCCTTTATCAGGAGACGCTCAGCTTTATCCGTACCGTTTCCTCTCTCGCCGAGGCCAACCGCACCAAGAAGGCCATTGAGACAGAGAAGAGCAAGATGCCCGAGGAAAAAACATTCAGGCAAGGTGCTACCAATGCCCACATGAACATCGTGGCAGAGCAGATCAACATGGCCACGCTCGACGGTGACAACTATCTGCACACCAATGCCGAGGCCGGCGTCAACATCAGGACTCCGCAGATGGACATCAACATGACCGATGCGTACAACAAGCTGATAAAGGGCGGCAGCCTCAATGTGACGGCAGAGAACGTGATGATGTCGTCATTAGAGGCTACGGATGATGCCAAGGAATATTATGCCAAGGGCTCATTCAATGTCTACTCAAAGGACATCGGACTGGTATCGATGGACTTCAAGAAGACAGACGACTATACAAGACTGGCTGAGAAAAACTTGACGCAAGACGGTTCTGTCATGGTGACGGCAAAGAAAGTCCAGGTAAGTACCTGCAATCCTAAAGACATCAAGTACGACTCAAGCGGCAAGAAGACCTCTGGCGAATACAATGCCGAGGGTGACGTGATTTTCAACACCAAGAATCTGATGGTAGAAAGTCTCGACTACCAAGTCGCAGACGGCAAGCTGAAGGTGAAAGCCCAGACGGCAGACAGTAGTGTGTCGGTACGTACAGAGAAGACCACCATACTCTCTGCTGATGCCGAGGGCAAGTCAACAGGTAGCATCACAGCCAACGCCAAGGCTATCAGCGTGAAATCGATGGATGTCAACAAAGACAGTCTGGAAGACTCTGCATTGGCACAAGGCAGTACGATGACACTCGTATCTGAGAAGATGTACGTGGGTTCGAAGTCTGACAAGGAAAAGAGCAAGAAGGTACAGATGGTATCTGAGGAGATCGGTGCCTTCGCTGACAACACTTTCGAGGCCCAGCAAGGCAACGGCAAAGCCACGCTACAGCTCGACGGTGGCAAGGCCTCAGTGGGTGGCGACAAGACGCAGGTATACGGCGAGACGACCATCAATGCCAAGACGGAGATCAAACTCGAACTCAAGACACCCAAGGCGACTATCGACGACCTCGAAGTCAAGTCATCGTTCAAGTCACCGAACATCAAGGACGGCATCGCTGTTCCCAAGGCCGGTGCAGGTGGCAGTCTGAGTCCCAAGCTGAAGAAAGAAGACGCGCCAAAGAAATAAGGAACCAGATATACTATTGCATTAAGATTGTAGAAGATGGCAACTGTGAAGATATTGAGTGTTGACGACGAACCTGCCATTGAAGTGCTGCAGAGACAGTATTTCAGGCGGAAGATCCGTAGTGGAGAATATGAGTTCTTTTTCGCCCACAACGGCCTGGAGGCTCTCGCCATTATAGGCGACAACCCGGATATCGAGATTATTCTCTGCGACATCAACATGCCAGAGATGGACGGCCTGACGCTCCTGGCCCATGTGAACAAGATGCAGAACCCTGCCCTACGCGTCATCATGGTGAGTGCCTATGGCGACATGGAGAACATCCGTATAGCGATGAACAATGGCGCGTTCGACTTCGCCACCAAGCCCATCGACATGGATGACCTCAGCAGAACCATTGAGAAGGCTATCGAGCAGATCAACTATGTCCACGGGGCGCAGAAAGAGCACAAGCAGTTAGAGTCGCTGAAAAAAGACCTCACTCTGGCCAGCGAGATCCAGCAGTATTTCCTGCCAAGAGAGTTCCCCCCCTTCCCAGAAGACAGCGACAAGCTCGACATCTACGCCTCGATGGAGGCGGCCAAGAATGTAGGCGGCGACTTCTACGACTTCTTCCGCATAGATGATGACCATATCGCCTTAGTCATAGCCGATGTGTGCGGCAAAGGCATCCCCGCAGCCCTGTTTATGGCTGTGAGCCGGATGATCATACATACAAAAGGCACACAGGGACTTAGTGCCGCTGAGTGCATGACAGAGTCGAACCACCTGCTGGCCGCCTACTCGGTGGACTATATGTTCGTCACCGTATTCTACGCCATCTACGACACAAGGACAGGTTTGGTCAACTATTGCAATGCAGGGCATACCCTGCCCTACCTGCTGCATGCCAACGGCACGGTCGAGCCACTGCCAAGGAAGATGAAGAATCCAATGGTAGGAGCCATCAAAGGTGTGGAGTATAAGGAGGACAGCATACAGCTTGAGCATGGCGACATACTGGTAATGTATACCGACGGTGTCACCGAAGCCATGAACACTGAAGGAGAAGAAATGGGTATCGGACGGCTGGAAGACATGCTCAGCCATACAACCGGTATGAGTAGCTGCCGGCAAGTCATTGAGACCATCAAGACGGGTATCGCCAATTTTGTAAACGGAGCCGAACAGAGTGACGACATCACTATGTTAGTACTTACAAGGAAGTGAAAATTGAAAAGCTGGTCATAGGGTGCTTGGGAGGCCTGCTGATAGCATTTGCAGCAGGAGGCTCCTACATGCATCGCAACGACGGTGAGCGGATCAGCGAGCTGGAATCACAGCTTGGCGCCTTGAAAAAGCAAGAGGAGAAATCGGATGTAGACCGGCGCGTTAGCCAACAGATGGAGAAGATAGCCAACGGTCAGCAGATTCTGGCAGAGGAGCGCAGCCGTGAAGCCATCAGACAGGCAGAGATCGCACAGGCGGCCACCCTGCGCTCTGAGGCCGACCGCGAGAAGGCGCTAAGGGCCCAGGCCGCAGCAGAGGTCTCAGCTGAAGAGGCGAAGAACTCCTACCTGATGGCTGAGCAGCAGCGCCAGGAAGCTGACAACCAGCGCCGCCAGGCTGAACATGCCAAGCTCGTAGCCGACACCTTGAGCTACACCTCCCTGGGGCGTACTCTTGGTACGCAGTCGTACACCATCCTCCTCAGCGGCGACAAGGAGATTGGCAACATGCTGGCCTATGCCGCCTACCTCTACACCAACAACTATGGCGGCGACCTCTACAACCCCTCGGTGTTTCAAGCCCTGATACAGGCGGCAGGAGGCAGGCGCAGCTGGGCCGTCCACGACAGCAGGATCACTGGCATAGAAATATCTCCAAAGGACGGCAGCATGCTGTCTGTGGGAACATACGGCGAATTCTTTGTCAACAGGATCAAGGGCGACCAGATAAGGACTTCACGCCTGATGGATGACAAGAACTATTGCTTCAGGGATATCTACGTGACTGAAAATGGCAAAAGCTATGCCGTCAGCCACACCGGTCACCTGGTAATCGCCAATGGTAGCCAGACGCAGATTGTCTATCTGGAGAATGTCAGCCGTCCATTCAGCCTTGAGGACATGCATGACGGGCGCCAGCTGCTGATTATCGGTGAAAACAGCATGGCCCTTCTCGACATCGCTACAGACAAGGTTATCAGTACGCGCCGACTCGGCTTCAGTGTCGTCTGCACCAGCAAGCGCGGCAACAAGCCTCTGCTTTTCGACAACCACGGACGGATGCACCTCGTCAACGGATTAGACCAGGTGACAAGCGAGAAGATTCCCGTACCCGGGCAGGTCTCTGCCTACGAATACAGCCAGAAGGATCGCCTGACAGCCTACGGCATGGCTGACGGTACCATCTGGATGATCGACGGCAGTGGAAAGGCGCACAAGCTTGTAGGCCACTTGTCGAAGGTGACAAAGATGCGGCTGTATGGCAAGCGGCTCTATTCTTCAAGCAACGACGGCAAGCTGCTCTTTTGGATGACTGGCGACATGCAAATCAAGCCCATCACACTGTTCCAGTCCAGTAGCCGGCTTACCGACTTCACCTTCAGCCGCAACAAGGACTACATCCTAATGGGCGAGAAAGACGGCACCATCAGCGAATACCTCATCTCTCTGCCCAAAATTGCCCAGCGCATCCGCCAGAACGTGAAACGCAACTTCACACAGGAGGAATGGGAATACTATGTGGGAAAGGGAATACCGTATATGGCAGTAAAAAGTGAAAGGTAATGAATAGAAGAGACATGAAAGGAACGGGAAATATCGGCAGGGTGCTGTTGTGTACAGCATTCCTAGTATTTTTCACTTTTCATTTTTCACTTCTCACTTCTTCAGCACAAGGACTCCCCTTAATCCGAAACTACGCGGCTACCGAGTATGGCGGGCATAACCGTAACTTTGACATCGAGATTGGCGATGACGGTACGGTATTCGTAGCAAACTTTGAGGGGGTACTCTATTACGACCGCGCCCGGTGGCGCATCATCCGCGCGCCCGAGAAGAATCGCGTCACGGCACTCCATCGTGACAGCAGGAACACCATCTGGGCGGGCGGCTATAACTTCATGGCCCGCCTGCAGAAAGAGCCTAATGGTGAATTGTCCATACAGAGGGTAAGCCAAGAAGGGCTGTTCGAAGGCGATGTACAGGAAATCTTCGAGGACGGGGGGACACTATACTTTGTGGTCAGTGACGGCAGCCTCTACCAAGTGAGCAACGACAAGGCATCACAGAAGGGGCACAAGAATGTCGCGCAGAAAGACACGACACAGACCTTGACGCTCGAAGGCAGGCTCCAGGTAATTGTCAAGAGGAACGACGGCCTTCTGATTACCGACAGCCTCGGCCGTGAGCTATTTACCATCACAGAGGCCAATGGACTCTGTTCCAACCAAGTGTCGCACGTGGCCTACGACCGTCATGGCGTGCTTTGGGGGGCAACGGCACATGGAATCTTCGCTATCGAGCTGCCATCGGTCTATAGCTACATCTTACCCAAGGACGGCCTGACGGGTGAGGTTCAGGCCATCGCTGCCTACAACGGCAACATGTATATCGGCGACACGAACGGCTTAATGGTAGTTGCATCGCACCAATGCCAGCGCATAGCCGGCATCAACAATATCTGCTGGGAATTGTGTCCAAGCCCTGCCGGACTACTCGCCGCCACCTCCAGCGGCATCTACAGGATTGCAGCAAATGGCAGCGCCAGCAGGCTCACCTCAAATGCCACCACCGCCCTGCTGGTTGACGGCGACAAAGTATATGCGGGTGAGCCCGACGGAGTCTACGCCTATCAATTAGGGCATGCACAGGGTGAAAAGATCAACGACCTCCCCTTGGTGACGGACATCCGTAAGGACACGCATGGCAAGCTTTGGCTCAAGAACGTGAATGGCCGCACTGTCGGCAATGAGCCGACAAAGGAGAAAGACCCTGTCTCAAGCTTGCCCCGCCATCTGCTCATGCCCATCAGGGATCTGAAAATCACAACTCAATACCAGCATGGCAGTCAGGTATGGGTTGGCGGAGATGAGATACTTACCGTCATTGACACTGCACAAGAAGACCTTGCCAAGCTCTCCAGCAGCCAGGCGATCCGCTTCTGCTCTATCGTCCTGGGTAACGACAGCGTGCTGTGGGGCGGTTTTGGCGAAATGCCGGAGACACTCCGCGAGTTAGACAGCGACGAGCGGCATCTGCACTTCCACTATGCCCTCAACTATGCGCCGCTCACTGGCAGGACCCTCTACCGCTACCGCTTGAACAACAGCTCATGGAGCGAGTGGAGCAGAAAGCAAAGCGTGGAGTTCCTGAACCACCCCTACGGCTCGTACACCCTCTACGTACAGGCCCTGTTGGCCAACGGCGAACTGTCGGAAGTGGCTTCCGTTCACTTCGACATCGCCTATCCCCTGCCCATGCGATGGTATATGGTGGTGCTCTACATACTATGCCTCGCCTGCCTTTTCTATCTGCTGTTCCGTTACCGGCTGAAGAAACTCGAGAAGGACAAGGCCAAGCTGGAGCGCATCGTCGATGAACGTACTGCCGACCTGCGCAATGCCCAGCAGGAACTGATCCGCCAGGAGAGGATGGCCTCGGTGGGCAAGTTGACCAAAGGACTCGTTGACCGCATCCTCAACCCGATGAACTATATCATCAACTTCTCAAAGATGTCCATCGACCTGCTGAAGGACCTCAAAGGCAACATTGAGAGCAACAAGGACAAGATTGGTGAAGACGACTACCTGGATGCAGAGGATGTGCTCGGCATGTTGACTGGAAATCTGGAGAACGTAGACAAATTCGGACAGGATGCCACGCACATGCTCAAGGCGATGGAAGAGATACTGAAGTACCGGTCCAGCGACTATAGCGATATGGACTTGCTGCCAGTACTCCAGCAAAGCGAGCAGATGCTTCGCAAGTATTTCGCAAAAGAAATAGAGCAATATGGCATCCAAGCCAGTTTCGACCTTCCAGACGGTGCCATGCCCATTCACGGTAATCCCGACATGCTCAAGAAGACGGTCATGAGTCTACTGGGCAATGCCGTTTATGCCGTAGGCAAGAAAGCCCAACGCGTGACCTACCATCCGGAGGTCTCGCTGAGCGCAACGATTGCTGACGGACGGTACATCCTGAGAATCCGCGACAACGGCATCGGCATAGAAGAGCAGATAATCGGGAAAATCTTCGACCCGTTCTTCACGACCAAGACTACGAGCGAGGGAGCAGGCATCGGACTCTACATAAGCCGTGAGATTATCCAGAACCATGGCGGCGACATCAGTGTGGCATCCGTAAAAAATGAGTTTACTGAGTTTACTGTCACGCTGCCTCTATAACAACGCTTATGAGAAAGAACATCTTACATATCGGGAGCATCGGGAAAGGGATACTGCTCACAGTACTCTTCACTTTCCACACCTCGCTTTTCACTGTATCGGCACAAGAAGCTGACACAAAGATGCGGAATGTGTACACTCAGGCAGAGAATGACTATCAGATAGGCCGATCGGAGCAGGCCCGCGACTTGTTGTTGCAGAATCTCACGGCCTTCCAGGGCAATCTGCGACAGAACGCCCTGCGGCTCATTGCCCTCATCTATCTGGAAGACTTCGAAGTCAAGCAGTCGGAACGCTATGCTACGATGATGCTGGAGCAGAACCCCTACTATACGGCGTCAGCGCAAGACCCCCCAGAGTTTGTCGACATGGTGAACGACATCAAGGCCGGCATGACAGCCACCGTCACAACAGCCTCGAACATCTCCGAGAGCCTTGACGAGGTGCCCGTACCTACGACCCTCATCACTGAAGAGATGATAGCCTCTTGCGGCGGACGCAACCTGCAGGAGGTCTTGGCAGCCTATGTGCCGGGCATGAGCCTCGTCGACTGCAACGACGACATCAACATATCCATGCGCGGTATCCACAGCAGCACGCAGGAGATGATGCTTTTTATGCTTAATGGTCATCGTCTGAACAGCTACTTCACCAACACAGCCGCCCCCGATTTCAGCATTTCACTCGAGAAGGTGAAGCAGATAGAGGTGCTGCGTGGCCCTGCCTCGTCACTCTATGGCGACGTAGCCCTGACTGGCGTGGTCAATATCATCACCAAGCAGGGTGTTGATGTTGACGGTGTACGGATCAAAGCCGGCGTGGGCAATTCCGGCCAGTTGCGCGGTGACTTCCTCATAGGGCGCCGCCTGTTTGATCTCGATGTGTTGGCATGGGCAAGCATCTACACCAGCAAAGGGGAGCTGCGTACCGTCAGCGAGGAGCATCATGGCCGCAACAGCTCCGAGGAAACCATCAAGGATATCAGAATCGGGCGCGTAGGCGACCTGCCCACCTATGACCTGGGATTCCAGCTGGGAATGAAAGGCTGGCGGCTGCTCTACAACACCCGCTTCTCACAGATTGTTGCACCTTACACTTTCTCCACAATGGCTACGGCCTACAACCGCGACCGCTACGGCAGCGGTACCAAGCCCGGCTTCGCCAACAGCTCACACCACGCCGACCTGAGCTACAGCCATCAGGCCGGGCCATTGAGTCTGAGCTATAGTGCCACATACGACAAGGCCGGCATCACCCGCTATCAGGTCATCAGCGAGGAACGTCAAATCGGCCTGCCCCATTTCTACGGCTTAAGGTACCCAGAACAAGGAGAGTATGACGGAACGTCGAAATACATTAACGGACAGGAGCAGAACTTCGGTCTGCGAATGAAGGCAGCCTACGACTATAGCTTCGGATCATCCCACAAAGGCTCGATGGTACTGGGGGCAGAGTACTCCCACTTCCATCTCTACGACATGCACTATCAACTGGGTTACAACTATGACCAGTTCATCCCTGAGATGCCAGAAATGATAAACTATAACCTGGGACATGAGAACTCTGCCAACGTAGCCATACAGCTGAAGCACCAATGGCACTCACTCATCTTGAATGCCGGCGTGCGCTACGACCATAAGAACCGGCACAACAACAAGGCTGACAATGAGTGGTCGCCACGTATCGCGCTCATACTGCTCAAGCCGAGGTGGAACATGAAATTCAGCTATTCCAAGTCGTTTGTCTATGCGCCGTACATTTACCAAGTTGAGAATGTGGTCAGTAGCTATCTCTACTATAACATGCCTACTTTTGCCTACGAGCTGGAGCCCCAGCGCATACATTCCTGGCAGTTGTCCGTAGCAGGCAATAACAAGAGCAGAAGCCTGAACCTGGAGGCCAACCTTTTCTACAACCGCGCCAGCAACTTGATTGTACCGGCTTTGGTAGATTTGAAAAACGACAGCCATCATCACGCTGCCCGCTTGGAACTCAGGGGCAGCTATCACAAGCCACGTTTCACCGCCGACCTGAACCTGACCTGGACGCATGTCATCAAGTCGAGTCTGAAGCTGGCGGCCAATGGAATAGAAGGAGAAAAGATATTAGGAGATGACGAAAACAACAATATACCCACCATTATGGCAAACGGAGTACTGGCCTGGAAAGTTATTCCTAATCTGAAACTTCATACACATTTCCTGTTCGAGAGCCGCCAATATTCGTACTTTATGGATCTCAAGAGGGAACTGCTTGCTAAAGCCTATCATATAAAGGAGGAAGAGGCCTCCATGCAAGGAGACGATGAGACGGCTATAAAATATATCGAAAAAGAGGAAGAGCTATTAATGTCCCTGAATAAGAAGGAAAACATACCTGCACGCTTTATCATCAACCTCGGTGGCGAATACACGCTTGGCCCCGTCACTTTCGGGCTCAATATCCACAACCTCTTGAATACCCGCTACAACCGCAGCGGCATCAACACCAACCTCATCCCCCAGCAGGGCCGCTGGTTCCTTGCCACCATTGGTGTGAAAATTTAGGGATTCCAGCCAAAGTGGAATAGTAATTCCTCTGTATGATAACAATTTTCGGAGAAACGCAATGTGAATTTGCGGATTTTTTGTACCTTTGCAGCCAAATTCATCAAAAGTAGTTATGGAACAGAAGAAACAGATAGCCATTCTCGGCTCTACGGGGTCGATAGGAACACAGGCCCTTGAGGTGATTGAGGAACATGCAGACTTATACGAAGTATACTGCCTGACTGCCAATAACAAAGTGGAACTGCTGGCAGAGCAGGCCCACAAGTTTAAGCCCGCAGCCATTGTCATTGCCAACGAAGCACGTTACGATGCCCTGAAAGCGCTGATGAGCGACATGCCTGAAGTGAAGGTATACGCCGGAGCCAAGGCACTCGACGAAATCGTAGAGGCTGGCCCTATCGACATGGTGCTGACAGCCATGGTAGGTTTCTCAGGACTGAACCCCACCATCCACGCCATAAAGGCTGGCAAGACCATCTGCCTGGCTAATAAAGAGACGCTGGTCGTTGCCGGTGAACTCATCCTGCAGTTGGCTCAGCAGTATCACACTCCCATCCTACCCGTCGACAGCGAGCATTCTGCTATCTTCCAGAGTCTGGTTGGCGAGGATCAGAACCCTATCGAGAAGATTCTGCTCACAGCCTCAGGCGGTCCGTTCCGTCTGAAATCGATGGAAGAAATTGCCCATGTAACCAAGGCTGATGCCCTGCGCCACCCAACATGGGACATGGGTGCCAAGATTACCATCGACTCGGCTTCGATGATGAACAAGGGCTTCGAGGTCATCGAGGCCAAATGGCTCTTCGGTGTGGATGCCAAGCAGATCCAGGTGCTTGTTCACCCACAGTCGATTGTACATTCTGCCGTACAGTTCCAGGATGGTTCGGTGAAAGCCCAGCTGGGAGTGCCCGATATGCGTCTGCCCATCCAGTATGCCTTCTCGTTCCCCCAGCGCCTGCACCTGAGTGGTGAGCGCCTTGACCTGTTCAAGGCCCAGCATCTGGAGTTCTTTGAACCTGACCTGCAGAAATTCCGCTGTCTGGCACTGGCCTTCGAGGCTATCGACAAGGGTGGTAACATGCCTTGCATCGTGAATGCCGCCAACGAGATTGTGAACCGCGGTTTCCTCGAGGACAAATGTGGATTCCTCCAGATGGGCGACATCATCGCTGAGACTATGCAGCGCGCCACCTTCGACAAGAACCCCAGCTACGACACTTATATTGCTACCGATGCCGAAGCCCGTCGCATCGCTAGTGAGCTGATGAAAAGGTAAAAAAGTAAAAAGGTAAAAAGATTATGGATATATTTTTAATTAGACTATTACAATTCATGCTGGCCATTGGCCTGCTGGTGCTACTCCATGAGGGAGGGCACTTCTTCTTTGCCAAGCTCTTTGGCGTGAAGGTCGATAAGTTCTACCTCTTCTTTGACCCCTCCATCTGGAAATGGGATGGTAGTCTCTTCAAATGGAAACCCAAGAATAGTGATACACAATACGGTGTGGGCTGGCTGCCGTTGGGCGGCTACTGTAAGATAGCCGGTATGATCGACGAGAGTTTCGACACCGAACAGATGAAACAACCAGAACAGCCCTGGGAGTTCCGTGCGAAACCCGCTTGGCAGCGCTTGCTGATTATGATTGGCGGTGTACTCGTCAATTTCCTCCTCGCGCTCTTCATCTATTCCATGATTCTCTTCCATTGGGGCGATACCTATATCCCCGTGAAGGACATGACACTGGGTATGAAGTTCAATGCTGAGGCCAAGGCACTCGGATTCCAAGATGGGGATATCCTCGTAGGAACAGAGAAAGGCGAGTTCAAGGAGTTTTCTGCCGACCTTTATCGCGACCTGAGTGAAGCCACACGTGCCGACATTATCCGTAACGGCAAGGCCATGAGCCTGCAACTCCCCGGCGACTTGAACCTCCTAGGCATGCTGAAGGCCGAGCCTTCGTTTGTCCGTCCACTCATCCCTGCAGAGATCGACAGTGTGATGGCCGATACCCCTGCAGCCAGCATCGGACTCCAGAAAGGCGACCGCATCGTGGCCTTCAATAACAAGCCCGTTGACTCCTACAATGAGTTCACCGATCAGTTGGGCATCCTTGAGGATATGATGACAGGCGCCAAGACCCAAGGCGACAGTCTGAAGATACGTACAGCCACGTTAGTTGTTTCGAGGAACGAGGAAGGAGGAACGAGGAAGGAGGATACCCTATCGGTGGTTCTCACCCCTGAACTGAGACTCGGCTTCTTCGTGAAGTCCATCACCGGACTCTATGAGCCCATCACTAAGGAATACGGTTTCTTTGAGAGTTTCCCCGCAGGTATCAAGTACGGTTGGAACGTACTGGCTGGCTATGTGGGCGACATGAAGTATGTCTTCACCGCCGACGGTGCCAAGTCACTGGGCGGTTTTGGAGCCATCGGCAGCCTCTTCCCCCCTGTATGGGACTGGTATCTCTTCTGGAAGATGACCGCCTTCCTCTCGATTATCCTCGCCTTCATGAACATTCTGCCCATCCCCGCCCTCGACGGTGGACACGTGTTGTTCCTGCTCTATGAGATGATCACGCGTCGCAAGCCCTCTGAGACCTTCATGATCCGTGCCGAGTATGTTGGCTTTGGCATCCTGATCCTCCTGATGGTTGTCGCGAACCTCAATGATATTTTGCGCTGGTTAGGCTACATGTAACGAAGGGCGTAGCCTGAGCACTAACAGATAGACAGCCACGATGATCACGTAGATCATCGTGGTTTGTGTTATAGTGGGGTGCAATCCCTCAATGCTCGCCCCAGGAATCGTGGCGATATAGGCCAAACAGGTATTCAGCAGTCTGACTATACATATAAGTAGGTACGCGAGGCCGGGGATGAGCAGCACCACCAGCGACAGATAGAGAATCAACGTAGCAGCAGGCACCACAATGAAGTTCGTCAGGAGGAAATAGGTAGAGAAACGCCCAAAGTAAAAGGCAATCAGCGGAGCCACACCGAGCTGAGCCGCCAGCGACACACCAGCCATGCTCCACACCCACTTCAACAACCGATGCTCCATCAGATAAGCATCAGAGAACGCGCCCCTGAAAACAGGCAGCCACAACAGGATGGAGGCTACGGCCATAAACGACAATTGGAAACCGATATCGAAGAGTGAGCGTGGATTTACAACCAGCATCAGGATGGCAGTAAAGGCCAGAGTGTTCAGCGACATCTTATCCCTATGGCCCAAAGAGAGGAGCGCATAGACCGTCAGCATGATGGCTGAGCGCACCACACTAGCCGACAATCCTACCAGAAAGGCAAAGGCCCAAATGCCCAGAATACAGACGAGCTGCGACAGCATCTGCCAACGCCGCCCCACTACCAGGAACGACAGCAACGTGTAGATGATACCAAGATGCAGTCCGCTTAGAGCTAGCACATGTGCTGCCCCCGTGACCGCATATACCTCTCTTACATCCTTTGTCAGTGCCGACTTGTCGCCGAGCGTCATCGCTGCCACCACAGCATACTGCTCACCTTCGAGACCTTGAGCCTCATAACGTGCCAACAGCTTCTGGCGCCATTGCAGGCAACGCAGCCTCGTACGTTCAACCCGCGAAAGCCGATGCGCCTCAGCCTTCCCATAAGGAGGCGGCTCAAGCTGGCGTGTGATCAGCACGATGCCCAGCACAACAAAACACAGGGCAATGGCTAGCGACTGCCAATGCTCATAGCGCCAAAGCAACAATGTGCCACCCACCATTCCTGCCAGGACCAACAACCATGGGAGCTGTCCTGACAAATGTTCACCTACTACGATTCCCGCCATCAGACAGACAGCCAATCGCACCAAGGGCATACGTTCATGAATTTTGCCTTCCATTCTTCTCAGATTTAATGTTTACGGCTACAAAATTACATATTTTTTTGGGAAAATCACAATTTATTCGTATTTTTGCAGCTGAAAGCAATTGCAATAGGTAATAATCAATAACAATGGAACTAAAAGACTATACCAATGATGCAGTGGCGCTTTTGAAGGAACTGATAGCGATTCCTTCAATCAGTCGCGATGAGACTAAGGCTGCAGACAAACTGTCGGAGTATTTGAACAAATGGAACCTGCCTCACGGGCGTGAGGGTAACAACCTCTGGGTGGGATGTCCTGACTGGGACAACAACCGCCCGACGGTGATGCTCAATGCGCACATCGACACCGTGAAGCCTGTGTCGTCATGGACACGCGATCCCTTCACACCAACACAGGAAGGCGACACCCTTTACGGTCTGGGTTCCAACGACTGTGGCGGTGGACTGGTAGCCCTGTTGCAGACTTACCGCATCATGCTGA
>JAEEGH010007202.1_pt1 | contig 26876 bp, 9 predicted proteins | sample 9134181 | NCBI WGS metagenome assembly JAEEGH01 (sample SAMN16246544, study PRJNA631951) | gut metagenome | biome: gut microbiome; feature: rumen; material: DP-attached | host: Bos | place: Iran: Karaj | collected 2018-10 | reverse complement strand
GTAACCCTGTTCGCGCAGGGCCTTGCAAGCCTGGGTGCCGGAATAGTCGAATTCGCAAGCCTGACCGATCACGATCGGGCCAGAACCGATGATAAGGACTTTGTCGATGCCTTCAATCTTCATTTTTTATCTCCGTTGATACTAATTATTAAACTCTTGTGTTAAACAGCCCTGGACCCTATCGCTACGCTCCAGGGTGACATAGGGGGTGTGCGTCGCTTTGACGCTGGGTAAAAAAAATGCCGAACCAAATGGTTCAGCAAAACTAAAATCAGAAAACGGAAAAACTTTAACTGCATCGGAACCGTCCGTTCCGCAAGGTGCCTTTGCCTTATTCATCATGTGCAAAATCATCTTTGACCAGCTAAAGTTCTGTCGTTTTAAACTTGCGCAAATATAGAATAAAGAACCCCGTCTTGCAACGGGGAAAAACAAAAAAATGTAAAAGGGTAAAACGGTTACATACCGGAATCTGTTTCCGGGGTATCGACATCGCCGCCGTCATCCGTCGTCTGGCAAGAGGCCGCATTGTCATCACAATCGTCGTCCGTATTGGTTCCGCTTCCACTGCAGGCGATTAACCCCATGACAGACAACAAGATAGCAAGTCCGAACAGTTTTTTCATACATTCACCTTCTAGTTATGATTTATACTACAAATATAGTGAAATTTTTTCAAATAGAAAAAAAAGGGCGCCGGTGAGGGCGTCCTTTTGAACCTTGATCCGGCCAGAATTACTTCTTGGCGGGAGCGGCTGCGGGTTTTGCGGCAGCGGGCTTTGCAGCCGGCTGCGCGGCAGCCTTCGGCGCTTCGGCAGGCTTTGCAGCAGGGGCCGGAGCGGCCGCTTCTGCCTTCTTTGCCTCAGCCTGAGCCTTAGCTGCTTCAGCTTCGGCCTTCTTAGCCTCAGCCTCTGCCTTCTTGGCTTCGGCTTCTGCCTTCTTTGCTTCCGCTTCAGCCTTCTTAGCCTCTGCTTCTGCCTTCTTGGCAGCAGCTTCGTCAGCCTTCTTCTTGGCCTCTTCTGCCTTCTTTGCTTCAGCAGCAGCCTTCTTGGCGGCGGCAATGCTGTCGGCCTTTGCCTTCTTCACAGCGGCAATGCTGTCGGCCTTGGCCTTCTTCACTGCGGCGATGCTATCCTGCTGAGCCTTCTTTGCGGCAGCCGCGGCTTTCTTTTCTTCAGCAGCCTTCTTCTTGGCTTCAACGGCTTCCGCCTTCTTCTTAGCTTCCTCAGCCTTCTTGGCTTCGGCAGCAGCCTTCTTGGCGGCGGCAACGCTGTCGGCCTTGGCCTTCTTCACGGCGGCGATGCTATCCTGCTGGGCTTTCTTTGCAGCAGCTGCGGCTTTCTTTTCTTCTTCAGCTTTCTTCTTGGCTTCAGCGGCTTCAGCCTTCTTCTTTTCTGCTTCAGCCTTCTTTGCTTCGGCAGCAGCCTTCTTGGCGGCGGCAACGCTGTCGGCCTTGGCCTTCTTCACTGCGGCGATGCTATCCTGCTGAGCCTTCTTCGCGGCTGCGGCAGCCTTCTTTTCTTCGGCAGCCTTCTTCTTGGCTTCAGCGGCTTCTGCCTTCTTCTTAGCCTCTTCTGCTTTCTTGGCTTCGGCAGCGGCCTTCTTGGCAGCGGCAACGCTGTCGGCCTTGGCCTTCTTGGCAGCGGCAACGCTGTCGGCCTTTGCCTTCTTCACAGCGGCGATGCTATCCTGCTGGGCTTTCTTCGCAGCAGCGGCAGCCTTCTTTTCTTCAGCAGCTTTCTTCTTAGCTTCTGCGGCTTCGGCCTTCTTCTTTTCTGCTTCTGCCTTCTTGGCTTCGGCAGCAGCCTTCTTGGCGGCGGCGACGCTATCGGCCTTGGCCTTCTTCACAGCGGCAATGCTATCCTGCTGAGCCTTCTTTGCGGCAGCGGCGGCCTTCTTCTCTTCTTCGGCTTTCTTCTTGGCTTCAGCGGCTTCTGCCTTCTTCTTTTCTGCTTCTGCCTTCTTGGCTTCGGCAGCGGCAACGAGAGCAGCGGCTTCAGCAGCCTTTACCTGTTCAATGGAATCAGCAGCAGCCTTTGCAGCAGCAATACTATCGGCGGTAGCCTGGGCGGCAGCGGCACTATCAGCAGCGGCCTTCGCAGCAGCACTATCTGCAGCAGCCTGAGCGGCAGCGGCGCTATCCACGACAGCAGCGTTGCTATCAACAACTGCAGAATCGGCAACAGCGGCAGAATCGACAGCCGCGCTATCAACAGCAGTAGTATCAACAACAGAAGAATCTGCGACTACGGCAGCAGGTGCTTCCGGAGCAGGCTGTTCCACAACCTTGGTCACTGCGGCAGGCTCTGCGACCTTATCAGCAGCCTTCGGCGCCGGCGTACCAAAGAAGTTCACATGGGCGAGGAAAATCATCATTCCCCAAGAGAGAACCAGACCGACCAGTCCCATGACAACACCCGTAATCGCCATACCGCGCGTATCCGTATAGCCCGTCGCATGCGCAAGGGCGTTAGGCGGAGTCGAAATCGGGAGGCTCATGCCGAGAGAGCTAGCAAACGCAACGGAAACGAGGAGAGCGGTCACGCCACCGAGGCCAACGAGGTTGTCCTGGCAAGCGATGCCCACAGCACAAAGAATCGGAACCAAAAGCGTAGCCGTAGAGGTATGGCTCATGAAGTTCGCCATGAACAAGCAAATGATACCGCAGCCGACCATGAGAGCAAGCGGAGACCAGCTTGCAAACGGGATCGTCTTGATAAGGTGAGCGGCAAGGCCAGTCGCATTGAGGCCAACACCCAGGGCAAAACCACCAGCCACGAGCCAGAGCACGTCCCAGCTCATCGCATTCAAATCCTTCTTGGTAATCACGCCGGTAAGGGCAAACACGGCCATCGGGATCATTGCAATCGCGTTATCGTTAATACCGTGAACGTTCTTGCCCGTCACCCACAAAAGCACACACACGACAAAGGTAATGTAAACGATGATAGCCTTGGGGCTCGTATCGAACTTGCCGGCACCTTCAATATTCAGGACCATCTGCTTCATCTTGATCGGGTAAATCTTCACGAGCAGGAGCCAAGCAACCACCATCAAAATAATCACGTACGGAATACCGAAGGCCATCCACTGGCCGAAGGTCACCGGGTTCGCGACAAGGTCACCACGGGCAACGGCATCGTTCAGGGCACCAAGGGCGATGGCGTTAGGAGGCGTGCCAATCGGGGTACCCATACCACCGATGTTGGCACCGAGCGGAATAGCAAGGGCAAAAGCAGCCTTACCGCGATCGTCTTCGTCAAAGAGCTTGAGCACCGGGGCGAGGATGGCAAGCATCATGGCTGCGGTAGCGGTATTGCTCATGAACATCGAGAACACAGCCGTAATGAGCATGAGGCCGAGGAGTACGAACTTCGGGTTCTTGCCGAAGGGCTTCAGGAGCACGCGGGCCAGGTTCAAGTCCATCTTGTACTTGGTGGCGGCGGCAGCAAGGAAGAACCCACCCAAGAAGAGCATGATGATGGGGTTTGCAAAGGTCGCCATGATGGACTTGTGGCTAATCATCGTCACACCGTCCACGCGGAACGGGGCGAGCGACGAATCGGACATCGTGACAATCATGAGCACGATGACAAGCATCGAGGTGGACCAGATCGGGAACGGTTGCAGGATCCAGAAAAGAGCGGCCATGACGAAAACGCCGATGACGCGGATTTCGAGCGGGTTCAGGATTCCCATGGGGCTTGCGGCATCGAATCCGAGGGATTCGTAGGGCAAGAAGAGAGCGGCGATGGCCAGCACCGACGCGATGATGAATTTGATGAATTTAGCCTTTGTCATAGTGCGCCCAAATCTAGAAAAAGGCCGTAGGCATGGCAACGAAAAAGTCCGTTACAAGAAGGCCCGCCAGGGGTGGCGGGTCTCAAGTAATTTTGGCAATTTCGGGTGATTTTCGCCGTTTTTGGGGCTATTTCACAAGAATACGGCCGGCATTCATCTGGCTACCCGCACGCACACGGAGCATGTAGATACCCGGCTTCGGGGCATCGAGGGTCACGCGGTTCACGCCGGCAAGGGCGTTCGAGGCCACACTCCGGACAACGTTCCCCTTCAGGTCGAGCACTTCCACGCGCACGGCACTGCCCGCAAGGCCCGCACCCGCATCGAAGTCCACCTGGAGGGTCGCACCCGCCTGCACCGCCTTGAGGCCGGCAAGCGTCTTGACCAAGGCTACCTTCGGGGCAGAACCCACGTAGACAGTCGCCTCAATGGCATTCGGCTTGAGGAGCAGGCGCAGGGCCTCGCCCTCGTGCATTTCGGTTGTCTTGCCATCGACGGTCACAAACACCTTGAGCCCGTAAGCATTCAGGTCAGAGATCCCTTCGAGACGCAGTTCGCCATAGCGCTCGGAACTGGCATTAAGCGCAATCTTCCATTCATATTCATCGGCAGGAGCCTTCACGGACTTGGCCAGCATGCGGTTTCCATCCAGCACGGAAAGTTTCACGTGGTCGCCCATGCCCTCGGGAGGCTCGTCGGAGGCAAACGGCCTGCGACTTGCTCCCAACATATTCCAAGAATCCCTATGACCCTTCGCATCGGAAAGAACCAACTTGATTCTCCAGTCATCCAGGCCGTCCGCCTTCGCAAGGCGAGCTCTCTTGTTGAGAGATTTCGCAGAGGAATCCAAATCCAGCGAATCTGCGGGCTTAACGAATTCCGGACGCACAGGCACGAACCATTCGGTAGAGGCGGCAACCTTTGCCCAAACAGCCTCATAGGGACCCACAACCGTCACCTCCTCGTAATCCGATATCTCGCTATTCCAGTGATGGAAGACGATCCGGGATTCTTCGGTCGGGTCTACATTCTCTTCAGGATGGTCGCCATAGAGATTTAGCGCAAAGCCCAACGGGTTAGCCACCAGGTTCCAGCCGCTATTGATACTGTCAAGTTGCCACACAACGTTATCAATATTGGAATCTTCGACATCCGGCTTCAAGATAAGCGGCCTACCCTCGATAGAACTGTACCAGTAACCACGGAGGGGATCGATTTCTTCATTCGGATCGAGTTCCTTGTACTGCCAGAAGTCGCCATAGGCGCTCGATTCATCCCACCAGTAGAACTTGGCATCGCCATCCCAATCCATAGCGTCCTTGTCGAGGTGGCCGATGGAAATCATCTGCCAGCCCTCGGCTGCAACCGCAGCGATTTCGGAGACTACTTCAAATTCGTCTACAAACTCGTCCGATTCCTTAGCATCGGAGAGGATTGCTTTCAGCACGTACCTGCCGGCACCGAGCGGGTACTTTTCCCAACTTCCTCCATAAGGCGGCATAAGGGAATCTCCTAGATAAGCCTCGTCAACGAATTCGCCATCAATCGTTTCAAGCCGCACATAAGCAGAAACCTTACGTGTAACTTCGAAATTGCTCGTGGTGAAACCAAAATGGATGGCGTTACCCGTCTTCTCAATCTTCGGGTTCACGAACGCAACATTGATCTTATTCGCCTTGCCGAAGTAAGCCACAAGAGCCGCACCATCAAGATTGTAAGGCAGCACACCGCCTTCAAAGGTGACAAGCCTATCTTCGCCCTGATTGCGGACAACCACAAGCGAATCGAGCACGTAACTGGAATCCGGGAGAGAACGCACCCGCAACATGTTGCCGTTCATGACCTTCGGAAGGAGAATCGCATCGCCGGCAGCAAAGTCGTGCTTTACCGGGGCGGCGTCTGTTTCAGAAGCCACTTCTACCAGTGCGACAGTTCCATGTGCGCCCTGGAGTGCGACTCGGTTATACATATCGTCGCAGGCTTCCCCGCTACCCCAGACCGCATAGAGAACATGAACGCTGTCATCGGGCTGGAAGTGCCGCAACGCCTCCACCATCTCGCTGGAGAACCGCGTATAAAGTTCACCATCTCCCTTCTTTGAGAGACTCCACCCCACCATGCACCGGTCTGCCGTATAGACATACGCCGGCAACGGGATGGAGGAGGAATCCCCACTCAAAACATATTCCCTGCGGGGAATCCAGTCATCGCCATAGAACAGCGTTCCACCTTCGCGGTTTACATCAAACTTGAGCGTGTACGCTTCGCCTTCTGCCGGAATAGCAAGTGTCACGTCCTCGTTTACCGTCAAAGAACCATCGGCAAGAGACGTCATGAATTCGCCAAGATCATCTACTACGAAAATGGAATCCGTAGTGCCTGCATACCCCGCCTTGAGCGTGTATGCCGCCTTGAAGCGCAAACCGCCATCGACAACGGGGACAACGAGGCCCGTATCGGTCACATCGAACGAAACCGTAGTATCGTCGACATCCTGCGTAAGCACGAGGCTTCCTACATTCGTGTTCGCGAACGTCACCTTGTAGGTTTCAACTTTAGTGGCTTCCCACACGGCATAAAGAGTCGCCTCGCGGGAGCTGTTCGTCACGGCCCCAACGAAATCAGAGGAGATGTCGAGCGCACCAACCGTATCGGCAGAATCAAGTGCCCAACCCACAAGTTTTGCATCGGCACGATAAATGTTGTTCGGCAGAGCAAGCACGGAATCGTCAAGGGACTTGACCGCGTTCCCGGACCAGTCGTCACCATAGAACACGTTTGCGCCGCCACCATTTACGTTGTATGTAAGCTTGTAAGTATAGGCCGCAACCATCGCACCGAGCACCGAATTTGCCTGCCCGAGCACCATTTCCCCACCGTTTGCAACATGCGCAACGGCTACACCGTCAATATTCTTACTACTCAGGGCTTCTTCGGCATTGATATAGTAGCCGGGCCTGACATCGAACTTCACATTGAACGGGATGCCCTTTTCACTGTACGGAACCAGGACCCCCTGCGATGACACCTCGATAGGAGCGGTTTCCTCGCCGTTCACGGTCTGAGAAATGACAAACAAGCCGTTCTTTTCATTTTCGCTTGTCACACGGACATTTTCAACAACGGCATACTCATCCCACACGGCATAGAGGGTGTCGGCCCGCATACCAATCGATAGATATGACTGCAAGTCTTTCTGGAAAGTGGAGTCATACACAGTATAGTACTTGTAACTCGTGCGGGAGAGAGCCCACCCGAGCAAGCGGGCATCCGTACGCAACACTCCCACCGGGAAGAACAGATTGTCCCAGTCATCTTCATAGAACACCGTCGTATTCCTGACATTCATATCGTAGACAAAGTGCCTTTCAACTTCCTTACGACCAAAATAATATGTTGTCGTTGGTTCTCCCGCGGTCTTAATCCTGTAGCCCAAATCCGATTGCTCAATCGTATCAGTAACCCAGACATCCTCGCTAAAGCAGCGCACATACGCACTCATCTTGGAATCCGACGCATCAAATGCATAGCCCGCGCCCGGAATAATGAGCACCGAGATATCGTAACCGACAGGATTATTCGCCAATTCCAAATCATATCCAACATCACGATGCATAAACGTCGCATCTCCAAGAGTCTGCGTCACGACAAGCGTATCGCCTTCGCCCATTTCAACGAAATTGTCCTTGTCTTCGTAGTAACGCAGAGCCACTTTGACAGGGCTTGTCGGATAACTGCAATGTTCATCGTAATCCACCCAAACTGCGGTAAGCAAAGTCGGCATCTTCGCAGACGTACTGTAATCGCTAATATTCTGCACAGTCAAATCAGAAACAATCTTTATTATTTCAACTTCGCCATCGCCACTGAACTGCGGCAAGCCAGACAGCATCCAACCAGCAAAGCACTTGTCGGCGCGGTAAGGAACCCACAACGGGATGTCCGTTCCATCCGCAGTAATCTGGTATTCGCCATTAGCTACAGCATCCGACGGGAGCCACACCTTCGAAGAATCGTCCTCGTTGAGTGCCAGGTCAAACGCGATATAGACAGGGTCAAACGAACCAAACTTTACGTGCCATCTCTGATTTTCCGCAATATTAAGCGCGGCACTATCCTCCATCACAACGGTCATGTCGTTTCCGTTCTTAGAGATATTGTAAGTCAGTTCCTTAAGCTCATAGCCGTCCTCAGGCAGCACCACGGGCATAAGAGTCACGCCAGCGTTTTCGTATCCCTGATAGGATGTTTTAGGAACCCTGAGCGTCAAAACGCCATCTTCAGCAACAAACGGATGATGTACATAGCTTTCGCCAACTTTCTGCACCATGTCAAGGGTTCCGTTGCCCTCAATTTCCAAGGTCAAGGTGTAAAACTCATTTACCCACGAGCTATCGCTACACAGCGGATTTTCCCCATCAGGCACGAGTTTGTTGACAGTCGCATCCTCTTCAGACACGAGAGGTGTCGCATATCTGAGCATCTCCAAGACATCCCTATCACCATGAGAATCAGCGACTCCGTCAACCTTCCAGCCAACAAGACATCCCTCAGAATTATATAACCGAGGAGGATCAACCGACATCGCGTTTACATGACCGCCATCACGCCAACCCACCCCATACACAGCGTCACCAGCAGAGGAATCCGTACGCACCTCGTTTGCTACAAAGACTCCAGAACCCGAAACAGGAGGCAAGAACGTAACATTGTAATCATACATCATGAATTTCACGAAAAACGCCATTTGCGTCATAGCATTTGCGCTCGGCTGGATAATCAAGGAGTCCGTCTCGTCATTGTAGCCCCAATTGACGGGTTTTCCGTACGGTGTCACTTCCCATTCTTCCTTGTGCGGATAATAATCGGACCCGAGTAATTCCATACCAAATCCAGGATCCGGCTTCAAAGATACCGCAAACGAGAATGTATCATCAACAGCAGGCACACGCAACACTTGCCCACAATAATAGCCCTCGCAATAAGTTCCTGATTCATGCTTTAATTGCCGTTCACTGGCATTCGCATAAGATTGCGTAAGCACAAGCTTCCCGGGGAAATTACCAGAGCTATACACTCTTTCATATTTCACACCATCTATTTCCATAATAGAATAACCGGATTCGTCGGAAGTAGGCGTAAGCGCAATCAACTCAATATTCATCGTAGAGCCATAAGCCCAACTGTCAGCATGGGAACTAAATGTATTTTCATAATTTGCGAACAAGGTCATTGTATCAAACCCATCCACAAGTTGCTTTTCCAGATACGCTTCGTCGTGCATCCGCACCAAATCCTGCGTCAGCATGGTATCTTCATTGTACCCTTTAAGTTCACCGTTCACCATTATCGACCAAGATACCGGGTCCAAACGGCCATTGTCCTTATTAACTGCATAGAACTTTGGAACTACAGCATCTTCGGAAGCAAGAGTCATTTTTTGTGATACGGGAGCATCCTTGCCCACAAATATCTCGCCATTGTACGCAGAAAAATCGAACTTCACATTATAGCGGATTAACTCATAATCAAACGTAGCCACAATATTCGTTCCATTGCTCATGGTCTCCTTCAATTCGAGAGTCTTGTTTTTCGCATCGTAGACATATTTCTCGTCATCTTGATTAAAACGCACCCCTTTCACTTTGAAACCAGGCGCCGAGCGATAATCGACATCTAGCAGAACATTGCTGCCATAAGGGAGCATTGTTGCAAACTGGTGAATTACCTGACCATTTTTATTATACATATCCAAACGGGTGTCTACAACATTTTCCCAAACAGTCTCTACTCCCCCATTTATAAATTTCTGAGAAAGGACAAGAGTGCCGGGAAGAGTCGAACAATACCTATTGTACGGATAATCCCCGTACATCATAAAACCCTCACAATCAATAATAAGTTGCGTCGTGTTCAACAGGTTTATGTTATTCGTTCCTATTTCAGGTATAGGCTTATACCACACAGGATACAACTGTATAGCATTGATTCCATCTTCACCCACCCGCATATACGATTGAGCGGCAACAATAAACTCCTCCGAAAGTTCCGTAAATATTCCTGTCGGATTCTCTGTAACAAGATTCCGATTTCCTTCATTCAGGCTCCATCCTGCAAGTTCCAGCAAATAGAGCCTTGACGAAATCGCCCTAAACGTTGTATATGTCGCACCATGCAATTTAGGGAATACCAAGCTATCAGTTTTGTCTAAAGAATAAAGCAACGGGAACGGCATTCCGGTATTTTCAATATACAATTTAAGGACCGATGGTTGGTCATAATTCATCAAATGGAGATCCACTCCGCTATTGAACACAATCCTGTACGGAATACCCTTGTAATTAGCAATAATCGAGAACTGCTGTTGGAGTCCATCCCCCTTCAGCAGCTTAGCCTGGCGGACATCGGTCAAATCGATGGTATCTTTATCCGTCAGCCCTCGCCGAATCCATTTACGGCTTTCGCACCTTCCCAAAGAAGATTCCGTTTCATCGGCACGAACAAAGTAATTGTTTTCAACTTCAACAGAATCAAGTTCCATTGTCAATTCACAACCACGTGGTTCTGAAGCCTCATATTCTAGCGTATACGATTCATATGTATAACCCGGTTTTGCGGCAAAGTCCTTTGCAACAAGATACATACCATAAGGGACAGATGCAGAATAGTCATTTTCAGGATTATTCGACGGATGCCCTGTTTGAATAACAGTTTTTTCGCCATCCTTATCTACGCCAAATACCTCATACTCAAAGTCTGCATACGAAGATTGTTTCAGCGAGATATTGGGATAATTTGCACCAGACTCACCATACTTGAGCCTTATCGTCTTGGTTGCAGGCAATGTTCTTGCAGCATAGCTGGCAATTTCATAGTACGAAGGAGGGAACGGCATCAACGTTAAAGAATAAGGATTTTCCTGCTCCGGCTGGAGAATTTCGCCCGTCTCATCCAGGAATTCTACTCCCATCTGGAGAGAACCTACTTCGTCCAGCACAAAAGCGGCAGGAATCACAGCAGAATCAGCGGAAACGTCATTGTTGGTAAATGACAACCTAGGCGCAGTGAACACAATAGTCTTGTCGTCGACTTCATCTATCGGCTGGCAGTCATCCTCTTCTTCAGCACAGTACACATATTCCACGGCATAGGTGTTAGCGCTTTTCAGGAAAATCTTTCCCGTAGATTTAAACTTGCCTGCAATATCGACCAGGTCATCATAACCATCGGTCAGTCTCACCTGCTGCGGAGAGTTCGCGTTATTTTTGAACAAGTCCATAACAGCCTTGACGTTTTCCCGGAATTCAGGATTTACATACCCAGCTGCGTCCGTAGCACCGACCATATACGGGGCCCCCACCAACGCCGTACGATCTTCAAACACCGCCTCCGCATCATAGAAACCGAAGTTGGACTGCTGTTCCGGAGTCAAAGAAAGCGGAGATTCCACCTTCATCATGACGATTTCACTTGAATTGCGGAACCCATCGTTAAAGAACGGGAGTCCGTCGTTCTCGCCTCCAGACCAAGCCCAAACAGAATTCGTTTTTTCAACACGGCATTGCTCACCCGTTTCAGAATCTTCCTCATAAACCGCCGGATTCAAGTTCATCAGAGCGGCAAGCACACCCGACTTCATATCGGCATCCGAAGCCACCCCGTTTTTCACGACCTGGCCGAGTGCGATATAGTAATTGGTTTCCTCGCCTTCTTCCACACCATACGGGAACATTTCTACACCATAATCACACGTCGTCGATTCTTCATTTGACTCGGAATGTTTATAGTACCCAAGTTTTCCAGTAATCGCGAGGCCATTTGACGCATTACCATTACGCACGTTTGCATAGAAGTTCCCGGTTGCCCCTTCACGCCATTCCGCCGAAGTGTAAGCACCCAGACTATTCCAGTACTCATAGCGCCCCAAACCTGTCTCAACCGCATCGTTGCCATAGTGGTAGTTGTTGAAAATCGTCGGCAAAACGAAATTATCAAAATCAAGAACAATCGCACCGGCGATATAACCGACAGAAGAATTTGTCGCTCCCGCCACAGAGATGTCGCCAACGGAGTACGTATTCTTTACCGTAAAGTTCAACCCCTGCGCACTGTTCCCGCTTTCAACTTCGTTTACCAAGCCCACTATTCCACCCACATTGGTATTAACAAGCGCCACCCCGTCGCAGGCCGATTCATGCACGACAGGGCTAGAAGAGCCCGACTTCACTGAAGATTTTTCAATAGTAAACAAATCAGTGTTGTAGGCTTCCTGGTAAATTTCGCCCACCAGGCCGCCCACGCTAGATCTCGTATTGCAGCTCTTGCCCACGGAACCGGCAAAGGCGATTTCAGAAAGATTCACCATCATTGCAGGCGCATCGGCATCTTCACCATTATCGGAGCCATCGTAATAGCCCAATGCGCCACCCATCTTTGCGCCGCCGCTAATCACAGCATTGACAACTGCGCCTTTGACTACAAACGATTTCCCCGTTTTGTGCGTCACACGCCCAACAATACCGCCCGTAGTTCCACCGCCCGTAATGGAGCCGCCAAACTCAACATTCGAAAGCGACACGGAAACACTCGGTTCCACATAGCCGATAAGCCCGCCCACACTCGATTTTTGCTTATACGAAGAAGCATCCTCTACTGCTGTCCCGGTAACCACAATCAGATTATCTACAAGAGAAACATCCGATTCCCATGAATGCTTTTCCACGTAGCCAATCAATCCGCCCAGGTAAAGTTTGCCGTTTGTCGCCGTAGACGTGCCCGTTGCACGAACCGTGTTGTTCTCAAAGACAATGGTATCCAACATATTGCGCGAGTACGACATCCTTCCGGCTAAGGCTCCTGCGGCAAAGATTTCGCCATCTTCGGCATTTTCCGAAACGTCAACTTCGATTGTAGAATTCTTGACACCCACAGTCTGGAACATTGCAAGATCCGCATCAGTAGCGGCACCAAACAATCCACCCGCAGAACGCGCGCCGTGGACATACGCCCCATCTACAAGCACATTCTTAAGACCCAGCATCTGGTAGTTGTTTCTAGAACTAATTACACCAGCCGTTTCACCCTTCACATAAGCATTTGCAAAAGTCAAATCCAAGATAGAGCCATTGGGATAACCATCGTAAAAGCCCGCATTTTGTCTTTCCGGGGCAACGAAACAAAAGCCGTCAATGGTTTTTCCTTCGCCATGGATATCATATTCCGGCCGAACCGGAGTAAACGCCATTCGGCATTTGCCTGCAGTAGCGTCATAGCCACCCAAATACAAATTCGAGGCCAATTCTATATATAAATCTGCAGATACATCAGCATTATAAGTTTCAAACAAGTAATCAAATGTAGAATCAAGTTCATGCAAAAGACTTACTTCACCGCTCCAGCAAGCATAGTCATGCGCACCTGGATCATCGGTCTTTATCTGTGAAAGTCGGCATGTTTTGTAGAACAGTCTTCCATAGGAACTTACTTCGCCACATTCCACATGGAAATAGGTGTTGTCAGCAAGGCATCCTTGGTCATCAAAGGTAATTTCCGACGGCGAAAGAACAGTCTTGACAAAGGTCGCGCTAACGGAAACATCCTTGTCTTGCATGGTAAACGTGGCAGTATTCGCATACACACCGGTTCCTCTAGTTACAGGCAATGACTTACCGTTCGCATCAACTACGCTAATAGACTCTATTTCGTAGTCCTGTTCCGGAGTGATGGTTAACGTAACGACATCCCCAATAAAAGCCGCTTGCCTATCGGAACTAATCAGACCACCCGTCAACGGAAGGGGTACAACCTCATGCAATTCAGACGCATCAACAACGGTCACTGTCAAATCAAGCCCCGCGTACTCCGTCGTGCCGTTAGACTGGAAGGCCAACGTCATGACATTTTTCCTGCTGAACAGAGTGCCGATATCAAAAGCTCTTCCCGGCGCAACGCTTCCGGCATTGTTCAGCAAAGTAGTAGCACCTTCCGTCCCATCATAGATGGTCAATCCGTCCATGCCATCGGTGGTCACGGAGCCAGAAATCTTCAGCACATACCCTCTAGGCGCAGTCAACACCAATTTACCCGAAGTGTTCGCACTGTAGTTGCCCACACTGCCACCATCGTCATACACCTTAAACGAAGTCACCCCATCAGGAATAAAAACGTTGACAGCCTCCGCCAGAGGCATCTCCACATGGAGGTTTGCCGCAGTCAAATCATTCGTGAACGAAGGAGTCACAGCAACATCGCTATACGGCATGTCGAACGAGGCTACACCTGCAGAATACCATTTACCGCCGTTAACTTTTACCGGAGTCTCGCCCGCCATAACGCTAACGCCATCCAGCACATAGCCATAAGCAGGAGTGGCATCTAACATCACTTCTTTCCACAAAGGCACGTCCGAATATATAGAACTTTTAAGCACCCCGTTTTCAGATGTCGCAACCTCGACAGAATGCCCGACAGAACCATCCAGAACGGCAACATTCAAATCAAGACCGGCAGCATTGCCTTCTTCATCGGAATGGAATTGGAAGGTCAACTGCTGACCCCTACTAACGTAGGTCCCGATATCAGAAACGGTTCCACTCATTTCATTCAGTACCCGTTCCGAGCCATCAATGACAGATAAATAGTCGCCATTAAGCAACGCTATGCTCCCTGTCAACTGTAGATAATTTCCATTGGGAGCATACAGAGTAAAGGACGCATCCGAATTATCGCTATAATTTCCGTCGGCACCGCCATTGTCGTAGACCTTCACAGCAGTCGCACCTTCTGGAATCACAGCATTTCCATCCCCCGCCACCGGAACGACAGCATGATAGCCACTTCCATCATCATCCAGCTTGGAAACAAGCAATACCTTTAAATCAAATCCTCTATCATTTACACCACCATCTGATGTATAACTAACAGACAAGACTCCGCTATTAGAAACAAATGGTCCTACGGTAAATGATGAACCGTATTTGCTAAAGAGTTTATTACCGTTGATATTTCCATCATAGATGGACAATACATCCGTATAATAGTTTTCCCCAACATAAGACCCCGCAATCCTAAACGTATAACCCTCTGGGGCTGTCATCACAAGGGTTCCATCACAATCATCGCTATAATTTCCATTTTTTCCGCCATCGTCATACACCATGAACGACGTTATGCCATTAGCAACATCTTCAGACGTAAGAGTCAGCTCATACGTTTCCTTTTTATACATGTTCACGTAATATTCGCGGGCACTTTCATCATAAGAGAGTTCTATGGGAGTCGCCCAACCCGTAGATACGGCAAAAAGCGCAATCCATGCGCAAAGGAAAAGAGCGTGAAACACTGTCTTCATATGTTCCTCTTTGGTAAACTTTTTCCATACAACAAATACGGAAGCGAGGAGCGCTCCTTCCTATGTGCAAAATCTAGTTAAATCCGTCACGCTTTTTTGAATTATTTGGGTATAAAAGGCAAAAGTTGCCACCAATTGGCAACTTTTTAATAGGGTACAATGTGAAGCACCGTTTTTGGGGCTATTTCACAAGAATACGGCCGGCCTTCATCTGGTTGCCCGCGCGCACGCGGAGCATGTAGATACCCGGCTTCGGGGCATCGAGGGTCACGCGGTTCACGCCGGCAAGGGCGTTCGAGGCCGCACTCCGGACAACGTTCCCCTTCAGGTCGAGCACGTCCACGCGCACTGCACTGCCCGCAAGGCCCGCACCCGCATCGAAGTCCACCTGGAGGGTCGCGCCCGCCTGCACCGCCTTGAGGCCGGCAAGCGTCTTGACCAGCGCGACCTTCGGGGCAGAACCCACGAACACGGTCGCGACCTTCGCTTCGGAAGAAAGCGCGACCTTCAGCGGTTCGCCTTCCCGCACGCGCGTCGTATTCCCGTCCACGGTCACGTACACGGAAAGCCCGCGGGATTCCAAACCGTCAATACCCGCAAACGACAGGTAACCCGTGCGCGGGCTCGTCGCCGTGAGGTCGATGTTCCATTCATACGAAGCGCCCTCGCCCGCCGCCTTCACGCTCTTCATGAGCCTCTTGCCACCATCAAGTATCGAGAGGTTCACGTGGTCGCCCATACCGGCAGGCGGTTCCTCGGACTGCCTTGCAAAATCACCTACGCCGAGCACATTCCAGCTGTCCTTCTTGCCGCGACCGTCACTCAGCATAGCCTGCAACGCCCAACCTGCAGCGTCACCAATCTTTGCAAACCTGCGGTTGAGCGTCCTGTCCATTTCTGCATTCGCGTCGACATTCATGTCTTTATCGAACGACGGTCTCGCAGCAATCTCAATCGTCGTGCTCATGGAGCGGTTCAGTTGCGCCCACACCGCCTGATAGGGACCGAGCTTGCTTACAGGCACGTACTGCCCCTCTTCCGGATTCCAGCGATTGTACTCCACGAGTGGAACCCTCTTCTTGCGATTGTCCTCGGACTCTTCCTCGGGTTCATCCAGGTCGTACTCGTCCACGCCCAGCTCTATTTGCCAGCCGTAGGGGTTCGCGACAAGGTTCCAGCCGCCATTCTCGTTCGTGAGATTCCACGTAATGTCATCAGCGAACGCAGAGTCCTTAAGCACGAGCGGGCGCCCCTCGATAGAACTGTACCAGTAGCCGCGTTCCTTTTCGGGAGTCTGCGACTTGACCAATTCCTGATACTGCCAGTACTTGCCATAGTTCCTGTCCTCTGCCCACCAGTAGAACGTCTCGTCGCCGTCCCAGGACAACTTGTCCATGTCCACATTGGCAAGCGAAACCATCTGCCAGGATTTTTCACCGGCAATCGCGATTTCGGCAACGACCTCGAAATCCTGTTCACGCAAGAGAGAGTCGTGGCCATCGCGCACCACGCTGGCGGTAAACAGGTAGAATCCGGCAGCAAGCGGGAAACGTTCCCATTCCAAGTCACAGGCATCCGTGGTACACCTGTACTCATTGCCGTCAAGTTCCTTCCCGTCATCGTTTTCAAGCGAAATGCGGATTGAAGCCTCGCCATCCTTCACGAAGCCTTCCTTGTGGAACGTGAAGCGGACTGCATTGCCCGACTGATAGAACTTGGCACCGTCCGTCACGACAGGTTCTGCGCTTTCGATAAAGTAGGCGCGGATTTCGGCACCATCAACAAGGCCCTCGAGCCATTCGCCGTTTTCAAACGGGATGGTGTCGCCGTCCTGGATAAGCAGAATCTTTTCGAGCACAAAGCCATCATCCGGGATGGCGCGCACCCTGAAACCGCCCGTGTATTGTTCAGGAGGCAGGATAATGCTTCCGTCGGTACCGAACCTGTGCACGCGCGGTTCACCCTCGCCTTCAAGCAGCTCTATGCGCCCGTTCTCGGCAACTGCCTTGACACGCGCATAGCGGGCGCTTTCCACGCACTGCTCAGCATCGCCCCACACGGCATACAGTTTCTGGGTATCCTGAAGTTTTTCATACAGCTCGCCGCCATAGGTCATGACACGGTAATCGTATTTTTCCGCATCCTTCTCGGCAGACCAACCGAGCACGCACGAATTCGCCGTGTATATCCATGCAGGCAAATTCACCTGGTCATCGTTATTCAAGACCTTCAGGGAATCGCCCTGGACAAAATCCAGATCGTAGAACACGTCTTCCTGTTTCGTGTTCAGGTCAAACGCCACAGAGATGAACTTCGAGAACTCGACAAGAAGTTCCGGCGAGCGGGAGCCGCTATAAAATTCAATCACGCCATCGCCATCTTGCATGGCGACATCGATTGTATCGGCTTCGCCCGAAGGTGCGTCCGCGTTTTCCATAATGCCATGGACCAATTTCACGTGCGAAAGCGCATAGCCCGGCTCGGGTTCGGCACCCACGTGGAACCGGAAGAACGTCCACGCTCCAGGAATCGCCATCGTGGAATCTTCAAAATCGTGCCTGAACGTCAAAGTGTCCACCGGGTTCACAAGTTTCTGCCAGAGGTAGACCTTGCCCCCCTCTGAGCCGACATCGCCTTGGTAGTGCAGCAAAATCTGCGAATTCTCTATATTGTCGCAGCCCCCCATTTCATAGGTTTCCTTACCGGGCTGACCATCCGCTTCTGTTACAAGAGAATTATTCCAGGCTCCGTACAAACTAAACACATTGTCTACGGGTTCAACCGCATTGAGCACGTTCGCATCCAGTTCTCTCGCAAGGAAATCCTGCTTATCGGGACTGACGCTCCAGCCACCAAAACACCTCGTTGTGTCTGTCGTATACAGCGTCGGCAACTTGGCCGTCATGTCGTTATCCCTTGAATAGATTGCGAGCGTATCCGTATAGCCGGCCACAAACACGTCCATATCAGCGGCATTCACATCGAACGAGATTGCATAAGGAATCGCCTCGAGTTCGGGAATCGCGTGCAGGAGGTAGTAGTAATGGAAATCATTGGTCAACATATCACCCATTCCCACAATAGCGGCAATAACGCTATCCATATCGACAACGCCGTCGGCATCGAATTCCGCACTCCACTTCAAGAACGACCCGTTCTCCATGTTGTCCATAAAGGCGGCCTTGATTGACGACGGTTCCGCGAAATAGTTTTTCGTTGTTTCAAAAGTAACCGCCTTGGAGCATTCTTCCGATGCCAGACCTTCTTCGTAGCACTCCTCTATGTTTCGGGAGCCTGTCATGTGCGCCCAGAAATCTGCCTTCCATTTTTTCAGGATAAATCCCGCATCGGCGGCAATGCTGTACTTGGAAGCCATCGGGACAGACGGATTGTTAAAATACCCCGCACTTGCCGTATCAAATTGTGCCAACAGGCCATCCTTGTAACCATACGCAGTATACATGATTGCATGGTTACCGCTCACGCCGAGAGCCATGGTCGGAGTCTCGGAAATTCCCCCAATCGGGGCATAAATCAGGTGAATGGTATCGCTGTACTCCGGACCGTAACGGCCAGCAATATCTTCCATTATCCGTGCAAAGGTCTTGGTCTCACCAAGTTCGCCATCAAACTTATCAACCTCACAGTTCCCGCCTTCCCTACAATTTATGTAGTAACTATTTATGCCGTACTCAACTTTTGTACCGCCATTCATCACGAACACGGGAGGGATAACGGCATGTTCGTTATAACGGCGTACCTTCGTCACCTTCGGCCAGAGATACACCGGGTACGGCAAGGTTTCGTCCAGGTTTCCATACGATGCCGCAGGTTGATCCACAGCAACTACCGCCGTCTCGTAGACGACCACGAAACTGCTGTTTTCTTCCGTTTGGTAAAGCACGTCTTGCCACATCGGGTAAGTTTCAAGGTCTATTTCATAGGATTCCTCGAACACGCCAAAATCAACGCTCAGCGCCCGGATGCGCTTTACAAAATCAGGACTTACGCGGCGGTCCTTTTCCGTATAGGTAACGAGGCTATATGTATTACCATTATTAGACGTTACAGAATCAAGAATACCTTCCAGGGATTCCTTGTCCGCATCGGTAAACTTGGAGTAGAGTTCAGTTACATCAAGTTCCACCTTGTATGCAGTGCGGTTATCAGCATCCGAACAGATGGTCAGCAAAGAATCTGCATCGTTTTCCCATGCCGTTTTACCGGAATCGGGATAAAATTGCAAAGACGCTTCATTCATGGTATAGGCAAACAGACGCGACTTCATCGTAGATAGTTCAAGGACTCCATTATACCAACTTTCATCACGAGTCAAGATTTTTCCATCTCCCGAATAATTCAGCACACCATCCGCGTCCAGTTTCGTCTGGCCGTCGGGTATCGCATTGCGGTAGTTGTATTTTATAGCGAGGCCGTAACCATTATAGTTTGCAGCACCTTCTCGCCAACCGGCAAAGGATTCCCCGCCCAGCACAAGAGCCCCCAGGGCGTCCTTCACTCCCACGTCTTTTGTTCCAATATGGTAATTCAAATGTACATTCAAATCATCGGGAGTGTTTGATTCCAACTTTCCGATAACATAGCCAACGTTCGAGTTGTTCGCCATAATATCGCCCTTCAAAATATTACTAGTCACTTCGGATCGATACACAAGGGCATAGCCGGCTATACCACCAACATTAGCAATGGTGGCAGAATTCGCATTAATCACGATATCACCATTTACCCTATCCTTCAAGATGCTAAAACGACCTTTGGCGGCATACAAATAGCCAACAACGTAACCCGCATCAATTTCCTCCATACTTTCGGCAGTACTTTCAATCAAATTTTTTCCTTCAGGAGATTGAATCAATGTACGACTAGAAAAAACGCCTCCTTGGGGTGCAGAATTACCCGAAGTCACATCGACTCGTCCAAACAGGCCTCCCATATAGGCGTTTTGCGAGGTTGCTACTTTCGAGGACAAGGTAAGCGTATCGTCATTCGCATGCAGCGAAATTCCATGATATTTTTCCTGTTCATCTACAGTTTCATATCCCCAAGCAACAAGCCCTCCCATGTACACGTTAGACGCCGACGCATTCTTGCTATCAAGATTCGCAACCAGTTTGCTATTCTCAATCGTAACATTTGCAACAGCGAGTCCATCTACAGTACCAACATAACCACCTATCGACTGGGCACTCTTTGAATCAACGCTTATCCCCACATTGCCCTGAACACCAGTAACATACGCTTCATGTACAGAACGTATAATTCCATATCCACCCCCAAGATGTATCGACCCCTGTGGCTGGTCAAGTTCTACATCAAGTTTAACCGAACGCAGCGTGTTAAGAGAATCTCGGATTGGCATGGTCGCCCTGGAAACGTAACCAACAATACCCCCCGCTGCAACACTGGTCGTCCCCTTAAAATCCAAGTCAACAACATTTTCATAGAATTTCAGACCATATCCCCAATCATTACTACCCACATTTTCCACTTCCACCTTGGCAATGAGACCGCCTACCGAATTTTCATTATCCTCGCTACGAGAGTCAACAACCTTTACACCTACCGTGTCGTCCTGGATCAGCACGCTACCGTCCTTAGCACTAAGCATACCGATTAAGCCCCCCGCACTAAAGGCATTTTCATCATAGGGGTAAGCATTAACGTTTACCGAAGAATTCAACAAACTAAAAACAGACGTTTCATCAGAATCCCCCAAATATGTAGCACGTCCAAATACGCCACCCACAGTCTGTCCACGCAACTCGGCATTCACGGAAACATTACGAACTACATTTGCAGAATTGGTATAATACCGAGCCACAAGGCCGGCAGCCACACCGTTTGCGCTCACACGGGAATTGTTCACGGACACGTTCGACAAGCTTATTCCCGTCGCCGTATCCGCGAGCACCGCCGCACGGGCTTCGGTACCGGTCGCCTTTACGTAGGCGCTATCGAAATGAATGTCATTGAACCGAGCATTTTGAACGTCTACAATTACTTCGTTAGGAGTTCCGAAACTTTGAACACCCTTGAAAAAAGACTTATCCCCCTGCCCGATATCGCAATAGCCCTTGATTGTCTTGCCATTGCCATTTATCTCCGTAACATAGTTCGTAAGAACGTCTACAGGAATAAGCACCGGGTCAAAAGCGCTCACGCATACCGTATCACCGTTAGAGACTTCGAAACCGCCCAAGTCAAGGTCGGTTTCAAAACGGAGCTCAAATCCATAGCACAAGCCGTCCCCACTGCAAATTTGCATTGCTTCTTGAATTTCGTTATTGAGTTTTTCGCGGAAACCACCTGTTCCGCTCCAAACGGAAAACAAGTCACCCACACGAAAGCCTTTTTCAATAGCCTCGTCTTGGTTGCCAAACTGGCTTATATAGCAAACCTTCGTAAATGTTTGAATGATTTCATCCGGGTAAGAAGGCTCCGGATACTCGTCATTACACTTGATTCCGGTCCATTTTTCTGCGGCAGACGCCCCAGAAACAAAGCCCAAAACAATAAGGGCTGCCAACAAGAAACATTTCGAGTTCAACTTCATAGATGCCTCGCTTTTTTCTAACAAGATAAATAAAAAAAAGACAGCTCGGTAAAAATTCTTTTGCCGTTGTGCCCGAATTCACATTCAAAGCCTCCAATAAAGTGTTAAAGCGCACATTTTGCCCCGACAACCAGGCAAGGACGTCCCGTTTTTCTAAATTTTCGGCGGTTTTGAACCCTTTTCCAAGGAGTCAGGATGTTCAAGAAAATTCTTCTCGCGCTCGCAGTGCTCGCCTGTGCAAGTTTTGCCACATGGGACTACTATCCCATCCCGCAAAACAAGAACGGAGGCGCAGAAGCGGGCCTCTACTACGACAAGGACCACCGCTGGTCGCAGGCCGGCCTCAAGATGGGCGCCCGCCTTACGATGATCAAGAGCCTCGAAATCGCCTTTACCGGCTGGGGCTACCAGTTCTGGAACGAGGAAGACTGCTCGGGCTGCGTGAACGGCGGCGACGGGCTTCGCGACCTCACCATCGGCGGGCGTTTCGAAATCGCCCCGATGATTACCGCCTTCCTCGACTTCAACCTCCCCGTAGGTGACGACGAGTACGACGGCGCGGGCACGAACCCGCCCTCCAGCGGAGAATTCTCCATCTACGCGGGTGCGCAGTTCTCGGCCCCGACCAAGATGGACGGGCTCCTGTTCGGCACGGAAGCGGGCTTCCTCTGGGGCTTCGAGCACGACAACCACGAGCGCGGGCTCGACATCCATGTGGGCGCCGAAGTGGGTTACACCATCCCGAAAGTCGGCCTTACTCCCTATATCGGCATGCTCCTCAAGTTCCGCCTCAGCGAGAGCGTATGGTACGATGGCAACGATACCGAACACGGCTATGCCGACCGCAGGTCCCGCCAGTACAACCTCTGGATGGGCATCGCCTACGACATCACGCCGATGATTACCGTGAAGGGACAGTTTATCTTCCGCAACGAGAAGTATAAGGGCGTTTGGACTGACGGGAACCCGCACCACCTTGGCGGCGACGCCAACGGGCTCTACATGGCGGCAGTCTTCAATTTCTAGCCTTTTCGCACAATTTAATAGCGAACTACGAATTATTTAGAAAGTATTAGGACGACGCGGGCAAAATCCGCGTCGTTTTTATTTTTGGGATAAATCACATTTTTCGGAACCTGCACACTTTTTTATGGCAAAAGTGCGTTTTTTATATTATATTTTCAAAAAACCACAAACAAAAGGATTCAATATGCTCAAGAAAATCATTTTGGCAGCGGTTGTCGCAGCGACGGCTTCCTTTGCTCAGATCAACGTCGGTGTCCGCGCAGGCGTCGACATGAACACCTTCTGGGGTGACGACACCGAAGACGCCTCTAGTGGTATCGGTTTCCAGGCCGGTGTCGGTGCCAAGATGTCCCTCCCGATGCTCCCCATCACTGTGGCACCGGAAGTCGTAATCGACATGCGTAACTTTGACCTGAACAAGAACACCGTCCTCACCGAATGGGCCTTGGACATCCCGGTGCTCGTCCGTTTCTCCCTGCTCCCGATTCTCTACCTCGAAGCGGGTCCGGAATTTGCGTTCAACCTGAGCGTTTCTGCCGAAGATGACGACGGCGACGAAATCAAGTTCGACGATGACTTCTTCAACACCTTCGAATTTGACCTGGTGTTCGGTGTCGGTACCGGCATCGTCCCGCTGGTTGACATCGACTTCCGCGTGGTTCTCGGCATGACCAACTTCCTTGCCGACCCGGAGATTGGCGATCCGCTCGATGTTTCGAACATGCAGTTCGTTCTCGGCGCAACCTACTGGTTCTAACCGAAACTGCTAGCACATAGCATTTAAAAGACGTGCAGCGATGCACGTCTCTTTTATTTGCTCATTGTCACCCTCGCGCAGGCCAATGCTGTCATCCTGGAGCCCTGTCAAGGGCGATAGGATCCATTACAATTTAAAGAACAAGTCCTCCCACTCGGGATTTATCGACTGTATCAGGTCAATCTTCTTTTCTCGGAGTAAATTCTTCATTGACTTTTCACGTTCTATAGCATGCCGCATATCCGTATGCTCCTCAAAATATCCCAATTTGTCTACTCCATATTTTTTTGTAAAACCATCAAAGGCTTTTTCTTTATGTTGCATTACTCGATTTTTCAAATCGCTTGTAACACCAACATATAAGGTCCCATTTTTCTTATTAAATAGAATATACGTATATCCTTTCTTCTGCATAAGCGGGAAAGTACAAAAAGAGCCATTGAAAAACAATGGCTTTAAATGGCTTGGATTCTATCGGCCCCGAAGGGGCCTCCAGAATGACATGCTGGTTGGGTGACACTTCCTACTTCTATCTCACGTCATACACCGGGACCGGCAAACTCTCACCGGCCTTCATCGCGGCGTCGAGTTTCTTGGACTTCTCCGGGTCAAGCCACCAGTAGACGGGAATGGCGTCTTCGCGGTTGAAATGGTCCAGCACCTTTTCGGGAGTGCCGTAGCGGTTCCAGTAGAGGATGCGGTGGTGGTCGCACTGCCACATGAGCACGTACGGCACGATTTCGGCGAGGCGGTTATCGAGCGCCTTCAGGATTTCGTTACGCTTGGCCAAATCAAATTCCGTCTTCTGGAGGTTGATTAAGCTATCGACCACCTTGTCCTGCACGCCAGCCAAGTTGTTCGTTCCCTTCTGGAGAGCGGTTGCGGAATGCCAGCTCGCTTCCGGGTCGCGGAGGCGGCCTGCACCCCAGTTCACCCAGTAGAGGTCGAAGTCGGCATCGTCCAGGCGCTTGCGGAGCGTGCTCTGGCTCATCTGTTCGATGGTCGCCACCACGCCCACCTTCTTCAGGTCTTCCTGGAACAGCGTGAGGTGGCGCAGGTCTTCCTGGCTCGTGATGAAGTTAATCGCAAACGGCTTGCCATCCTTCTCGAGAACGCCCTGGCCGTTCACCTTGTAGCCCGCCTCCGCAAAGAGGGCGCGGGCGCTATCCGGGTTGAACGTGTAAAGCGGCGCTGTCGGGTTCTTGTTGCCTTCCCACAAGTCGGGGTAGTAGCTGTTTAGCAAGAAGTACTGGCCGAACATGTACTTCTCGTTCATGGCCTCGCGGTTCAGGAGCATGCTCAAGGCGCGTCGAACGCGCACATCCTGGAACTGCGGCTTGCGCAGGTTGATGGCCATGCCCTGAAATCCGATGGGCTCCTTGTTAAAGATTCTCTGCTTCACAGCCCAGCCCTTCTTCACGGCGTCGAAGTCGGTCTGCTTCATCCAAATACTGCTGGTGTAGATGGCGTAGGCGTTGAAGTCCTGCTTCTTGAAGGCTTCGAGCGCCTTCGTCTGGTCGTTCATGAAGCGGTAGCGGATTTTCTGGAAGTTGTACTTGCCGCGGTTCCAGTTCTTGTGGAAGCCCCACCAGTCAGCCCGGCGTTCCAGTTCCACGTAGCGGTCCTCGCGGAAGGTCTTAATCTTGTACGGGCCCGAAACCACCGGGAACTCGTAGCGGATCTGGTTGAAGTCCTTCCCTGCCCAGGCGTGCTTCGGGAACGCGAGCATGCCCGCGGCTTCCCAGAAGTTACCCCAGTGCGATTCCTTCGCGGTCATCTTCACCGTGAGGCTGTCGACCACCTCCGGGCGGTCGAAACGGCTAAGCCCGACCTTGAAAATCGGCGTGAGGTTCTTCTCGTCCATGATGACGTCATAGTAATACTGCACGTCCTCGGCGGTGACGGGCTTGCCGTCGCTCCACCGGGCCCGCGCATCAACGTGGAAAGTGAACGTCTTGCCGTCTTCACTGACACTCCAGCTGTCGGCGAGAATGCCCACTTCGCGGTCCTCGGTGGAGTGCAGACTCACGAGCGGTTCGAACATCATGCCCATGAGCTCGGCGGAGAAGCTGTTGTAGTCTTCCCACATGTTGAACGACTTCGGCATCGCGGAGCCCCAGAGGGTAATCGTTCCGCAGGGGCGGGCGTCCTTCGAGGCCACCGGGTCGAACTCGCCCGTTGCGGTGGAATCGACCGGCAATTCCGGGCAGTTCAACTCGGCGTTCTTGCCCGCAGGCTTCGCGCCCGCAGAGCCCTGCTCGTTGCAGGCGGTAAGGAATAAAGTCAATGCCGCAGTCAAAGACACGGCGCAAATGCGAACAATAGAATACTTCTTCATGCTACGAAAGATAGATAAAACTAGCATTGTCTTCCCGGGCTTGTCCCGGGAACGCCGATTCCATTACGAGCAGACTCAATTATCTTCTTTGTAACGCCAATAGATTCCGACAGGTCATTCCATTCAGCATTCATCGACGCAATAAGATGAGCCTTCCATGTACGTGGGTAACGTTTTAGTTGCTTTTCCCTTTTGATGGCTTCATCAACATTATGAAACAGTTCATAATAAACAAGTTTTGTGATGTTGTATTTGTCTGTAAATCCCTTGTTTAAATGGACTTTATGTTCTACGATTCTACGGACAAGATCATTTGTAACTCCCGTATAAAAGACGGAATTGTCACTTGTAGTTAGAAGGTAGACATAGTAGTTATGAAACCGCATACGACGAATATACACAAAACGGCTTTAAAAAACAAATGCCTAACGCAGGCATAGAAACGACGACCCCGGCACTGGGGCCGGGGTGACATTGACGGCTTTGCGCAGGCATAGAAACGATGACCCCGGCACTGGGGCCGGGGTGACATTCTGGATAATCTACGGTCTAAAGTACCTCTTGGGCTTGACCGGTTTCTCGCCGGAGGGCTGCGGGGCGTTCTTCTCGCGCTCCGCCTCCTCGGCCTTGAGCATTTCGAGCGTCGTGCGGGCCGCTTCCTGTTCGGCCTTCTTCTTGTTCGGGCCCGTCCCGCGGCCGTAGACCTTGCCGTTCACATGGACCTCGGCGGTGAACACCTTCTCGTGTTCCGGCCCCGACTCGTCCACAATCTTGTATTCCGGCGCCACGTGAATAGAGCTCCCCTGGGTGTATTCCAGCAGGGCGCTCTTGTAGTTCACAAAGTCCTCGGCGCTCATGATTTCTGCCACCCGCGGGAAATGGAACCGGTTGAGAATCGCCCGGACCTCGTCGAGCCCGCCATCCAGGTAAACCGCCCCGAGAACCGCCTCGTAGGCGTCGGCCAGGATGCTTTCCTTGCCCCGACCGCCCATCTTGGCCTCGGACTTGCCTATCTTGACATACTCGCCCA
>JAEEGH010007201.1_pt1 | contig 26876 bp, 26 predicted proteins | sample 9134181 | NCBI WGS metagenome assembly JAEEGH01 (sample SAMN16246544, study PRJNA631951) | gut metagenome | biome: gut microbiome; feature: rumen; material: DP-attached | host: Bos | place: Iran: Karaj | collected 2018-10 | reverse complement strand
GTCAGGCTCGTCGCCCCTGAGTACTTGATATCCTTTTGTCGAGAGCCATGACCGCCAAAACCGCCTGGAGGCATGCCCATCTCGCCGCTCATGCTATTGCCGCCCATCAGGAACTCACGAACCCTGCGCTGGGAGTAGAACTGAGGCTTCAATTTCAGATAGCCCTCATATTGTTCATCGGAGAGCAACTTACGCATCTGCTCGTCATATTTTGATTGCTGTTTGTCGTGGTCATAGCTGGCTTGCTGTGAATCGCTGCCACCAGGAGGCATTCCTCCACGAGGTCCACCTTGCATGCCGCCGCCGAAACCACCAGCACCACCAGGGCCGCCCATGCCACCACCGGGCATACTACCTCCGAAGCCGCCACCAGGTCTGCCACCTCCACGATTACCGTCAGGTCTGCCTTGTCCCATAGGAGGACGTTGGTCTTTCATATTTTCCTGTTGTTCTCCTTCGATAAGCGTCTTGAACTTCTTGTTCAGCTTCGTCACCTTCTTGGCCTGCTTCTCGTCGAGTTTCAGCTCACTGATCATTTTCTCTGTCATCTGCTCCTGCGTCATTCTGACCCTCTTGGGTCTCATTACTTTAGAGTCCTGTCCGTTAGATTGGCTCTCTTGTGCCATTGCCGAGCCAGATAACATCATCAAGCTCAGCATTAAAATCATCACTTTTTTCATCTTGCTATTCAAAATTTTGCTGCGAAGATAGTAATAATGCAGATTTCGGCCAAAATTATTCTGCGAAGCGGGCGATTTATTCAGCATAATACTATTCGCCACGTTTGCATGGCTATGTGTCCAGGATGTCATTCTGTTTCCGTTGGGCGGAACGGCTGTAATTATCTAAACAGATATACCTATTTCTGATTAACCTGCTTATGCAGGACTTTGCTGGTTCGCAATACTTAAAACACTACGTTTTAGGTATTGCGTACCTTGTTTATTTACCGTACCTTTGCAGCCGATTTTATAATATCAACTATGACAAAGAGTATTAAGATTTCGGTTCTGTGGCTGCTGACCATCTGCGGGTTTGCGGCACATTCCATTTGTGATGTCCTTCCCATGTTCTGGGGCAAGAACATGGCCGTTGTTGCCACCGACGGCAACGTTGACCAAGGTATGATCGTGTTCATGATGACGCTCTCGTACCTTATTCCAGTCTGTGGCATACTCTGTGTGCTCTGGAAAGCAAAGGCCCTGAAAGTCATCAATGCCGTGCTGGCCGTGCTCATCGGCTTTTTCAACATCGCCCATGCGTTCATGGAACTGCCTTCGGACAACGCAGGTCAGTATGTCATCATGCCCATGATGATTATCGTTGGTATCGTGCTGGCATGGTACAGTATTAAGTATGTAAGGGAGGATTGAAAAACACCTTTGCAACCGAGTTGCGATGACTACACCGTACCTTTGTACCGTCAAACGAAAGAATAGGAATTATGGCAGACAAGATTAAGAGTTCGTACAAGTTTAGCAAGAGTTTCTATGATGATGCGATTACCCAAGGTAAGTGGTGGAGTAAGTTGTATTTCAAACTGCTCTGGGGCGGTGTCGATGATAACGAGATTGCCCGAAGGGTACTGAGTTGGATTCCCGATGATTTCAAGGGCAAGATGCTCGATGTACCTGTGGGGACGGCTGTGTTTACAACTGAGAAATACAGGCGGATGAAGCAGGCTGACATAACCTGTCTGGACTATAGTCAGGACATGTTAGAACAAGCTGAGTATAGATTTCGTGGTGCAGGCATCACCAATATCAAGGCTGCGATTGAGCGAGAGCAGAGTGATGCTTGCATCAACTCTGCCGAGCGTGAGCAGGCTCGACCGAAGGTCAAGACCATGCAGGGCGACGTGGGCGCACTGCCCTTTGAGGAAAGTTCATTCGATGTCGTGCTCTGTATGAACGGTCTGCATGTATTCCCCAACAAAGACAAGGCTTACTCTGAGATTCTACGCACATTAAAACCAGACGGCGAACTATTGGCCTGCTTTTACATTGCAGGTGAACAGAAGGTAGCCGACTGGCTTGCCAAGACCGTTATGACCCGCATGGGCTGGTTTACGCCTCCCTTCGACACGGCCAATGATGTGCGCCAGCGTTTGGAGCCTTACTACGATATCCTCGACTTCCACGTAGAAGGTGCCATGCTATATTTCAGGGCCAAAAAGAGATAATTAATTTGGTTTTTCGCTCACTTATTCGTACCTTTGCAACCGATGGATATACAGAGTTTCTTCACATCGCTTCTGAACGTGGTCTGCGAGATGGCTCCCTACCTGCTATTGGGATTCTTCATCGCAGGAGTGTTGCACGTATTCGTGCCGCAGAAGTTCTATGCCAATTATCTTTCGCGGAATAACAAGTTATCGGTGCTATGGGCGGCGCTGTTGGGCATACCTTTGCCACTGTGTTCATGTGGAGTCATCCCTACCGCTATCGGACTCAGGAACGAGAAGGCTTCGAAGGGCGCCATTGCCTCGTTTCTCATTGCCACGCCACAGACGGGCATCGATTCCATTCTGGCCACGTTCTCGCTGATGGGACTTGGCTTTGCCATTATCCGTCCTACAGCGGCACTTATTACGGGTGTCTGCGGTGGATTGTTGGTAAACCGTTTGGTTCGTGAAGATGACGTGAAGGAGGATGTGTCCGCTTCATGCCAAGTAGAAAGCGGAAACAGGATTTGGCGTGTATTGAAGTATGCCTATTATGATATGCTTCGCGACATAGGCCTGCGACTGCTTATCGGACTTGTTGTTGCGGCATTGATTCAGGTGGCTGTACCTGATGAGTTTTTCCTCAGTTTCGGCAGTCAACCACTGTTGCAGATGCTGGTTATACTGGTCATCGCCGTGCCGATGTATATCTGTTCGACAGGTAGCATCCCCGTGGCGGCGGCACTGATGATGAAGGGACTCTCGCCAGGAGCAGCACTGGTGATGCTGATGGCAGGTCCTGCTGTAAATCTCGCCTCCATACTTGTGATTCACAAGTCAATGGGACGTCGTTTTACATCGATTTACCTGATGACCATCGTGGGCTTTGCCGTCCTCTTTGGTCTCCTGCTCAATGCTACGGGAATCGACTTCGCCGTTGCTGCTCAGGATGCCTGTTGTATGGGGGCATCCGCACTACCCAGTCCGTTTAAAATCGTTTGCGCTACAGTATTAACATTATTAATTATATTTGCTCTTATGATGAAACTATTCAGCAAGTTTACAAGCAAAAAGCCGTTAGACCCCGATGTGACCGTCTATCGGGTTGAGGACATGCATTGCAGTCATTGCGAGGCTGCCGTAATTCGTGCCGTCGAAGATCTCCCTGGCGTAGAAAAAGCTAAGGCCAGTGCCTCTGCCAACACCCTCACTATCAAAGGATCTGCTACCGAAGAAGCCATCCGCACAGCGGTTGAAGGTATTGGTTATACATTCAAGGGAAAAGCCTAACTATTTCCAAAATTATCATTTATGAAAGAGCGAATACCTTTTGTAGATTGGCTGCGAGCAGTAGCATGTTTTATGGTGATGCTGGTACATGCATCAGAAAACTTCTATGGCGTTGTAACGGAAAAAGCCATAGCATGCTACATTTGCTGTGCCGTCACCACGAAGATCATCTCCCTGCTTCCTGGTAATAGACGACCACACTGGCCCCCGGTTTGAACATTAACTCATTGCCTAATGAGTAGAACACACGATCGAGCAAAGCACACAGCGAACCATTCGGACCGCCATAATACACGGGTGAGCCAATGACCAGTCCATCGATGCCATCTTTCACGGCTCTCCATACCTTATAATACAAGTCATCCCGGAAGGTGCATCTTGCACCATTCCTGCCACACATACCACAGGCGATACAACCTTGAACGGCCTGTTTACCAATGCTGATGATCTCAGTATCAACGCCTTCTTCGTTCAATGTCTTGGCCACCTCACTCAGAGCAATGAACGTATTGCCGTTCTCTCTGGGGCTTCCGTTTATCAAAAGTACCTTAGCCATAGTTCGAAATCATAAAGAATTGTAATAATGAGTGCAAATATACGAAAAAAAGGAGAATTACTCGTACCTTTACCAATAGTTTTAGTTACTTCTTTCTCCTGCCATCGTAATAAGAATCAACTTTTGTTAATTTTCGCTGCAAAGGTACGAAATAATTGGGATTTTTTTGTATTTTCGCAGCAAATTTGTGAATACGATGATTAGAAGAGCTGAAATAAAAGATATACCTGGTATCATAGAACTGCTGCATCAAGTTAACATGGTGCATCACGTACTGCGTCCCGACTTGTTTAAACCCTATACCACCAAGTATAAAGAACAGGAACTGGAGACCCTGATAGATGATGACAGTAAACCCATCTTTGTTTTTGAAGACGGAGCGGTCTTAGGCCATGCTTTCTGCATGATAACAGAAGTCAAGGATGACAAGTTGCTTCAGGACATCAAGACACTGTATATTGATGACATCTGCGTGGATGAAAAGGCTCGCGGCAAACACGTCGGCAAGGCGTTGTATGAGTATGTGCGCGATTACGCCCAGTCAATTGGATGTAACAACATCACCCTGAATGTCTGGGATGGCAACGATGCCGCTTTATCTTTCTACAAAAACATGGGCATGAAAGTACAGAAAACAACGATGGAAATTGTGCTTTGAATTATTACTAATCTAAGATAACATGAATCGTAGTCAAGAAATTATCCGTACCAGTTGGATAGGCATCGCCGCCAACGTGCTGTTGGCAGGCTTTAAGGCTGCAGTAGGCATTCTGGCCAGTAGCGTGGCTATCGTGATGGACGCCGTCAACAACCTGAGCGACGCGCTGTCGAGCGTCATCACCATCGTAGGTACCAAACTCTCCCAGCGTCCAGCAGACAGAAAACATCCCTTCGGTTTCGGGCGCATTGAGTACTTTAGTGCTATCATCATTGCCGTCATTGTTCTCTCGGCAGGTATCACCTCGCTCATCGAGTCGGTGAAGAAAATCTTCGACCCAACGGAGCCGGAATATACGATGGTGACGCTGGTGGTTATCGTGGTGGCCATCGTAGTAAAGCTCATCCTTGGCCAGTATGTGAAGCGTAAGGGCGAGCAACTGAAGAGTGACGCACTGATTGCCTCTGGCTCTGATGCGCTGTTTGATGCCGTCATCACGCTGGCAACACTTGTCTCGGCGGGTGTCATGCTGCTATGGGGTGTATCGCTCGACGGTATCCTTGGCGCACTGATTTCTCTCGTCATCATCAAGGCTGGTATTGAAATGCTGGCCTCACCAGTCAATGAACTGCTGGGCACGAGTATTTCGGCAGACTACGCCAAACAGATTCAGAAGGAGGTTTCCGACTTCGAGGGCGTTCATGGCGTGTTCGACCTGATACTGCACAACTACGGCCCAGACGTGAAGATTGGTTCGTTGCATATCAACGTGTATGATACGATGTCTGCCTACGACATTCATGGACTGACGCGACGAATTTCCACGCAGATGTACGAGCGTCATGGTATTATCATGACTGTCGGCGTCTATGCTGTTGCTACGGGCGACAACCGTCGTGCAGAGTTGCAGTCGAAGGTGATGCAGACCCTCGCCGCCCACAAAGATATTGTTCAGGTACACGGCTTCTACTATTCAGAGAAGAACAATTACCTTTCTGTAGATATCGTTCCTGATATCACCGTCCACGACGAAGTCGCCTTTGTCAGTCAACTCACCGCAGAACTTCAGCCGTTAGTACCCGACCAGCAGGTCGTCATAGTAGTTGATCATAATTACAGTGAATGATCAACACCTTCATGGAGCCTGTACTCCGTCGGCGTTACGCCCGTGTGTTTCTTGAAATAGCGGGCGAAGTTGTCAGCGGTGCCTCGGAGCCCACACTCCTGAGCAGTGTCACCGTTAGCAGCGGCACCAGCATCTTCGATGGCTTAGGCTACACCAATGCCACAATTATTGGTGGTTCCAGCGTCAGCCTCTCGTCTTATACCGGCGGCGGTAACCCAGGAGGTGGCGGCGGTCCTGGAGGCGGTGGACAGCCAGGAGGCGGCGGACAGCCAGGTGGCGGTGGTGGCCCTGGCGGCGGTGGTTGGCATTGATAACAAAAAATCTTAAATCCCAAGGCTAAATCACCTGCTTTGGGATTTTTTTCGTATATTTGCCAAGAATTACAAACCAACAACAAAAAGTGATTATGATGAAGATAAACGCATTGCTGATGAATCCTGCCGACAACGTAGTGACCTCGGTCGCGGAAATCGCCAAGGGAGAGGATGTCTGCTATATGGACGGCAGCGAGTGTGTCACGCTGAAGGCCGAGGAGGATATCCCCTATTGCCATAAGGTGGCGCTGACGGATCTGCCGGAAGGTGGCGAGGTGATTAAATATGGCGAGAGTCTGGGACGGCTCGTTTGCGCTGTTGCCAAGGGTAGCTGGGTGAACGACCAGAACCTGAAGAGCGAGTTGCGTGACTACGACAGCGAACTGGCGGGCGATGACTGGCAGATGTGTGCTGCCCAATCTGCTCCACAGCAGATAGAACCATTCAAGTTCTGGGGTTATCGTCGCGCAGAGGGGCGTCCGGGCATTCGTAACCATATTCTGATTCTGCCCACGTGCGTCTGTGCCAGTGAGTCATGTCGCGTCGTGGCCAGTCAGATTCGAGGGGCGGTGAATATCGTGTTCAACACTGGCTGCTCCGACGTGCAGGCTAATACCGACATGAGCCAGAAAGTACTGACAGGCTTTGCCTGCCACCCTAATGTCTATGGCGTAATAATCATCGGCCTGGGCTGCGAGACCGTTCCCCATCGGAAACTAAAGGAGAAGATTGAGCGTCTGACCAAGAAGCCTGTCGTGTCATTCGGCATCCAAGAGGAGGGCGGCACCCTGAAGACCATCGAGAAGGCTACCCGTGCTGCTCGCGAGATGGCCCAACAGGCAGGTTCGCAGCAGAAGGAACTCTTCGATGCCTCAGAACTTTATATCGGCATCGAATGTGGCGGAAGCGATGCCACGTCCGGTATTGCCAGCAACCCGTCTGTCGGTGAGATGAGCGACATCCTCATCGACATGGGTGCCACGACGGTGATGAGCGAGTCGATAGAGTGGATTGGCGGAGAACACATACTGGCCAAGCGTGCTGCTACGACAGAGATTCACAATCAGATCATTGAAGTGTGCCGTGAGTACGAGGCTCATCTCTCTGCCGCTGGACAGGATTGTCGTGCCGGACAGCCCACACCTGGCAACAAGGCGGGTGGACTGTCCACGCTCGAAGAGAAGAGCTTGGGCTGCATCCGCAAGGGTGGAACCCGCCCCATCGTCGAAGTGCTACAGCAGGCGGTAAGTCCTTCAAGGAAAGGTGCCGTCGTGATGGACACCGCTGGCTTCGACATTGCATCAGTCACTTCTATGGTGGCCTCCGGCTGTCAGGCCATCGTCTTCACCACAGGCAGGGGCACACCTACTGGTAATGCCATTGCTCCCGTACTGAAAGTGACGGCTAACGAGCGCACCTACCGCATGATGGAGGACAATATGGACGTTGATCTCAGTGCTGTGTTGAGGGGCGAAAAAAACATTGCTCAGATGGGCAGCGAACTGGTTGATATCGTAGCCGAGGTTGCCAGCGGTCGCATGACTAAGGCCGAGGCCTTCGGCTTCTCCGACATAGCCGTCGATCATGTCTGCAGATTTGTGTAAATGCTGAAAATGATAATCAAACTTCCGTAATATTGGTAATTCTGGTGCACAGAACTGGCTGATCATGCAGATGTATGCTAATTGATAATTGAAAATTATGAAGGAGAAGGTATTACAGGCCATGCGTGAGTTCGGTGCTCCCGTGAACGCTGGCAAGATTGCGGAAATCACAGGTATTGACCGCAAAGAGGTTGACAAGGCTTTTGCTGAGTTGAAGAAGGAAGGTGCGATTGTATCGCCAGTCCGTTGCAAGTGGGCACCCGCCCAATAATCTCTCATGGCATCGATAGGTGCAACCGCACCACGACGCATATAAATTTTTTCTTCAACGGGCGGCAAGCAAGGTGACGTCCCCGTTGCAAGCAGCCGAAGGAGAAATTCAATAAGGCCTAGGTCGGTAAAATTCCCAATAAAATATAAATCCCAAGGCAAAACAGCATCGCTTTGGGATTTATTTTGTATATTTGTGCCATAATTTCACAAACTAAAACGGATACGATTATGAAGATTTTGATTTTACAAGCCTCGCCACGTGCGAATGGCAACACTGCATGGATGGCTGAAGAGTACAAGAAGGCTGCCGAGGCAGCAGGTCATGAGGTGACATTGGTGAATGTGTCGCGCAAGAAGATTGCAGGCTGCTTGGCCTGTGAGTATTGTCATAATAAGGGCAATGGCGCCTGCATCCAGAAAGATGATATGCAGGAACTCTATCCGCTGATGAACGAGGCAGAGGTGCTGGTACTGGCTGCGCCCATCTACTACTTCACACTCTGTGCTCAGATTCAGGCTCCCATACAGCGCATGTACTGCGTCAACAAACCCGCCAACGTGAAGAAGATGGCGTTGCTGATGTCATCCTACTCGCCTGGCGTCTATGACGGAGCCACAGCTGAGTTCCGCGACATCTGCAACTATTGGCAGGTCGAGAACATGGGCTTTGTCTCTGCCAAGATTGACGAGCAGAAGACGGAGGAGACCAAACAGAAAGTGATAGCATTGGCAGGGAAAATATAAACAAATACGGATTATTACCTATAATAAATATGCAAAGATTGTTATTCTGCCTCATGGCAATGATGGGCGTGCTGACCCTCTCGGCACAGTCAAGTGTGTATGATTTTACGGTGAAGGACGATGCGGGAAAGGACGTATCGCTTGCCGAGTATAAGGGCAAGGTGCTGCTGATTGTAAACACCGCCACGCGATGCGGATTTACGCCACAGTACAAGGAACTTGAGGCGCTATATGAGAAATATTCAAAGGATGGCTTCGAGATTCTTGACTTCCCCTGCAACCAGTTTGGAGAGCAGGCTCCTGGTACTATTCAGGAGATTCACTCGTTTTGCACTGCCAACTTCGACATCCATTTCCCACAGTTCGACAAGATTGAGGTGAACGGAGCCAACGAGCATCCGCTCTACACTTTCTTGAAGGCACAGAAAGGCTTCGGCGGTTTCGATACGAACGACCAACGAGGCAAGTTCATGGACGATATGCTCCGTAAGCGTGATGCTGATTTTGACAAGAAGAGTGACATCAAATGGAACTTCACCAAGTTCCTCGTTTCTCGTGATGGACGAGTTCTGAAACGTTATGAACCAACAGACCAAATGAGCTGTATCGAAGCTGATTTGTTGATGGAAGTAAATCCCGTGCTGAGTAATATCATGGCACGTCGCTCCATTCGCAAGTATCTCGACAAGCCCGTGGAGCATGAGAAACTGGAGGCCGTAGCCATTGCTGGTATCAACGCTCCGAGTGCGATGAACCGGCAGAACTGGGCTGTACGGATTATCGAAGACCAGAAACTATTGGCCGACGTGAAGGATATGTGCCGCAATGCCCCCAACCTTATCTGTGTCTGTGCTCCAACTGAAGGTAGGTTCGACCTTGATGCTGGCCTCATGGGACAGAACATGATGCTTGCAGCTCAGGCTCAGGGTCTCGGCACATGTATTCAGACAGGCCCAATTCGCTTCCTCACGACTGACGAGAAAGCCAAAGCCTTCCGTGAAAGCCTCGACATACCAGAAGGTTACAAACTATTGTATGTGATTTCCATCGGCTATCCCGACGAGCAACCCGATGCCAAACCCCGCGACGCATCTAAGGTAAAATACATCAAGTAAAGCAGCACTAAATCAGACTGATGAAACAGAGTGGAATCCCGCTGATCCTGATAGCACAGATAGTACTGATTTCCCTGTGCTCATGCGGCACTCGACATGTGGTTGCTTCGTCCCAGCAAGAAACGGCTATTCCCCTCCATGGAAAAGTCGCAGAGATTGTTGAACGGGACACCATCCTCATTGGTACTACGGGCGATTACCGTCCGCTATCCTTCTGCGAGGCAGACGGGACTTATTGGGGCTTTGACATTGAAATGGCGAATGAAATAGCAAAAAGAATCGGAGTTAGTGTGAAGTTCAAAAAGACCTCATGGCCTACGCTGACAGCAGATGTATTAGCAGAACCTCAGAAGTTTGACCTCGCTATTGGTGGCATTACAATCACTGATGCCCGACGCGAGACGATGCTCATGAGCGACGGCTATCTGGCAAACGGCAAGACCATCCTTTGCCGTGCATCGGAGGCTGACCGATACAAGTCATTGGCCGACATCGACAAACCCGAAGTCCGTGTGATGGTGAATCCTGGTGGGCTGAATGAGAAGTTTGCCAACGAGAACCTGACTCATGCAACCATCATCGTTCATCCCAAAAACGAGGAAATCCCGTCGCTTGTAGCTGAAGGACAAGCCAATGTGATGATAACAGAAATCACAGAGGCTCCCTATTATGTACAGACAGACACCCGACTTGCAGCTCCACTATTGAGTGCTCCGTTTAATCATGGAGAGATAGGGGTCCTCATGCAGAAAGGACAGGAGGATCTGCTACAAATGGTGAACACGACCATCCATCAGATGAAGGCTGACGGCACACTTAAGAAACTACATGAAAAATATGGATTACAAGGAAATTAATATGAATAAGAAACGTACAACACCAGAGTTTATTACAGAATTGCAGCCGAACGAGATCTTTGTCTTCGGCAGCAATCTCAAAGGTATGCACGGCGGCGGAGCGGCCTACATCGCCTACCGCAAGTTTGGAGCCATCATGGGACAGGGCGTGGGGCTGCAAGGCCAGAGCTACGGCATCCCCACAATGCAGGGAGGCGTAGAGACCATCCGTCCGTATGTGGACGAGTTTATCCAGTTCGCCAAAGAACACCCTACCCTAACCTTCCTCGTCACCCGCATCGGCTGCGGAATCGCCGGATTCACTGATGATGAGATCTCTCCGTTGTTCGAGAAGGCTCATGACGTGGAGAATATAGTACTACCACCGGGATGGTAGGACGCACACCGAAACTCAGTAGAACGCACACCGAAACTCTACCGAAACTCAGTGGGAGGAGTATTGGAGGTACATCGGACCTACGATGGTACAACGATAAAGGATCAAAGATACAACGTAGAACAACAAACGATTATGGCAAAAGTAACAGGAGGAATATTGAAGAACGTGGAAGGTCACTTGGGCGACATAACCGTCTACAAGAGGGGCGGAAAAACATTCGTGCGTCAATCGCATATCCATCAACCCCACCGGCTTTCGCGCAAACAACTGGCTCTTCGCGAGCAAATTGCCCATAACAACAACCTGTGGCGAAAGCTCAAGGAAACACACCACACCTACTTCGAGGGTGGCGTGGATGCCTACCGCCGTTTTATGTCGGTCAATACGATTTCGCCAACGGTCTACCTAACCAAAGAACAGCTAAGCGGCAATACCTCGCTACTTCTGCCCGACATGGCTGTAAGCGATGGTCCACTGAATCCCATCAGCTATCAGTTCGATGAAGTGGACGGGCAGTCTGCATTGTTCACCAACCTTACGCCCAAAGACATCCGTAAGGGTGACTATCTGCTCTACGTCCTGCAACAGAAGGTCGGACACTGTCAATACGGAGAAGACTTGCCGCATTTGAAGATCTACGTCGTCCCCGTCACGCCCGACCAAGACATCATGATACAAAAACTCGGCACCATCAGCCTCGTCAACGTACCCTCAACTCTTCTCACACCTGTCCAAAGCAAGGACGGTACCATCGCTCTCGTTGGCGAAATTTTCAGCAACCCGATGCTCGGCTTCGCCCTCGTCCGAATGAAGGACGGTCATGTCTCACCCCAGCGCGTCATTTCCCGCTGCACCTATTACGAGCGTTATACCACCGAGGAGGCCCTCCAAACCGCCGCCAAAAGCTACAATGGACTCACTGGCGAATGATAAAGAAAACCTCTACGCTCCACAGGAGATTACTTTTTCGATAGTCAATACATTCTTGTGATCTTCGTAGGCATAGCGCACATCATCCATCTTACGGCGAAGGAGAAAGACACCAAGTCCACCTATGCGACGTTTTTTCCATGATAAATTAGTGTCGGGCGCTTTCTGCTCCAAAGGGTTGAATGGTATGCCACCATCCTCGAAACGAATCACGATGCGGTCGGTCTTCTGTATTTCCACGTCCAACCAATCCTCAGCATCAGGGGGATAGGCATAGGATGTCACGTTCATGACAATTTCCTCGCAAGCCAACCGGAGAACTAAGACATCTTTCATGCGGCATGAGGATATCTCAGGCGTCTGTAGGATGGCTGTGAGTATCTCATGGGCCTTCCCCTTGATAGGTTGGAAATGAAATGAGCTCATACCTTGAAGATTGAAAATTGAAGATTACTTCCCCACTAAGATGATGATGGAACGTGGGCCAACGAGTACCTCGTGCTGATTCTCGGTGAGGGGTTCCTCGCCTGGTTCGAAGATGTCGTCGGGCGACGGCATACCAGTATTGGCAAATACGTGCCAAGCCTTACCCTCGGGAAGCTGGGGCAGTTCGAAGCCGTGCATCTCCCAATGCATGTTCATAGCCACATAGATGAAGTCATCGGGCACACCGTCGGTCGCGGCATATTGTCCGTTCAGCATGAACGCTACCGTCAGATTGTTGTGGCCACTTTCAGGCTGCCAGGCCCTCACACCATGCCAAGAGAAGTCTGGGTAGCCAAGGCTCAGATAGTCCTGGTGACGGAGGTGCTCGTCGTAACGAAGCACTTTGTGCTGACGGCGGAAATGGATGACCTGTTTGAAGTAGCGGAAGATGTCGGCGTTCTTCTCCAGATTGTTCCAGTCAAGCCAGGCGATTTCGTTGTCCTGACAATAGGCATTGTTATTGCCTTTTTGGGAGTTGCCCATCTCGTCGCCCGACAGGACCATAGGGATGCCTTGACTCACCATCAGCATCGTGATGGCGTTCTTCACTTGCTGGTGGCGCAAGCGGTTGATATCGGGATCATCTGTTTCTCCTTCGCAGCCGCAGTTCCAGCTGTTATTATGGTTCTCGCCGTCGCGGTTGTCCTCACCGTTGGCTTCATTGTGTTTGTTGTTATACGACACGAGGTCCATCATCGTGAAGCCGTCGTGGGCTGTGATGAAGTTGACGCTGGCCTTGATACCCCTACCCTGTGAGGCATAGAGGTCGGGAGAGCCGATAATGCGTTCTTTCACATCAGAAAGCACTCCTTCGTCGCTCTTCAGGAAACGACGCATGCTGTCGCGGAACTTACCGTTCCACTCTGCCCAGCGTCCCCATGATGGGAACGAGCCCACCTGATAAAGTCCACCAGCATCCCAGGCCTCGGCGATGAGCTTGGTCTTGCCGAGAATGGGGTCATGCGCCAACGATTCGAGCAGTGGCGGGTTCGACATAGGGTTACCGTTCTGGTCACGTCCGAGGATGGCAGCCAGGTCGAAACGGAAACCGTCGATGTGGTAGTCGGTAACCCAGTAGCGCAGACTCTCGACAATCATGTCGCGCACATTGGGATTGTTGCAGTTCAGCGTGTTGCCGCAGCCGCTGAAGTTATAGTAATGGCCATCGGGCGTCAACATATAATAGGTCTTGTTGTCAATGCCGCGATAAGAGATGTAAGGGCCTTGCTCGTTGCCTTCGGCGGTGTGGTTGAACACCACGTCGAGCATCACCTCGATGCCATTCTTGTGCAGCTGCTTCACCATGTTCTTCAACTCGTCCACCTGCATGGCGAACCTGCCCGAAGAGGCATAGGCGGCCTTGGGGGCGAAGAAGCCGACGTTGCTATAGCCCCAGAGGTTGTAGAGCGGACGGCCGTCAACCGGCGAGACACGGTGGTTCTCAAACTCGTCGAACTCATGGATAGGCATCAGTTCCACACAGTTGACACCCAGTTCCTTCAGATAGGGAATCTTCTCGATGATGCCGGCAAACGTTCCCTGATGCTTCACGTCGGAAGCTGCGCCACAGGTGAAGTTGCGCACATGCATCTCATAGACGATGAGATCGTTGACGGGCGTTTCCAATGGCAGGTCGTCCTCCCAGTCGAAATCAGAGAACACCACACGGGCACGATACTGGTAGAGACTATCCCAATTGGGCTGTTGCCCCCACACATCACGCCCGACGATGAGCTTAGCGTAAGGGTCAAGCAGGATCTTCGACTTATCGAAACGATGACCTTCTTCCGGTTGGAAAGGACCATCCATCCGGAAACCGTATTCTATGTTCTCATAATCCAAGTCGAAGACAATCATCGAGAACACATTGCCCATCCGAAACTCCTTGAAGAAAGGGATCTCGACAAACGGCTTTTCTTCACGATTGTGGAAGAGCACCAACGTGCAGTCGGTGGCATAGCGGGAATAGACTGAGAAATTCACCATATTGCCGACAACCATTGCACCAAACGGATAGGGCCTGCCCGGACGTAGCTTCAGTCCCTGGTACTCATGTGTGGGAAACAGATCAACTCTATGCATAGTATTCAATCTTCAATTTTCAATCTTCAATTTTCAATCGCCCTCAGGCATTCTTCCATCGTGCTGAAAGAATCGAAGAAACTACTGAAGCCAGTGACATTCATAATGTCTTTAACCTCCTCACTGATGCCTACCAAATAGACTTTCTGTCCTTTGGAGGCTGCCACTTTCTTGGAATAGAGCAACACACGCAAGCCGATACTGGAAATGTAGTTACAGGCGGTCATGTCAATCACCACACTGCAGCCTTTTTCCAGAATAGCCAAAATGTCGTCCTGTACTTGCTGGTGGTTGAAAGAGTCCAGCTCCTTACCTAATTGATATTTTTCTACGCTCATACCATTCTCAATTTCTCATTGTCCCAATTGCTCATTATCTCAATTTCAATTTCGCTTCCTGTGCCCAGTCCATGCAGTTGCGCACACGGAGATCAGCGTAAGGCTCAGCATTGAAGATGGTTTTCGTGATGGTCATCAGCTGTTCTGTGCCATAGAGGAAGGAGAACGGACGGTGCAGCTCCATCGTCAGGTCGATGGCTTCATGCAACAGGTTCACATCGTCGTGACAGTCGAACATAAACCTGTCTGTATCGTGATTATCCAAGAACAATACCAGCTTGAAGTCGGCAGGATACTTGGCAAAGTGGTCAGCAATCTTACTGCGCAGGGTCTCATTGCCCCTGATACCCCGACCGGCACGGATCTCCTTCAGAAGGATGTCGCGATAGGCAAAGTCAAGCACGCCGTCCAACGTGTCTACGTAGTCGGCCTGCAAGTCGTCCTGACTAAATGGCTTGGTGTCCTGCGCCAAGAACTCCTGCAATCTGGCATCTGTCTTGAAATACAGCTGACCAGCCAACTGCGGACCAATACCGAAAGCCCATACCTCACCGAACACCATAATATCGCTGCGGATGGCCTGCAGACTTTCGCGCAAGCTCTTCAGGAAACTATGCGGCTGACCCAAAGCGTGGTCGATACGGAAGGCATCCACACCCATACGGGCGAGTTTCTCGGCCTTGTCGATCATGAAACTGACCACCTCGGGGGTTGTCAGGTTGAATTTGGGCAGGTCGCCGAAACCCAGGAACGAGACGAACTCGTCGGTACCCTCCTTAAAGAAGAACCAATCGCGATGCTTACCACCATTCTTCATCAGTGACTCCGCGAAGATGGGCGCCTCATACCAGCAATGGTTGGGCACGAAGTCACAGATAATCTTCAGGCCCTTGTCGTGAGCCTGGTCGAGCAGCTGCTGATAATCCTTCCACGTGCCGAGGTGAGGATCGACCTCTTCGAAATTCAGGGTGTGATACCCATGATAGTTTGCCGACTTGAAGATGGGTGATAGCATGATGGCGTTGAAGCCAAGATCCTTGATATAGTCAAGCTTCTCAATCACTCCCTGCAGGTTTCCCCCGCAGAATTTATTCTCACTCTTTGGCGGCACCTGCCACCCGCCGTTGAATCTGTCGATCAACAGATGATAGATTCGGATATTATCAAACCAGTTACTCATAGTTATTGTGTTATTTGATTCTTGTTATTTTAAAAGATATGGTGAGTACGTTCTCACCGTTGATATATTCGTAGGCAATGGCATCGACCTTCTGGACGACAAGAAGGATGCCTAATCCTCCGATCGGACGCTGGTCCATCGGCAGAGTAATGTCAGAAGGAGCTTTCTCCAGCGGATTGAACGGTACACCCCCATCGCGAAAGCGAATCGTCAGAAGCTCTTTATCATGCATAATCTCTACATCGAGGTAGTCGTTCTCACCGTTGGGATAGGCATAGTTGACGATATTGGTTACCAGTTCATCAACCACCACATAAAGCTTACGATAAAGCGCCTCATCCACCAAGGCCAGTTCCTTATGATGGAGAATGGCATTGATGATATCGACGTTCTTGCCCTGTATGGGTTGGAAGTGTAACCTGGTCATTGAGAAAGAACGATTAGTCTTCTTGTCCTAACTTCATCTGATAGCAAACCACATCGTTGTGAGCGGCATAGTCTTCGAGCACCTTTTTCTGGCGAAGGATGAGCTTACTCTTGTTCTCTTCAAACGTAATAGACTTCGTCAGCCCTACGTATTCAAGCGACTCGTATATCTCCTTCGCGCAATTCACGAAAACAATCTCGGGATTGTGGCCTATCCTCTGATTAACCAAGAAGATAACGCGAATACCACTACTGGTGAGAATCAATAACCGAGATGCATCGAAGACCACCTTAGTGATATCCTGCCCCCGATACTTCAACAACTCTTCGGTCAATGCCGGGAAATTGGCCGTTGTGAGTTCCTTGCCCAACTCGATAGTGAGCGTCGTGTCCTTTAACGATATTGTAAAGTCATTTTCCATTTTAAATACTCTATATTAGTGAACTGACATCAAATTCTGTATCATCTTTATAGGAATTTTCCCAAGTATTGTCCTTTCCCGCAAGATAGCGCTGATAACCTTCCTCAATCTCCTGGAGCTTGGCATTCAGCAGCTTCTCTGCATTTTCTTTGGCGTCATGATAAGTCTTCTCAAATACTTTCTTGACATTATCCGCTTCTTGGACAGACAACCTAGCAAGCAATTGCGCAGTATCGGCCAGTCGCTTGCCATAGGCCCAGTCAAGCTTCGCCACACATTCCTTGTGGAAAGTCTTGCATACCTCGTTTAGCAGATCGCGACGCTCCTTGTTCACTTCAGGCATCGTATAGATAATATGACGTTCTTCAAAGCCTTCATCATACTCTTTGATCTTCACACTGACCTTAAACTCTGGGTGCACTTCGGCTACTCCCTGAATGATGGCTGACAGATTGTTCTCGTTCTTGGGAGTGACGTCGAAGGTGTAGTCATTCGGTCTTGTTGCATCAGCCACGTCCTCGAAGTTATACTCTGCACTTTCCAGATGAATCGTCGCAGACAACATGGCCTGCGGATCGGCTTTGACACAGAAATTACCCAAGCGAACACAGAACAATGCCAGATAGCCATTCTCCTTCTGTGAAAACTCATTTATCTCTGCTATAATATAATTATCCATAATGATTCGATTTTACTAATTTACCTTCTTTAATATCTTACCTTTATTTGCCAGCATCCTCCTTAGTCAGCTTTGTACTCAGGCTGCCACCACCGCCACCAGCGCCTGCAGCCATACCGTCTTCGATGTTTGGTGTCTTGAAGTGCGTGCTGGCATTGAGGTCGTCGATCGTAGCCTTCGGAGCTTTCACCTCGCCCTTTACCTCGGTGTCGGCGTTGATAGTGGTCTTGCCGTAGACTTGAGTCTCGTCGCCACCCACAGCAGACTTGCCATCGGCCAGCTGAACCACAGCCTTGCCGTCGCCCTGCTGCGCTTCGATGGTCTTGTCGGCAAAGGCACCGATCTCCTCGGATACCACCTGCACCTTCTTGCTCTTCACATCGTCGGACTTCGAACCCATATACATCTTCTCCGAAACGAGCAGCATCGTACTGCCCTCGGCCAGTGCTGAGTCGTCACCACTTTCCTTGTCTGTATCCATCGACTTGACGCTGACAGCCTTTGCATTGATACTGACGCTGCCTGTGGCCTTGCCCTCGGTATCGGTAGATACAACATCCACCTTCTCAGCGCGGATGAAGACCTTGCTTTCTGATGTCAGGGCTTTCTCCTTCTCCTCGCCATTCTCGATGTCATTGTCGGTACTCTTCACGGTGACGGTCTTCGACTTCACAATCAGGTCGCCTTCTGCTGTGTAGTTGGCTTTGGTGATAGCTCCATTTTCGTCGACTTCGATATTGGCAGAGCCTTCGGTGCTCACCTCGATGGTCTTGGCACGGAGTTTAATCTTGCTATCGTCGGTCAGCTGCTTCTCCTTCTTCTTGCTGTCAGCCACCTCGTAATCCACAGACTCGATGGTGATGTTCTTCGACTTCAGCGTAAAGTCGCCCTCAGCAGCATAGGTAGCCGCAGTGAGAGTGCCTTCCTTTTCACGCTGCACATCAGCAGTATTGGCTGTCGAGACTTCGACGTTCTTGGCACGGATGCTTACGCTACCTTTCTCCTTCAAGCTGTCATCAGACTCAATGGCAGCAATGGACACATCGTTGGCAACCATATTGATGCCTGCACCTTCATTGTCGCGCAGATTGCCTTCACCGTCGGCCGAGACAAGGTTAATCGCTTCACCTAAGACTCTTACCTTGGCACCTGTTCTGTTGCCCTTAAAATCATCGCCTGTAGTAATACTGTCTTTCTCATTTTTGAAACACTTTAAGCGACGGTTGGTTTCTGCCAGCTTTGAGAGCACTTCAATGTAATGATATGACTGCTTCGTCAATAGTTGTGCGGTGTCCTCGATTTCTTCACTCTTATCGCTGATATCCAAATAGTTGGTACGCACTCCATTGTTGTCTTCCATTAAGTCCTCCCTTTCCGCCAGCAGATCCTTCAGTTCACCTGCCAGTTCGTCGAATGATTCCTTGCACTCATCAGCTTGGTCTTTAAGATCAGACTGCAGCCCCTCCAAACCCGAGATAAGACTTTCAAGATTCTTCTGACGGGTCTCAGCTGTCATCGCCGCATGGATGTCAATCTCCTTGTCAGCATGAATACGCACACCACTTGATCCCGTCGGAACCGTTGTAGCCGAGAAGGCTCCCTGGCTGTCCTTATCATTAGAGACTTCGTTACTCTGGATGATGATGTTCCGGGCCTGACTGATAATCTCTGACAATGTGCCAACGACATGTTCCAAACCATCAACACCAGGATCTTCGGCTATATGACGGATGCTGGAAGCGCGTACTTCCACCGTTCCACCCTCTCCTGCACCTTGTACACCCACCTGTGTGCCACGAATGATGACCTCTGAGCCGCCTCCGAGAAGCGTACCATTACGATCCACATGACCAATAATAATCTTAGGTGCTGAAAGTACCAGACACTCTGGATCGTACACATAGTGACCCTTCTTAATCTTAGCCACCAAGTCAAGCTGCATTTGCTGCATCTCTGCCTTGCATTTCCGGATTTCCGATAGTTCACTCTCTACATTGTCCTTAAAATCAGAGAGTTTCTTCTCCCATTTTTCAAATATATATTCCATTCTCTATTCCTTTTTACTTTTTTACCTTTATTTGATTGTCATCAGCACTTTCTTCAGATGATCCATGGTTCCGATGTTAGCATGGCTCTGCTCCACCAGTCCTGTACCATCGAAGTTCAAGGTACTACCTTCATTCTCGGAGAACAGGATCTGACCGTCTTTCGTGCTTTCCCAGACGTCCTGATCCAGAGACTGGAAATTACTATGGAACTTAGATATAAGCGCGTCAACAGTTCCCTCGTATAGCGTTCTCCAGAGTTTAAATCTCTGCCAAGTATGATCCATATTCAGAATCTGACGTTTCCAATAATGTTCCTGACGGTATGAATTGGTCTTGTTAACATAATCCATATTGTAACCAATCTTAATGAACTTATTCCCAGCGTTTTTCTCGTGCTTATTGACCAAATAAAGGAAAGACAATATCACCTTACGCTTGATAATTGTCAGGTTACTCTCATGATAGATATCATCTTCTGGCATACTTAATCGCTTGGTGAATTCATCATAACCACTTTCATACATCTTTAACCACTTACTATAATAACTATCGTTAAGTGGTTTTGTACATTCTTTCAAGCAGTCAAATACTATCCAAGAGAATTTCTCAGGTACATCTACGATAGGATTGTCAAAAAGATAATTACCTTCAGCACCATAATGGAGAACTGCATAGAGGGCCTTGGCATAGCTATCGATATTATCTTTGAAGTATGCGTATTTCTTTTCAGGGGTATCTATTATCTCATTTGACCAAGGTTGCTTCTCATAATCTGGATTCCAATGATCTCTGAAAAGATCTTCCGTAATCCAACTGTCATCCCATTCCCCATCTACATGATCCCAAATGAATTTAGGAATATCGGGGCCCATATCGTTGAAAGCCTGCAGAACATTGACGATATATTCATTTGACAATCGAGCGGCCATAGTCCAACGAAGTTTATATGTTTCATAGAATTCTTCGATAGTCTTATCAATACATCTTATGCATGAGATCAATGACTTATAGAACTCTTCCATGGTATCTCTATCCTCAGTCGGCATTGTACCTTGGAAGAATTTCGAGAGCTTACCCTGTTTCTCCGGTTTCTTATACCGGTCGGCCTTCACAGTGGCATGGCCAGGTCCAGCCTCAAGCATGAGATAACGCTTCGACTTGATGAGCATCGTACCGTCTACTGGGCGAACGAATATCTCTACCATCCTTCTAATCGTCGAGAAATCTACAGTATCTTCAATGAACAATTTTGAGGCAACACCTACACCACCACCAACGACTGTGTTGACCATAAATGCACCGAATGTAGCTCCCTTGCCATCTGGATCGTCTATCTTAGGCGGTTTGATATTCTCTCCCGATATGATATTCACCTTGTTACCTGCTATGAGGTTGATATTCATTCCCTTGATGGTGACATCAGCATTAGGAGCATCGACGGTAATACCCTTGAACGCACTCAGAGTGATCGTTCCCAATTGTGACCTGATATTGAGCTCGCGCTTATGAGCGACCATCTCAATCTCGTTGATGTTGTAACGGTCGCCCATGTGGATACCACCTGCCAGATCCCTCATGTTCTCTCCAAACTGATCGAGGCCGATCAAACTGGTAATAAATCCAATACCAGGTGAAAGGAAATTAGTGATGAAACTACCACCTTTATCAGGATCAGTAAAGGTGATATGATGACCATTGCGGGATGTTATCGACATCGAGACGTCTTTCTGTTGAATGATAGGATTGGCCTTTCGTTGTACGCGCTCAGTTGGATCCAGCACATTCTTAGAGAAGAGGCTGCCAACGACGTAGGGGCGCTCGATGTTGTCATTATCATAATTAATGAGCACCTCGTCGCCCACATTCGGTCGGAAGTAGGTACCGCCTCCGTCTGTGGCCATCGGACTAGCTATACGTATCCAGGGCGTTGACATGGCTTTGATACTCTCTTCTATGATTTCCTTGATCGTTTCAGCCTCCTTCTCACATGCAGCGACTTCCACATTCTTTTCCTCAAGAAGAGAATAGCAGTCCTGATATTCAACTGTAGTCCGGTTGTACCTCTGCACCAGCGCTGCGATGATGGTGTTATCCTCTTCAATGACCTGATAGCTTGCATCTTTCTTGCTGGTCTTCTGGTCATGCTCTGCGGCTGCGTCTTTCATTAATTGCTTGACGACGTTGAGATTATCAAGCTTTGCTGTCTTCTGCTCAATCTCCTTTTCTGTAGCCTTAGAAAGTTCTTCCAATGATGACAGCCGACTTTCCTTTATCTGCAACGTCTGCGATGAGTTGTTAAGTGTTTCATCCGACAACTCTTTCTTCAGCTGACTCTTTTCTGCCTCATAGTTTGCCCGCTTATCATTCAATTCCTTAATCTGTGACTCCAAATCAGAAATCTCGCTTTCCTTCTTTTCTATCATCGTTGCGCGGTCACTGACGGAGGCTTTCACATAGGCTTTAATTTCTTCGAGTTCCAAGCCGAGTTTTGACAAGAGCAAACTCAAAGCAGATTTTCGGTTCTCAAGATCTTTCTTATTATTCTTAGCAACCGTCAACTTCTGTTCTGCCTCTTTTAGTTTTGTTTCCTCTGTACCTTTCAACGATTGCCAAGGATAAGCCACGCGCACACGGCCTTGATATTTCGGATCGACATTGTCGGTAACGAAAGCCGCCTGTGGACCAACCTTGCGAGTCCTAGGCACTTTCTGTACGGGCGGGATGAACTGCTCCTTACCATCTTCATCCGTATAGGATGGGATGGCAAAGAATTTAAGTGAGCGCGAGCCTCTAAACTGGTCGGATGAATTAGTTTCGTACTGCTCATAGTCATTTTCCCAAGATTCTTCAGACGTCTCCTCGATCTGGATGATGACATAGTCTTTCTCCAAACCGTCGATCTTGACCTTCTCGCCTAATTGCAGGTTGATATAGTTCGTACCCATGTCGACACAGACAATCTTGCGCTGCTGTTCTTCCTCGTTCTTAAGGTTTTTATTGTAGAACTCATTGGTCGTCCAGCATTTTTCATTAACCAAACCAAACATCACACTCTTTTTGGCGCTTGAGTCATACTGCCCGTCAGAGTTTTCATAAGGGGTTATCCACGCTTCATTTCCTTCGGTGTTGACAGTCTTTTTGTTGAAAAATGCCTTCAAGACATTGATAGCCTCTCCACCAATAGCCCATGTTACCAGGCCTATTACTGCATCGTCACTGGTAAAAAGAGTCTTTAAAAGAGGTAACAATCTCCACAGGGTGACGTTAGTGGCATTTTTGTCATAGTTACACTCGCGCTTAAAAGTGGTGAACTTATCCTTCTCCAATGGGAAGAAATACTCATCATGGGCCAACTCGGAATTGCTCGTCGCATATTGGGGGAACGCATCTTTAGGGAAACCAGTAGAAAGCTTGTCGATAGCCTTATAATTCAGGTCGTCAATCTTCCGATCTTTGTCCTTCATACTATCGAAGCTGTAAGACGTTATTGTCATCGGGTCGGGCGACATGCCATGCTCGGTGACTGAAGCATATTGATCGATGCTCACAGTATTACTGCTGTTTGGCAGACCTAATACCAACTGACCATCCTCAAAGTACAGGAACTCTCCACAGCGGTTGGCCGTGCGCACCAGGAAGTCGTAGAACGACTCATTATACTGCACCAGGTAAGGCTGGATAAACTCAGTACCGATATTGGTCTTTGTACTGTTGCCATTGGTATCCGTTGACGTATCGCTCTCAATATACTTCAAAAACCGCATCCCATCCTTATTGGTCTTTATCAAAGGCGATGTCCCGTCTGCCTTCTTGCCGAAGTTCAGGCTCTCAGGCTTCAGAATGCCCGATCCAAGTTTACGGGCCACATAGGCCTTACTGTACTTGTTGATCGTCATCAGCTTATCCATACTGAAGATGTTCAGCTTCACATACATCTTTTTGCCATTACTATCGCACTTCAGCTTCGGGAACACCTCATACACAAAGCAGCTCTTCGCCACTGGGTAGACATTAGTGTTTTTATCAGTCTCAGTAATAACAGGATTACCGGATGTTGAAGACTTGATTGATTCTATGATTTCCAGTTTAACCTCTCTCCTCATAAACAAAGACGAGGCTACCTCAAACGAAGGGACTTTCGTCGAATCGTGTCCAGAGGTATCGTTGGTTTGCAACGTAAAGTCAACCTCAGCCTCTATTTCTGTGGGCTGATAGATCTTCTTATTCACCTTCACACCACGCAAGGTGACATAGTACGTGGAACTATCTGCCGAATTATCCATTAATACGCCTATTCCTTGCACTAATTTCATGGTGCCGGGCGAATTCTTGCCAATATGGTTACCTAACGTCAGTTGGTAACGATAATAGCCATACTTTGTGATTGTCTTTGATTCGTCTGCCATATTTGTAGTTTTAATGATGAATATCTTTATTTAAATATAAAACACTTGTCAAATCCTGTCGCTTTGAGAACATCCATGAGCTCGGGGCTAACACCTTGTATGTAAAGGCTGCTTCCATTGGACCTCGCAGCCGAAATCAAAATCTGGAGCAGCCGGAACCCATTGGATGAGATATACTCCAGTTTGGTACAGTCGAGCGAGATGTCCGTGTCTTTGAGTTCCAATAGGGGAGCTATGTCCAGTGCGACCTGACCTATGATATGGGAGTCCATCTCACCATCAAAGATGACGAGTGCCTTGCCCTCACTTGTTTCTATTGTTGTTTTCATTATTATGTATAAGTCACGTTTTGCAATATCGGTATGTGATTCTATTTCCCGAATCTGATAGCAAGCAAGGTGAGGTCGTCGCTCTGCTCGGCATCGCCTACGAAGTCGTGTACGGCCTGCTTCAGTCTCTCTATCAGTTCTTTCGGACCAGTCTGCCCATTCTGAATAGCACAGCTCACCTCGTTGAAAATCCGCTCATTGCCAATTTTCTCTTTATCAGCAGTCATCGCCTCATCCAGTCCATCGGTATAGACCAGAATCGTGGTTTGCGGCTCTATATGGACTGTCTGCATCACATAAGGAGGATCGGCAACGACACCTACGGGACAGACGCCTTCGAATGGCAATTGTTTGAACTCCTTGTTGATGACAAGAGGCGTCTCGTGGCCGGCATTACAATAACGTAGCTCGCCTGTTGTCAGATCGAGAATGCCGACGAATAAGGTGACGAACATCAGACTCTCGTTGTGCTCGTTCAAGGTTTTGTTCATTTTCAAAACAATGCGGTCAGGCCTGTCCTCGTCGGCAGCATAGGCACGGAACAGACTTCTGGTTTCCATCATGAACAGGGCGGCTGGCACCCCTTTGCCACAGACGTCGCCCAGACAGAAGAGAAGCTCGTTGTCACGCACGAAAAAGTCGTAGAGGTCGCCACCGACAGCCTTAGCAGGCGTCATGCTGGCATAGATGTCGAAATCGGGTCGCTGAGGGAACTCCGTGGGCACCTTCGACAGTTGGATATCGCGGGCGATATTGAGCTCACTCTCTAATGCAGCCTTGGCAGTGGTCGATGCTTTCAAATCCTCCATATACTGCTTCAGCGACTGTTGCATGGTACCGAACGAGTCGCGCAACTGGGCCACCTCGTCGTTGTGTCTGAACGTAGGCAATGGAGCGTCGAAGTTACCCTTGGCTACCTCCTGAGCCGAATCGGAGAGAAATCCTAACGGCTTAGTAGCGCGACGGATGCTCCAGCTGGTAAAGAATAATATGACCAGACTACCGACAACCATACAGAACGCGATGAAAAAGGATAGTACACCACCCCACGTAAATACCAGGTCGCGGTGCTGTATGACAGACACAGTCCAGTCTGTATAGGGTAATGGCTTGTAATTAACATAATAAGGCGTGCCCTTCAGATCTCTCATCCCGAGGTTGCTAAAGACTTGCTCCTGCTCAGCTTTGAGAATATTGATGTCAAGGGAGTCAGAACCCAAAACCCTATTGCCCTTACTGTCGATAAACTGAACAGAGAAATTAATGACACCGTCCCTATCCTGTATACTTTCATCGGTGTCGAAGAATTCTCTCTTGATTATTTTCTCAACCTCAGCGATAACCTTGTTAATCCATAGGTAATTCAGGTCAACACCATACACGCCAACCTTACGACCCTGACGGTCAAAAATGGGCAGCACATAGCTGCAATACATACTACTGTCTACGGAATTGTCGAAATAGGGGGACGTCAAATAGCCCAAGTCCTTCCTGTCCCGACTAAGTCCTTTCTTATACCAAGGACCATTGAAGTAATCGTGGCTTGGTGAGCCTATCTGTTGGCGATCATAACGAGAACTGTCGGCACGGTATACGTAAGCTTCAAACCAACGACCCTGACCCTTGAAGTAGTCTGGCTCGAAGGCGGCAAAGCAACCCAGAAGTTGGTTCACGGAAATTTCGCGCTCCAAGGCATCAAAGACTTGCTCCGGACTCCCCAGGTTTCTCTCTACCTCGTCACGGTTGTTGGCCGACGATATATGCACAGCCCATAACATTGACTCTATCTTGCCTACAATCCCGTCGACGACATATTGCCCACGCATATTGCTGTTCACAAGCGAGATTCTGAAAACAGACCAAAACATGGCTCCAATGATCAATACATTGAAGAATGACATGATTGCAATAACACGCCAAGTGATGCGGCGCGACAATTTACTCTTTTTCATTTCACAATTCACTATTCATACGATAGTAATATTTACACACTTTGCAAAGGTACAAAATTAAAAGGAAACGACCAATAAAGTGAAACGTTTTTTTTGAAAAAGAGTATGTTTTTAAGAATTAAGTCACAAAAAAACAAAAATATGAACTTAATTCAAAAAAAAGATGTATCTTTGCAGTCACAACTAATTTTATAGAAACAAAATAATATGAAGAAAATCCTAATTCCATTCGTCATCGTCTATGTCAGTATCCTATGCAGTTGCAGTAGTACGGACAACGACAACCTGGTCAAGAAAGACTATTTTACCAAATGGAACTCATGTGAAGCACTGACGACTCTGAAAGAGTATGTTGAGGACGTGACCAACCCCAATTCCAAGAATTTTATCAAGGAGGATGACCGCATCGCCACGTTCGATATGGACGGGACGTTCGTGGGCGAGCTCTATCCGACCTACTTCGAATACAATCTGCTGGAGTATCGTGCACTGGACGACCCCACCTATAAGGACAAAGC
>JAEEGH010007199.1_pt1 | contig 26886 bp, 24 predicted proteins | sample 9134181 | NCBI WGS metagenome assembly JAEEGH01 (sample SAMN16246544, study PRJNA631951) | gut metagenome | biome: gut microbiome; feature: rumen; material: DP-attached | host: Bos | place: Iran: Karaj | collected 2018-10 | reverse complement strand
TCCCGGCAGCTCTGGTGGGGCCACCAGATCCCCGTGTGGTACTGTGCCGACTGCGGCCATATGACCTGCTCCATGGAGGATCCCACGGAGTGCGAGGCCTGCCACAGCAAGCGTATCGAGCGGGATCCCGACGTGCTGGATACCTGGTTCTCCAGCGCCCTCTGGCCCTTTGAAACGCTGGGCTGGCCGGAAAAGACGGAGGATCTGGACTACTTCTATCCCACGGACGTGCTGGTCACAGGCTATGACATCATCACCTTCTGGGTGAGCCGCATGATCTTCTCCGGCTGCGAGCATACGGGGCAGACCCCCTTCCACACGGTGCTGATCCACGGCCTTGTGCGGGACGACAAGGGCCGCAAAATGTCAAAATCCCTGGGCAACGGCATCGACCCCCTCGAAATGGTGGAACAGTACGGGGCTGACGCGCTTCGCATGAACATGATCACCGGCAACAGTCCCGGCAACGATATGCGCTTCTTCACCGAACGCTGCGAGGCCATGCGCAACTTTGCCAACAAGCTCTGGAATGCTTCCCGCTTCGTGATGATGAACCTCCAGGTGGAGGATAACGCCCTGCCCGGGGAACTGAAGCTGGAGGACAAGTGGATCCTCACAAAGCTTACGCGGCTCATCCGGGAAGCCACGGAGAATATGGAGAAGTATGAGCTGGGCGTGGCAGTGGCGAAGATCTACGACTTCATTTGGGACAGCTACTGCGACTGGTATATCGAACTCACCAAGTCCCGTCTCCAGAGCGGCGACGCCCGGAGCAGCGAGAATGCCCAGCGGGTGCTGCTCTGGGTGCTGACGGAAGTGCTGAAGCTGCTGCATCCCTTCATGCCCTTCATCACAGAGGAGATCTGGCAGGCTCTGCCCCACGAGGGAGAAGCCCTGATGGTGGCCTCCTGGCCCGCGGCTGACGCCGCGCTGGAATTTCCCGAGGAGGAAGCGGAAATGGAGCGGGTCATGGCCGCCATCAAGGCTGTGCGTACGCTGCGTTCGGAAAAGAACGTGCCCCCCTCCAAAAAGACCAGCATGACCGTGGAGACCGCCCATCCCGACAGCTATCGGGACGGGGAAGCCTTCCTGAAGCGCCTGGCCTCCGCCAGCGAAGTGCACATCACCACCGAGCCGGTCCTGGACGCCGGCGGCTGCGCCGTGGCCATCACGGAGGATGCCCGGGTCTATCTGCCCCTGGCGGAGCTGGTGGACGTGGAGAAGGAGCTGGCGCGCATCGCCAAGGAGCTGAAAAAGGCGGAAGGCCAGGCTGCGGGGATGAAAGCGAAGCTCTCTAACGAAGCCTTCCTCTCCAAAGCGCCGGAGCAAGTCGTGGCCGCGGAGCGGGAAAAAGCCCGCAAGCTGGACGCTCTGGTGGAAAACCTGCGGGAAAGCGAGGCAAAACTTCGCGCACTCCGTTGATTCGACAGGTTTTATCCTTTCATTACCTTACAATGGACTTGCGGTTCATGAGGCCGCAAGTCCATTTTTTGTCAGCCGGAGGCATAGTATGAAGATCACGGGTTCCTGCCGGGAAGGGGTGCTGACCCTTCGATTTCACGGGGAGCTGGACCACCATGTTTCCCGGGAGGCCATGGAGGCCCTTTCGGAGCGGATCGACGCATTCCTGCCCGGAAGCTGCGTGCTGGACCTTCGGGACCTCAGCTTCATGGATTCCTCCGGCATCGCCCTCATCCTGCGGGCCGAGAAGAAGATGCGGGAGCTGGACGGCAGCCTGCGCATCTCCGGCGTGGGGGAACAGCCGCTGCGGGTGCTGCGTGCCGCGGGGACGGACAAGCGCATCCCCATAGAATCGGAATAAGGAGCGATACATATGTCGGCATTGAATACCGTCAAGGTGGAATTCCAGAGCCATTCGGCAAACGAGGCCTTTGCCCGCAGCTGCGCCGCCTGCTTCGCCGCCCAGCTGGACCCGACCCTGGAGGAGCTGGGGGACCTGAAGACCGCTGTCAGCGAAGCGGTGACGAACGCCGTCGTCCACGCCTACCCCGCCGAGATCGGGCGGGTGCTGATGAAGCTCCGGCTGCTGGAAGGGAATGTGCTGGAGGTGACGGTGAAGGATTGGGGCTGCGGCATACCCGACGTGGAGAAGGCTATGGAGCCTTTGTATACCACGGGCGGCGAGGAGCGCAGCGGCATGGGCTTCTCCATCATGGCCTGCTTTATGGACAAGCTGCATGTCCGCAGCGTTCCCGGGCGGGGAACCAGCGTGGTGATGCGAAAGAAGTTCTCCACCCGGGGAAAGCCGTGAAGTCCGCCTATGCCCACGAGCTGCTGTCCGCAGCCCGGGAAGGGGACAAGCAGGCGGCGGAAACCCTGCTGGAAGCCAATTCCGGCCTCATCTGGAGCGTGGTCCGCCGTTATTACGGGCGGGGCGTCGAGGGGGACGACCTCTATCAGCTGGGCTGCGTGGGCTTCCTGAAGGCTTTGCAGACCTTCGACGAAGGCTACGGCACCCGTTTTTCCACCTATGCCGTGCCCAAGATCAGCGGGGAGATACGCCGCTACCTGCGGGACGACGGGCCGGTGAAGCTGAGCCGCAGCGTCAAGGAACGCAGCCTCCTCATCCGCAGTGCCAGGGAAGCCCTGGCCCATCGCCTGGGCAGGGAGCCGCGCATCAGCGAGATCAGCGCGGAAACGGGGCTGCTGCCGGAGGAGATCGCGGACACGGAAATGGCTACGGAGGAAGTGGCCTCCCTGCAGCAGAGCTTTGGGGAGGAAGGACTTGCCCTGCAGGACGTGATCTTCGACCCGGAGGCGGAGGAGAAGAAGCTGGACTGCCTGGCGCTGCGGGAGGCGGTGAGGCGCCTTTCGGAGAAGGAGCGGGCGGTGATCGCCCTGCGCTATTACCGGGGCCTTACCCAGTCCGCAGCCGCGAAAATACTGGGCGTCAGCCAGGTGCAGGTGTCCCGGCTGGAGCGGCGGGCGCTGCAGGACCTGCGGAAAAGACTGCAATAGGCTTTTCAAATCGGGGAAAATGGGATAAAATGGGGTGCCTGTATTCGGGCACTCCATTTTTGACATAAAAGGACTAGCTATGAGCGATTGGAATGAACGCTTTGTTTCCGCAAGGCGGAAGATCATCAACGAGGCCTGGCCCGACCTGAATCCCCAGCAGCAAAAGGCGGTGGCGGCCACGGAGGGGCCGCTGCTGATCCTGGCGGGGGCCGGCAGCGGAAAGACCACCGTGCTGATCCGCCGGATCGCGTCCCTGCTGAAATTCGGCCGCGCCTCCGATTCGGAGGAAGTGCCCTTCGACGTGACGGAGGAGGACGTCGGGTTTCTGGAGCGCTATGCCCGCCTGCGCTCCCCCGAGGACAAGGAGCACGCGGAGGGGCTCTGCGCCCTGGACGTGCCGGCCCCGTGGCAGATCATTGCCATCACCTTCACCAACAAGGCGGCTGACGAGCTGGTGTCCCGGCTGGAACGGATGCTGGGGCCGGACGCGGCGGACGTGTGGGCTTCCACCTTCCATTCCGCCTGCGTGCGCATCCTGCGGCGGCATGTGCAGGTGCTGGGCCTGTTCGGGCGGGATTTCACCATCTATGACACGGCGGACAGCCAGAGCCTGGTGAAGCGCATCCTGAAGGACCTGGACCTGGACGAAAAGAAGTATCCCCCCCGAAGCCTGCTCAGCGCCATCAGCGCCGCCAAGAACGAGGCGAAGCTGCCGGAAAAATACCTGGCGGAAGCCGGGGCGGACCTGTGGAAGAAAACGGTGGGGGAAGTCTACATGGAGTACCGTAAGCGGATGCTCCAGGCGGACGCCATGGATTTCGACGATCTGCTGCTTTATACCGTGGTGCTGCTGGAAAACAGCAGCGAAGTCCGGGAGTATTACCAGAAGCGCTTCCGCTATGTGCTGGTGGACGAATACCAGGACACCAATGTTTTGCAGTACCGGCTGGTGCGGCTCCTGGCGGGGGAGAAGCAGAATCTCTGCGTGGTGGGGGACGACGACCAGGGCATCTATAAGTTCCGCGGCGCCACCATCCAGAATATCCTGGATTTTGAAAAGGACTATCCCGGCGCGCGGGTCATCAAGCTGGAACAGAATTACCGTTCCACCGGCACGATCCTGGACGCAGCCAACGCCGTCATCCGGGAAAACAAGGGCCGCAAGGGGAAGACCCTCTGGACGGATAACGAGCGGGGGGAGATCATCACCCTCTTTACCGCCGCCAGCGAGAACGACGAAGCGCAGTATATCGCCGGGCGCATCCTGGCGGACATCTCCGCCGGGGGCAACTACCGGGATCATGCGGTGCTTTACCGGGTCAACGCCCTGTCCAACCGGCTGGAATATGCCCTCAAGCGCAACGGCATCCCTTACCGCATCTACGGCGGCACCCGTTTCTATGACCGGGCGGAAGTGAAGGATATGCTGGCCTATCTCTGCGTGGTCGCCAATCCCGGCGATACCCTCCGCCTCCGGCGCATCGTCAACCAGCCTCCAAGAGGCATCGGGGATACCACCCTGGAGCGGGCCGCCGCCATCGCCCAGAGCGAGGGCCGCAGCCTCTATGAGGTGCTGGAGAATGCGGAGGACTATGGGGAGCTGAAGCGCAGCGCCGGAAGCATCCGGGGCTTCATCGCCATCATCCGGGAGACGCGGGAGCTGGCGGAGGGGCCGCTGGACGAGCTCTATGATTTCCTGCTGCAGCGCAGCGGTTATGTGGCCATGCTGGAATCCAAGGACATCCAGGAGAACGTGACGAGACTGGAAAACGTGCTGGAACTGAAATCCAACATCGTCAATTTCATGAAGGAACGGGGCGGGAACGGCGCCCTCCAGGATTTCCTGGATGAAATGGCCCTTTACAGCGACACCGACGAGATGGACGACGCGGACAACCGGGTTTCTCTCATGACCATGCACAGCGCCAAGGGCCTGGAATTTCCCACGGTCTACATCGCCGGGGCGGAGGACGGCCTTTTCCCGGGCCTAAGGTCCATCGGGGACGACGCCGAGATGGAGGAGGAACGGCGGCTCTGCTATGTCGCCATCACCCGGGCCCGGAAAAAGCTCTATATCACCAATGCCCGGCAGCGCATGGTGTTCGGGCGTACCCAGAACAATCTGCCCTCCCGCTTCATCGCTTCCATACCGGAGGAGCTGATGGAGCGGCTGCCCAAGGAGCGAAGGGACGGGAGCGGCTGGAGCGGCGTATCCCTCAATAGCAGCTACCGCCCGGCGGAAACGCCCCGCGCTTCCGGCGGTTATCGTTCCGGCAGCAGCTACGGTTACAGTCGGCCGGCCACCCCGACCCCGAAGAAGCCCGCGCCGAAAGTGCAGCCCCCAAGCGCGCCGCAGCTGAAGCTCAGCGCAGGGGACACGGTGGAGCACAGCGCCTTCGGCAGGGGAACGGTGCTGGCTGTCCGGCCCATGGGCCCGGACAGCATCCTGGAGATCGCTTTCGAGAAAGAGGGCACGAAGAAGCTCATGCTGTCCTCCGCCGGGAAATTCATGAAAAAGGTCTGAAAACCGTCGGCACAGAACAATCATCCTCCGCATAGAATGGTCCATCCATCATGCGGAGGATCGTTTTATGCGTTTTCAGTATCGTAAGGTAGGCAGGCTCCTGATCCTGCTGGGGGTGATCCTGCTGGCGGCGCTGGTCCTGCCCTCGGAGCTGTGGCCCTTCTGCATCGGCGTCCTGCTGATCGCCTGCGGGATTTCCCTTTACCGCCGCTGAGGCATATGCGCCGGAAAAGAAGCATATGTTCTACCGACAATCAGAGTAAGGAGCGGTGGAACTGTGGATATCAGATTCAAAGGCGCCAGCCTTCAGCATTATGAACGCACCCTGAACACAGCCGTCTCCCAGGAGGATACCCTGGAGACGATCGTACCGGATGCCCTGCCGGACGTGGCGGAGCTCCTCCTGACCGACGGACAAAGCCTGATCCGGGGCAAGGACGTACATCGCTCCGGCGTTTCCGTCTCCGGCCTCAGCGAGCTCAATGTGCTGTACCGGGCGGAGGACGGGAGCATAGCCAGACTGCCGGTGGACATCCCCTTCGAGACGGAGATCAGCTTCAATGTACCCGACGATGCTTCGAAGATCGCCGCTTCCGTGCGCCTCACCGGCGGCGATGCGCGCATCCTCAATTCCCGCAAGCTGCTGCTTCGCGCGGAGGTGTGCATCACCCTGTCGGTCTGGTCCCCCGTGACTCTCCGATGGGCGGAGGAAGCAACGGCGGAAGGGTGCAGCGTAGAGATCAAAACGGAGCGGGGGACCTTCAGACCCGTGTGCGCGGTGGAGGAAAAGACCTTCACCGTCGAAGACAAGCTGACTTTACCCGCCGGGAAGCCCCAGGCCGCGGCCCTGCTGTATTCCAGAGCTGCGCTGCAGCCGGAGGAGGCGGAGCAGGTGGGGCACAAGCTGGTGGCCCGCGGCACGGCGGAGGTGACCGCCCTGTATCGGACGGGTGCCGATGAGCTCGCTTCGGCAGATTTCCGCCTGCCCTGGTCCGCCTTCCTGGAACTGCCGGAGGCGGAAGGGGAACTGAGCTGGGAGCTGGTCACCGCTCTCACCGGATGCAGCGGCGAACTGACGGAGGACGGCGCGTTCAGCTTCACCGTGGGCGGCGTGGTGCAGGCGGCGATCCGGAGCGAAAGGGAACTGAGCTGGATCGCGGACGCTTACGGGACCGATTGCGTATTTTCCCCGGTCTTTGAGACGGCAGACCTGGATGGGGAGACGGAGACCGAGCTTCGGACGGAGTCGGTGAGCCTTCGCCTGGATTCCATGGAGCGCTTCCGGAGCATCGTCAGCCTTTCCATATGCTGCGGACGGCCCAGGGCGGAGAAGGAGAACCTTCGGATTTCTGTGAACGCAAAAGCCATCTGTCTGACGGAGGACGGCAGCCTGGAAGCCCTTGCCGCCAGGGGGGAGTGCCTTTGCCCGGGCAGCGGCAGCATGCCGGAAGTCTTTGTGGGCGACGTCTCCGCGGCCATCGTGCCCGGCGGCGTGGAGCTGCGGTGCCCGCTGAGCTTCCGCCAGACGCGGTGCCGTCGAAGCCGGCTGCGTTTCCTTTCCGGCGCGGAGGTCGCGGAAGCGGGGGAGAAGGAAAAAGGACCGAATGTGATCCTCCTGCGGACCTGCGAGGGGGACAGCGTCTGGTCCCTTGGGAAAAAGAAGGGGATCGCCTGCGCCTCCATCAGAAGCTACAACCAATTGGCGGAAGGGGAGGAACCGGCTCCCGGCTCTCTGCTGCTTTTGGCAAGATGAACCGGAAAGGAACAAAAAAACCTTGAAAACTGCTTCTCCCTGTTGTATGATAACTTGTAACGTGATACAGGGAGGAAATTCCAATGTCCGGACATTCCAAGTGGCACAACATACAAAAAACCAAGGGCGCGGCGGACGCCAAGCGCGCGCAGGCGTTCACCAAGATCGCCCGTGAAATGATCGTGGCCGTCAAGGAAGGCGGCAGCGGCGACCCGGCCAACAACTCCCGCCTGGCGGCGGTGGTGGCCAAGGCCAAGGCAGCCAATATGCCCAACGACAATATCAAGCGCACCATCGAGAAGGCGCTGGGCGCGGGCAACACGGAGAATTACGAGCGCGTCACCTATGAGGGCTATGGACCCAACGGCGTGGCCATCATCGTGGAGGCCATGACCGACAACCGCAAGCGCACCGCCTCCGAGGTCCGCCATTTCTTCGATAAATACGGCGGGAATATGGGCGCGGAAGGCTGCGTCAGCTGGTCCTTTGACCGCAAGGGCGTCATCGTCATCGACAACGAGGACGAGGACCTGGATGAGGACACCGTGATGATGGATGTGCTGGATGCCGGGGGCGACGACCTGAAAACGGAGGGCCAGGCCTTCATCGTCTACACCGATCCCGACAGCTTCCCCGCTGTGAGCGGCGCCCTGGAGGAAAAGAAGTATAAGTTCCTTTCCGCCCAGGTGGAGATGGTGCCGCAGAATTACGTTTCCCTCACCGATCCCGACGACATCAAGAACATGACCAAGATGCTGGATATGTTCGACGACAACGAGGACGTGGAGAACGTGTTCCACAACTGCGACAACCTGGACGATTGAGGATTCCGCAATACCGGCTTCGAAAAGCGCTCTGCCCGGCAGAGCGCTTTTTTCTGTGCATTTGTATAATAATCGCCAAAGGCGGCAATCTTCCGAAAGGGAGGGACCGCCATGAAGAGGAAAGCGATACTTTGCCTGCTGCTCCCGCTGCTCCTGGCGGGCTGCGAAAGAAACTCGCTCACGGTAATGGCCCGGACGGAGATGCTGCCGGAAGCCGGGGCAGCTGCGGCGGAGACCAGTGTAACGGCAGCGACAGCGAATACAAATGCGGGAGAGATCACGGAGATCCTGGAATACACGCTGCATATGCAGCCCTGCTCCGCCGGGGATTCCCTGCGTCTGGCGGCCCTTGCGGGGAAGCTGCTGTGCTGGCAGGCTGCCCATCCCGGCGGGAGCGGGGAAGCTCGGCGGGCAGCGCTTGCCTGGGCGGGGAAACACAGCGCCTCGGAACGAAGCAAGGCAGCCGGTGTCCTTCGATTGCTGCATAGTGCTGCACAGCGCATGGACAGCAGGGAGCTGCTATCCCTCCTTCTGGATGCGGGGGTTGAACTGCGCCTGGAAGAGTCGGATCGGGATGGTTTTATGCGCCTGACAGAGTCCCTGTCCCGTGCATTGGAAGGGGAAATATTCAAAAAATCCACAGAAATAATGAATATTTCCCGGTGAAATCATTGCGGAGCCGGGAAAAGCGTGTTATGATACCGAAGAATATATAAACATGCAGAGGATAATCCAGTGAGTTTGCTTGAACATATAGGCGGCACAGCGGATATCCGTCAATGCAGCTTCCCCCAGCTGGAAGAGCTGTGCGGGGAGCTGCGTCAGGAACTGATCCGGAATGTTTCCCTCACCGGCGGGCACCTGGCGTCCAATCTGGGGATCGTGGAGCTGACGGTAGCGCTGCATAACGTCTATGACCCCATGAAGGACCGGATCGTTTTCGACGTGGGGCACCAGAGCTATGTACACAAAATGCTGACGGGCCGCCTGGCGGATTTTCCGACCCTGCGCCGGGAGAATGGGCTTTCCGGCTTCCCGAAGCCGGAGGAATCCCCGGCAGACGCCTTTATTGCCGGTCATGCTTCCAATTCCGTGTCTGTGGCCTTGGGTATGGCCCGGGCCAGGACCCTCACCGGCGGCGATTATGACGTGGTCGCCGTCATGGGCGACGGAGCCCTCACCGGGGGCCTTGCTTTTGAAGGGCTGAACAATGCGGGACAGAGCCGGGAACCTCTGGTGATCGTCCTCAACGACAACGGCATAGCCATCAACCATACCGTGGGCGGTATGGCCAAATATCTCACCCGCCAGCGGGTGAGACCCGCCTATTATAAATTGAAGCGCGCTTACCGCAAGGTCCTGCTGAAAACAAAAGCGGGCAGCAAGGTCTTTGAAGTGACCCAGCGCTGGAAAAACAAACTGAAGGCCGCCATCTTCTCCTGCACGGCCTTCGAGGAAATGGGCTTCCGCTATATGGGGCCCGTGGACGGGCACAATGTCCGCCAGCTGAGCTATATGCTGAATGTGGCCCGCAGCTACCGGGAGCCGGTGCTGCTGCATGTGGTCACGGTAAAGGGGAAGGGGTATCCCGATGCGGAGCAGAACCCCTCTCTCTATCATTCCGTGGGGCCCTTTGACCCCCAGAAGGGAGTGAAGCGGGAAACCAGGCAGTGCTTCTCCTCCGTCTTCGGGGAGGAGATCACCAACCTGGCGGTAAAGGACAAGCGCATCTGCGTGATCACCGCGGCCATGGAAGAGGGAACGGGTTTACAGGGCTTCCATAAAAAGCTGCCGGACCGGTTCTTTGACGAAGGGATCGCGGAAGGGCACGCGGCAGCCATGGCCGCCGGTATGGCCAAGCAGGGGCTGAAGCCTGTATTTGCCGTTTATTCCACCTTCCTCCAGCGTTCTTACGATATGCTCCAGCATGACGTCGCCCTGCTGCACCTGCCGGTGCTGTTTGCCGTTGACCGCTGCGGCCTGGTGGGCGCGGACGGGGAGACCCACAACGGCGTTTTCGACGTGGGCTTCCTGCGCCAGGTGCCGGGCATGGAGATCTGGTGTCCCGCTTCCTATGGGGAACTGCGGGAAATGCTGGGAGAGGCTCTCCGATATGACGGCCCCTCTGCCGTCCGCTACCCCAGGGGAGCGGAGGGGGCTTATCGGGAAGGCGGGCACGATCCCGTCCGGACGCTTCGGGAGGGCCGGGACCTGACGATCATCGCTTACGGTACGCTCATCAATGAGGTCCTTACAGCGGTTGATACCCTGGAAAAGGAAGGCATACGGGCAAAAGTCGTGAAGCTGGGGCGCATCGCGCCGCTGGCCCCGGAATTTCTGGAAAGCCTGAAGGAGGACACCGGCGGCGTGCTGGTGGCGGAAGAATGTGCCGGGCCCGGCAGCATCGGGGAAGCCCTTGCGCCCTATGTGATTTCCCGTCCTTACCGGGCGCTCAACCTGGGGGACGGCATCGTCCGGCAGGGGACCGTGGCCCAGCAGAGGCGCCGCTGCGGCATCGACGCGGAAGCCATCGTCCTGGCTGCCAGGCAATTGATAAGCTGATGCGGCTGGATCTGTTACTGGTCCGCCGGGGCCTATGTTCCGGGCGGGAACGGGCCAAGGAGGAGATACGCGCCGGGCATGTCCTGGTGGATGGGAAGGCGGAAACGCGGCCTGCCAGGGATGTGGCGGAGGATGCGCAGATCCGTCTGGAAGGGGAGATCCTCCCCTATGTGAGCCGGGGCGGCCTGAAGCTGGAAAAGGCGCTGGAGGTATTCCGGGTCGATCCGGCGGGGAAAACATGCGTGGACTGCGGAGCCTCTACCGGCGGCTTTACCGACTGCCTCCTGCAAAAGGGCGCGGCGCGGGTCTACGCTCTGGATGTGGGCAGCGGGCAGCTGGCGGACAAACTGCGCAGCGACACAAGGGTCGTCAGCATGGAGAAATTCAATGTCCGGGAGCTTCAGCCCGGCGACCTGCCGGAAGCGCCGGACCTGGCGGTGATCGACGTGTCCTTCATCTCCCTGCGGCTGATCCTGCCCCCGGTTTCCCGGGTCCTTAAGCCCGATGGCGAAGTCCTGTGCCTGATAAAGCCCCAGTTCGAGGCGGGAAAGGCCCATGTGGGCAAGAAGGGCGTCGTGCGGGATAGCGCCGTCCACTGCCGGGTCCTGGAAGAACTGCTGCTCTTTTTCCCCACCGTGGGCTTGTGGCCTGTGGGCTTGAGCTGGTCGCCCATCTGCGGGCCGGAAGGGAACATCGAGTATCTTTGCCATCTTCGGAGGCAGCCTGCGGAAGCGCGGCTTGAGCCCCGAAGGATCGTGGAGGAGGCGTACAAAGCACTGAAATGAAGCGAATACTGGTTTGTACGAATTATGACAAGGACCGGGACCTGACCTTTACCATGGAGGTCCTGGATTATCTGCGGAAGCGGGGCGCGGAGGCAAAAGCCTTTTTCCCGCTGACTCCGGCGGAAGCCCTGCCCGTGGACATGCCCGACGACGCCCTGTGTCCCAACCCCGGCACCTATATCCGCGGCGCGGATCTGCTCCTCTGCCTGGGCGGCGACGGCACCATGCTCCACAATTCCAAGCTGGCCGCGCAGAACGGAGTGCCCATGCTGGGCATCAACCTGGGCCACATGGGGTTCATCACGGAGCTGGAAAGGGAGGACGTCGAGCGTCTTTCCGATGTGCTGGAAGGCCGGTATACCGTGGAAAACCGCATGATGCTGGACTATGAGGTTTTCCGGGACGGCCAGTGCATCCGCAGCGGCTTCGGCCTCAACGAGGCGGTGGTCGCCCGGCAGAGCCCGGCCCACTCCATCCACCTGACCGCTTATGGGGACAATCGGAAAATATCCGACTATTCCGGCGACGGCATCATCATCGCCACCCCCACCGGCTCAACGGCCTATTCCATGGCGGCCGGAGGCCCCATCGTGGAGCCGACGGCGGAAAACCTGCTGCTGACGCCCATGTGCGCCCATTCCCTGACGGCGAAGCCCTATGTGCTGGCGGGGGACCGGCACACCAGCGTCAAGCTGGTGCGGGGAGACTGCGACGAAGCCCTGCTGCTGGTGGACGGGGAGGACTGCTTCACCCTGAAGACCGGAGACCTTGTCTATGTGCGCAAATCCTCTTACGTAACGAAGCTCATCAAGCTGCGCAGCCTGAGCTTTTATGATATCGTTCGGAACAAGCTGAACTGACGGGAGACTGACATATGAAGAATGAAAGACAGCTTCAAATACTCAAGATCATCGGGGAAAGACCCATCGAGACCCAGAACCAGCTGATCGCCGCCCTTCGGGAGGCCGGGGTCAAGAGCACGCAGGCCACCGTTTCCCGGGATATGCGGGAGCTGCGGCTGGTGAAAAAGCTGAACGACGACGGCAGCTACCGCTATGTCTGCCCGGAGGAGCCCGCCGAAACGCCGGATCATTCCGCCCGGCTGCGCACGATCTTCCGGGAGTCTGTGGCTTCCTGCGCCACCGCGCAGAATCTGGTGGTCGTGAAGACCCTGTCCGGCCTCGCCAACGCCGCCTGCGCCGCCATCGACTCCATGGATGTGCCGGGCATGGTGGGCAGTCTGGCCGGCGACGATACCATTTTCCTGGCCATGACGGACAATGCCGCCGCCGAGCGCTTCTGCGAGGAGATCCGGGAGCTGATCCGCTGAAGCCGCGAAAGTTCTAAAAAGAGGTGTCTCCCTTTGCTGGAATTACTCCACATTGAAAACGCAGCCGTGATCGAGCGGGCCGATATCCCTTTCGGCCCGGGTCTCAACGTGCTCACCGGCGAGACGGGCACCGGCAAATCCATCATCATCGACGCTATCGGCGCCATCCTGGGGGATCGTGTGTCCCGGGAGCTGGTGCGTACCGGCGCTGAGGCGGCGCGGATCACGGCGGAGCTGACGCCGACGGAGACGGCGATAGCTTGGCTGCGGGATAACGAGATCGACTTCGCCCCGGGGGAGAATATCCTGGTCTCCCGGCGGATCACGGCGGAGGGGAAGAGCTCCTGCCGCATGAACGGGACCCCCGTTACTTCCGCCCAGCTTCGGGATCTGGGGGAGCTTTTGGTGGACGTTCACGGGCAGAACGACGGCAGACGGCTCCTTTCGGAAAACAGCCACCGGGCCTGGCTGGATGCTTTCGGCGGCCTGGGAGAGCTGAAGGAAAAATACGGCAGTCTGTACCGGGATTATGCGGAGGAAAGCGGACAGCTGGAATCCCTGCGCAAGAGCGAGGACGAGAAGGAATTCCTGGAGGCAAAACTGAAAAAGGAGATCCGGGAGCTGACCGCCGCCGCGCCGAAGGACGGGGAGGAAGAAGCCCTGGAACAGCGGGTCCGGAAGCTGCGCTATGCGGAGAAGCTCACGGATCAGCTGACCCTGGCCTACGAGAGCTTCCACGGAGGCGAACGGAGCGAAGGCGCGGTGGACCAGCTGGTGACGGCTTCCCATGCGCTGAATGCGATCCTGCGGGTGGACGAGAGCTATGCAGCTCTGGCTGCCGACGCGGAGGATCTGCGCTATCGGGCGGAGGACCTGGCGGACCGGCTGGAGGACGCCCGGCGGGAGCTGGATTATTCCCCGGGCGAACTGGACCGTCTGGAAGAAAGGCTTAGCATCCTGCAGCGCCTTTCCCGAAAATACGGGAGCGCGGCGGCTGCCAGGGACCGTCTGGAAAATGCAAAGAACGAGCTGGAGGACGTGCAGTATCTGGACGAGCATCTGGAAAAGCTGGAATCTTCCCTGAAAAAGAAGAAGGCCAAGCTGCTGACTGCGGGAGGGGAGCTGTCGGAAGCCCGCCAGAAAGCGGCGCAGAGCCTGGAAACGGCAGTGGAAACGGAACTGAAGGACCTGAGCATGCCGGGAGCCCGCTTCCGGGTGTCCTTTACGCCGAAGCCGGGAGAGGGCTTCGACGCTTCGGGCCTGGAGGACGTCCGGTTCCTGCTGTCGGCCAATGCGGGCCAGGCCCCGGGACGACTCAGCCACATCGCCTCCGGCGGCGAGCTGAGCCGCATCATGCTGGCGATGAAGAATGTGCTGCGCGCTTCCGCGGACCCGGAGGTGCTGATCTTCGACGAGATCGACACCGGCGTCAGCGGCATCGCGGCTCAGCGGGTGGGAGAAAAGCTGGCCGGCCTTGCCAAAGACAGGCAGGTCCTCTGCGTGACCCATCTGCCCCAGCTGGCCGCCATGGCGGATATCCAGTTTTCTATCGTCAAGGAACAGTCCTCGGAGGGCACCTTCACCCACGTCACGCGTCTGGATGGAGAGGGCCGCAAACGGGAGCTTGCCCGCCTGATCGGGGGCGAGACCGTGACGGAGACCACCCTGGACAGCGCTTCGGAGCTGATTGCCGCGGCGGACCGCTTCAAAGCCGGGATCAGGAAAAACGGATAGGAAAATCCCCGGAGCTCGCTCCGGGGATTCGATTCAATTCAGCGCTTTCAGCTTGGCGGCGATCTCTTTCATGTCGTCGAAGGCCTCCGGCCTCCGCCGGGGGTCCCGCAGGAGCGCGGCGGGGTGGTAGATGGCGGTCATTTCCATGCCGTCCTTGCTGACCCATTGCCCGTGCTGTTGGGTGATGCGGTAGCGGGGGTCGATCAGGCGCATGGCCGCGATCCTGCCGAGGCAGACCAGAAGGGAAGGCCGGATGATCCCGATCTGCCGTTCCAGCCAGGGGTAGCAGGCGTCCTGCTCGTCGGGCAGCGGATCGCGGTTTTTGGGAGGACGGCATTTGACGATGTTTGCGATGTAGACGTCCTCTCTGCTGAGGTCGAACATGGCCAGCATGTCGTCCAGCAGCTTTCCGGCCCTGCCCACGAAGGGGACGCCCTGCAGGTCCTCCTGTTCGCCGGGTCCTTCCCCCACGAACATGAGTTTCGCCTGCTCGTTGCCAACGCCGAAGACCAGATTGGTCCGGGTCTTGCCAAGGCTGCATTTCATGCAGCTGCGGCATTCCTGCCTCAGTTCGTCCATCGTCGCCATTCCAATATCTCCTTCCCGTTTGCTTTCTCTATTCTATCATGATATATTGGCGTTCGCAAGGCGGCGAAATTATGCAAAGCGCATAAGTTGAGCCTTTGATTCTATGAAAAACTTATGAATTCCTCTTGTCATTTGTAAACTCCTATGCTATAATACCCATATAAGCAAATCCGGCATCAATTTAAAGGGGTGTGTTTTCAAATGAAGTTTACCGAAAGCAAACCGAAGTCTCTGATTTACACGATCCTGATTTACGTATTCTGCCTCTTTGAGATGGGTGTGCTTTCTTCTTACCGCTTTGTCGTCCTTGGCTCCTCCCTCGATAAGTGCATGGGCATGTCCATGAGCAAGGTCAACAATCTGGCGCAGGTGGGCAGCAATGTGGGTTGGAACTTTATCACCTGGTCCGTCCTGCTGATCCTGGGCATCTGGGGCTTCTGCATGCTGATGGGCTACAACCGGAATCCCGGCGGCCTGATCGCTGTCGCCATCATGAATGTGGTTCCCCTGATCGGCCTCGCTGCCAATTTCAATTTCTGGATCGGCTACGGTTACAGCATCTATTCTCCCGCGATGGCTCTCTTCGGCCTCACCTTCTGCAAGACCCATAATCAGCAGATCGTCAACAATGTGGTTTTCGCAGCGATCGTGCTGGTGGTTTCGGTGGTGTGCTGGTTCATCGGCTACAAGATCCGTGCCGCCTATGCCAAGAAATACGAGTACGACGATTGATTGATTTGCAAGTTAAAAGGACGCGGGTCTGGCCCGCGTCCTTTTTGTCATGAGTATCCCCGGCGGAATAAATCTTCCGCCGGGGTATTCTTTCTTAGCGCCGGTATTCCGTCAGATATTTGCCCGTGTTATCCACCATTTCGTCAAAGAGCTTCCGGGCGTCGTGAACGGAAATGGTGACCAGAGGATCGCAGACGAATCCGCAGAAAGCAGCGTCCAGGTCACGACGCAGGCTGGCGTCCGCGATACATTCCTGGATCGCACATACATTGGCGATCTGGGGGAAGATGGAAGCGGGAATATTCCCGGCAACAACAGGCTGGAGCTTTCCGCCGGTAAAGGAGGCGTTGGTCTCCACAACGGCGTCCCTGGGGAGGTTGGGGATCTGGCCTGCGTTGGGAAGATTCACATTGGTGACCATATCTCCCAGTCCCAGTAGGGCGCGCATCTGATCCACGCCCTCTTCGCCGGTCTCCTTGAATTCAAAGGGACGCTTGCCGGAAAAGTATTCCTCGCTGAGTTCCAGGCGCTTTTTCCTGTCCTCCACGCGATAACTCACGGGAGTCAGGGTGAAGCCCCAGGACTCCGCCGTTTCCGGGTCCTTCAGATACCAGGCGCCCCGGCTGAATTCTGCCAGGTGCCGGTCGCCGGCGGCGCCCATGCAGCCGTAGCGCAGGAAGGTATCGGATTTGACCCGGTCCTGGGAGGCGAAATAACTGAAGTGTTCGTCCCGGAGGATCGGTTCTGCAGGCTTGCTCAGCAGCTTTTTGCTGTATTCCCGGTAGGCGGGGAAAAGATCCCGGCCATGGCAGCTGGCAGAAGTGATCCAGGTGAAATGATTGAGGCCCAGCACATTCACCTTTACTTCCTGCCTCGGGGCGGCCTCCGTGTCGAAAGCCTCACCGTAGATCTTTCCCAGCAGGGCCTGAGAGCCGAAAACCTCATGGCAGCAGCCAAAGGCCTTGATGCCCGGGAAAACCTTATACAAGGTGCGGACACAGAGCGTCATGGGGTTCGTATAGTTGATGACCCAGGCATCGGGGCAGTTCTCCCGAATGGCCTTGCCGAAAACTTCAAACATGGGGAGCGTCCGCAGCGCCCGGATAATGCCGCCCGGGCCCGTGGTGTCCCCAACGGACTGCCAGATGCCGTATTTCTCCGGGCAGTGCACGTCGGAAGCCATCTCCTCAAAGGTGCCGGGAAGAATGGAGATCACCACGAAATCGGCGCCCTTCAAGGATTCGGCCAGATCGGCATAGGCGCGATAGCGGAAATTGTGGGGGATGGAATTGCCGATGACTTCGTTGATGTGGGCCGCCTGGGCGTCGATGTCATAGAGCCGGACAGTGCCGCTCAGGTCCTTTGCTTTGGCAAGATCGCTCATGAGCGTCCAGGCCCAGCCTCGGGAGCCGCCGCCGATATAGGTGATGACCAGGTCTTCCACCCGATCGCCGTAATGCTTCATAACTGTTCCTCCCAAAAATAAAATAGCTCCCGGACACACAGCCCGGGAGCTTTCCGTCAAAATATCCGATGAAGATCGTAGGGCTCGAAAATGACCTTCTTATAATCCTCCAGATCCATTTTTACCCCGGTCCAGTCGGAGTGGAAATCCCCGTTCTGCTTGATGAGCACATCGTACAGGATGTCGTAGGTGTTTCCGTTTTCATCCGTCTCCGTGATGGTGCTGTAAGGGAGGGTCTTGTGATAGGAAATCTTGTGGTCTCCATCCAGGAATTCATAGTTGCAGCGGATGCGGCAGCCCTCCAGCAGCGTCGGCCTCAAGATGCTCCGCAGGTCCCGGAGGATCTCGTCCTCCGATTCATCGTAAAGGTTTTCCGGCGTCGTCTTGGTATAGTCGGCCCGGAACTGGATGGGCACATTCCAGGGAGCGAAACGGCGGATAAAGGAAAGCATCCGCTCTGCGGCGTGATTGTAAAAGAGCACGCAGTTGACCCGCGTGGGGACTTCCAGCTTGCCGAAGATCTCATCGTTTCCTTCTTCCACGAACTTGTAAAGGTGGCGGGAGACGTTGACGCAGGTGATCTTTCCCTTGTTGCTGTTGAGGAAATCCACGATGTCGTCCTCGGAATACTCGTTCATGACGGGAAGGGTAGTGTTGATAAAGACCCGGTGGGTGGTGGGCACTGCGTCCAGCATCCGCTGAAGGGATTCCAGATTGGCCAGCGGTTCGCCGCCGGTGAAGACGAAGTCGCATTTGGGGGTGAAGGCCTCGATCTGACGGATGCTATCCAGAATCTTTTCAAGACTGAATCCGCTGGTATCGGCGTATTCCTCTTTGTTTACGCAGAAGGGGCAATGATTGCCGCAGTCATAAGGCGCGAACACAGTCACCGTTGCGCCGCCTTCTCTGGTTTTGAAAGGATTGCTCATTCCGATTCCTCTTTCGATTCCATAAGACATACTATCACTCATTACAATAAACTACCATCCGCGCGTGAAGAAGTCAATAGCCGGATTCCATGAATGAACGATGAATATTCATTTTGTTTTTATCGAATTGTTCAGGCATACGGCGCGGGCTTGTACCTGCACCGGTAATATGGTAAAATATAAAAAATATGGGAATGAATCGGAGGCCTCAATGCGGATCGAGCATCTGTCTGTGAACCATTTGCCGGAACCCATGGGTTATGAGCTGCAAGCACCCTGCTTTTCCTGGATCACCGCGGATACGGAGTCCCTGCGCCAGGAAAGCGCGCGGCTGCGCGTTTTTCAGGGAAGCGCCTGCATTTATGATACCGGCGTCTCCTCCGAGCTGGACTCTCTGGGTACGGAGCTGCCCCTGGAGCTGAAGCCCCGCACATGCTACCGCTGGCAGGTCACGGTATGGGGCGACAGAGGAGACCGGGGAGAAGCGGAATCCCGGTTTGAGACCGGGAAGATGGGGGAAGCCTGGCAGGGCAAGTGGATCACCCCGGGCGACGTTCGTAACGCTGTGCTGGAAAAGCGTTTTGAACTGCCGGAAAAACCGGATTCCGGGCGCATCTACATCACGGGCCTCGGGCTTTACCGCCTCTTTGTAAACGGCAAGGCGGCCTCCGGGGAAGTGCTGCTGCCGGGCCTGAACGCCTATGACCGCTGGGTGCAGATCCAGACCTTCGACGTGGGAGAGCTGCTTCTAGCGGGAGAAAACCTGCTGGAGATCTGGCTTTCCGGGGGCATCTCCCGGGGCCGATTCAGCTATACGCCGGCTGACAGCTATGAGTATTGCCCCTATGACTGTGCCATAGCCGAACTGCACATGCTCGGCGCGGCGGGAGAGACCGTCCTCGGCACGGACGAAAGCTGGTGCTGGCATACTTCTCCCATCCTGGAAAGCAGCATCTACGATGGGGAAGTCTGGGATCCGGGACGAGACCCCCTCTGCGGCAGCGTCCGGTTGTGCACGCCGCCGGTGGGCCCGCTGCGGGATCGGCTGAGCCCCCCGGTGAAGGTCGTCCGGGAGAGAGCGCCCCAGCGTCTGATCCGGACGCCCAAGGGCGAAACTGTGCTGGACATGGGGCAGAACATGGTGGGCTGGCTGCGCTTCCCCGTCCGGGCGCCGAAGGGAAAGACGCTGCGCCTCCGGTTTGGGGAACAGCTGGAAAAGGGCTGCTTTTCCCAGGCAAATCTCCGCACGGCAAAGGCGGTCTTTGAATGGCGGAGCGACGGCGGCAATCAGATGGCAGAACCCTATTTCACCTGGTACGGGTTTCGCTATGTGCTGCTGGAGGGATTTTCGGAACCCCTTGATCTCGGGGACTTCACGGGATGCGTCGTTTCCTCCGAGTTGGAAGAGATCGGCAGCATCACCACCGGGCATGAGGGATTGAATCGCCTGATCGAAAACGTGCTTTGGAGCCAGCGGGGGAACTTCCTGGATGTGCCCACGGATTGCCCCCAGCGGGATGAACGGGAGGGCTGGACCGGGGACGCCCAGGTCTTTGCGGACGCCGCCTGCTATAATATGGACTGCGCCGCCTTTTTCACAAAGTACCTGGCGGATATGCACGAGGAGCAGGAGAAGGCCGGAGGCTGCGTGCCCTATGTCGTGCCCTTTGCCCGCAATCGCAGCCGCGGCTTCGAGGGCGGAGCCGTGGGATGGGGGGATGCGGCCAGCGTGATCCCATGGACGCTTTGGCTGCATTACGGGGACCGCTCCCTGCTCAAGCGGCAGCTTCCCAATATGCGCGCTTGGATGGAGTGGGTGGCTTCTCAGCCCGACTGGCCCACCGCCTGCCGCCATTTCGGGGACTGGCTGGCGCTGGACCGCCCGGAGGAACCGAAGGAGCGGGTGGGAAAGACGGACGTCGGCTTTCTCTGCCTGTGTTATGCTTATTACAGCGCGGTCCTGACGGCCCGTGCCGCCCTGGTTTTGCGGGATCGGGCCCTTGTCCGGAAGGCCCAGGCGCTGGCGGGCATCTATCGGGCCAGGGTGCTGCGGGAACAATTCAGCCCGGAGGGAGAGCTCCTTTGCCCCACACAGACAGCCTGCGTGATCGCGCTGCAGCTGGGGCTGACGCCGGCGCCGGAAAGGACGCGGGAATGTCTGCTTTCCCTGCTCCGGGAGGCGGGCCATCTGACCACCGGCTTTTTGGGGACCCCCTGGCTACTGGGCCAGCTGCCGCAAAAGGAAGCCTGGGAGCTTCTCCTGCGGGAGGATTACCCCTCCTGGCTCTACGAAGTGAAGCTGGGGGCCACCACGATCTGGGAGCGCTGGAATTCCCTGACGGAGGACGGCTGCTTTTCCGAGACCGGCATGAATTCCCTGAACCACTATGCTTACGGCAGCGTCGCGGCCTGGCTGTACGGCCATATGTGCGGGCTTCAGCCGCTTCCGGAAGCGCCCGGCTTCCGGCGCTTCTTGTGGAAGCCGGAGGCGGATGAACGGGTCGGCTATGCAGAATGCAGCCTGCGCAGCCCCTTCGGGCCGATCCGCTCAGAATGGCGCTTTACGGAAGAAGGACTGTCTCTGACGCTGGCCGTTCCCTTCGGCAGCGAAGCCCAGGCCATTCTGCCGGACGGACGGGAGGAACTGCTGGGACCCGGGGAGCACCGGTTCCTGATTCCGAGGCGGGAATTCGCAGAGAGATAGAGAGGGATTTCCATGAAGCATGTTTTCGTCGTCAACCCGGCGGCCGGAAACGGCTCCGTTCCCCAGGTCGTGCGGGAGCGGATCGCCGGGAGACCGGAATGTGAAGTCTACGAGACGAAGGGAAAGCGGGACGCCACGGCCTTTGTCCAAAGCCGCTGCGCCCGCTCGCCGGAGGAAGAACTGTGCTTCGTCGCCTGCGGGGGCGACGGGACGGTGAACGAGGTGGCTTCCGGTATCGCCGGGAATCCCAAAGCCAGCATGACCGTGTTCCCCCTGGGCAGCGGAAACGACTTTGTAAAGGCCTTCGGCGGCGCGCAGCGTTTTCTGGATGTGGAAGCGCTGCTCCGGGCGCAGCCCCTGCCCATCGACATCCTGAAGGTGGGGGAGCGCTGGGCGGTGAACGCCTTCCATTTCGGCCTGGACGCCGCGGTGGCGAAGACCATGATCGACGTGAAGCCGAAGCCCATCATCGGCGGAAGAAACGCCTATCCCACCGGCGTGGCAAAGGCGCTGATCTTCAATATGCGTACCTGGTGCCATATGGAGGTGGACGGCGAAGTTTTCCACGACGGCAATATGCTGCTCTGCACCGTCGCCAACGGGCAATATGTGGGCGGGTCCTATCGCTGCGCGCCCCGCAGCCGGTATGACGACGGCCTGGCGGAGATCTGCCTGGTAAGGCCGGTGTCCCGTCTCCGGTTTCTGACGCTGATGAACGCCTACAAAGCCGGCAGCCACCTGGACGACCCCCGTTTTGAAGGCAAGGTTTTCTATCGCCGGGGCCGCGTCATCGACGTCAGCGGCAAACCGGGCTTCATGGTCTCCCTGGACGGGGAGATCGTGGAAGGGCAGTCCTTCCGCGTGGAGGTCATTTCCGGCGGACTGCGCTTCGCCGCTCCCTGATCAGACAAAAACCGGGCAGCCGAAGCTGCCCGGTGTGAGTTCCGGAGATCAATGATGGCCGTATTTCGTCCGGCCGTAGTCCTCCACGACTTCGGTCATCCAGCGGTTGCGGTTATTGAACATGTCGTTGTCGGGATCTCCGAAAAGCCAGTGGTCGAAAATGTAAAGGCCGTTTTCCGTATAGGTGTCGATGGCTTCCACCACCGCGTCCTTGAAGCGCTGCTCGGTGCAGTCCTCGCTCATCAGATCGCCGATGGCGTCGAAGCCGCCCTCCAGGATGATCTTATTTCCGAATTCCTTCTGCACGCCCACCAGATCGTTGCAGGTCTGGGGAGGATCCCAATAACGGACGCCGAATCCCACCCAGTCGCCCACCAGCATATCGCATTTGCCGCAGCAGTGCATGGCGATGGGCAGGCCCCGGTCGTTGCCGCACTTGGCGTCCCGCACCTGGAAGGGCTTGATCAGCTCCCGGTACTGGGCGGGGGAGACGAAGGGCGCGCCCCAGGCCGCCACGTCGTCGGTGATCTGCACCAGGTCGGGCTTGTAGTAGTCGATGCATTTTTCCGCGATGTCGTTGTAGAAAGTGCAAAGGTAGTCGAACAGGGCATAGACCTCCTCCGGCTCCTCCTGGATGGCGCACAGACCTTCCACAAAGCCCATAAAGGCCATCAGCGTCTGGAAATAGCCGCCGTGGATATGGAAGGCCATGGCGCTCTGAGTGGGATCGACGCCCCGGGCCCGGGCGGCTTCCATGTCTTTCTTCGCCATCTGCTCCCAATCCACATGGCTCAGGTCCGGCGCTTTGATCACATCCCGCCATTTGGTGATGTCGTCCAGAATGAAATTTCCGGGCTCCGGAAGCCCTGCATAACCGGCTTCCTTGTTGGCGACGTAGGACACGCCCCAAATGTCCTTGTTGCTGCCGCCGGGGACGCCCCGGTCACCCCGCAGGATGGAAGGGAAGCAGCCGGAGCAGATCTCCGGACGATCGGAATAGGGATTGCCGCCATAGGTGTATTGCAGCAGAAAATCCGGCTCGATCCCTTTTGCCATATCCAGGTACATTTCGCGCATGGTTCTCTGGGCCATAAGTCTCCACCTCGTTCCGTATAATAAGCATGGACCAAATTATTAAGGCATTGTAACAGGATTATACCATTTGTTTTGCGGCGTTTCAATGACCGCGATGCTATAATTCCCACAAAACGAAGATAGGAGTGGCTTCAGAATGGAAAAGGAAGGAAAGATCGTAGACGCACAGTTCTCCTGCGCAGAGTTCCGCCATGGCTTCTGGTCCCTGGAGGAGGAACCCTCCGTTTGCGAAAACTGCGAATTCTACGACGAGGGCCGCTGTTTCCGGAAACGGGAGAAGAAAGCGGATTGAGCACAAAGCCGCTCAAACGGCCTGGAACAAATAGAATTTGAGATAGTCCGTCTCCGGCACGCCCCAGAGGATGGGGTGGTCCGGCGCCTGCTGCCGGGCCTCGATCTGGCGGAGGCTGACGCCGGCGTCTGCGGCGGCGTCCCGCAGCATCTGTTCAAATCGCGGCGCGGGCATGAAATGGCTGCAGGAGCAGGTGGCCAGATAACCGCCCCGAGGCAGCAGCTGCAAGGCGCGGCGGTTGATCTCCCGATAACCCCGATAAGCGCTGTCCGCCGTCGCGCCGCTTTTCGTGAAAGCGGGCGGGTCCAGGATGATATAGTCCCAATCCGGCTTGCCCTTGCTGGCTTCCGTCAGAAAGTCGAAAACGTCCGCCTGACGGAAATCCACCCGGTCTGTCAGATCGTTGAGGGCCGCATTCCTGGAAGCCTGTGCCAGCGCGTCGGCGGAAATATCCACCGCCGTGACATGGGCTGCCCCGGCTTTGGCAGCGTTCAGGGCGAAGGCCCCGGTGTGGGTGAAGCAGTCCAGCACCCGACGCCCTTTGGCCAGCTTCGCGGCGGCCAGACGGTTGTATTTCTGATCCAGGAAAAACCCGGTCTTTTGCCCGCATATATAATCCACGTCGTAGCGGATCCCGTTTTCTGTTATGATCACATGGCCGTCCAGGTCATCTGCCAGCCCGGGAAGGGAAACAAAGCCGCTGGCGTTTTCCAGCCCTTCCTTCGCCCGAAGCGGGGAATCGCTGCGCTCATAGACGGCGCGGACCGACACGCCCAGCTCCCGCAGCTCCTCCACAAGCAGCCGGAAGATAAGCTCTTTCCGGCGGTCCAGGCCGAGGGAGAGCACTTCCGCCACCAGGATATCCTCGAATCGGTCCACCGTCAGGCCGGGAAACTGGTCCGCCTCCCCGAAAATCAGGCGGCAGGCAGGGAAGTCGTCCCCCATGACCGTCTGGCGGTAGCGGAGGGCATAGCTGACACGGCGGCGGAAGAACGCTTCGTCGAATCTGTCGTTGGTATTGCGGGACAGGATGCGCACCCGGATCTTGGAGTGGTCGTTGACGAAGCCGGAACCCAGCCATCTGCCCTTGGGACTCAGCACATCCACGATGTCTCCGTTTGTCCAGCTGCCCTCGGAAGAAGTGATCTCTTCGCCGTAGACCCAGGGATGGCCCTGCCGAAGGGCGCGTTCCGCCTTCGGCGTGACCTTCAGTTTCGCATAATTCCGTTCCATAGCCGCCTCCTGCCGATTGTTGAAATGAGGATAGCATTTCGCCGCATTTTCGTCAAGACGCGCCTTGGCCCCTTGTAACCCCGCGAGTTCGTGATACAATATGATAATGAAACCATAGATTGGAGAGCCTTATGAGTTCTGATTTTTTCTCGAATCTGACGGATGAGCTGATCCGCCGCTGGCCGGATAAGGGCGTACAGCGTCAGCAGGTGACCGGCGCCCTGAAAACCTCCCTGAACGCGGAGGACTTGGTGAACGCCCTGGCGGAAGTGTTCCGCCTTTCTCCCAAAGAGATGGAGCAGGCAGTTTCCCAGCTGGGCCTTGGGGAACTGATCGCCCAGCAGAAGCTGCGCAGCGGCATCGGCGGGGGAGAGACGGAAGCCTATGCGCTTTGCAGGGATGCTTCCGCTCTGGAGCCTTTCCCGGAGCTGTTTAGATTTTATGCTTCCCCGGCGCCTGCTTCGCCGGCAATTCTGCCCGCCGGACTGGGCGATTCCCTTTACGCCCTGTCTGAAAAGGTGGCGGAAAGCGCGTCCAACGACCCCTTCCTTGCCCTGTACCACGAGGAGGTGGGGGCATACTATCACGCCTTCATGAAGGAGACCGCGCCGCTGATCCAAAAAGAGATCGCCCGCTGCTTCGGTGAGAAGGGCCTCAAGTATCTGATCACCACGGGCATCGGCGCAAACGAGCAGTTCTGCCATTTTGCGGCTAAACTGAACAACGCCCGCCCGGACCGGAGCGTGGAGTGGATCGTGATCCACTCTCCCCTGCAGCTCAGGCTGCTCCCGGCGGACGCCACGGAGGAAAATACCCTGTTCATGGAATTCAGCCGCAGCAGCGTCACGGAGGAGACCATCAAGCTCCATGAGTATACCTCCCGCGGCCTCCGGCGCATCGTGTTCACCAACGGCGGGAACCTGAAAAAGCTGGCCCAGCGGGACGGAAATCTCATTCTCCCCATGCCGGACCGGGTCTCCGGGCGTTTCGGGCGCAACAAGACCCCGATCCTGCTGGCCCCCATGCTGGTCTGCGGCCTGGATACGGACCGGTATTGGTCCATGGTGGAAAAGGCCATCCGCGCCTTCGACCTGAAGGACCCGGACTCGCTGCCCCACTATCTGGCCCGCTATATCCTGGCATTCCAGAAGGCCAAGGGGACGGATTTCCTCTATCTCGGCTGCAACGACGAGGTTTTGGGCCTGCTGGCGGATGAATTCATCCAATTCTGGAACGAAGGCGTCAATAAAAACGGCAATGACCTGCTGGTTTCCCGCTTCTTCGGCCTTCCCAGGGACAGCCACATGAATCTGGAAGGGGTGCTGGGAAACAGGGAAACAAAGCTGGGCTTCTTCCTCCTGCGGGATGATATGCGCCCCGGTCTTCGCCATCCGCTGGTGCGGGAGGAGATCGACGCCATGGACCCGGCCCACGAGGGTTTGAAGCTGGGGGACGAGGAGGTCATCCTTTCCCTCGCCAATTACAAGCGGTTCAGCGAAGTCATGCCCTCCTTCCTCATCCGCGTCTGCGGTCCCCTATCCCTGGACCATTCCGCCGTGCTGGGCCAGCTTTTCAGCGATGTGACCTTCCTCTATTCCCGCATGGCCGGCATCGACCCCGGCTCCAACCCGGAGGTGAAGTTCGTGCGGGAACGCTCCGGCCAATTGCTGGCTGACTTTGCCCGGGAGTTGCGTGCAGGCAGGCCGATCGACGCGCTTTTCGGTGAAGCCGCAAATGGATAAGATAGTTTATGCCGAGGAAAAAGAGCATGAACACCTAACAGAGCTGTATCGCACTGCCGGCTTGGAGATCGGGGAGGGGTGGACGGAAGTCTGCCATCCGGTGTTCTCCATAGCAGCCCGGCAGGACGGCATGCTCCTGGGCGCAGCCACGGTCTCCCGCCGTTTCCGGCGTCTGGTGCTGGACTATCTGGCGGTGGAGGTCCCTGTGCGGGGCCTGGGCATCGGGAAGAAGCTCACGGAGCTTTGCCTGGATTATGTCCGGGGGATCGGAGGATCCGCCCTTTGGCTCGCTGCCCGGGAGCCGGAATTCTATAAACGCCTCCATGCCCGGGAAACGGAGGACGCGGCGCTGCTGGCGGATTGCCTGCGCTGCCCGGATTACGGGAAGGACTGTGCACCCAAGGAACTCGTGTTTTATCTGAAGGAGACCTCATGATCAAAGACATCATTCCCCTCAAAGCCGAGCTGCTCTGTCTGGGCGCGCGGGTGGAAAAGGAGACGGCCGGGCTGCTGGAAGCGGAGTACCCCCACTTTTTCGATAAGGGCTTCATCCATGCGGTGAATATCCACACGGCTGAGGCTAATATCAATATAAGCGTGGCGGAGGAATTCTCTTCCGCATCCCCATATCTCATCGTAAAACGCGATGGGGAATACCGCATCACCGGCAACGGCTGGGATGAGCCCATCACCTTCTATGAAAACCTGCCCC
>JAEEGH010007198.1_pt1 | contig 26888 bp, 15 predicted proteins | sample 9134181 | NCBI WGS metagenome assembly JAEEGH01 (sample SAMN16246544, study PRJNA631951) | gut metagenome | biome: gut microbiome; feature: rumen; material: DP-attached | host: Bos | place: Iran: Karaj | collected 2018-10 | reverse complement strand
CTTCTTGCCGTTGATCTCTTCCATCTTGGCGACGTTGGCCATGATCTCAGACATGATCTCGTCGTTGATCTTCCGGCCGTCCTCGTAGTACTGGGTGCAGGCCTCGGTGGTGATGGTGAAGCCCTGGGGGACGGGCATGCCGATGTTGGTCATCTCGGCCAGGTTGGCGCCCTTGCCGCCAAGCAGCTCACGCATCTTTGCATTGCCCTCGGTGAAGAGGTAGACATATTTGCGGGACATGTAGGTTTCTCCTTTCAAATCTGATGGGATGATACCCATATTTGGTTGCAGGAATGCTTTTAGTCTGACTAAATTACTATACCATCTCTTTTTTGAGATTGCAACTTTTTTTTCGGAAAAAACCGGAAATATGCAATAAAATCATTCGGAATGACCGGATGGGCTTGCTTTTCGGGAGAAAACGCGGTAGAATATAGAAAAAATCCGGGAGGTGCGGCATGGACAGAAGGAACAGACCCATCGCGGTCTTCGATTCGGGCGTCGGCGGGATCAGCGTTCTGAAGGCCCTCGTGCGCCGCCTGAGCGCCGAGCGCTTCGTCTACCTGGGCGATACCGCCCACGCGCCGTACGGCCCCAGACCCACGGCGGAGATCCGCCGTCTGACGCTGGAAAACCTGCGCGCGCTGGACGAAGCCGAGCCTTTCAAGGCCGCCGTCATCGCCTGCAACACGGCAACCAGCGCAGCCATCGAGGCTCTGCGCCGGACCTATCCGGACCGCCCCGTCGTCGGCATCGAGCCGGCTCTCAAGCCTGCGGCGGACCGCCACCCCGGACGGACGGTCCTCGTCCTCGCCACCGAGACCACCCTGCGCGAAGCCAAATACGCGGCGCTTGCCGAACGAATGGGCTCGCGCTGCACCGTGGTCAGCCTGCCCTGCCCGGAGCTGGTGGAATTCGTTGAGCGGGGCGAGACCGACAGCCCCGCGCTGGAGGCCTGGCTGCGCGTCCGGCTCGCGCCGTGGCTTGCGCGCCCCATCGGGGCCGTGGTCCTCGGCTGCACGCATTTCCCCTTCGCGTCCGGAGCCCTGCGCCGGGTCCTCCCGCCCGGGACGGAATTGATCGACGGCAGCGACGGTACCGCCCGCCAGACGGCCCGCCTCCTGGCGGAAGCCGATCTGCTCCGCCCCGAATCAGCCCCCGGCGAGGTCGTCTTCCGCAGCACCTCGCCCGACCCTGCCGCCGTCGCGCAGATGGAACGCCTGTTCCGCGGAGAACGCGAAACGGAATGATTCTGCATCATACGAACCGAGAAGCGCCCCGTTCGGCGGGGCGCTTCTCGTTTCAGCGTTGTTCGGTTCGTTCCGGGGCTATGCCGCAGCGGTCATTCCTCCGCCCAGTGCAGGCTCCGGCCGACGGCCTTGGACCAGCCCTTCAGGTGCTCGGCGCGTTCGTCCGCCTCCATCCTGGGCTCAAAGGTCGAATCGCAGTGCCAGAGCTTGGAGATCTCGTCCCGGTCCTTCCAGATGCCGACGGCAAGACCCGCCAGATAGGCGGCGCCGAGGGCGGTGGTTTCGCGGATCATCGGCCTGCGGACCTGCTTGCCCAGGATATCGGCCTGGAACTGCATGAGGAAGCGGTCGCGGCTCGCGCCGCCGTCCACCTTGAGCTCGTTCAGGGAGACGCCGGTGTCCTTCTCCATCGCGGTCACAAGATCGGCGCTCTGATAGGCGATCGACTCCTGGGCCGCGCGGATGATGTGCTCCGGCTTCGTGCCGCGGGTGATGCCGACGATGGTGCCGCGGGCGTACATATCCCAATAGGGCGCGCCGAGACCGGTGAAGGCGGGGACCAGATAGACGCCGCCGGTGCTGGGCACCTTCTGGGCGTAGTATTCCGCGTCTCGCGCCTCGCCGATGAAGCGCATCTGGTCGCGCAGCCATTGGATGACCGCGCCGCCCACGAAGACGGAACCCTCCAGGGCGTATTCGATCTTCCCGTTCAGGCCGACGGCGATCGTCGTGACCAGACCGTGCCGGCTCTCGCAGGCCTCCGTGCCGGTGTTCATCAGCAGGAAGCAGCCGGTGCCGTAGGTGTTTTTCGCATCTCCGGCGTGGAAGCAGCCCTGACCAAAGAGCGCGGCCTGCTGGTCGCCCGCGATGCCTGCGATGGGGACGTCCACGCCCTGAATGTTGCAGGTGCCGTAGACGTGGCTGCAATCGCAAACCTCCGGCAGCATGGAGCGGGGAATGCCCAGCTCCTGCAGCAGCCGCTCGTCCCATTCCAGCGTGTGGATATTGTAAAGCATCGTGCGGGAGGCGTTGGTGTAGTCGGTGGCGTGGACCTTGCCGCCGGTCAGCTTCCAGAGCAGCCAGGTGTCCACGGTGCCGAAGAGGAGCTCGCCGCGCTCGGCCCGCTCCCGCGCGCCGTCCACGTTGTCCAGGATCCACTTGATCTTGGTTCCGGAGAAGTAGGCGTCGAGGACCAGACCGGTGGTCTGGCGGATGTAGTCGGTCAGACCCTTTTTCCGCAGATCGTCCACGATCTCCGCCGTGCGGCGGCATTGCCAGACGATGGCGTTATAGACGGGCCGCCCGGTGTTCTTGTCCCAGACGATCGTGGTCTCGCGCTGGTTCGTGATGCCGATTGCGGCGATGTCGGCCACGTCGATGCCGCTTTCGGTGACGGCCTCCATCATCACGGCGTACTGGCTGGAGTAGATCTCCATCGGGTTGTGCTCCACCCAGCCGGAGCGGGGGTAGTATTGGTTGAATTCCTTCTGCGCCAGGGCGACGATGTTCTGTTCGCTGTCGAACAGGATCGCCCGGCTGCTGGTCGTACCCTGGTCCAGGGAGAGAATGTATTTGCCCATGGATGGCCTCCTTGAAGTTGAAAGTGGATCGTATGCCTGTACCTCCCCTGCCAAGGGGAGGTGCCCCAGCTTTGCATAAGTTCCGGCAGCCAAATCAGAGATTTGGGCCGTCACTTAAGTGCGCACACTGGGGCGGAGGGGTAAGGTGACAGATTTTGCCTTGCTATCGAAAGTGCGCACTCGTCGGCAGATTACCCCTCCACCGCCCTTGCGGGCGGTCCCCCTCCCCCTTGTCAGGGAAGGTTTTCGCGCTTCCCCTGTACCTCCCCTGCCAAGGGGAGGTGCCCCAGTGCGCACACTGGGGCGGAGGGGTAAGGTGACAGATTTTGCCTTGTTATCGATAGCGCATACTGGGGCGGAGGGCTAACGTTTGTTTACCGACTATCACCGAAAACCAGATAATCGATATAATCGCAGACCCCACGCAGATTGCGATGAATCTCGTTATTGGGAATGCGCAGCACGGTCAAACCGAGATCCTGCAAGAACTGTGTGCGCATCTTATCGTATCGAAGACCGCCTTCCTCGTAGTGCTGGGACCCGTCCAGTTCGATTACCAGCTTGGCCTTTGCACAGTAAAAGTCAGCAATAAAGTGCCCAACGACTCGCTGGCGATAGAATTTCACAGGGTAATTCCGCAGATATTGATACCAGATCGTTTTTTCCTCCGGGGTCATGTTCTTCCGAAGCTGTTTTGCGTTCCATGTGAGTTCGGGGTTTGTTTTTCGCTGCATGGCGGACCTCCGATCCGGGTTTTTGTCAACGCGTCAGAATCGCTGCAACAGCACTGAATGCAAGCATAGCCGCGCTGATTATGCCAAGGCGAAACCGCAGTATGAGCGTCCTTTCAAGCTCCGCCAGCTTCTTATCACGGCTCAGTCGTCATACCTTACCCCTCCACCGCCCTTACGGGCGGTCCCCCTCCCCTTATCAGGGGAGGTTTCGGGTCAGGGGAGGCTTTTCGTCGCCACGACGTTGCCGTCCGTTCCGGCTGCGTTGGGGATCAGCACGTCGCCCACGCGGACCGGTGCCTTGACCCGGACCTTTGCGATCTCGTCCATGACCTCGAAGATCTTGCTCTTGGGGATGGGGCGGTCGGTTTTGACCGGCAGACGCCGGGCAGGGCCGTCCACAACGACGGTGGAGGTCACGACCCGGACCGGGTTGCGCAGCTCATTGGCCCCGTAGACTGCGCCGCGCGGGCAGGAGTTGCCGGTCACGGCAAAGGTTTCTTCATCGACCTTCAGATGACAGCCCTTCGGGCAGGTGATGCAGATCAGCTCCTTCATGGCTCAGTCCTCCTCAATGCGGACGCTCAGCGGTCCGCCCGTGATGGTTTTCAGGAACATAGCCGGGATCGCGACGTTCTCCATCTCGCCCGGGGCCATGTGCTCGCGCTTGAACCGCGCGATCCGGCGCTCGCCGTCATAGACCGCGATGAAGGCGTCGCGGTAGATCCGGCGCACGCGGAAGAAAATCTGCAGCTTGTCCGCTGCGTCTCGGCGGAAGCGCTGCGGAACGGTGTAGCCGACGCCGGCTCCCGGCTCAAGCCTGACGGCCTCGCCGGTCCGCTCGCCGCCCTGCAGGAATTCCGCGGCGGCCTTGCCCGCACGCATGCTCTCGGCGGTCACGTAGTCCACCAGATCGTGGACGTGCAGGACGTTGCCGCAGGCGAAGACGCCGGGGATCGAGGTCTCGCAGTTCTCCCAGACGACAGGGCCGTTGGTGTGCGGGTCGATCTCCACGCCCGCCTGACGCGACAGCTCGTTCTCGGGCAGCAGACCCACGGACAGCAGCAGGGTATCGCAGTCGAAGACCATCTCCGTGCCGGGGATCGGGCGGCGGTTTTCGTCCACCTTCGATACCGTGACCTGCTCCAGACGGTCCCTGCCGCGGACGTCGGTCACGGTGTGGGAGAGGTACAGGGGAATGTCAAAGTCGTTGAGGCACTGGACGATGTTGCGGTTCAGGCCGCCGGAGTAGGGCATCAGCTCCACGCAGGCCAGGACCTTCGCGCCCTCCAGGGTCATGCGGCGGGCCATGATGAGGCCGATGTCGCCGGAGCCCAGGATCACGACGCGCTTGCCGACCATGTAGCCCTCGATGTTCAGAAAGCGCTGGGCGGCGCCTGCCGTAAAGATGCCGGAGCAGCGCGCGCCGGGGATGGAGATCGCGCCGCGGGTCCGCTCGCGGCAGCCCATGGCCAGGACGATCGCACCGGCCTGGATCGCCTCGTAGCCGTGCTCCGGACTGACCGTGTGCAGAACGCGGTCAGCGGTCAGATCAAGGACCATCGTGTCGGTCCGGACGCGGACGTCCGTATCGCGGAGCATCTCGATGAAGCGTCCGGCGTACTCGGGGCCGGTCAGCTCCTCTTTGAAATAATGCAGGCCGAAGCCGTTGTGGATGCACTGGTTCAGAATACCGCCCGCCTGACGGTCGCGCTCCAGGATCAGAATGTCCCGCACGCCGCTTTCCCAGGCGGAGAGGGCCGCGGCCAGTCCCGCCGGTCCGCCGCCGATGATGACAAGCTCAGCCTTCGTCATGGCTTGCGCCTCCTTTCGTCTCCCCGCAGAGGACCCAGGTTCCGGGCCAGTCCATCAGCACGTCGGTGGGGTCCATTCCAAGCTCGCGGGCGATGATCTCCTGGACCCTGGGGCCGCAGAAGCCGCCCTGGCAGCGGCCCATGCCCGCGCCGACGCGGCGCTTGACGCCGTTGACGGTCGTGGGCGGGATCGGGGTGTGCAGGGCCGCGACGATCTCGCCCTCGGTCACGGTCTCGCAGCGGCAGATGACCCGTCCGTAGCGCGGGTCCTGCCGGATCAACTCGTTCTTTTCCTCGTCAGACAGCTCGTGGAAGCGGATGCGCCGGCGGCCGTCCTGATAGTCGTCTTTTTCGGTCAGTGCCAGTCCGGCCTCCCGGAGCCAGCGGACGGCCTCCTCGCCCAGAGCGGGGGCGGCGGTCAGACCGGGGCTGCGGATGCCGGCCAGATGGAAGAAGCCCTTCGCGGCCTTGCTCTCGCCGAGGATGAAATCCGCATGGTCGGAGTTCGCGCGGACGCCGGCGAAGTTGCGGATGTTCTCGCGGAAGTTGACCGACGGAACCGAGCGCAGGGCGGAGGCCCGCACGTAGGCCATGCCCGACGGGGTGTTGGAAGTGTCCTCCGCCGCGCAGGGGGCGGCGTCCGGCCCGACGATCAGATTGCCGTGGACCGTCGGCGCAACGAGCACGCCCTTGCCCGCCTTGGACGGGCACTGGAAGATCACGCGGCCCACGCGGCTGCCTTCGGACTTGTCCAGCAGGAAATATTCGCCCTTGGTGGGCCGGATGCGGAAGCTCTCGTCGCCGATCATGGCGGCGATCCGGTCGGCGGCGACGCCGGCGCAATTGAGGACGAAGCGGGTCTCAAAGACGCCCTTCGGCGTATTCAGCCGGAAGCCGTTTTCGCTCCGGTCGATGTCGGTCACCGGAGCCTGCAGACAGAGCTCGGCCCCGTTGCGGACGGCGGTCTCTGCCATCGCATAGCAGAGCTCCCAGGGGTTCACGATCCCCGCAGACGGGGCGTACAGCGCGCCGCGGACGTCGGGATTGACGTTCGGCTCCAGGGCCAGGGTTTCTTCCGCGGACAGGAGCCTCTGCCCGGGAACGCCGTTGGCGACGCCCTGATCGTAGAGCTTTCGCAGCTCGGCGTCGTCCTCCGGGGACAGCGACAGGACCAGAGAGCCGCAGGCGGAAAAGGGCACGTCCAGCCGCTTGCAGAGCTCCGGCATCATCGCGTTGCCGAGGACGTTGAGTTTCGCCATTTCCGTGCCGGGCAGGGGATCGTAGCCCGCGTGGACGATGGCGGAGTTGGCTTTGGTTGTGCCGTTGGCGACGTCGTTGGAGGCCTCCAGGATCCCAACGCGCAGATTGTAGCGGGAGAGAGAATAGGCGCAGGCCGCGCCCACCACGCCGCAGCCGACGACAAGGACATCATAGAGCATTCGCTGCACTTCCTTCTTGGATGGATTATTTTGATCGTATTCATCATTATAACGGTTATTGCGTCTTTATGCAAGAGATTTTCACGAAAAATGCCGCAGATGCTCCGCCGCGCCGCGGGATCTGACCCGGGGGCTTTCCGTCTGTTTTTACCGAAAACGATTGACAATCAGAAAAAACGTTTATATACTGAACTTATCAAACAGATACGGGAAGGGGCTCGGCGCGATGAAGGTATATATCTCCTACCCGCACCGCAGGCGCTCGTTCGCCGCAGATATCGCGGGTGTTCTCAGAAAAAACGGCTACGAGGTATCGTGGGATCATGACCTGGCGGGCGGCTCCAACTGGGCCGGCGAGCTTGCCAGGGAGATCTCCGACGCGGACGCCATCGTCATGATCTATGACAAGGACTCCGCCAACTCGCAATTCCTGAAAAACGAGGTCGCGTTCAGCATAAGGCGCAGGAACGCAGCCAAGGACGGTCGGCCGCTTCTGATCCCGATCTTCATCGGAAGCGACGGACTGACTGAAAACAACGAGCTGAATTACTATCTGTCCGATCTGCAGACCACGGTGATCGGCAGCGAAAAGGAATCCAAGGACGCCGCCGACGCCGCGCTGATCGCCCTGCAAACCTTTGAGGTGGGGCAGGAGAAAGCAGCAAAGGAAAACAAGCAGGCACAGGAACGTCTGGACAAGGGCATCCGTACCCACGTGGAACAGGTTCTGGAAAAGCTGACCGAGACGGAGAAGCGGCAAAAGCGATACGCCGGGATCCTGTACGCGATTTCGGCGGTCATGCTGCTGCTGACGATGGGGATCGCCGTCGTATTCATCAGCAGGACCGATTTTGCGGAAGCGAGTCTTGAGAAAGTCCTTGCGGTCGGAGTCGTCTATCTGTTCCTTGCGATTCTGGTCGTCTCTCTTTCCAAATTCCTGTTCACGCTTGCCAAGTCGTTTATGGTGGAGGCAATTCGCTGCTCGGACCGGATTCACGCGATTTCGTTCGGCAAGTTCTACATCGAAGCCTTTGAGGAGAAGGTCTCCCGCGAGGAGGTCATGAAAATCTTCAGCACCTGGAATATTGACAACGGAGCCACGTCCTTCCGGAACCAAACCAGCGAGGATTACGATCCCAAGCTGCATGAGCTGCTTGGCCTTCTGAAGCACAGCGGAGGCTGATCGCCTCCGGCCTGAATTGAATGGATCCAATATGACTTTGGAGGCGTTTTGAATGAAAAAAACCGGTATCGTCTGTATTCTGCTTTCCCTGCTGATCTGTCTTGCCGCCTGCTCCGGCGGCTCGCCGGAGGGGAAGACCACCACGGCCGTGACGGAGCCCGTGAAGCCCACGCTGCCCACGTCCGTGACCGAGACGGCGCCTGCCCTGACGGAGCCGACGGAGATCGTCTTGACGGAGGCTTCTGCGGAGTCGCTCACGGAGCCCCCGACCACGGAGCCCCCGACCACGGAGCCTCCGACCACGGAGCCCGAACCCGAGGAGGACCCGGAGCGCCAGGCATTTTATGAGACGTTCCGCGAGCTGGACCCCGAAAAGACCGACGAATGGCTGCTCTCGCACGATATGCTCCAAAACGGCTATTCCCGGATCTACGTCAATTATTCCGGCATCCGCGACTCCGGCCTGGACCTCTACACGAAGCAGGGCCACCGGGTCGTCGCGATCGACGTCCCGAACGGGATCCTGATCATCCGCACCAAGCTGAACAGCAGCAATGCCGTCATGGCGATTGCCAAGCAGCCCGAGCGGCTGCACCTCTGCCCAGCGGCCCATCTGGGCTCCTACGGCGAGCGCATCGCCTCCATCGCGCAGCGCAACGGCGGCGTGCTTGCCATGACCGGCTCCTGCTTCAACGACCCCGGCGGCAACGGCAACGGCGGCACGATCGAGGGCTACTGCATGTGTGACGGGACGTCCTACGGCAGTCCGATGGGCTGGTCGTTCTCCCGGTTTGAGCTGCTCGAGTCCAACTGGGCCATCGTCACCCCCGCCTCCGGCTCGGCCAACGCTTCGACCACGGACTGTGTGGAATTCATGCCCGCGCTGATCATCAACGGCGTCAAGCAAAGCCCCGGCGCCTGGACCGGCAGCGAGCCCCGCGCAGCCATCGGCCAGAATTCCTACAAGGATATTCTGATGGTCGTGGTTGAGGGGCGCTACCGGGATTCGCCGGGCTGCGCCGTCAACCTGATCGCAGATCTGATGCTGAAATACGGGGGCGTCAACGCCGTCAACGTAGACGGCGGCACCACCGCCATCATGTGGTATCGCGGCCAGATCCTCAACCGCTGCTCCAACCCCAATACGCCCGGCGGCCGCTATCTGCCCAACGCATGGGTCTATCGTTGAATTCGGTTTTGTTTTCGTTATAATAATACGCTCTATCGTATTAATTTTCTATCATTATCCGCGATCCGAGCCGAAACGCGTCGGAAGCTGTCGGCAAGGCGCGAGGCAGGGTTCTGCCGGACTTTAAGCGGAGATTAGATGACTTTATTTGATTTTTTTTCGCAATCAGTTGAAATTTTATTGACACTACAGTTAAAATATGGTAAAATGCAAGAAACAATGGAAGTATAGGCTGGACCGAAAACGGACCCGGCCGGAAGGGAGATACGAGCATGACAAAAAAGGAGCTTCGAAAGATCAGAAGGACCGAGCTGATGGAGCTGCTTCTTCAGCAGATGAAGGCCAACGAACAGCTTCAGCAGAAGCTGGAAGAGAGCCAGGCCGTTCTGGAGCGGAAGGACCGCGATCTGGCTTCTGCGGACAAGCGAAACCAGGACGTGCTTGCAGAGCTCTTGGAAAAGAATCGCATGCTGACCTCCCGGGATCAACAGATGATCGAGAAGGACAGGCAGCTCAGCCAGAAAGAGGCGCTGCTTGGAGAAAAAGACTCGCTCCTCTCTGAGCAGGCGCAGCGCTATGCAGAAAAAGACGCTGCCATCATGGAGAAAGACCTTCAGATCGCGCGGAAAGACGAGAGCCTTGCAGCCAAAGACGCCGCTCTTGCAGAGCGTGAAAAGCTGATCAACGAGCGGACGTCCGAGCGCATCCGGGCCACCGAGGAGCGGGAGGAACTCACCCGCCGCCATACGGAGCTTCTGGAGCAGAAGAATCAGCAGCTCTCCGACAGTATGGAACAGCTTGCCGATAAGACCGGCAGACTGGCCGAGGCCGAGCAGACGATCCTGGCGCAGAAAACGGAGCTCGAACAGCTCCGCGCGGCCCTCTCTGACCGTGAACAGGTGCTGGCGGAGCGGGAAGCCGAGCTCTCCGAGCGCACCATCAAGCTCAAGGAGGCCGGCTCCATCGCCGAGGCCTCCCTCCAGCTCAACCATCTGTTTGAGCATGCGCAGGCCGCTGCCGATCAATATCTGGAAAACGCCCAGCGCGTCTTTGACGAAAAGCGCATCTCCGGCGAGCAGCTGGAGCAGGAGGCCTCCGCGCGCGCCGACGCCATGCTTCAGGACGCCGAGACCCGCGCTGCGGAGACGGTCCGCAAGGCGCAGAGCGAGGCGGAGACGATCCGCAACGAGGTCAAGCTCTATCAGAGCCAGAAGCAGAACGAATCCGACTCCGCGCTGATCCAGGCGCAGATGAAGGCGACCGCCACCCTGACCGAGGCACAGACCAAGGCGGAAATGATCGTTTCCCGCGCCCAGGAGAAGGCCGGCGAGCTGACCCAGAACGCCCAGAGCCGCGCTGACGCCGCCGTCCGCGAAAGCGGAGAGCGCGCGGCCAAGCTGACGCAGGAGACCGAGGCACATTGCGCCGCCCGTCAGGCGGAGGCCGATCAGTTGATCTCTCAGGCCGATACCCGCGCCGCGGAGATCGTTGCAGAATCCAACCGCGCTGCGGACGAACTCCTTTCCCAGGCAAAGGCGGAGGCCGAACAGCTTCGCTCCGAGGCTGCAGCCGAGCGCCAAGCCGCGGCGACTGAGGCGGCGGAGGTCCGTGAAAAGGCTCGCCTCGAGGGTGAGCAGACCGTCCGCTACGCCAAGGAGAAGGCCGCCGACCTCTCCCGCGAGGCGACGGAGCTCTATGCCAAGAAGGTACGCGAGGCGGACGCCCACTGGAGCGACCTGTCCAAGCAGCTGGAGCAGTTCTATAATGAACACGCCGGCCTGCGCGATATGCTGAATATGCTTGGGAAGAGTGCCGACTAACAAAACGTTCCTGGGAGTACGCAGATGAAAAAACGGGAAATCACCCTTCCGAGCATCGAGGAGCTGGAATCGGAGCTCAAGCGTGAAAGACAGAATCACGCCTATCGGCATTTCTTCCGCAACGCGCTGTACGTACTCATTACGGTTGCGGCGATTGCCAGCCTGGTCGCGATCCTCTTGATGCCGGTCCTCAAGGTCTACGGAAGCTCCATGAAGCCCACGGTTCAGGAAGGGGAGCTGGTCGTCTGCATCAAGGATAAGACCGTGGATCCGGGCGACGTGATCGCCTTCTATTACAACAATAAGATTTATGTCAAGCGCGTAATTGCCGGCCCCGGCTCCAAGGTAGACATCGACGAGGTCGGAAACGTCTACGTAGACGACGTTTTGCTGGACGAGCCCTATCTCAACACCAAGTCCGCCGGCATCAGCGACATTGATTTTCCGGTCAAGGTACCGGAAGACTCCTATTTCGTTCTGGGTGATAACCGAGAAGCGTCCGCGGATTCCCGCAACAGCGTCCTCGGCTGTATCGCCCGGGAGGATCTGCTGGGCAGAGTCCTGTTCTGTGCCTGGCCCCCTTCGGATATCCGGGCCGTCCACTGATTCCCCGACCGGGGACGAGCCCTTATAACACAATGATACAATATACGAGCTGTTTTTATCAAAGTGATCGAGGATCAAGAAAATGGCAAGTTCAAACGGCGGCGCTAATTATGTAAAAAGCCGCAAGAAAAAATCAATATGGACGCGCATTCTCCTCTGCCTGGCCGTGCTCGTGGCTGCAGGGACCGTCTATGCCCTGACGACCCCTGCGCAGACTGCGAACAAGGTTCTGGTCTGCACCCTGCAGGAGCACACGCACACAGACGCCTGCTATGCGCAGACGCTGATCTGCGGTCAGGAGGAGTCGGATGCGCATACGCACACAGACGCCTGCTATGCAAGCGTCCTTTCGTGCGGTCTGGAGGAGCATACGCACGCCGACGCCTGCTACATCCTGGAGTACGAGCCCGAGACCGAGGAGGCTTCCGCGCCGGAAACCTCGGAGGATTCCGTTTCCGTCCCCGCGGAAACCGGCGCCCAGCGTGCGGATGAACCCTCGCCCGCCGGCGAGACCGCGCCGGCTGACGAGCCCGCTCCGGTGATCGAGCCCGCGCCCGTGGATGATCCTGCGCCAACCGAGCCGTCGGAGCTGTCCGCTCCGTCCGAGACGCTGCCCTCGGCCAGCGAAAACCGCAAATCCGACCCGCAGATGGTTTTGACCAGCATCGGCCTCGTGGACGCTTCCGGCTTCTTTGCGCCGGAGGATCCGGCGGATATGCCGATCTTCCTGGAGGCTGTGGGAACGGATATAGCGCCCTACCTCAGCAGTGTGCTCGTCCAACACCTCGTAGACGACCAGTGGGTCGCCGACACGGTGTTTGAGGACGGCGAAACGGTCCGCGTCTTCATCTCCTACGATATCCCCGAGGGCAATGTCACGCCGGACAACAAGATCGTCTACTATCAGATGCCTGCCGGTCTGCGCCCGCTGGACGTGACCTCCGGCTACGTGAAGGGAGACAGCGGCGACAACGTCGGCACCTACTCCATCAACACCGACGGCCTCATCACCATCGTCTTCTTCGATGAATTTGCAAACGGCAATTCCATCCTCGGCACCGTGGAATTCTCCGGTATGCTTTCGGCCAACGCCGACGGCAGCGACCGCGAGATCACCTTCTATGACGACGGCGATCCCATCACGATCATCGTTCCGGAGGATCGCAAATACGACCTGAGCCTCACCAAGACCGGCGATTTCGTCGGCGATTCCCTGTCCGGCTCGGCCTATCAGCTCACCGTTCATTCCGAAAAGGGCACGAACGGTCCCATCGAGATCACCGACCGTCTGACGGTCGAAACGCCCGCGACCATCACCGCCGCGTCCTATGACCGCGATTCGCTCGAGGTCTGGTACGTCAGCCCGACCGGAGACCGGACCCGGGTGACCACCTGTGAGGTCAACTGGGATTCCGACTACCGCGGCTTCCGCATCACGGGTCTGGAGGCCCTTGCGCCGGACGCATCCTACGAGGTCTTCTACAGCGCCGACCTCTCGGTCGCCGCGGAGAGCGCCGGCAGTCTGACCAACAAGGCCGTGGCTGCCAGCGGCACCCTGAGCGCCGAGGCGCACTGCCCGCTGTCGTTTGACTGCGACGTCCGCAAAACCGGCGTCTTCAATCGGCAGACCGGCCTGATCGACTGGACCATCGTCATCAACCCCGAGGGCAAGGACGTTTCCGGCTGGACCATCACCGACAATCTGCCCTACGACGTCGTCGGCCCCGTCCAGATCACGACCTCCACCGGCACCGTCGTGGCGGAGATCACGCCCTACCAGAACCGCGCGCTCTACTACGTTTTCCCGGCCGGCTCCGCTGCCAGAACCTATTATCTCCGGTACAGCACCATGGCCCCCGCAACGGCGGAAACGGTGAAAAACACCGTGACCCTGCGCAATGAGCACACCGTCACCGCCGAGGGCACCGTCACCGTGGAAAGCCGCCATGAGGGCGTGGATAAGTCCGTCGGCGAAAAGCATATCCGCGTCTCGGACGGCGCGGTTCAGACCGACTGGAGCCTTGTGATCGACCTGCCGGTCGAGGAGATGGAGTCCTACTCCTTCCGCGACAAGATCAGCAACACCGTCATGGACCTGGGCTCGGACGCCGATCTGCCCGGCACCCTGCACTACGGCATCGCCGCCGAGATCGAAGCGGCTCTGCGCGGCGACCTGCGCATCGTCAGCGACGGCGCAGTCCACTACTACGGCGACGAAGCCGACACGACCTTTACCTTCACCGTCACCTACTTCGACGCCGGCGGCAACCAGGTTTCTGCGGACGACGCCGAGACGCACGTCTCGTCCTTCTCCGTGAGCGTTGCCCGGACCGACGGAGATACCTTCTACGGCTATCAGATCGTTGCGGACAGCTATCCCACCTGGCTTACCACGACTTCCATGAAGGAGCTTGACTACTGGTCTTACCAGAACATGGTCATTCTTCAGAGCCACACCTACGACATCGCCCCGGCCTTCTACCGCAGGGGCAAGGCCTTCCTCAAGGAGGCCATGAACGCCAACGGCAAGTACACAGGCGGCTCGTTCACGCTCGATTACCACGACTGCGACGGCGTGATCAACTACCGCCTGGTGCTCGATAAGCTGGCGATCCAGGGAAACGGCTTCACAGTGACCGACGAGCTTCCCGTCGGATTGAGCTACGTTCCGGGTTCCGCAGCCGCCTACTTCAACACCGACTTCACCAACACCCTCGCGGGCAACACGCCCGGCATCTTTGCCGAGGAAGGCCACTTCCGCGTGGACGTCACGGAAAGCGACGGCGGTCAGCGCCTGACCTTCACCGGCACGAACATCACCGACGAGATGCTTCAGCGCTACGAATACGTTGAGATCGTCTTCCAGGCCAAGCTCACCGACGCGGCGGACTGGAACGACTACACCACCATGACCAAGGCCTACCGCAACACCGCCAGATGGGGAGCCTACGAGAGCAGCCAGACCACCAAGGTGAAAAACGAGGCGACGGTGCTCTCCAAGACCGGCGAGCAAGTCTATGACGAGGACGGCAAGACCACCGAGGTGATCCGTTATCGGATCCTGGTCAACGTTGCAATGGCGGATCTTGATCCGAACTCCGACGTCATCACGCTGGTTGACGATTTCGATTCCAACGTGCTTGCCACCCTGGATCTGGCGCACTTCAGCATCTACTATTATGACCGCGCCACGGAGGATCACATCGGCGCGCAGGTGGCCAGAGGCGACTATACCATGTCCTACGATCCGGCTGCCAATCAGATCAGTCTGACGCTTCCCGATGAAAGGGCCTACGTCATCGTCTATGATTACAAGCTGAATCCGACCACGCTCAGCGGCAATTCCACCGCCAGCAATACCATCCGGCTCAACGGCTACATTCCCGCCTCCTTTGAACTCAGGCTGCGGGACGTCGAGTCCAGCGCTACCGCGCTCCAGCCCAACCTGACCGTCATCAAGGTGGACGCGGAGGACAACAGCCACGTGCTGGCCGGTACGCAGTTCCGCCTCGAGCGCTACGAGCCGGGGTCCGGCTGGATCACGGTGTCGCGCGATGGGCAGACTGTCTATGAAACCGACGACCTCGGCCGGATCAGTCTCAAGCTGGACGGCGCAAATCCCGATCTGGCAGCGGACACTCTGTTCCGCCTGACCGAGATCCGGGCAACGCCCGGCTACACGGTGAACCCCGAGCCGCACTATTTCATCGTGCGATCCAGAGGCGTCCAGGATGACGCGGCTCTCTATGCCGCCGCCACCGAGGGCCTGGAGGATCGGCCCGCCCTTGCCGAGATCCACTTCTTTGATTTTGAGGCCGGCGTCTGGCTCATTCCCAACGACTTCACGGGCCTGGAGGTCTGCAAGCGCTGGTATCACCGCAGCGGGACGGAATTCACCGGACCGGCGGACGCCGCCGTGACCGTGAACCTCTACCGTTCTTCCAGCCCCGACAGCTATGACGCAAACGACCCGGACAGCCTCGTGGAGGCGGGCGTTGTGCTGAACGCTGAAAACGGCTGGTCGCACGTCTGGGGCAGACTCCCCGACGTGGACGAAAACGGTCAGACCGTCTACTACTTCGTCCTCGAAACGTCCGGCCCTCCGCACTTTGACGTCTCCTATGAGGGCAACGGTGTTTCCACGGGAATGATCCTCGTCCGAAACACGGACAGCGCCTACGCGCTGCCTGAGACCGGCGGAGCCGGCCAGGGCGTCCTGTATGCGCTCGGACTGCTCCTGCTGGCTGCAGCAGCAATATGGTATTTTAGAAGCCGCAAGGCTGATAAAATAGTTTGTTCTCAAGGTAACAAAATTTGAATAAGGAGGAGAATTTATGAGAACATTCCGTAAGATCCTTGGTCTCTTTCTCGCGATCGCGATGCTCTTCACGCTGAGCGTCAGCATCTTCGCCGATGAGACCACCCCGCACACCATCACCGTAGAAAACCCCGACGCAACCGAGACCCATACCTACACCGCATACCAGGTTTTCAAGGGCAACTGGGCCGATAACGTTCTGTCCAACATTGAGTGGGGCGACGGCGTTAACGGCGACGGCATCCTTGCTGCCCTGGCCGGCAACCCCGCCTTCGCTGGCTGCACCACTGCTGCTGACGTTGCCAAGGTTCTGGAAGGCTTTGCGAACGGCAGCGAAGAGCTCCGCGCCTTCGGCGCCATCGTGGACGCCAATCTGACGACGCCCGCCGGCTCCGCTGATGCGACCGCGACCCAGAACGCTGTGATCAACGTTGTTGGCGACGGCTACTACTACGTGAAGGACACCTCCGCCAACCTGGAGCAGGACACCTACTCCGACTACATCCTTCTCGTTGAGGGCGACGTGACCGTCACCGCGAAGGATACCTCCGGCGTCGTTTCCTACAAGAAGGTCAAGGACGTCAACGACTCCTACGCGCATAACGATGCCAACCCCACCGGCTGGCAGGATTCCGCTGACTACGACATCGGCGACGAGGTCCCCTTCCAGCTCAACGGCACCGTTGCCGCTGACTACGACAAGTACACCACCTACAAGACCATCTTCCACGACGTTGAGTCTGAAGGCCTGACCTTCAAGGCGATCACCGGCGTGTTCGTCGATGGCGTCGAGATCACCTCCGGCTTCACCGTCAACACCGACCCGACCGACGGCTGCACCTTCGAGGTCATTTTCGAAGACCTCAAGAGCATCCCCGAAGTCAAGGGCGGCAGCCTCATCACGGTTGAGTACGTCTCCACCCTGAATGACAATGCTGTCATCGGCGTTCCGGGCAACCCCAACGTCATGTACATGGAGTACTCCAACAACCCCACTGACGAGACCTCCACCGGCACCACCAAGGAAGACAAGGTCGTTGTCTTCACCTACGAAGTCATCATCAACAAGGTCGACGAGAACGGCAACCCCCTGACCGGTGCTGCCTTCGAGCTGTACAAGTGGGTCATCGACGAAGAGTACCCCGAAGGTCACTGGGTCCTGGTTCCCGGCGAAGTCAACGGCGCTTCCTCTACTGACGGCAACGGCGCCATCACCAAGATCAACGGCAAGACCGTGACCTACGTTCCCGATGCAGAGAACGTCGAGTACTACAAGATCACCGACCGTCCCAACGAGAACTCCCCCCTCACCGACATCTACCTGAAGGTCACCGACGTTGAGGCGATTGCTGCCGCTGTTGCCAACGGCCTGACCCTCGGCGTTCCCTACTACGAGATGCGGAACGGCCAGATCGTCGAGGTCCAGGGCCATTTCTCCTACTCCATCAGTGCCATCGAGCGCGCCACCAGCGCCGGCACCAAGTTCACCTGGAAGGGCATCGACGACGGCATCTACAAGCTGGTCGAGACCGTGACGCCTCCCAAGTACAACCCCATTGCCGACATCGAGTTCGAGGTCACTGCCGAGCATGAGATCCTGAGCGAGGATCCCCAGCTTCTGGACGCCATCGGCCAGGGCGAGAACATCGTCTTCAATCCGACCGACGCCAACATCGGCATCCTTGAGAGCACCGTCGTCAACGAACAGGGTGCGACCCTGCCCTCCACCGGCGGCATCGGCACCACCATCTTCTACGTTCTCGGCGCTCTGATGGTTCTCTCTGCCGGCATCTTCCTGGTCATCCGCAAGTTTGCCCGCGGCCAGGTCTGATTGACGGGTACATACTGAATCCGCAATAATTAACTTTTGCCTTCCTGTGGGCGGTTTCCGCCCACAGGAGGCTTCCTGAATCCAAAGAAAGGTAAAAGCAGCCGCAGGGAGAGACCTATGAAAAAGTGGCAGACATTTTTAATCGTTCTCGTCCTTCTGATAGGCCTGTCCCTGCTGCTGTATCCCACGGTCAGCGACTATTGGAATTCTCTGCGTCAGTCGCACGCCATCAATAAATATATGGAAGGCGTCGCCAGACTGGACAACGCGGACGTGGAGCGGATGCTCCGCGAGGCCGAGGCGTATAACCAAAAGCTCGCCTCCGGCGAATCGAGCTTCTATCCCTCCGCGGAGGAGCTGGCGGAATACAACCGCACGCTCGACGTCTCCGGCACCGGCATGATGGGCTATCTGGAGATCCCCAAGATCGGCGTCTCCCTTCCCATCTACCATACGGTTGACGACGAGGTTCTGAAGGTCGGCGTGGGACATATCCCCGGCTCGTCCCTGCCGGTTGGCGGGGCCAGCACCCACAGCGTCGTCTCCGGTCATACCGGCCTGCCGAGCGCGACCCTGCTGACCGAGCTGGACAAGATCTCCGAGGGTGACATCTTCCTGGTCAAGGTCCTCAACCGGACCCTGACCTATCAGGTCGATCAGATCAAGAAGGTCCTGCCCGAGGAAACGAGCGACCTTGCCATCGTCCCGGAACAGGACTATTTCACGCTCGTCACCTGCACCCCCTATGGCGTGAACACGCACCGTCTTCTGGTGCGCGGCAGGCGGATCCCGACGGAGGACGTGATCAACGTCTCCCTGGGCGGCGACGCGATGCGCGTCGAGCCGGTCCAGGTCATTCCGTTCCTGGCAGCGCCGCTGCTGTTCCTGCTGTTCTTGTTGTTTATGATTTTCGGCGGACGCTCCAAGAAGCCTGTTGAGCCGGGCATTACCCTGGAGGAGCTGCTCCAGTCCGAGGCGGCGAAGTCCCCTGCGAAGGACGCCCCGTCTGCGGAGGACCCGCCGGACCGATGATTCTGCCTTGAGAGGAGGCAACCATGATGAAAAAAATACTGTGCTGTATTCTCAGCTGCGTCGTGTTCCTGAATGCTGCCGCATGGAATGCCTTCGCGCAGATCGACGGCGTGGACCCGACGATGACCGGCTCCGTTCTGATCACGCTCCGGGTCGGAGACAGCCACCCCACGGACGGCACTGTACGGATCTATCAGGTCGCCTATTACGATGAAGACGCGCTCGATTTTGCCGTTCGCTCCGCGTTCCGGGAGATCAGCAGCGATCCCCTTGATTTCATGGACCCCGTGAACCTTGCCGATACGACGGCAAAGACGGCGGCCTGCGCGGTCGAAAAGGGCGTGAAATATAAGGAGGTCGCGATCGACGAAAACGGCGAGATCTCCGTCGCCCTGCTTCCGCTCGGCATTTATCTGATCACGCAGGGCGAGGCCAGCAAGGGCTTCCGGCCCATTTCGCCTCTGCTCGTCATGATCCCCTCTCTGAATCCTGAGACCGACGAGCTGGACTATCAGATCGACGCCACCCCGAAGGTCGAGATCGAGACCGACACCCCCGAACCGCCTCCCCCCGAGTCCACCGAGCCCGTCGATGTCCCCCCGTACCTTCCCCATACCGGCCAGGTCTATTGGCCGATCCCGGTCCTGGCGCTGGCCGGTATCGTCCTGGTTCTGACCGGGCTGTTCATCCGCCGCAGGAAGTCCCGCGATGCGTAAGCTCAGCGGCCTTCTGATCCTGCTTGGCACGCTCTGTATCCTCGCCTCCGGCGTTCTGCTCTGGCATAACCACCGCGAGGCCGAGGCCGCCGGCAGCTTCGCGTCCATCGCGATCCCGCAGGTAGAGCGTGCCATTTCCGCGCACGTAGCCGCCGCGACTGCGCCGGTCGGCACGGGGGAAACGACGGCGCCCATCCCTGTCATGCCGGAGGTCTACGGCGACCCGCACCGGAGCATGACGGTGATCGGCATTGACGGTCACGATTATATCGGCGTGCTCTCCATCCCGGCCATCGACTATACCGCCCCGGTCCAGGCGGAATATACGGAGGCGAACCTCCGCCTGAGCGCGGTTCGCTATTATGGCAGCACCTACGAGGGCAATCTGGTCCTCTGCGCGCACAACTATGATGGTCTGTACAGCGAGATCCCGACGCTCCGCCTGGGCGACGTCGTGACCTTCCGGGATATGGACGGCGTGGTCTGGACGTATGAGATCGCGGCGCTGGAAAATCTCAAGCCGACCGACGTCGCCGGTATGACGGGCTCCGACTATCCCTTCACCTTTTTCACCTGCAACTACAGCTCGTCTCTGCGGCTGACCATCCGCTGTACGCTTCAATCCACCGCACCGGCTCAGGCAAGCGAATCGGCAAGCGGCTCATAGCGCATCGATCAAACACATCCAAGCGGCTCCCAAGCGGAGCCGCTTTTTCATTGCTCGTCCCTGCATCCTGCGCCGCAGCGGACCGATCCGGCCTTGCGCTTCTATCTTGCATAGCCACATACCGCCAAAAAACGCACCTGTATGTTTTTCCACAGTTTTTCCACCGCTTTTCCAATGACAGCGGTGGATTTTTCCTGATTTCCCCAAGAATATGTAATGATACATCCGAAATTATTCACACAATATCTTCATAAGTTCTTGACTTTAGCAAAGATGTGTTGTAAAATAAGCTGAAATCTAATAATGAGTATCTGTAGTTTGGGGAAGCGGCGCAATTCATCGGAGCTCCCGCCTTTCCCGAACCCGGAGCACTCATCATTATGTAAACCAAGGAGGAAATGAACTATGCGAAATGCACGACGTTTGCTCGCGGCATTGCTTGCCGTCGTCATGCTCATCCCCTCGATCCTGGTGCCCGGCTACGCGGCCGAGACCACCGGCTTCAAGGACGTGCGTGAAGACAGTTGGTATGCTAACGCGGTTGACTACGTTTCCGCGGCGGGCTACATGAAGGGGACGTCCAAAGACGCCTTCTCGCCCGGCGAGGACGTTACCCGCGCCATGTTTGTGACGATTCTGTCCCGCGTTGCGCGTGCGCAGACGGATAATACCGTCTCTGCGTTCGGCGACGTTGCGGCGAATCAGTACTATTCCGGCGCGATCGAATGGGCGGCGGAGAAGGAGATCGTCAACGGTGTTGGCGGCGGCCTCTTTGCTCCCTACCGCAGCATCACCCGGCAGGATCTGGCCGTGATGCTCTACCGCTTCGTGAACGCGATGGGCTACGAGCTCTCCGCAGGTGAGAGCCGCACCTACACGGACGAAGCAGCGATCTCTGCCTATGCGGCGGACGCGGTGCGGTTTGTTACCTCCACCGGTCTGTTTGCGGGCTATCAGGACGGCTCCTTCCGTCCGAAGGCGACTGCCACCCGTGCGCAGACGGCTGTGATCGTGATGCGTCTGGCGCAGCTTCTGGACGGTCAGATCGTTGACCCGGAGCCCATGCCCGCGCAGAGCTTCGATCAGACCTCCGAGCAGATGCAGGTCTCGGTCAACGCCCCCGAGGGCGCCCTGCCCGAGAATACCAGGATGACCGTCAGCCGCGTCACCGACGAGGCTGCCCTGGCGGAGCTTGCGTCCAAGGTCGGCGCCAAGGTCCTCGGTGCGGCGGACATCTCCTTTGCCAAGGACGGCGCGGAGCTTGAGCCCGCCCGCAAGGTCAGCGTCCGCATCTCTCTCGACGCCCTCCAGAGCGCCAAGAATCCCGCCGTGGTCCACGTCAAGGACGACGGCAGCTTCGAGTACGTCTCCTCCAGCGTGGTCACCACCCGCGGCAAGGCCGACGCCATCGAATTCGAGGCCGACAGCTTCTCCGTCTACGCCGTTACGGATAGCCAGACCAATGCCACCCTGACGATCAGCTTCTATGCCCAGACAAGAGGCACCTCCGGCGGGTGGGAGATCGTCAACAAGCAGATCATCCGTGCCAATCAGCTTGGCACGGGCAAGTCCGCCATTGCGGACCCCGGCGTTCCCGGCATCACCACGTCCCAGGCCTTTGAGGGCTGGATGATTGAGGAAGAAAACGTGCCCTTTAATCCCAGCTTCACCTTCGACGCGGACACCGCAAAATATTCCGTCGAGCAGATCAATGAGTACTGCAACGGACATATCCCCACTGCGGATAAAGAGGTCGTCCTGTACGCTGCGGTCTATGACGTCGTCTACGTCACCTACCACGACCAGGCCGGCGCCGTGACCTTCGCCGAATACAAAAAGATCCCTGCGGACCAGACCTCTGTCTCTGTGACCATCACCGAGGATTATCCCCCGATGAAGTCGAACCAGAACTTCTCCGGTTGGGTCAAGGAGGATATGATCGACCGTCTCGGCAACGTTGACGGCACGCTCCCCACCTATCAAGAGGGCGCCGGTGCCAGCAAGTGGCCGGTTGGCTCCACCCAGAACCTCTCCGAGAATGTGGACCTCTATCCCTACGTGGAGGAAGGCTACTGGCTGAGCTTCAACAATAACATTGCGAAAAACAGCGAAAAGCTCGGCTTTGAGGATGACACCTCCGCCGAATATATTTCCCCCAAATTTATCCCCAAGGGCACAACCCCCACGCAACCCGCCTTCCCCTCCAATGATCCCCGTCACGGCTATACCTTCGTCGGCTGGTATAAAGACGCGGAGATGACGACGGCGTTTACCTTCAACCAGCCGCTGACTGAGGATACCACGGTTTACGCCAAGTGGGCCTTTGCCACCACCAGCTATCGAGTCGTCTACTGGAAGCAGAGAGCCACCGATAATTACACCTACACCGACAGCCAGAAGAATTACGACTACTTTGGCAGCCGTACCGTGACCGGCGCCGCGACCGGCAGCGTTGTTGGCATCAGCAACTCCGGTACCAACAACGACACCACCGTGAACGTCGCGCAGAACAACGAAAACAATTTCTATTTCCAGTTTAACAGCAGCAAGTCGGATAAGACGGTTGCGAACGGTTCCACCGTCAAGGTCAAGGGCGACGGCACCACGGTTCTGAACGTCTACTATGACAGAAAGACCATTACCTTCCGCTTCGGCAACGGCACTGAGACTTACGATGAGGTTTCCAGCCCGGATTGGAGCAAGTATAAGTATTATGTTCAAAGCGGCAGCACATATCTGCTGTGTGAGCGAGTTGCCGATACTTCGAGCTACTATACGACCTACTATTATTTTACCGAATTCAAGGGAACCATGAGCAATAGCGGCTCATATTACGCAATATACAATAATACTTATTATCCTTGCACCGTATATAATGGATATTGGTACATTAATACGGACGATACGGTTTCTGGCTTGGTTGCTTTGACCACCAGTGATACCGTATACACAAGGTCTACGTCTGAGCCTAGTCCTGTCTATACGAAGCGCATGACGCTTTCCACCGCCGACTACACCTACAAGGGCCTTTATGGTGACAAGTACCCTGCCTCCAACTGGCCCTCTGCCGGTTCGGGCAACACCTGGTCCTGCTACGATTATTCCGATGGAGTCGTTTATCAGTTCCCATTGGCTCTGACGCAGTACGTTCCGACTTGGCAGAACCAATCGAATCCGACGAATTCCTACCTGACGATGAACTTCTACGTCAGCGAGTATTCCACGAGCACCATCCCCGTCAAATATGTTGGTGCGAGTTTGACCAATTCCTCTCTTTACAATGTAGCCCTAACGAGTGGTACTGCCAGTAAGGGCGTTAACTGGTATCCCACCGAAACCATAGAAGGTTTCACCGTCACTGGGTACGCGTTCCTCTCCTCCGCGCCCACCGCCAGCACCACCTGGACGAATTGCGCAAGTAATTCAGAGATTCCGGTTGGCGCAAGCGAAACCAAAACACTGTACGTAGCCTTTACCCGCAACAACTACACCCTGACCTATTCCTCTACCAATAACGTGGGTACACAGACGGAGGATGAGACGATTCCCTATGAGAAGTCCCTGACCTCCTATAAGTCCCACACCCCCGCCAACAGCTACCCCGGCTACTATTTCGCCGGCTGGTATCTGGACGAAGAAGGCACCCAGCCCTTTGACCCGGAGAATATGCCTGCCCGCAACGTCATCGTCTATGCAAAGTGGAACCCCAAGTGGTACCGCATTGTGGTGGACTACAAGCGCGGCAACAGCTCCAGTGTGATTACCGTTCCCGGCTCGACGCAGAAGGCCTCCTTCACCGTGCAGTACGGCTCCACGATCCAGACCTCCTCGCTGATGCAGGCGCAGCGCCTGGACCTCGATGGCAACGATAACTGGATGCTGGTCGGCCTCTATCTGGACGAAGCCTGCACGCAGCCCTTCAACCAGAACATGCAGGCTCCCTTCGGCCTGACCGAGGCGCAGGAGGTCTATCCTGCCGGCTCCCGGACCGGTATCGACGATATTACCGGCGAGACCTGGTCCGACGAGGCGTATCCCGACGTCCGCGCCAAGATCACCCTCTATGCCAAGTGGCGCGTGAATCCCGAGGGCGTCGTCGGCATCAAGGTTCGCTATCTGGGCGACCACGCGGAGAACGACAAGGGCTACTTTGACTCGAATGAGAAGCCCCATAGCATGACCCTGCAGAACCCTGTCTTTACCGACGGAGCCAGGGCATCCGCGCATTCCGCCACGGTTCCGGCGCTGCCCGACGAGGATACACCGGACGTCGGCCGCCGCTTCCTCTACTGGGAGATCCTGGACAAGTACGGCAACCCCACCGGCGAGATCGTCTACCCCGGCTCTCCGTTCACGATTGACATCAACAAGGCCGTCGAAATCAAGACCCCCCTGCCCGATCCCAACTGTACGCATACGAACGAAGGTGCTTCCACCATCGTTTCGGTCGCTTCCGTTGCCCCCACCTGCACCGGGACCGGCGTTGCTGCCCACTACAAGTGCACCAAGTGCGGCCGTCTCTTCACCGACGCCGCGGGTACGACCGAGACCACGCTCGACGCGCTGACGGTTCCCGCCACCGGCCACGACTGGGAAGCCAACGAACCCACCTATGAGTGGAGCGTCTCGACCTTCAATGAGTACACTGTTCCCACCTGCACGGCCACGGTGGTCTGCCACAATGACGAGGCCCACAAGCTGACCGAGACGGTCACCGGCCAGTTGGTCGTTAACGGCACGACCGGCTACTATCTGGCTGAGTTCGAGGATGAGCACTTTGAGAATCGGCAAAGCTCCACCTTCACCGTCAGCAGAATTGCCGTCACCTATCAGGCGAACGGCGAGACCATCGACGAGCTGACCCAGCTTGTGACCTCCGGCCAGACCGTTACCCTGCCCGGCAGCGAATACCTTCCCGCCTTCACCGGCTATACCTTTGTCGGCTGGGTCCAGGCTGCTGTTTCGGATACGACGAACGCTCCGGCCTACAAGGCTCCCGGCGCACCCTCTGACCCGATCAACGCCCCCACCACCTTCATCGCCCTCTACACCCGCGAGCAGGCCACCGGCGGCAATACCACCGTATACAAGCGCCTGACCGAATCCCCCGCCGACTGGACGGGCAGGTATGTGATTACCGAAGGCAACACCGACGAGCTTCACGCACTGAAGACCTGCGGTTCAGGCGAATACCTTCAGGTCGCTGACGGCGCAGCTACCCTTTCTGACTCCGGCATGACGCTGATTGACAGCAATACCCTCTCCGGCCCGGCGAGCGATTACCTGTTCAATGTATCTGCCGTTTCTACCACTTCTCCTTATTATTATATCCGGAACGCCAAGGACAACGGATACGTCAGTGTATACCAGTATAGCTCGAGCACATATTATTTGTACAGCTCCACAAGTGGCACGTACAGAAGATGGAGCCTCAGTATGAACGGCGAAAGCGTAGTAGCACAGAACTATAGCTACACCTCCTACTACCTCGCCTACGGCGTGACAAGCAGCAATGTCTTCATTTTCGCAGCCATGACTGCTGCTCCCTCCGCGCTCTACTTCTGGAAGGAGACTACCGTTCCTGCCACCCAGACCCACTACACCACCACGATCCCGACCTACACCGTCACCTATTCCGTGCCCAGCGGCGTGGATCAGCCCGATCCTGAGACGGTCGTTCAGGGCGAGTCCCTCACGCTGCCCACGGCACCGGAAGGAACGCCCAGCGGCTACACCTTCCTCGGCTGGACCACTGCGCAGACCGGCAACGCGACCACGCAGCCCGCGACCCTGACCGGCGAGTATACGCCTGTCGGCACCGTCACCCTCTACGCCCTCTATTCCTACGTCCAGGGCAGCGGCAGCGTGGAGTACAATCTGGTCACCGCAGCCCCCGCCGACTGGTCCGGCAGCTACGTCATCACCTACGGCACGGACAGCAGCCTGTACGTCATGAAGGGCGTCACGGTCTCCTCCAACGGCGGTAGTATTGAAGGCACGACCAATCTCAACGCCGCTACTCTCTCCGCCTCCGGCATGACCCTGAGCGGCACGAAGCTGACGAACGTGAGCGACACTTACAAGTTTAACGTAGCGGCCGTCGGCAGCTATTACACGATCCGGAGCGCCTCCACCAACGTCTACGTCGGTGAAACCAGCAACAACTATCTGGGCGGCTACCGCACCTACACCTCCGGCTACTGTGACTGGACGCCCGGCACGCAGACCAACGCCAGCTCCGCCACCTGCGTCAACGGCGGCAGCTATCCCTACCTGAGCTTCCATACCTCCGACAAATACTTCTGGGTTCAGGGCGACAACGGTATTTCCAACGGCTATGTCTACGACGTCCGCTGGTGGAAGGAAACCCCCGTCGGCACCACCTACTACACCACCCAGATCGGCAGCGGCAGCGGCGGCAATTCGGTCACGCAGCCGACCCTGTCCTCCGGCAAGACCGACAGCAACGCGCACCTGACCAACCTCTCCGCCAACGGCAACCCGAACCCGGTCACGGCGGGGACGAGCACCTACACGCTTGCGGATACGCTCGATCCAGGCAGCAAGTATTTGCTTGTGGTTGAGAACAACGGTTCTTACCGGGCAATGACAAATACCGTGTACAGCTCTAACAGCTGCCCAATGACAGATACTGTGACCGTTTCTTCCAATACGATCACAGGCGATTATTCCAATTATGAGGTACTTGTTG
>JAEEGH010007197.1_pt1 | contig 26889 bp, 21 predicted proteins | sample 9134181 | NCBI WGS metagenome assembly JAEEGH01 (sample SAMN16246544, study PRJNA631951) | gut metagenome | biome: gut microbiome; feature: rumen; material: DP-attached | host: Bos | place: Iran: Karaj | collected 2018-10 | reverse complement strand
TTCTGGCGATAGTAATGTCTCTCAACCAAAAAACAGTAATGTCTCTCAACCAAAAAATAGTAATGTCTCTCAACCCTCAACTCTCAACCCTCAACCCTCAACTCTCAACTCTCAACAAAAAAATCCCTTCCCCGAGCCTGTGCCCTTTGCAGGCGACAAGCGTATCTTCCTGGCCGAGCAGTTCTATGACGAGACCGACTCGGTGCTGCGACCCCTGCACCGACAGTATATCCGCATGTGCCTGGACGAGCTGAAAGATCAGCCCAACGTCGTCCACCTCATCAGCGCCGAGTACACCGGACCGCTGCACTTCACCCGCTTCTGGCTGCAGACCATCGCCGAATGGGAGCAGGAGACGGGGCGCCATCCCCTCATTGCCCTCAGCTGCACACGCGATGCCCAGGACAGCATCATGGCCGACCCCGTGCTGAGCCGTGTGGTCGACATCATCGACATCCGCTACTGGCATTACAACACCGAGGGCCTCTGGGCTCCGCGTGCCGGCCGCAACCTGGCGCCGCGACAGTGGATGCGCAAGGAACGCGTGGGGAAGACTGGCTTCAAGGAGGCCTACGACGCCGTGCGCGAGATGCGCGAGCAATATCCCGACAAGGCTGTCACCTTCTTCTCGCAGCAGTACCCGCAGTATGGCTGGGCCATCCTCATGGCAGGCGGCTCGCTGCCCAACGTGCCGTTGCAGGCCGGCGCCGGTCTGCCTTATCACGACGACCTGCTGCGCGCCATACCCAAGATGATGCCTCTTGATGGTGGCGGCTGCGTGGCGCTTGGCAGCGATGCCGAAGGCTATCTGCTCTACGCACAGGCCGACACCGTCAGCCTGAACATCATTCCCGCCACTTACGACCTCTTTACCATCGAAGCCTCCACAGGCCGCGTGTCGCTGTTGCAAAAGAAGCTGAAAGCCAACGGCTCATTCCTCCGCACCGGCCTCCGCACCGGTCAGGTGCTCTGGCTCCGCCGATTGCGCTAAAAGAAATCAGGAGCATTTCCATCACTTTTACCGCCTGTTAGCGAGATAATTCAAGAAAAAGTGTTACCTTTGCAAACGAGAATCAACAAAACAGCCATCCCTCATCGCTTAGGTCTTTCAGAATGAGCATACTCATCTAAATAAATAATAAGAACATGAAAGAAATGGAACTGAAGTACGGATGCAATCCGAACCAGAAACCCTCGCGAATCTTTATGACCGAGGGCGAGTTACCCATCGAAGTGATCAACGGTCGTCCTGGCTACATCAATTTCCTCGACGCCTTTAATGCCTGGCAGCTGGTGAAGGAGCTGAAGGCCGCTACAGGTCTGCCCGCTGCTGCCTCGTTCAAGCACGTGAGTCCTGCAGGTGCTGCTGTGGGTCTGCCCCTGAGCGACACCCTGAAGAAGATCTATTTCGTAGACGATGTGACGGACCTCGACGCCTCGCCCATTGCCTGTGCCTACGCCCGCGCCCGCGGTGCCGACCGTATGTCGAGCTATGGTGACTTCGTGGCCCTGAGCGATACCTGCGACGCTGTGACCGCCAAGCTGCTGAAGCGTGAGGTGAGCGACGGTGTGATTGCCCCCGACTATACGCCTGAGGCTATTGAGATACTGAAAGACAAGCGCAAGGGAACATACAATGTCATCAAGATCGACCCCAGCTACAAGCCTGCTCCCATTGAGACGAAGCAATGTTTCGGCATTACTTTCGAACAGGGTCGTAATGAGATCAAGCTCGACGATGATGCTCTCTTCGAGAATATCCCCACTCAAAACAAGACCTTTACTCCAGAGGCCAAGCGCGATCTGATCATCGCCCTGATCACGCTGAAGTACACGCAGTCTAATAGCGTGTGCTACGTGAAGGACGGTCAGGCTATCGGTATCGGTGCCGGTCAGCAGAGCCGTATCCACTGTACCCGTCTGGCTGGTAACAAGGCCGATATCTGGTGGTTGCGCCAGCATCCGAAGGTAATGAACCTGCCATTTATCGATGGTATCCGCCGCGCTGACCGCGATAACACCATCGATGTGTATATCTCTGAGGACGAGCACGACGATGTGCTTCGCGACGGTGCCTGGCAGCAGTTCTTCAAGACCCAGCCCGAAGTGCTGACGATGGAAGAGAAGAAAGCGTGGATTGCACAGAACACAAAGGTGGCACTGGGTTCAGATGCCTTCTTCCCCTTCGGCGACAATATTGAGCGTGCGCATAAGAGCGGTGTGGAGTTTATCGCCCAGGCTGGCGGCAGCGTGCGTGATGATCATGTCATCATGACCTGCGACAAATACGGTATCGCAATGGCGTTTACGGGAGTGAGACTGTTCCATCATTAATATAGGAAGTTCTAGGATAGCCTAGGATTGCCTAGGCCATCCTAGAGAATCTAGAAGAGTTATGGACGATTTTCAGAATATCCTCGAGAACGGTATCAACTTCGGGAGGGGAGGTGATAAGCCGAAGGACGATGGTAAAGTGAAGACCAAGGCCAAGAAGAAACAGTATATTACTGGGGCTCACGGTAGCGGTTCAGCCCGTCAGAAGGCCAAGTATCGCGAACAGCGTGCCAACCGGCACAAGAAATAAAGGATTTTATCCCTTCACGGGGATGGATAAGATGAACCGGCATCCCGTCTTATACGCCTTGTCGATATTGACCTCAGCACCAATAGACTGGGCCAGACGTCGACAGATTGGGAGTCCTAGGCCGATACCCTCCTTGAAGTTACCACTGCCCTTCTCAAACAAGTCGAAGATACGGTCCTGATCTTCCTCCGGTATGCCGATACCCGAGTCGGTGACCATCAGGTTCAGACGATGACTCTCCTGATCGTAAACACAACGGAGTTCGATAAAGCCTTCTTCCGTAAACTTCTGGGCATTGTTCAGAAGATGCATCAGGATACGGGTGATGGTAGCTCCATGAGAACGGAAGACGAAGTCGTCGGTCACCTTCGTCATAAACCGGGTCTCCACGCCCTGATTGGTCTTCGTTACTGTCAATCGCAGCACCCTACGGCACAACTGGTTAATCCAGATATCCTCCATCTCAGAGTCCGGGCGCAGATTACTCTCGCTCTCACTCTTCGACAACTCCAACATCTCGTTGACGATAGAGGTGATAAGTTCCACATTATTCGAGATGCGCTCCTGCATATCCTTCTTTTCCTCTTCGCCGATTTCTATCTCAGGGTTACAGAGAAGCTCCGAGAAACCGGCTACCGCATTCAGAGGTGTACGTATCTCATGGCTCATGTTGCTGATGAAAGCGGACTTCATGTGATCCGACTCTTCCGCACGATCCAAGGCTTCCTTCAGGTTTTTGTTGCGTGCCCAGATGATTCGCACCAGACGTCGACGACCCATGACATAGATAATCACGAAGGCAATCACCAAACCAATGAGCCAGTTCTTAAGGGTATTGGCCTTCTTCTTATAAGTAGCTGCCTCATTCTGCGACTGAATGAGCGAGCGTTCCATCGTCATATAGCCGTAGTTTGCGCCCTGAGAGAGACTGTTGATGGAATCCATCTCTACATAGCGACGCTTCATAGCCTCAAAGCTCTCGTCCACATCGCCCTGAAGCGCAAATATGCGAACAGCCACCAACGAGCTGTCGACATCAAGATTTCCCCGATACAGACGATCTAATGCACCTTTGAAATCTTTCTCGAAAGAGAGTCGGGCCACAGTAATGACATTATCAAAGCGACGACTGAAGTCAGGATCGCCCGTTGCCCGTAACCGTTCGTACTCATCATACATACGGAAGAACGCCTCGGAGTCACCTTTGATGAAGAACACATAAGCCTTCATGGCGACAGACATCGACTGATACTCCATATTCTGCAACTCCTTAGCCAGGCTTTCAGACTTATCGAGCCACTCCAACGCCAACTGAGGATTCTTCAGGCTTTGCATCTCCGCCAGATTCACATACGTACGCATGGTGAATTTCGGATCGCGATTGCCCACCTCGTTCAGAGCCTGGGTAAAGAAGAGTTCAGCCTGTCGCGAGGCATGACTGGTGTAATAAATATCACCCATCAAGCCTAGGGGGAGATAATAGTAGTCGGAGGCCTTATTGTCATGTACCTCCTTTTCCAGATTCTGAGCATACTCCATTGCCTGGAGGAGTTCTCCGTGACGCAAGGCATAGAAACCTACATTACATTTCAACTTGTAATAGAGGTTCATATCACCCTGCTTCTTCAGGTAATCGGCATAATCCTTGGTATAACTGTAGAACTCGGTGGTGTTTCCCGAAGCCATCAGATGATGAAATTTATCGAAACGCTCCCTATCCTCACCAGTCAAGTCCGATACGGCCTTGTCTGCGTGAGCGATATCCACAGAAACCATCAAGAGAATTGAGGTCAGGATAAGGTTCATATATGATCTTAGGCTCATAGTCATATTCTCGTAGGCAAAGATAATAAGAAATCTACGATTCTACAAAGAAATGACGATAGAATTAACATAAATTAAATTAATTCTATCGTCAGAATGGCTCTTTTTATGGAGAAACGGTCAGAAGCTCAAGTCTTTGCCGCGATAGAAAGCGATGAGTGCCTGCTGATAGATGTTCTCATAGCGGGCCTGAACGAGGTCGGACTCAGCCTTGAGGTAATTGTTCTTCGACTCGTTGAACTCGGTGATCGTCGCCTTACCGTTCTCGTACTTCGCCTGAGTGAGATGGAAGGCATCGTTGGCCGTAGCGACTGCCTGCTGCGAGGCTTTCTCCTTCGCCTGGGCATTCAGCGCGTTATAGTAAACCTTCTGGATATCTTGATAGAGCGTCTTCTTCGTATTGTCGAGCGCCAGTTGTTGGTTCTCCTGACTGATACGGGCCGAACGGATCTGGTTGCGCGTCTGGAAGCGGTTGAAGATAGGCACGCTGAGGTTCAGACCGATATACTGCGAGAAGTTGTTCTTGAGCTGGGAACCGAAGCCATCAGACTTAAAGCCCGAGGTGGTGTAATAGTTGGTACCGAGACCACCGCTCAGAGAGAGCGTGGGATAGTTGCCAGCCTGCGCAATCTTGATGCTGTGCTCAGTACCTTTCAGCTTCAGCTGCTGCGAGAGGATCTCAGGCTTGATGCCGAGGGCCTCAGCGTAGATAGCATCGGGGGTGGGGAGAGAGCTAGGATTTCCTAGATTGCCTAGATTCTCTAGGTTATCTAGATTCGGCCGGACGATGGTGAAGCCTTCGGGCGATGGGAGCTCGAGGAGCTGCGTGAGGGTCAGCAGAGCCAGACGGGTATTGTTGTCAGCCTGGGTGGCAGTAAGGGTGCTGTTGGCGAGGGTGGCGCGCTGCTGAGAGAGCTCGGCCTCAGAAGCCTTGCCGTTAGCGACGAACGCCTGCAGACGAACTACCTGTGCGGAGTCGATCTCAATCTGACGATGGGCGACATCGGCAATCTCCATATCATAGAGAATCTGCACGTAAGCCTGCGCCACCTGCATGCGGATATCGTTCTTTGCCTTCTCGAGATCGGCGGTTGCGGCCTCAAGGTTCAGCTGGTTGAGCTTGATCTGATTGGGAATCTGAAAGCCCGTGAAGATAGGCACGCTGGTACCGAGAGAGAAACTCGTCGACGAGGTATTCGTGTTCGAGTAGGTATTATCAGCCGTTAGACCACGTCCGAAGCTAAAGTTCTGCCCTACGCTACCGCTGAGATCCGGAAGGCGTGAGTTCTTCGCCGTAGAGAGTTGTATCTCCTCCTGACGGCATTGGTTCTCCTGCTGCTTGATGCTGATATTATTCGCAACAGCGTAGTCGCAGCATTCGCGCAGGGACCATTGGCGCTGCTGAGCACTTACAGGTAAAAAGGTAAAAAGGTAAAAAGGTAAAAAAACAAATACCTTTTTCCAAACCCTTAATCTATTGTCTCTATTCATACTTGTAGTCATTTTTTGAAACTAATTTCCGTAATCAACCATAATATGCCATAATAATTATGATTATTACGAATAATTATGGGAATTTGTTTCTTAACTCTTATTTGTTTTACTTATTATCATCTTCGTCAGTGATGATTTCGGGGCCGCGAACCTTATCCTTGGCGGTGATGCCCTTCTTGATTTCAATGTTCACACCATCGGAGAGGCCGGTCTCCACGTAGGTACGATCGTAGGTTTTCTCCTTGCCCTCGCCCTTGATGACGTAGACGAAGGTAGAGTCGCCCGAGAACTCGATGGCACTCTCGGGAACCGTGAGCACATTATCGGCCTTTGCCAGCACGATCTCAGCGTTGGCGCTGTAGCCTGAGCGGATCTTACCGCCCTCGGTGAGCATCACAGCAGCCTTGATCTCAAACTGGTTGGCACCATTGCTCTCAACGGCCTTCGGCGAGATATACTCCAGAGCCGCATCGAACTTCAGATCCTGTAGGGCGCCGATGGTAATCTTCATATTCATGCCGTTCACCAACTGACCCACTTCCGTCTCATCGATGTTTCCGCGGAAGATCAGGTTGTTCATATTGGCGACGGTAGCAATCGTAGTACCCTCATTCATCGTGTTGACCTGAATGACGGAGTAACCGACCTTCACCGGGATGTTGAGGATAATACCACTGATGGTAGAACGAATCAGTGTAGAAGAGGCTTTGGCGTTAGCCTTCGAGAAGCCGTCGCGCACGACTTGCAGGGCATCCTCAGCAGCCAATTTCTCGTGCTTGGCCTGCTGGAGTGCGATGCGACTCTTGTCGAACTCGTCGTCACTGACGAGTTTCTGTTCGTGCAGATTCTCGATACGCTTGAAGTCGGTCTCCGCCTGCTTCAGGTTGATCTCAGACAGACGTACACGCATCTCGGCGCTCGAGAGCTGGCCCATTTCAGGCACCACCTTCACCTTGGCGATCACGTCGCCCGCATTCACATAGTCACCCGGCTCCTTGTAGAGTTCGGAGATGATACCAGAGATCTGCGGTTTGATGTTGACCTCGTTACGGGGTTCGATCTTACCGGTGATGATGGTGGTCTTCTGGATACTGTCCTGTTTCGGAGTGAACTCGTTGTAGACGGTTTCCTTTGGTTGGCTCTTCTGCCAGAGGAACACGAAGGTTCCGATGAAAATCAGCGCGATAATCGCTGCGATGATCAGTTTGCTGTACTTTTTCATAATTATCTTGTTTTTAATTTTATTATCGGAGTAATCGGAGTATTCTGAGTAATCGGAGTATTCGGACTATTCGTCGCGCATAGCATCTACGGGTTTAATGCTCATGGCGCGGGCGGCGGGAGCGAGGCCTGCGAGGACACCGAGAGAGCTGACCACGAAGGCGCAAAAGATCGCGGTCCAGAAGCCTACCTGGAAATGCGTCTCAATGATGCCGTCCTCAGTATTATACATCTCCAGCATCTGGAGAATCATCACACCAAAGAGGATGCCGCTCATGCCCGCCACCAATGTCAGCACGATACTCTCTGAGATGATCTGCGAGAGAATCATCTTCGGCGTCGCTCCGATGGCACGACGGATACCAATCTCTGTAGTTCGTTCACGCACGGTGACCATCATGATGTTCGACACACCAATGGCGCCTGCCAGCAGCGTTCCCAGTCCGATGAGCCAGATGAGGACGTTCACCCCCTTGAAGAGATTGTTGATCATCTGGAACATCAACTCGGTGTTGAACACGAACACGCCCTGCTCGTCGGTGGGATCAACATAATGCGCTCTGGCGATGGTCTCGCGGATGCGCGGGGTGATCTTCGACATCATGACACCCGGGCGGCCTGTAGCAGCGATGATGTCAATGGCGTTACCACGATTAAAGGCAGCCTGCATCATCGTGATGGGGATGGTGACCTTTTCTTCCGAACGTCCACCGATGTTGATATTACCTGAGCTATAATCGACGCCTACCACCTCGTAATAGGTAGAGTCGATGCGGATCTTCTTGCCGCAGGGGTCGCCACCCTCCTTGAAGAGGTCTTTATAAACCTTCTTTCCGATGACACACACCTTGCGGTGCTCTTGGATATCCATATCGTTCAGGTAACGACCGTAATATATCTTAGGTGCGATGATGGCGGTCAGTTCGGGCACGGTGCCCTGGATTCTGGGCGTCGTCTTCTGATCGCCGTAATAGGCGGTGTTTCCACTTCCCCAGCCCGAGAAAAGTATCGGAGCAGCGGCATTCAGCTCAGGCACCTTCTGCTTCAGGCGCTCGATGTCCTTATATTCCATCGTCCACCAGCGGCCCTTGCGGAATCCCTTATAAGCCTTCGTGGTCTGTTCGGCGCCGACGATAACGGTATTCTGCGCAAAGCCGTCGAAGTTCTTGTAGAGCATCTCCTTCAGGCCTTGTCCGCCGCCCATCAGTACCACGAGCATGAAGACGCCCCAGAAGACGCCAAAGCCCGTAAGGAATGAACGGCTCTTATTGCGCGTCAGCGTATCAATAATCTCTCTGTATGAATCAATATCTATTCTCATAATATCTGAGTAATCTGAATAATCTGAGTAGTCTGAGTAATCTGATTAGTCGGCGCGAAGCGCTTCGATCGGCCTGATGCGCGAGGCCTTGTAGGCCGGAATGAGTCCTGCGATGGTGCCGGCGATGACCATCACCATTGTGGCCTCGAAGCAGACATCCAGTCCAACGGTAGGATTGACAAACAACGTGATTTTCTCCACACCCAGGTCGGTCACCTCGTGGCCCAGGGTGGCGTCCATATACTCATTGGCGAAGATGCCCAACAGCATACCCACGTAACCGAAGAACGTGGTGATGATCACACTCTCTATGATGATGAGTTTCAGGATGCTCCAAGGTTTGGCGCCGATGGCCTTACGGATTCCGAACTCATGCGTGCGTTCCTTCACGGTGATGAGCATAATGTTGCTGACGCCCACGATACCCGACAGCAACGTGAACAGACCTACCACCCAAAGGAACGTGTGGATGATAGCGATACCCTGCTCCATCTGCATGCTCTGGGTAAAAGCATTCCAGATCCAGATGCTGCGCTCGTCTTCGGGATGCGCCTGGTGGTTGCCGTTCAGACGACGACGATAGGCTTTCTCGAAGTCCTCGTTAGCCTTCTCTGTGGGCAGTCCGTGAAAAGTGAATTCCAGATGACCGAGGTCGTTGGAGTTAGCACCATAGATATCCTTGATTGTAGAATAGGCGGAATAAGCCTGATTCTCACCATCGCCCGAGCTCTTGTAGATACCTACAACCTTAAATGAAAGGTCGCGCACCTTCACATATTTGCCCACGAGTGTCTTATAGTCCTTGGGCTCCAACTCCTTGGCCTGTCGGTCGTTGATCACCAGCACCTTACGGCGCTCCTTCTGATCGATCTCGTTGATAAAACGGCCGTACATTAAGGGGCGCTTCACAATCTTTGTGTGAATGGGATAGACACCCGTGATACTCAGGTTCATATAGTTCTCGCCGTTGGTCACGACAGAACTCATGCTGTAGGTGGCACCCACATCGTCGATATTCGCCTTGAACTCGGATTCTGTGGCAGCCAGGTCTTTCGTATTGAGGTTGATCCAACGGCCTTCACTCAGTCCGGCGTAGGGCTTCGACGTCATACCGCCGTAGACCTCCATCGAGTTGCTGAGGAAGTCGCCGCTCATCTTCATCGTGGCATTGATGAGACCGTTACCGGCGCCCAGCAGTACGATAATCATGAAGATGCCCCACGCCACAGCGAAACCCGTAAGCGTTGTGCGGAGCTTGTTCCTCCGCGCCGTCTGCCATATTTCAGTTATTATATCTCGCATATACTTTCCTTTAGTGGTATCTATTTCTCCCCCTGAGTAGGGGGAGTCAGAGGGGGTCTGCGCTCGAGCTTAGCTCGCTTGCTACCGCAGGGACGCAAGAACGACTGCAGAAGTTCGAGCAATCAGACCACCCCTAACCCCTCCTACTCAGGAGGGGAATGAAGTTACTTCATGACTCCTCCCATTCCAAACGGACTTGAATCATGGCTGAGGTTCTCTTCTATCTGGCCGATGATGCCGTCTTTGATATGAATAATCTTGTTGGTCTCATTGGCCACACCGCTCTCGTGGGTCACCACCACGATAGTCATATTCTCTTCCTGATTCAGCTGCTTGAGCAACTGCATCACCTCCACGGATGTCTTCGAGTCCAATGCGCCCGTAGGCTCATCGGCCAGAATAATCTGTGGACGAGTGATGAGTGCTCTGGCAATTGCCACACGTTGCTTCTGTCCTCCCGACAGTTCATTGGGATAGTGCTCGGCCCAATCCAGAAGGCCTAGACGCTCCAAATAGTCTAGAGCCATCTGATGACGCTTACGACGAGATACCCCTTGATAAAATAATGGCAACTCAACGTTTTCCACGGCTGTTTTGAAAGAGATGAGATTAAAACTCTGGAAGATAAAACCTATCATCTTGTTGCGATACTCTGCTGCCTTTCGCTCTGAAAGATTCCAGATGGGCACGCCAGCCAGTTCGTAGGTACCGGAATCGTAGTTGTCGAGAATACCTAATATATTCAGTAAGGTACTCTTGCCCGATCCTGAGGCACCCATGATGGATACGAACTCTCCTTTCGCAATGTCGAGTGAGATGCCCTTCAGCACATGTAGAGGCTGGGCACCGAAATAGGTTTTGTTGATGTCTTGTAAATGTATCATGAAAACAATCTTAATACCTTTAATTAATTAGTTCTGTCTATTTGACGCCGCAAAAGTACAAAAAGTTGCATGATCTCCAAAACTTTTGGGATAATCTGCACCGATTTGTGACGAATGACTCGATGTTTGGTCCATCTTTAACATTCAGTAAGCTTTTTATAGGCTTCTGCAACGTCGTCGATGCTGATATCGAGCAGCTGCATCTGACGGAAGAGCTCAGGCAGGCGTTCCTTCATGAACTCCTTCTTACGGGCCTTGAGGATCTGCTTCTTCGCACCTTTCGTGACGAAGTAGCCCAGTCCGCGCTTGTTATAGATAATCTCCTCACGCGCTAACTGCTCGTAGGCCTTCACTGCCGTGTTGGTATTCACCTCGAGGAGCACGGCATACTCACGGACAGACGGAATACGGTCGTCGTCCTGATACACACCAGAGAGGATCTCGTCGCAAAGACGGTCCGCCATCTGGAGATAGATGGGTTTATCGTTTGAGAATGTCATAATTAGTCCACTTATTAGAAATTAACTGAAAACCTTTGAAGATACGGTACGAAGCCCAGTAATTAAAGATAGAGAGCACAAAAAGCAAGGCAAGAACAACTGCGGCTATAGAAGAATTAACCATACGAACAGCGTATTCGAAATAGTCAAACCCCTCCTTGCCATGTTCAAAGTAATATCTATATTCATATAAATCCAAGTGGAAATTGATTGTTGCCTCCACATAAAGCCACATAGCAAACATAAACACGGCACCCGATACCACGAAAGCATATTTTCGAAGTAACGTACCACCTAATAGGAAGAGCGAGTGAATCCACACCACAGAAGCAAAGACGAAAGCATATCGTACAATAAGGTAACCATTAGTGCAGATTTCGACCTGTTTACTACGCCCCTCGTTAAAAATGAAGAAATGTCCATTTGAAGGAAAGCTTGACGTCAGGTTATGCCATATCTGTGGAATAGTCGACGACCACCAGTAGAATGTTTCACCCGCATGATTTACCGTATGCGTTACGCCTTTTTCACCTGTATAGCCGCTGACCCATGCCCAAAGCACACGCATCGAGTCACCCACGACAACAGCCAGGAAGATGCAAGCGATGCTGATAAAAGTGGTATAGAGCAACAACGAGAGATACTTCTCGAGATTAGTAGATGGCAGCATCAGGAATGCTTCGCGCTTGCGCTTTTCGTTGATGCTGGATACAATGGAACTAGTTAAAATCAGCGAAGCGAGGCCTAAGAGCAGTATACTTAGGACAGAGAAACCATAAACCATTGAATAGGGAGATCTATTTTGATCTGTCTTCAACAGTATCATCTCGACTGCAAATACTACCATTGCAACACCGATTGACCACATCAGCAGTTTACGGTAGTTCACGCTCACCACCCAACGGAGCGTCTTTCCAAATCTATTTATACTAAAACTATTCATAACGCGTACCTTATAAATTTATAAACTTACCGATGACCTGCTGACGACAGAAGAGTCTGTACGACAGCCAAAAGTTCAGAAGAACCAAACCTATATAGATTACACTGCCCAACACATAACTCAAAGTTGTTGATTTATGATCGTATTGAAGCGCAGAGTGTTCTGGTGTCAACCACATAATCAGTATACCTATCATAATAATAACCGCAAAACTCAGCACTCCGTTGAACTTACGCGAACGGAAAAATGTAGCACCAAGAGCAAAGACAGAATGCATCCAAACACATATTACGATGGAACTATACATATCTTGGGAGGGATCAGAGAACTTTATTTTGCTCACAACATCCGCAATAACAGTAGTCACAAACTGCCCATTATCGTGGCCCAACACCAAGTGAAAAACATACTGCATCAGGTCGGCTCCGAAGAAAGCCACCACAAAGAGCGGCAATTGGATGAGCCAAGTGGAATAACGCATCACATATTTCTCGAAGTTCGAAGCCGGAAGAACCATCAACGACTGTCTGTCATGCTTGCCCTCCATGCTATAGAACATTATCGACGGACCTATCACCAGTTGAAGAACCAACAAGAGCAAAGCTACTCTGCTACAACTATGATAGCCAGAATCCCGGTTATCGTCGGTATTCGCAACCCACGTGAAGAAGAGAAAAACCAGCAGCAATACCACTAACACTTGCAGAAACGTCTTTACGTAGTATCGCCTGTCTTTGGTCAGCGTCCACTTCGCCAGCTTTCCGAATCTATTGAAATTAAACTGTATCATAATGGTCAAATTGTGAAATAGTCAAATCGTCAAATGATTAGATTTTCCCTTGTGTTACAGCGTTAAAGAGCAGTTCGAGGTTCACCTGTGTCTCAGGACTATCCTCCTGGCGAGGAGCGATGACGGCATTACCCTGCAGCGAAGGTTCGGCATAAAGCACATCGTCCATTTCAGCAGGCGTGCGATATTCGAAAGTATATTTCTCTTGAATCTCAGCTACAGAAGCATCAAGCAACAGCTTCTGCTGCGAGAGAATCAGGATATGGTCTAAGAGCGACTCCACATCGTGCACCTGATGGGTGGAGATAATCAGCGTGCGTTCACCACTCATATACTGGCTCACCACCTTACGGAACTGACTCTTCGAGGGAATGTCGAGACCGTTAGTCGGCTCGTCCATCAGCAACAGCTTTGTGTTAGCAGCGAGGGCAAACGACATGAAGACCTTTTTCTTCTGACCCATCGAGAGCGCATTCAGCTTCACATCAGATGTGAGTTCGAAGTCCTGCAGACAAGCCTCTAACACCTGCGTGCTGAACAGCGGATAGAAGGGACGATTGATCTTCACATACTCATCGAGCGAGATAGCAGGTAGGTCGAACTCCTCAGGCACGATGAAAATCTCGCTCAGCGTTTCAGGCAGTCGCTTGTAGGTTTCGATGCCTTCGAAACAAACGGAACCTTTCTTCGCGCGTAACAAACCAGAGATCAGATACAGCAAGGTCGATTTGCCTGTACCGTTCTTACCTAACAGTCCGTAGATATTGTCTTCTTTCAACTCCAGACTGAAATCATCGAATACCAGATTCTTTTGTCCGGCATACTTAAAACTGATGTTTTTTACCTCTATCATAATGTTGTAATTTAGTTGATTTAACCTCTGTAATAGTGTACCACTTTAATAGTACACTGCAAAAGTAAGACTAAAAAACTTTCCCTCCAATTTTTTTGGAAGGAAAGTGCAATTCTTTAACACAGTTTAAGACTTCCGGGCCTTATTCCTGCGTTTTCTTGGGTGTTGTGCAGAGATTCACCAAGTAAATGATGCTCATGTAAGGAATACCCGTGTTTGTTTCGAGGCCGATCTCACAGGTACGGCTATTGGAGTAGCCTACTTCGATCTTGTTGGCCTCAATCTGCGGACGCAGTTTACGCAAGCCATAACGGTTCAGTTCTGGGAAAGTAAAGCCTCTATCGCCAGCAAAGCCACAACAGCCTACGCCCTCAGGCAGGAAGACATTCGTAGAGCAAAGCTTAGCGAGGGCTATCATATCCTTATCGACACCCATCTGGCGCGTAGAACACGTCAGATGCAGAGCAATATGCTTGTCGGTAGGATGGAACTCCAGACGATCCTTCAGATAAGTCATGATGAACTCCGCAGGTTCGTAGAGTTTCATTTTCTTCATTACCTTGCGCATACGGTGCAAACAAGGACTCTGCGCACAGAGCACAGGATATTCACCCTGCTCTGAAGCTTTCCAAAGGGCAGCTTCGAGTTCAGCACTCTTACGGTCAGCGATGTCGAGCATACCCTTCGACTCCCAGATCTGTCCGCAGCACATCTTCTCCATACCTTCTGGGAAAATCACCTCATAACCCGCCTTCGCCATCAGCTGGATCACCTCATCCACAAGAGCGTGCTTCACAGGAGCCTCCTTTGAGAGTCCCATCGTCTGGTTGATACAACTGGGGAAGTAGACAACTTTGAGGGGAGAATGTTCTTCCTCCTTCTGCGGTATAGACTTCTCGATGATAAACTGTGTGAGATCGGAAGGCTTTGGCTGGCGCTTCTTCTTGGGCATAGCCGTTGTCCAAAGCGGCATTCCAATCTTGTTCATCGTACGACAAACATGTGTCATCAGCGTGGGTCCGAGAGTGACGTGAGCCGCATGAGCCACATCAAGCACTACACGCAGGCCGGACTTGATACCCGCCATGTGGTTCGCAGCAAACTCACCCACCTGATAGCCGAGTTTCGAGTTGTTCATATCCAACTGACGGATCAGATGTGTCAGCTCACCCGTATTGATCTTCATCGGACACGAGGTGGAGCAGAGACCATCCGTTGCGCAGGTCTGGTCACCATAATACTTATATTGCTTACGCAAGGTTGCGACACGCTCAGGATTTGAGCCCGTAGCCTCCAACGCACGAATCTCTCGCTGAACGGCGATACGCATACGGGAAGAGAGCGTCAGACCACACGACATACAGTTGACTTCACAGAAGCCACACTCGATACACTTGTTGGCACGCTTCACCTGTTCGATGGTTTCCTTGGCTGTTGAGAGCGAAGAATCCATCAGGTATTTTCCACCATCAGGCACACTGTCGAAGTCATAGTCGAGCACAGGCAAGGGCTTCAGACACTTGATGAAGCAATCCGGATCATCGTTGAAGATGACGCCCTGATTCAACAATCCCTCAGGATCGAAGATAGCCTTCAGTTCCTTCATCGCCTCGTAGGCCTTCTCGCCCCATTCGTACTTCACAAAAGGTGCCATATTGCGACCTGTACCATGCTCCGCCTTCAACGAACCGTCATAACCCTCAACAACGAGTTTAGCCACATCGCGCATCATCTCGGCATAACGGGCCACTTCGTGTTCATCAGCAAAGCTCTGATTCAGGATGAAGTGATAGTTACCCTCGAAGGCGTGACCATAGATACAAGCATCACTGTAACCATGATCTGCAATCAGTTTCTGAAGTTTCACCGTAGCCTCTGGCAATGACTCGATGGGGAAGGCGACATCCTCGATAAGACAAGAAGTGCCCACAGGACGCGTACCTCCCACACTGGGGAAGATACCACTTCGGATAGCCCAATACTTGCCATAGACAGCTGGATCTTCCGTAAACTCTGCAGGGATATAGAGACGGAATTGTCCCAAACACTCCTTGATCTTCTCTATTTTCTCGAGCAGCTGCTCGTGAGTGATGCCTTTGGTCTCCGTGAGGATAGCTGTCAGGTTATGATAATCGCCAGGCTCCACACCTTCTATCTTACCCGCATCCACATCTTTTTTGTACTGCAGGAAGACAGGATCGTCGACGGAGTTCAGCGACATATAATCGAGCATCTCGGCACTCTTCACCATCAGATTCTCTGCACTCATCTTCAAGTCCTCGTCACCAGCCTTCAGTTTCTTCATAGCTACTACCGCCTCACAACTCTCCTTCATTGTGAGGAAATAGACCATTGCAGAAGCCTTATACTTATAATCGTGGAGTGTCTTCATCGTCACCTCCGAGAGGAAGGCCAGCGTTCCCTCACTACCTACCATCGAGTGGGCAATGATATCGAAAGGATCATCGTATGCGATGAGTGGACGAAGGTTGAGACCCGTCACATTCTTTATACTATATTTAATATGTATGCGCGAGGCCAGTTCTTCGTCAGCACGCACTTTGTCTCGCAAGGCCTCGATCTTCTTCAGAAATTCAGGATGACTCTTGCGGAAGGCCTCACGACTCTCTTCTGAGCCTGTATCGAGGACTGTGCCATCGGTGAGAATGATACGGGCAGATACCATCATACGGTCGCTATTGGCATGCACGCCACAGTTCATGCCCGAGGCATTATTGATCACAATACCACCCACCATCGCACTGCCTATCGAAGCAGGATCGGGTGGGAACACACGACCGTAAGGCTTGAGAATCTCATTGACACGAGCACCTACGATACCAGGCTGGAGTTTTATACTTTCGCCATCCGATGAAAGTGTATAGCCTTCCCAATGCTTACCAGCTACGATGAGTACAGAATCGGTGCAACTCTGACCACTGAGCGAGGTACCTGCAGCACGGAAGGTGAAGGGCAACTTGTATTTCTGACAAGCCTTGACGATTTTCGAGATTTCCTCTTCGCCATCACTACGGATCACGACTTTCGGAATCTGGCGATAGAAACTGGCATCGGTTCCCCAGCCCAGGGTACGAAGCTCATCGGTATAAATACGGTCAGACGGGATGAACTGTCTGAGGTCGGTAAGGAAGTTGTTCAGCATAGGGCATGTTGGTTTTTAATTATACTTATCTGTTGCAAAGATACGAAAAAAAGTGAAATGTGAAAAGTGAAAAGTGAATAATTTGCTACCGCAAAGGCGATATTTTGTTTTTTTTACTAAAATTAGATGGTAATATGGAAGAAAATGCGTATATTTGTCGCCAGAACTCATATAATAATCACAAATAACTAAGAACTCATGACAGCATTAGTTTCCGTCATTCCAATTCTGTTGCTCATCGTATTGATGATGGGCTTCAAGGTTTCCGGCTATAAGAGTGCAATGATTACCCTGGTAGTAACCATCCTCTTGGCCTTGTTTGCCGTTCCGGCTATGGGTATCATCCCTGAGAAGTATGCTGGCGTTTCTATCTTTGGCATCACGCTGTGGTCTGTGGTCGAGGGATTCCTCAAAGCGTGTTTCCCCATCATCCTCATTATCATCTGCGCTATCTTCAGCTACAATATCCTTTGTGAAACGAAGGAGATTGAGACCATCAAGACGCAGTTCATTCAGATGACCTCCGACAAGGGCCTCTTGGTACTGCTTCTGACCTGGGGTCTGGGAGGTGTACTCGAAGGTATGGCAGGTTTTGGAACCGCTGTGGCGATTCCTGCAGCCATCCTCATCGGACTGGGCTTCAAGCCGATGTTCTCCGCAGTCATCTGTCTGGTGGCAAACACAGTAGCAGTAGGCTTCGGAGCCGTAGGTCTGCCTGCTACCACGCTGGCCAATCAGGTAGCTGCAAGCGGTGTAGCCACACCTGAGGAACTCTGTGAGGTAGCCACGTTCATCATCCTGCAACTCTCGCTGATGTTCTTCATTACCCCATTCCTGATTCTGATGATGACCGATCGCACGAAGATTGTGAAAAATATCACGATTGCACTGTTCGTGGGAACATTTTCCATCATCGTTCAGTTCTGCTGCGCCCATTTCATTGGCCCCGAGACGCCTGCTATTCTGGGATCTGTAGCAGCTATCATAGCGATGCTGATCTACAATAAGCTGTTCCTCCGCCATGAGGCCGAGAAAGACACGGTACATATCGAAAAGAAAAAATTTGGTTTGGCAAAGACCCTCAAGGCCTGGAGCGTCTATGGCCTCATCATTTTCTTCATCCTGATTTCAAGCAAAATCATACCCCCTATCAACGAACTGCTGAACCAGACCTTAGTGACGAAGTTCGATCTGCCTGTCATTGGCAACACCTTTAAGTTCGGCTGGCTGTCGAATGCGGGTCTGATGATTTTCTTAGGTGCTGTGATTGGCGGTTTGATACAGGGTCTGAGTTTTGGCAAACTGATGAAACTGTTGGCCAAGACCACCCTAAATCTCCAGAAGACAGTAGTCACCATCTGTTGTCTGGTGGCAATGGCCATGCTGATGAACAATACAGGTATGACCAATGATATTGCCAAGGGACTTGTCCTGCTGACAGGCTCTGCCTTCCCGTTCTTTGCACCGCTGATTGGTTCTATCGGCACCTTCGTCACGGGTTCAGCTACCAACGCGAATATCCTCTTCGGTAAGTTGCAGGCCACAGCTGCTGCTGACCTCGGACTGGTGAATCAGGGCACGTTCTTCGGCGTTACGGGTAATGAGACCAACTGGTTGGCAGCCGCCAACTGTGCTGGCTCCGAGGGTGGTAAACTGCTCTCGCCACAGTCCATAGCGATTGCCACAGCTGCCTGCGACATGGAGGGTCAGGATGGTGACATCATGCGTAAGACGATGCCGTTCGCCATATTCTGGATACTGATGAACGGTCTGATGGTCTTCCTCGGACTCCACGTCATCTAAAGCATCGGTTATTATTTGCATCGGACTTTACGGACTTTCTCGGACTTTATCTCTGTCCGTGTCAGTCCGTAAAGTCCGATGCATAAATTATCTTGTGTCGGCTCCCCACATCATCTTCTCGCGGAGGGAGTCGAAATAGCGATGGTCGCTGCGCTTCACCACTTTGATGTCATAAGGTGCACGACGCAAGGTGAGCTTTGTACCCTCAGCACATTTCTCAGAACGACCATCGATAGCTACGAGGAAATTATGACTGCGACTCTCCACCTCGAGGTCGATGACTGAAGAATCTGGCAATACGAAAGGTCGCACATTGAGTGAATGAGGAGCAACGGCTGTCATCGAGAACACCTTCGTACCAGGCACGATGATAGGGCCACCATTGGAAAGTGAATAGGCCGTAGAACCCGTAGGTGTGGAAATCACCAGACCGTCGGCCTGATAGGTATGCAGATACTGGCCGTTGATACAGGTTCGGATGCTAATCATCGAAGCCGTATCGCGTTTCAGGATGGCCACATCGTTGAGGGCAAAACGACAGGTGCCTAACGGCGCGCCATCGGTTTCCACCTGTATCAAGGCACGTGATTCGAGATAGTAATCATCGTGATAGAGGGCATCAAGCGTAGGTGCAAACTGGTCAGGACTGATGTCGGCCAGGAACCCCAGACGACCCATGTTGACACCCAGGATGGGAATGCTCTTCGCGCCTACCCTACTCGCCGCTTTCAGGAACGTACCGTCACCACCCATCGAGATCACGAAGTCAGCCTCGAAGTTATCGTCGGTAAAAAGCTTCGCAGCCTTGATGTCAAGTCGTTGGTTATCCTTCAGGAAATAATAGTACTCCATATCAACATAGAGTTCAGCCTCATGACTGCTGATGCTCGAGAGCACCTGCTGGATGCTGGCCGACTTTTTTCCCTGATAGATATTGCCAAAAAGGGCGAATCTGAGTTTGCTACGTTCCATCTCTATTCAATTTGGGGACAAAGTTAAGAATAAATAAGGAATTAAGAGTTAAGAATTAAGAAAAAATGCTATAGCGACAGCAAATTATTCACTATTCACTCTTCACTTTTCACTTTTATTTGTATATTTGCGGTCAGAAACCCAAATAATAGAAAAGTTATGGCAAAAGTTTATGTATTCTTAGCAGACGGCTTCGAGGATGTCGAAGCGCTGATTCCCATTGACGTACTGCGTCGTGGTGGTGTGGATGTGATTACGGTGAGCACTACGGAGTTCCCATTGGTAGAGTCGGCTCACGGTGTGAATATCGAGGCTGATATCCAGTTTGAACAGAGCGACTATGCTGATGCTGACCTGATTATGTTGCCCGGTGGTATGCCTGGCGCTAGCAACCTTTTCGAGCACGAAGGTGTTTGCAAGGTGGTCATGAACCAGTTTGCAGCAGGCAAGAAGGTGGCTGCCATCTGTGCCGCTCCAGCAGTTGTTCTGGCCCAGCTTGGTATGCTCGATGGCAAGAAGGCCACATGCTACCCAGGCTTCGAGAAGGCGCTGAAAGAGGCTGGCGCCACTTATACAGGCGACCTTGTTACCGTCGATGGCAACGTCACCACAGGTGAGGGACCGGCAGCAGCCTTCCCATATGCATACGAACTGCTTGCTCAGCTAGTGGACAAGAAGACCTCTGACCAGATTGCAGAGGGCATGCGCTTCAAGCACCTGATGGCCTGATGGATTATGTAATAATCGTGGCAGGCGGGAAGGGCCTGCGGATGGGGAGTGATATCCCGAAGCAGTTTCTGCCGATAGGTGGGAAGCCCGTGCTGATGCGCACATTGGAGCGGTTCAGGGAGTATTCTGAGAACTTGCAGATTATCCTTGTGCTCCCTGAAGCGCAACAAGATTATTGGAAAGAGCTCTGCAACAAGTACGATTTCCAAGTGGATTATCAGATTGCCAATGGTGGTCAGACGCGTTTCCACTCCGTGCAGAACGGTCTAGCATTGATTCCTGACAATGCAGAGGGGGTGGTAGGTGTCCATGATGGTGTGCGTCCCTTCCCTAGCATCGAGGTCATCCAACGCTGCTATGAGACTGCCCGTACTGCGAAGGCCGTCATTCCTGTGATCCCCATCGTTGAGACCGTCAGGCAGATTCTTCCGAGTAATCAGAGTACTCCGAGTAATCCGAATAATCCAAGTTCCACTACTGTGCCTCGAGATCACTATCGCCTCGTGCAGACACCACAGACCTTCGATATTCAGTTGCTGAAGGCTGCGAATCGCCAACCCTATAATGACGGCTTCACCGATGATGCCTCCGTGGTTGAATCATATGGACACGCCATCACCCTCGTCGAGGGCAATCGCGAGAACATCAAGATCACCACGCCCTACGACCTCCGCATCGGAGAGATGATAGCAGCGGACGAACACGGACCAACACGGACTGTTTAATAATGTGGAAATAAAAAGTCCGAGAAAGTCCGTTAAGTCCGATGCAAAAACAAAAGACCGATGCAATAAATTGAAGCAATGGATATACTGAGTCAGGACATCAAATACTTGCCAGGTGTAGGCCCTAATCGCAAGAAGATGCTGAGCAACGAACTCGGCATTGAAACCTATGGTGACCTGCTCGAATACTATCCTTACAAATATGTGGACCGCTCAAAGGTCTACACCATTCATGAACTGACGGGTGAGATGCCCTTTGTACAGGTTGTTGGCCATATCCTGAGTTTCGAGACTTTCCCAATGGGTCCTCGCAAAGAACGCGTCGTAGCCCATTTCACAGATGGCACAGCTATCGCCGACCTCACGTGGTTTAATGGTGGTAAATACGCCAAGCAGACCTACAAGATCGGCACGAAATATCTTGTCTTCGGTAAGCCAACGGTCTTCAACAACCGCATTAACTTCACCCATCCCGACCTCGATGACGCTGCGAAACTGGACCTCTCGACGATGGGTCTCCAACCCTATTACAACACGTCGGAGAAGATGAAGAAGAGCGGTCTGAACAGCCGTTCTGTGGAGCGCCTTACCAAGACGCTCGTCGAAAAGCTTCCTCCCCTGCCCGAGACCCTTCCAGACTTCCTTATCACACAGCTTCATCTCATGGGTCGCGACGAGGCCCTGCGTACCGTCCACTATCCCCAGAATGCCAAAGACCTGGAACGTGCCAGAGTGCGGTTGAAGTTCGAGGAGCTCTTCTATATCCAATTAAATATATTAAGGTACGCGAGCGACCAGCGCAGGAAATATCGGGGCTATGTCTTCTCACAGGTAGGCGAGGTGTTCAATTCCTTCTATCGCAACAACCTGCCTTTCCCACTGACAGAAGCACAGAAGAGAGTGATCCGCGAGATCCGTGTCGACGTAGGCTCAGGACGCCAGATGAACCGTCTGTTGCAAGGTGACGTGGGCTCTGGCAAGACCCTCGTAGCGCTGATGTCGATGCTCATCGCCATCGACAACGGCTATCAGGCTTGTATCATGGCTCCTACAGAAATCCTCGCCGAACAGCACCTGACCACCATCATGGAATTCCTGAAAGGGATGGACCTGCGCGTGGCACTGTTGACAGGCATCGTAAAAGGCAAACGTCGTGAGGAGGTACTCGAAGGTCTGTTAGACGGTACCATCCACATCCTCGTGGGTACCCATGCTGTCATCGAGGACACCGTACAGTTTGCCCGTCTCGGGTTTGTAGTGGTCGATGAACAGCACCGCTTTGGCGTGGCCCAGCGTGCAAAGCTCTGGAGCAAGAGCACCAATCCTCCCCATGTGCTCGTGATGACGGCTACCCCCATTCCACGCACCCTCGCCATGACCCTTTATGGCGACCTCGACGTCAGCATCATCGATCAGTTGCCGCCTGGTCGTAAACCCGTGCGTACTACTCATGTCTTCGACACCCGTATGACCTCGCTCTATGATGGTATCCGTCAGCAGATTCGCGAGGGACGTCAGGTGTATATCGTTTTCCCCCTCATCGAGGAGAGTGAGAAGTCAGACCTCAAAAATCTTGAAGACGGTTTCGAAGTCCTGAAACAGGCCTTCCCTGAGTTCCGCCTAAGTAAGGTTCACGGGAAGATGAAACCCAAGGACAAGGAAGAGGAAATGCAGAAGTTCGTCAGGGGCGAGACACAGATTCTCGTTGCCACCACCGTCATCGAGGTGGGCGTCAACGTGCCCAACGCCTCTGTGATGGTCATCCTCGAAGCCCAGCGTTTCGGTCTCTCCCAACTGCACCAGCTCCGTGGACGTGTGGGGCGTGGTGCCGACCAGAGTTTCTGTATCCTCGTTACTCCCTATAAACTCAGTGAGGACACCCGCAAGCGTATTGACATCATGTGCGATACCAACGACGGTTTCCGTATTGCCGAAGCCGATCTGAAACTACGCGGTCCTGGCGATCTGGAAGGCACCCAACAGAGCGGCATGGCCTTCGACTTGAAAATTGCCGACATAGCCCGCGATGGACAGCTCGTTCAGCTGGCCCGTGAGACCGCCCAACCCATCATCGAGGAAGACCCCACGTGTACCTCCGATAAATACGCCATTCTCTGGCGCAGGCTCAAGGAATTACGCAAGACGAATATCAACTGGGCAGCCATCTCGTAAGGCCATTAAGTGTTAAAACATTCCAAAACTTTGTTAACGTACACACATATCTTTTGGGGGTTCGGAAAGTTTTTATTACCTTTGCAAACGTATTTTTGCTCTATGCAATCAAAACCGAACTAAAGAATGAATTTGAAGAATCTGAAATTTGCATTTATATTTGCACTGATGTCGTTTACAGCCGTTCCCATGAATGGTCAGGATCTGTTAGCACGTCAGGCTCCCGTAGACAAGAAAATGAAGAAGGTTGATTCCGTAGCACTCCACCAGTTGATTCATCAGGAGATGCTCGACAATCCCGCTGCCGATCTGTACGACGAGTGGGATACGGAAATGACCCATTATCATAATGCAGCCACCACGCTGCCTGAGACCGCCACCATCGATCTGCGCGGTTTCTGCATGCCGACACCTAGCCGTGTCATCACCTCTAACTTCGGTGCCCGTTGGGGACGCCAGCACAAAGGTCTCGATGTCAAAGTGTATGTCGGCGATACCATCCGTGCGGCCTTCTCAGGAAAGGTACGTATCGTGAAGTATGAGGCCAAGGGCTATGGCAAATACGTTGTCATCCGCCATTACAATGGCTTGGAGACCTATTATGCCCACATGTCGAAGCAGTTGGTTCAGGAGGATCAGGAAGTGAAGGCTGGTGATCCCATCGGTCTGGGAGGTAACACAGGTCGTAGCACCGGTTCTCACCTGCATTTCGAGACCCGCCTCTGTGGCGTTGCCCTGAACCCCGCTCTGCTGTTCGATTTCCGTGCACAGGATGTGACAGGCGACTTCTATACCTATAACCGTAAGAAATACGCCAGCGAGTCAGCTCTGGCCACCCGTCTGCGTGGTGCCAGCAGCAGCGAACTCAGTCGTTTCGATACCGAGCCCGACGATGACGAGGAAATGGCCATCGCAGCTCCAGAGGCTTCATTCACTTCCGATGTTCATTTCCATAAGGTAAAGAAGGGTGAAACCCTCCAGACCATTGCCAAGAAACGCGGCATGACGGTCGATGCCCTATGTAAACTGAATAAGATCGGCAAGAACATCCGACTGATGCCGGGACAGATTCTGAAATACAACTAAATCAACATAAGGCTCCCGATGCGGGAGCTTTTTTTATAGAATTAAAAAACTTAAGACTATGCTCGACAAAGAAAGGGGTCTTTATATCGCCCACTGCGCCAATGGCGCACTCAGTATTACAGGTAAGATGGCAAACCGTCACGGACTGATTGCGGGAGCCACAGGTACAGGAAAGACTGTCACCCTGCAGGTGATGGCTGAAACATTCTGCCAGGCAGGCGTTCCCTGTTTCATGGCCGACATGAAAGGTGACCTCTCTGGTATCTCCCAGGTAGGATGTCTGAGTGGTTTCATCGAGAAACGCCTGCCAGAGTTCGGTATCGAAAACCCTGAGTTCCAAAGTTGTCCCGTTCGGTTCTTCGATGTCTTTGGTGAGCAAGGTCATCCCATGCGCGCCACCATTTCACAGATGGGACCGCAGCTGCTTTCCCGCCTGCTTCAGCTGAACGAGACACAGGACGGTGTCTTGAACATTGTCTTCCGCATTGCTGACGAGCGCGGACTGCTGCTCGACGACCTGAAGGATCTGCGTTCCATGCTCGACTGGGTATCGCAGCATGCCAAGGAGTACACCACGAAATATGGCAATATCACTACCGCCACCATAGGTGCCATCCAGCGTTCCCTATTGCAGTTGGAGGCCCAGGGTGCCGATAAGTTCTTCGGTCTGCCTTCATTCGACATCTACGACCTGCTGCAGACGGAAGGTGGCAAGGGTATCATGAATGTCTTGGCTGCCGACAAGCTGATGCTGCAGCCCAAGCTCTACTCCACTTTCCTGCTGTGGCTCATGAGTGAGCTCTACTCCACCCTGCCCGAAGTAGGTGATCTTCCACTCCCGAAGCTCGTGTTCTTCTTCGACGAGGCCCACATGCTCTTCACCGACACCTCGAAGGCCCTGCTCGACAAAATTGAACAGGTCATCCGCCTCATCCGTTCAAAAGGTGTGGGTATCTATTTCATCACCCAGAGTCCAACCGACATCCCCGAGAATATTCTTGGTCAGTTAGGTAACCGTGTGCAGCACGCCCTGCGCGCCTATACGCCAAAGGACCAGAAGGCCGTGAAGACTGCTGCCGATACCTTCCGTGCCAATCCGGAGTTCAAGACCGACGAGGCCATCATGAACCTCGAGACTGGTGAGGCCCTTGTCAGCTTCCTCGACGAGAAGGGTGCGCCCAATGTGGTGGAGCGTGCTAAGATCCTGTTCCCGTTGTCACAGATCGGTGCCATCACCGAAGGCCAGCGCAACGATATCATCCGTCAGAGTCGCATCTATGGTAAGTACGATGAAGCCAAGGAGCGCGACAGTGCTTTCGAGATGCTCATTGCCGATGCCGAACGCCAGTTGGCAGAGAATTCCGAAAACTCAGAGAACTCCGAGAATTCCGAGTCCTCCGACAAGAATTCAAAGGCTGAGAAGAAAAAGCCCGGCATGATGAGTAAGGTATGGAAGGCTGTGCTCACCGCCATCACCTCAACCCTGGCCACCATCCTTGGCACCTATGTCAGCGATAAGGTAACAGGTAAGAAGACCAAGTCGAAGACCTCAGCCAAAGGCCGTGTGGTGAAGAATGCCACCAGTGCCGCCACGCGCACCATCACAAAGGAACTGACGCGCGACATCCTGGGGAATCTCGTAAAATAAAGAGAATGTCTGATTAAAGGAGATAGGCCATCGGGGTGTTGTCCAGATATTCCCACATACGTTCACGAAGATTGAACATATACTTCAGGTGATAGAAATTGTCTATCTTCCACTGACCATCCTCATACACCAGTTCTATACGGGCTGGTGTATAGTTTTTATCCTCATAAACGGTGAAATCAACCTGAGCACGCTTCTCACCATCTGTGAGAGCAATGTTTCTCACCTCAAACTCCTCGAAGCTGACAAGGTCGGTATCATGAGACATCGTCCAGTGGTTCACCTCAAAGAAAAGCGTATTTGTGAGATACTCCTGACGGCGAACGGCCATCAGCAGCTGATTCCACGATTTTGTACAGAAAGCCTTGTCGAGCAGGTCGCTGTCCGTTGAGCCCCCTAAATAGGTGCATTCCTGCTTGATAAGCGAATAGATGGTCTGGACACGCTCCAATACCGCGCCACGCTCTACCATAGCAGAAACTTCCGACACCAGAGTGTCCGACACCATGGTCGTGTCATTCTCAATTACCTGAGGCGTATCAACATCAGCAGGGGCCTCTGTCTTAGAGCCACCACAACTTGTTAAAATTAACGATGTCATAACAGGTAATCCAATCAACAATGCTTTTAATAAACGCTTCACCTGAAAAAATTTTTAAATGGTTCTTTAATGGTCTAACTAATCGGCTGCAAAGGTACACAAAAAATCGTAAACCAACAAACAATTCGGTATTTTTTTTATTAAAAAATCTAAAACCAACAAAGAGAGTAGACAAAACGATTCGAGTGGTCGGTAAAAGTGTCAAAAAAGAGTCCTTCTTGACATAATACCTGCTTCATATCATTGCAGATACCCGTACCTTTTAATTTCAATG
>JAEEGH010007192.1_pt1 | contig 26899 bp, 22 predicted proteins | sample 9134181 | NCBI WGS metagenome assembly JAEEGH01 (sample SAMN16246544, study PRJNA631951) | gut metagenome | biome: gut microbiome; feature: rumen; material: DP-attached | host: Bos | place: Iran: Karaj | collected 2018-10 | reverse complement strand
GTGAGCATTGATGCTGCAAGCAAAAAATTTAAATGTTTCCTTTTCATAATTTTTGTTCTCCCTTTTTTTTAGGAGAAATTTTTGTTGCACGTATAAAGTAACACGTACAAAGTGGAATTAATTTTTATTGGTCTTGAAATTTTTTGATGATTTTGGCATCAAAAAAGCCGTACCGGATATTTTTTGTCATCCGGTACGGCTTTTTGCAATTATTTACCCTTTATCTGGCATACAGATATACGTCTTCTTTGAGGTGGAATCCACTGTTTATAATGACTTCGTCCATATTTTCGGCGGTTACGGCTATCGGATCGAGTCCGATATAGGGTATGTCAAAGCTTCCGTCATTTATTGTGGTGATATCGTCTCCGGTAAGCTCCTCCCCCCTTGCAAGCGCGATCGCACACTCCGCTGCACGCTTTGCAAGCCTTTCGAAGGGCTTATATACCGTCATTGTCTGCGTACCCTCGACTATCCTCTGGCATGCTTCAAGGTCCGCATCCTGTCCTACCACAGGGATCTCGCCGGCAAGTCTCTGGACCGAAAGTGCCTGGATCACCTGACCCGCAAGGTTATCGTTTCCGCACATTATCGCATCCACTTCCGCAACAGTCTCGGGATGTGTGTAGATGTAATCTCCCGCAATCTCCGCTCTCCAGCCGTCACAGTGGATGGAATCGACTATCTCCATCCTGTACTTTGCACAAACATCCCTGAACCCCGCTTCGACAAGAGGTACATTATTGTCGGTGGGAGATCCGCCGAGCATAAGAACCTTTCCTCCCTGAAGTCCGTTTCGAAGGAATGCTTCCGCCATGAGCTGGCCTACCATATAGTTATCGAAGGTTATATACAGATCAACGTTCGAATCGGTGATAAGTCTGTCGTAGGCGATTATCTTGATACCTGCATTTCTTGCTTTTTCAACCTGCTCCCTGAGGGATTCGGAATCAATGCAGACGATCACTATGACATCGACACCCTTATTAATGAAATATTCTATCTGTTCCTTCTGCTTTTCGATATCGCCGTTTGCATTCTGAACGTTGACGGTTGCTCCGAGTTCCTTTGCGGTGGATACGAATACGTCCCTGTCTCTCTGCCATCTTTCGATGACGAATGAGTCAAAGCTCATTCCGATCTCGATCTGGTCCTCACCCTGTGACGCATCCGTTGCGGTCTCGCCCGAAGCACCCGAGCACGAAGCCAAAATCAGAAGTGCGGATAGTATTATCGCCGTGATACTTCTCTTCAATTATTTACCCTCTCTGTATTCCGTAGGTGTTACGCCCACATTCTTTTTAAATGTCTTACTGAAATAGTTGGGATCCGAATATCCGGATTTCGCACAGATCTCCTTCATGGAATACTGTGTGGTGCTGAGAAGCTCCTTGGCCTTTTCAATCCTCAGCTTGGTAAGGTAATCGATGAAGTTCTCACCGGTTCCTTCCTTGAATATCCTGCTCAGATAATAGGAGCTGATATTTACCTCACGGGAAACATCCTCAAGCGTGATGTTGAGGGTGTAGTTTTTCTCGATGTATTTTTTGGCAGCTTCAATAGCATCGTTGGAGCTTTCCTCGCGCTTGGTGGAAATATTCCTGCATGAGAATATGATCCTGTCCGAGAACCAGTTCCACAGCAACTCCGGATCGTCGATTCCCATAAGCGTGGGAAGATAATCCCTTCTGTCGGATATGCTGTATACCATGCCGCCGCTCCTGTATGATATATGCTCGGCGCGAAGGGCAAATTCAAGGATCTTGAGCCTGATATCCATAATATCCCCGCCCTTTATATATTCGTAGTACTCCTTTGCTGCGCTTATCGCTGCATCGGTTCTTCCTTTTTCAACTTCCTCAAAGATCTTCTTTTCGATATCGACGGGATAGTTTTCGGAATATTCGCATCCGATGGGAAGGTCGTCCGCATGTGCGACTGTGTTTGTGGTAAGAATAAGGGCGTTGATCGCATCGCGGTACGAGCTTTCCATATCCTTTATCTTCTCAACCCTTCCGACACCGATCCTGAATGCAATGTCGGTCTTTTCCCTGAGCTTATGAGCAAGATCCCTTGCCTTGGAGATTACATTTACCCTGTCGTTATAATCCATCGACGGATCGGTAAAAGGAATGAGTACGGCGATCTTGTTGCTCATTACGGAGCCGACTATTCCGCCGAAATAATCCTTGATGTAATTTCTTATATCATGGTAATGCTGCTGCAGCTTTACACCGGAGCCCACCGCGTTGGTCATATGGTTTCCTTCCGCGGCATCACCGGAAACGATGACCATCATGTATCCGTAGTCTTCGTTTATCTCCAGCATTGTCTTGTAGTTTTCAATATCCTCGTCAAAGTATTCATGGAAGAGGATGTTGTAGATAAGCCCGTTCTCCAGGATGGGAATTACGGTCTCAAGTTTTTCCTTTACGACAAGGTCGTTGGTACGCCTGTTCTTCTCCTCATCGACCATTGCCATCGCTTTTTTGATCGCGGAGATCATCAGGTTCTTATCCATGGGCTTGGTGATGTATTCGATCGCACCGAGTTTGATGGCTTCCTGTGCGTAATCGAATTTATCGTATGCGCTCATGATGATAAAGATGATATTGTCATTGCCCGAACGGATCTCCTTCATTGCATCGAGTCCGTTTATTCCGGGCATCTGGATATCCATTATCGCAATGTCGGGATGATAGGTTTCGGCAAGTTCGATAACGGAGCGTCCGGTCTTCGCAGACTTGGTCTCGCACTCCGATCCGAATTCTTTTTCAATTATGAACTTGAGCGAATCGATAACTATTCCTTCGTCGTCCGCAAGTAAGATCTTGTACATAATTAATTGTCTCCGTCTTTTTTAAGATAGATCGTAAACTTAGTGCCTTTGCCTTCTCCCTCGCTCGAGATATCGAATACATCCTCGTTCTCGGAAAAGAGTTTGAGCCTTGCGATAACATTATCCATACCGATGCCGTTGGATTCTTTCTTTTCCGGATCGGGCTGCTGACCGTTAAGAAGCTTTTGAACGGTTTCCTCGCTCATTCCGATCCCGTTGTCCTCGATCCTTATGCACGCATAATCATCCATCGGGTAAACACTGAGCTTGATCCTGCCCTCACCGAGCATATCCCTTATGCCATGGTTTACGCAGTTCTCAACGAGAGGCTGAAGTATCATACTGGGCATCTTTACATTAAGAAGAGAACTGTCGACTTCCTTTTCGAAAATGATATCGCCGGAAAAACGCACATTCAGAATGTAGATGTAGTTATCTACAAGCTCAAGTTCCTCGCCCACCGTGACGGTCTGGAAGCCTTTCTTAACATTGTACCTGAAAAACTCGGCCATGACGCGCACATATTCGCTGGTCCTGTCGGCGCCTTCGAGCATCGCAAGCTGTGCCCCGGCATTGAGTGTATTGAACAGGAAGTGCGGATTGATCTGCGACTGGAGATACTTAAGCTGGGCATCCTTGAGGTGCGCTTCCATAAGGAGCTCCTTCTCCTTCAGCTGTCTCTCCGTCTCCGCATTCTCCCTGACCTGTCTTATGTAGTTCTGGATACTGACCACCATTTGATTGAATGCCCTGGTAACGACACCTACCTCATCTTCCGATTCAACGGTAAGAGGTGCGACATCGAAATTACCCTTACCGACTTCATCGGCCCTTCCGGCAAGAAGCTTCAGAGGTCTGATCAGGTTGGCGGTAAGTCTTATGATAAGAAGTGCATTGACGATAATGACGGCGATGAGGATCAGGTTTCCGCTTGTTTCGAAAGCCTTGAACGCCGAGATCATCTCTCTGTAGTTCTCGGAATTTTCCTTGAACTGTTCGTTGTTAAGGCTGTAGATATATGTATTGATGTAGCCGTAGAGCTTGGTGGCCTCATCGTAATGGCTTCTGTACTTCTCGACATTTCTTCCGCGCTTTGCCTCGATGGTCTCACTGACCTCGGAAAGATATTCCGAACTCATGTTGCGGATCGCATATTCCATTCTGTCGGGAAGGCTTCCGGTAACCTCTCCGGACAAAGCCTCCGCCTGGTCCGAATAAACCTGCGCCGAACGGTAATACTCCTCGAGGGAATCACTCGTCTTCGCATTAAGGTATTCGGTCATCGCATCCTGCACGCGGTTGAGCGAAACGGAAAGCTCATTGAGTCTCATGTTCTCCTGGTAGACGTTGTCTATACGTCCGCTCATGATGTTTATTCCGGCGAGGAGAACTATGTTGATGATGAACACAAAGAGGTTCGCAATGAGCGATATTGCAGTCATCTTTATCTGCAGCGAAAGGTTTCTGAACCGTGTTATCACGGAGCACCTCCTTCCTGCAGATCCTCTCTGTCCTTGGTGATGACGGATATTCCTGCAGTCGAATACTGGTTGGTGTATCCGTAATCAAAATATTCGGTGAGCGCATCGATACTCGATGTTCCCATCTGTGAGGTGTCGGCCGATACGGTCGCGTATATAACTCCCCTGTCGATACCGTTCAGTATTACTTCCGAATCATAGTATCCGAGGATATCGACAAGACCTACTTCGTTGTAATCGACTACCATCTGATAGACCGCAACGGTATCAAGTTCACCGAGACATACGACTATCTCGGGAAGAGTGCTTCTTTCCCTCAAAAGAAGACCCTTTATAGATTCCTCAGCGGAATATTCATTCGTCGGATCCACGCTGTATGTCGAGATCTCAATTGCGGGATGCTGTGCCCTTGACTCTTCGTCCTCACCGTCGATCGTTTCCTGAACAGCGCTGAGTATGACGTTCTGTCCGGCATTTACCGAACTGGCATCAACGAGTATGACCGCTTCGATCGAATCGGAATAGTACTCCCTCTCGGATGCAAGGCGCAGTATAAGTCCGCCGTACAGCTTTCCGAGATCGTTATTACTCACACCGACAAAGCTGAGTCTGTCGGAGGAAGTGTTGTCCGAATAAAGGGTAACGACTCCTATTCCCTCGGAAGAAGCCCTGTCGATAAGATCGGTCATCTGCTCGCTCTCATCTGCGGAGACGATTATTCCGTCGACACCGGATGCGATCGCGATCTCCATCAGTTCGTATTTGGTATAATCCCTCGAAAGATTTTCGGAGAGCATCTCCACGTAATCGCCGTGCGCCTCCGCGGTTTCACGGGCCGCACTGTATACGGACTGCCAGAACGAGGAATCGGAATTATCGGTTATCATCGCATAATAATGACCGTAGGGCACTCTTTCCTCTGCCGAACCGAACCTTCGGCTGTACGAAATAAAGTTGACCACAAGTGAGCCGGTGAGGGCAATTATCACCGCCGTGGTTATCATTATCACTATGGAATTCAAGGCTTTTTTCTTTTTCTTCAAGCCTGCCCTCCGTAAAAACGATTCTCAAATAAAATAACACATTTCCGTCCCTAAAAACAATGTGCGGCACAGCAGTGCCGCACATCCGTATCTCAGTTGATTGTTCAGGGTTAAACTATGGTTACTGCTTTGCCGTTTCCTTGACCAGGTCGGCCTGGATGCCCGCTCCCTTGAGGACGGGGCTGATCATCTTGTAAACAAGAAGGGTAAGGAGCGAATTGAGGCTTCCTTTTATAAGGTTCAGGGGAGCAACACATGCGAATACGAAGCTGTATACATTGTCGCCCGCGAAAGGATTGACCTTGCTTCCCATATCAATGATAGCCTCAAGGGGCATTCCGTAGAGCTTGGCAAAAGCGGGAAGCAGATATACCGCATTGAACACGGTTCCGAAGATCGTGATGCAGATCGTACCGACAAGGCATGAAAGGGTCGCGGTCTTTCTGGTCTTCTTTGCATAGTATATGACCGATGCGGGAAGAATGAACGAAACTCCAACGGCAAAATTAGCAAGCTCACCGACAAATGCAGTCGAGGTTCCCTTAATGAAAAGCTTGAGCACGATCTTGATGAACTCGATCATGACTCCCGCCGCAGGACCGAATGCAAAAGCTCCGATAAGAACGGGAAGCTCACTCAGATCGAGCTTGTAGAATGACGGAGCAAAGAGGATCGGGAACTCAATGAGCATGAGGATCGCGGATAAAGCCGATAAAAGTCCTATGCTTGCCGCTCTTCTTGCAGCGGATGTCCTGTCGGTAATGCCGTGCTTTTTCTGTATCAGCTTCTCGGCGATCACCGCAAAAACAAACAGCCCTGCAATGATAAGAACAAAACTTACCACATACAGAGCATTCTTAGCTACCTGGTTAAACAGGTCTGACATATTAATTTCCTCCTTCTTTCATCCGGACTTGAGACCCTTAAAGGCCCTTCACCGTTGGTACCGGAGTTTCACCGGTTCAGCCCGTATTTTACGGGGTCGCGGACTGTAGAAGCTGCAGATACTGCCTGTAAAAGCTGCTCCGTAACCGCCAGTAGGGAGTTTCACCCTGCCCTGAAGTCAACGAATGGATTATAGTACATGTCCCGTGATATTGCAATAGTCAGCAAATAATGATAAATTCTAGGTAAGTACAGACATTTGCGGTGAGAGATGATGACCGGTGATTCGCCTTACAATAATTTCAATCCCGACAAGGGAAGACATGCATTCGGAACGGCTGCCCTCGTCATGAGCATCATATCAGCAGTCCTGCTCTGCACGGGGATTCTGGCGATACCATTCGGAGCTCTCGGGCTTTTATTCGCATTGCTGAGCCGCAAAGGAAAAGACAGTCTCGAAAAGATCGCCCTTACGGGAGCGATAATATCGGTCATATCAATGATAACAGGGGCATTCATAACCGTTTATTCCGTATATACGGTAATGACGGATCCTTCGGTACTTGAAGAAGTAAGCCGCATGTATGCCCGTTACGGCATGGAAATGCCTACAATTCCGACATTTTACGGGGAAGGAGGCTCATTATGGATCTATCGATAAGATCGGTTGCCGAACAGATTCCCGGATACAGTGAGTCTCAGGTGAGAAGGATCGCCGGCCCCACCGTAACACCTGCGGAAGAATCCGCCCTCAAAACCGGTAACCCCGGCAGAGTCAATAAGGCGGAATGCCAGACCTGCAAATCCAGAAAATACCAGGACGGCTCGAATGAGAACGTTTCATTCAAGTCCGCCCAGCACATGTCCCCCACTCAGGCGGGATCGAGAGTCCGTGCGCACGAGCAGGAGCATGTATCCAATGCATACTCCAAAGCTTCCGAAAAAGGAGGAAAGGTACTCCAGGCATCGGTAGCAATACACACAGCGATCTGTCCGGAGTGCGGACGCACTTATATTTCCGGAGGAACCACCACAACCAGGATCAAATATCCTTCGGAGAAGAATCCTTATCAGCAGAATATGAAGAGCCTGCACAAACAGGCTACAGAGGGAATGAACTTTGACGCAGCAGTATAAGTACCGGTCAGCTCAGGAACTGAAGACACGGGCACTTTCAATGATGGCAGGCAGATACGGGAGAGCCGCGATGATGACTCTCTCGTATTTTATTTGGATGTATCTCATCTCATATGCGGGCAGCATTCTTTCGACAATGCTCCTCAGGCTTCCTTACTTTTCCTCGATAAGTTCGAATACGACCGCGGATATTGTCTTCACAATCCTTGCGGCACTTATCGCAATGTTCCTTGGAGTGGTCGCTGAGATGTTCACCTGCGGCATATGCCTTTATTACCTGAACGTATCTACGGGCCGTGATGCCCAGACAGCGGATATCTTCAGGGGCTTCCGCGAAAATCCTTCGGAGGTGTTCAAGATCTCGGCTTTTCTGCTGAGCCCGTCATTGATCATGACAATCCCCGTCAATGTGACATCCGAGCTTTATATCATCACCTCGGATATCAAATGGCTCATTATTTCATTGATCCTGTTTGCTCTTGCTTCAGCCGGATCCCTTTATCTTCATCTGACATACGGCATTGCATTTTTCGTGCTGCTGGATTTCCCTTCCTACAGTGCGGGACGCGTACTCGGGATCGCAGGGCAGAAAATGAAGGGACACAGATGCAGGTTTTTTATGATCGATCTTCTGTTCATCCCGATGTTCATTCTCGGTATCCTGTCATTCGGAATAGGTCTGATATGGATCTATCCTCTCATAAACGAATGCAGGACGCTGTTTTTCTTAAACCTTATGAATCCCGAAGAACAGCAGTAAATAAATGCAAAAAATCAACCCGGCCGTCGGCCGGGTTTAATTTATGTCAGTGCTTCTATCCTGAGTTCCCTGCGTTTGTTCAGATCGATGAATTCATTGCCGCATTTAACGACCGGTCTTGAATACTGCCCGGGATTCTGCATTATTATCGTTCCGGTCTTTCCGTCGGAAAGCCTGCAGGTATTCTGGATGTAAGTATATGTAACATTCTTGAGGAAGGTCATTATGATATCGGGATCATATTTTTCAAGTCCCTCATCCTCAAAGATCTCAACCACTCTGAAAGGACAGATGGGATCCCTGTAGACTCTCGCGCTGGTCATCGCATCATACACATCCGTAACGGCGGTAAGCCTTGCGAATCTGTCTGCCTTCTCTCCTTTTATCCTGAGAGGATAGCCGCTTCCGTCAAACCTTTCATGATGCATTATCGCGGTCGTCTTGATATGCTCGGGAAGATTCTTATCCTTAAGGATCCTGTAGCCGTGCTCCGCATGGTGCTTTACTTCGATAAGCTCGCTCTCGGTAAGGGGCTCAACTTTATTGAGTACTTCCCTGGGAACTCTCATCTTGCCGATATCAAAAAGAATACCGCACATCATTGCCATTTCCTGATCCTGCTTGTTCCATCTGAGCCAGCCGGCAACGACGAAATTAAGAAGGGAAACATTCATGCAATGAGCGAATGTGGAATCATCGAAGCCTCTCATTGCATGGAGCATATCGATGACGGATACTCTCGAACCTGCCTTGGAGATCATCTCAAGGGGCTTTTCAAGAAGAAGCACGGGATCGACTTCGACGTTCTTATCTACCATTTCACTGACATGGAATTCGAGTGATTTCTTTCCTTCCTCATAGTCAGCCTTAAACTCTTTGAAGAGCTGGGTATCCCTGATCTTCTCGTAATTGGTCTGCTCGTCTTCGGGTTCCGTGACAGCTGCAGGTGCAGCTTCTTCGGGCTCCTGAGCGGATGCCTCGGGAATCTCATCTTCAACATAAATGCTGAGGATTCCGTAAAGCTCCAGTCTCGTGATCAGAGTCTGGGAAAGCTTGGTTCCCTTGGCTATGACCGTTTTGTTATCGTAATTGAGAACGTCGCTTCCGACAACCATTCCGGGTTTTAATTTGGAAGTTGCGATCTTATTCATATGCTTACCCCCTGAACAGAAACAGGTCAAAAAGCGGATCCTTAAACCTCTTCGTCATCTCCGCCGACTTCCGCACCGCCGGTACTCTTCCACTTAAGATAACTTACAATGAACTGGTCAAGCTTTCCGTCAAGCACTCCGAGTGCATCGGCCGTCTTGAATCCGGTACGCTTATCCGTGACCATGGTGTAAGGCTGAAGGAAATAGCTTCTTATCTGGTTGCCCCAAGCGATATCCTTGATCTCACCCGCGATACCCTTGCTCTTTGCTTCTTCCTCTTCCATCTTCAGTTCGAAGAGTTTGGCACGGAGCATTTCCATAGCCTTATCCTTGTTCTGGAACTGGCTTCTTTCGTTCTGACAGGTGACCACGATACCCGTGGGATTATGTGTGATACGGATGGCGGACGATGTCTTGTTGATGTGCTGACCGCCGGCACCGCTGCTTCGGTACGTATCGATACGAAGGTCTTTTTCCTCGATGACGATATCATTGTTCTGGGGAAGGACAGGCATTACCATGCAGCTTACAAAGGAAGTCTGACGCTTTGCCTGTGCATTGAAGGGAGAGATCCTTACAAGTCTGTGGACGCCCTTCTCACTCTTCAGATAACCGTATGCGTTATCGCCGCTCACCTGGAATGATACGGATTTGATACCCGCTTCATCGCCGTCAAGCTGATCGAGAACTTCTATCTTGAGGCCTTTCTTATCAGCCCATTTGGAATACATTCTGAAGAGCATTCCGCACCAGTCACAACTCTCGGTACCGCCGGCACCGGCATTGAGTTCGACGATGGCGTCGGAATCATCATACTCACCCGAAAGAAGCGTCGAAAGACGGAGCTGTTCGAATCTGCTCACAAAGCTGTCGAACTCTTCCCTTGCCTCGGGAATGAGCGATTCGTCCTCCTCTTCGTTACCCATTTCAACCAGGGTAAGTACATCATCGATACCTGTTTCGAGACTCTTTACGAGGTCTCTGGTATCCTTCATATTCTTGAGCTCTTTCATCTTGGCATTCGCCTTGTCGGGATCGTCCCAGAATCCGGGAGCTTCCATTTCCCTTTCGAGCTCTTCTATCTTCTTTGATTTGTTTTCAAGGTCCAGTGATTCTTTGACTTCGGCAAGGGGTGCCTTGTACGAAAGAATATCCTGTTTTATCTGATCAAGTTCTACCATAGTATTACGCTCTCTTTCCAAACACTTTTACCGGTTATTCCATCTGTGTTCAGAGTACTCAGAGCTTCATTCCGGGTCTTCCGTGGCAGGCCTTGAACTTCTTGCCGCTGCCGCAGGGGCAGGGATCGTTGGGATAAACCTTCTGGGCCGATCTTGTCTTGGGGGCTCTGGGGCCGGAATCATCCTTGTTGGTTCCGGTTACCTGGGCAACCTGTTCACGCTCGACCTTCTGTTCAACCTTGATATGCATGAGAAGCTTGACGGTATCTTCCTGAATATTCTGGATAAGCTCGTCAAACATTGCATAACCCTGGTTCCTGTATTCGATAAGAGGGTCCTTCTGACCGTAGGATGCAAGTCCCGCACCCTGTTCCATGATGGCCATATCATCGATATGTCCCATCCACTTGCGGTCGATGGTACGAAGGAGAATGACTCTCTCCACTTCACGGATAGCTTCGGGATCGGGGAATTCCGCTTCCTTGGTCTCATAGAACTTGACCGCTTCTTCCTTGAGAGCCTGCTTGATGCTGTTCTTCTTGAGCTTGCTCATTCTCTCCTTGGTGATGGGCTCAAGGGGAATGATGGGAAGAAGGATCTCGTTGAGCTCGGTGAAGTCCCAGTTTTCGGGAGAAACATCATCATTGATGCAGATATCAACGCTTCTTTCGACGATATCGGTGATCATCTTGTAGATGTAATCCCTCATGCTCTCGCCGTCGAGAACCTTGCGTCTCTCTTCATATATGATCTGTCTCTGCTCGCTCATGACCTTGTCATACTCGAGGAGATTCTTACGGATACCGAAGTTGTTGGACTCTATCCTCTTCTGTGCGGTCTCGATGGCGCCGGTAAGAGCCTTGTGCTCGATCTCCTGACCCTCGGGAATTCCGAGTGCATTGAACATGGAGATGAGTCTCTCGGAACCGAACAGTCTCATCAGATCGTCTTCAAGTGAGATATAGAATTTGGATTCACCGGGATCGCCCTGACGTCCGGAACGTCCGCGCAGCTGGTTATCGATACGTCTGGATTCGTGACGCTCCGTTCCGATAATCTTAAGTCCGCCTGCGGCAAGCGCTTCCTCGTCAAGCTTGATATCGGTACCACGGCCGGCCATGTTGGTAGCGATGGTGACGTTTCCGTGGATACCTGCCTGTGCTACGATCTCTGCTTCTCTTTCATGGAACTTTGCGTTTAGAACTTCATGCTTTATGCCTGCCTTACTGAAGATCCTGCTGAGTTCCTCCGATGCATCGATGTTGATCGTACCGATGAGGACGGGCTGACCCTTTTCATGTGCTTCGATGGTTGCCTGAAGGATGGCATTAAGCTTCTCCTTTTTGGTCTTGTAAACCGCATCCTGAAGGTCTTTCCTGATGACGGGTTTATTGGTGGGGATGGTGACTACGGGCATTCCGTAGATCTCCCTGAACTCGGCTTCCTCAGTGAGAGCGGTACCGGTCATGCCGGATTTCTTCTCAAAGAGATTGAAGAAGTTCTGGAATGTGATGGTGGCGAGAGTCTTGGACTCGCGCTTGACCTTAACATGCTCCTTGGCCTCGATAGCCTGGTGGAGACCGTCGGAGAATCTTCTTCCGGGCATAATACGTCCGGTGAATTCGTCTACGATGAGGATCTGGTCGTCCTTTACGACGTAATCCTGATCCTTGAACATCAGGTTATGTGCCCTGAGTGCAAGAATGATATTGTGGTTGATCTCGGTATTCTCGGGATCCGAAAGATTCTCGATATGGAAGAACTGCTCTACGCGTGCGGTTCCCGCTTCCGTAAGGTTTACGATCTTGTCCTTCTCGTTTACGACAAAGTCTCCGGTCTCTTCCTGTGTGATACCCATGATGGCATCCATCTTGGAAAGTTCCTTGACATCATCACCGCGCTTTAACTGTCTTGCGAGAAGATCGCACATCTCATAAAGAGCAGTGGACTTTCCGCTCTGTCCGGAAATGATAAGAGGGGTTCTTGCTTCGTCGATAAGAACCGAGTCAACCTCGTCGATGATACAGAAATGAAGGTCCCTCAGAACAAGCTGCTTCTTGTAGATAGCCATATTGTCCCTGAGGTAATCAAATCCGAGCTCGTTATTGGTGACATAGGTGATGTCGCAATTGTACTGCTGCTGTCTCTCCTCGGAATTCATCGAATTGAGCACGCAGCCTACGGTCAGTCCGAGGAATCTGTGAACCTCACCCATCCACTCGGCGTCACGGTTTGCAAGATAATCGTTAACGGTAACGATGTGAACGCCTCTGCCCGTAAGTGCATTGAGATAAGCGGGACAGGTGGACACAAGGGTCTTACCTTCACCGGTTCTCATCTCGGCAATGTTGCCCTGATGAAGAACGATACCGCCTATGAGCTGGACCCTGAAGTGCTCGAGTCCTATGCTTCTTTTGGCCGCTTCCCTTACGACGGCGAATGCTTCGGGAAGGATGTCGTCAAGGGTTTCTCCCTTTTCGAGACGCTCCTTGAACCAGGGTGTCTTTTTCTTAAGCTCCTCATCGGAAAGAGCCTGCATCTCCGGCCTTAAGCTTTCTATCTTATCTACGATCGGATAAATCTTTTTAAGTTCTCTATCGGAATAAGTACCGAATATTTTTTCAACAAGTTTCATAATCTGTCTTTTACCTCACATCCGACTATTTTATCAGAAATGAGATGTTCTTTCAATTAAAAGGATTTTTGCCATGTTCCCGTTTTCATCAGAATCCGAGGTCATCATTAACCAGTATCACATGGATCCTTCCCTCATGTCTCGAGTATCTCGTGATAAGGATCTGGCAGCATATGGTATCCGGGGATTTGCAGTTCATGCAGGAGCCCGTCTCCGAGCAGGGAGTCTTCAGACCGAATCTCTGGGCATTTATGGGCGCAGCGACATTTCTGGCCCTCTTCATGGCGGAATCAACGTCCTTGCAGACCTTGTTCATTCCGACGATGAAGACCACCTTTTTGGGGCCCTGGGCGATCATGGAAACCCTGTTTGAATTTCCGTCAATATTGATGAGAACGCCGTCCTCAGTCATCGCATTGGTGCTTGCAAGGAAAACATCGGCATCATAGGAATCCATCATTGCGGATCTCTTGTCAGCCACGGCATCCCTGTCGATGAAGCGGTAATTGCCGTTCTTTACGGCATCCACAAGACCGATCTCGTGGGCGCTCATTGCACCTCCCATAGCCACGGTCGAACCTTCGGGAATGAGCTCGAGTGCCTTTTTGAGAGCTTCGGCTTTATCTGCGGCATAGTACCCCGTCATATTGCGGGATTCGAGCCCCCCTATGACCTTCCGGGCGAGCAGTTCGTTTCTCTTTGTGATGTTCTCGTTCATATTATTCTCCTTTCACCGGACCGGCTACCTGTTTATGATATACAAATTCGTATGTCATGTCGAATTAATTAGTTATTAACTTAAAATTAAGCCCTTGAAAATGCCTGTTATTTTATTTATAATGTAACCGCTTTCATGCAAAGAGAGCGCCGATAACATTATTTTTCATAATATACGGAGGCAGAAGTGAAAGAAAGCAACCTCACCATATATGATATATCCGAAAAGGCCGGTGTATCCATCGCCACGGTCTCCAGAGTCCTCAACAATTCGGGTTCCGTCAGTGAAAAGACCCGGAAAAAGGTAATGGACGCCATCAACGATACCGGCTACACTCCCAATGCTTTCGCAAGAGGGCTGGGACTCAATTCAGACAAAAAGTCAGTAAAGGAATTTATGGATGATGAATTCCTGCTTGATAATGCCACGGCATCAAAGCTCTACCACGACTATGCCGAAAAAATGCCGATCCTCGATTATCACTGCCATATCTCTCCCAAAGAGATCGCAGAGGACAGAAGGTTTGACAATATCGCGCAGGTCTGGCTCGGCGGTGACCATTACAAATGGCGCTTTATGAGAAGCTGCGGCATCGAGGAAAAGTACATAACCGGCAAGGCATCCGACCACGATAAGTTCATCAAGTGGGCCGCGTGTCTCGGAAAGGCAATCGGTAATCCTCTCTATCACTGGAGCCACCTTGAGCTTCAGAGATATTTCGATTTCCACGGACATCTGTGCGAAGACAATGCCGAGGAGGTATGGGAGCTCTGCAACAAAAAGCTTGCGGAGCCGGATATGAGCGCAAGGGGACTCATCAAAAAGAGCGGTGTCACCCTCCTTTGCACCACAGACGATCCCATCGACGATCTCCGCTGGCATAAGCAGATCAGGGAGGATTCCTCTTTTGACGTAAAAGTCCTTCCCGCATGGCGTCCCGACAGGGCCATGAACATCGAAAAGCACGACTACAAGGATTACCTCAAAAAGCTCGCTTCGGCCGCCGGCGTCGCCAAGATCAAAACCTGGGAAGATCTGAAGACGGCACTCAGGAGAAGAATGGAGTTCTTCAGGGAGCAGGGCTGCGTGGTCTCCGATCACGGACTTGAATTCCTTATGTATTATCCCGCCAATGACGAAGATATCGAAGCGATCTTTGCAAAGAGACTTTATAACATGCCCGTTTCAAAGGAAGACGAGTATATGTTCAAGACCGCATTCATGACATTCATGGCGTGCGAATACGTAAAGGCAGACTGGACTATGCAGCTCCACTACGGATGCAAGAGGGACAACAATACCGCAATGTTCAAGTCGATCGGTCCCGATACCGGTTTCGACTGCATCAACAACCACACACCTTCCGACCAGTGCGCAAACTTCCTCGATTCGCTTGAAAGATTCGGAAATCTTCCGAGAACGATCCTCTACTCTCTCAATCCGATAGACAACGCATACATCGGAACGATAATCGGATGCTTCCAGGATTCCACCGCAGTCGGCAAGATCCAGCAGGGAAGCGCATGGTGGTTCAACGATCACATTCAGGGAATGACAGATCAGATAAAGTCGCTTGCAGCTCTCGGAAATCTCTCGGGATTTGTCGGAATGCTGACAGACTCAAGATCGTTCTTAAGCTACACGAGACACGAGTATTTCAGAAGGATACTCTGTAATATCATAGGTGACTGGGTCGAAAAGGGAATGTTCCCAGAAGACTACAAGATACTCGGCAAGATAGTCGAAGACATCTCATACAACAACGCGGTAAGATACTTCAAGTTCCCGCTCGGGGATAAAAAGTGATCCGATAAGAAATTGAACAGATTAAAAGGCAGGTCATATGACCTGCCTTTTGCATTCACTTATTTTTCAGGGTTTAAGAGTTTCTCTTCCGAGAAGTTCTTCGTAGGGAATGAAAATCTCGACATAATCCACCTGGTACACTGCCACCTCGTCCGGAAGGAAACAGTAATATATTCCGTCGTCCGTAAATCTGATCAATCCTCCGAAGGAAACAAAGCTCTTGGCATCGGAATAAACCTCATCTTCATTGCTTCCGTAGTAGGGACTTGAATACTCATCGAAAGTAAGGAAATTTTCAACCGTCTTCTTCGCGACAAGCTCAATGAATTCCTTTTCGGTTCCTGTATAAAAATCATTTATCGAAAGACTCTCGCCGGTTTCAAGATCGAACAGATAGTATGCCCTTGGGTAATAACCGGCCGACCCTCCGCCATACCAGAATCCGCTCATATCCACAGCAAGATATCTGCCGTCTATAACAAAGGCCGAATCCATTCCAAAAGAATTCGTAACCTGACAGAATGTGGGACGTTCGGAGTGATCCGTACAGGAAGTCTCGTAATAATCCTTTTCCCAATCGCTCATTTCAAGAGCTTTTTGTTCAAGATAATCATTTATCTCCGCCGCGTGACCGGAATACTCATCGTCCAGGATGAAGTACTCGCAGTATTCCATTATAAGATCGGTTCCGCAGTCGGGACACACATAGGTATCCGAGACATATGAAACCGTTCCGAGATCAAACATAGGGATATGCGAAAGAATTATCCCCGTCTTTTCCGGAACGGATGCATCGCTTATTTTTCTCCGCATCCAGGTGATATTTCCGTCATCAAATCCGAGATAATACAGATAATCTCCCGCAAGGGTAAATCTTTCCGTGGCGGGCACAATCCCGGAACCCGGGACAGTCTTTTCTTCGTACAAAAAGGTATTTGTCCCTTCCGCCGCATCATACTCATAAACCCGGTGATTCCGTATTCCGAATTCCGAATATTCATATGTGGTGTAATAGAACTTATCACCGGCATTCGAAAGGAGATTCGCTCCGGTGAGCTGTGTACTGTAGATAGACTCGCCTATCTGTGTTTCTTTACCGGTTTTTACATCAGTGACAAATATGCTGTATAAATGATTGGTATAGTCACTGTTAAGATAAAACAGATTCCCGGCATCATAATAAAATGCATAAAGTTTCTTGCCGGTATCAATACGTTTCAGCACTTTGCCACTCTCATCGACAGCCGCAAGAAAGTCCTCTCCGCCTGCAAAAATATAACCGCATTCATCAAGAGTTCTTCTGTAGCAATAAGTCAGCGTTCCACTGTGCCGGTCCTGTCCCTCTATCGACATACCTACAGAAACCGCCTTCTCAAAGACCGCATCCAGATCATGAGTCTCCTCACATGTAAAAGAATCCGTGTTTTCATCGTATGTAAATGCTAACTCACTGTATCCGGATATATCATAATTCTCATCGTATCCGAGAATAAAATCTATATAAAGGGAACCGTTGTAATAATCAACGCTTCTCACACGTTGCTCCGTACTTCCCTCCCAGAGCGGATAAATTTTATAATTTCCGTCATCGATCCCGCCGACCGCAAAAACTATCGGATGATAATCATATTCATCACCGTAAATAAATTCATCGAAAAAAAGAAAACCTTCACCGAAGCAGACCGCATCCGCTTCAAGTCCTTCCTCGCCGCTAACAATATATTTATCCCCATCGGCATCGGTCAGAGAATCCTGAATCTCCTTCTTGTCGATCTCATACAGGATCTCACCCTCTCTGTCAAGGATATGAAGTATATCTGAGCCGAAGCAGGGAAGGATAAAATATTCTTCATCCGAGGAGTGCTCTCCGGGTTCATCCTCTTCCTCGGGCACGTCATCATCATAGCCATCTTCTTCGACGATATCTTCATTATCATCAGCGGTTTCTTCCGTAACCGAGCCGCATCCGGCAATCATAAGGCAGCACAATCCGGCGAAAAGAAGGTTGAATATCTTTTTCTTCATGTGGTTTTCCTCTTACTGGAAGATCCAGTTGTAATAAGGGAGTATCCTGACATCGGTGTTGTACGCACTCCTTAAGAAGAGTGCAAAGAACGCTATGAATGCAATGCAGATAAGAACCGTCCATACGGTCCTTGCCTTTTTGTTTTCGATCCTGCGTATCAGACCGGGAATAAAGAATATATTGGTGATATTGAGATAAAAACCGATCCTGGAGATCTCGGGCATGAACGAACAGAACACATACAGAAGCAGTGCCCAGAGATTGCAGTAGAATCCGAATTTAAGCTTCGGATCTTCCTTTACGTTTTCACGGTATATAAGTGCGAAGATAAATACCGCCGCAGCCTTTGCGATATTGGTCAGGCTCGTCTGACCGGTATCGAACATCGATCCCTCATAGAAGGGATAAAAGATAAAGATGATACTGCGGTAAAGTCCGGGGAAGAAAAGAAGTGTTGCGCAGAATGCACCTATGATGATATGCCCGATGCGGTTCCAGTTCACCGTCGCAAGGAGGTAAAGAGGAATGACTATCAGCACGGACTTATGGAAAAGCGCCGCGAAGGCAATGACGGCAATGAACTTGATGTAGTCCTTTCCGAGAACATACTTGATTGAATACATCGCTGCGGAAAGGGCAAGATAATATCTGACATTGTTCAGGCTTCCGAAATAGTAGCCCGCAGTCATGAATATAAAAAGAGAAAACACAAACCACTCGCTCTGATCGTAAATGGCCTTGACCATCAGGAATACTGTCACGAGTGAAAAGAATGCAAATATCGGAAGGTAATTATCATAATCAAGAAACCACTGAAGGAACTTCACCACATACCTGAAGCCGATCTCATAGCTGACATGTCTGTCCTGTGCGATGAGATTGAAATTGTCCCTGTATACCCAGTAGTCGTTACCGACAGCGATCCTGCAGACGGAAACCGCGGACAGCAGAATAAATATCGCAAGGGCTATGATGCGGTTTCTTGCGGTAAGTCTGGATGTGTATGGATTTTTCGTCAGTACATCCTTCTCGCTTACGGTCCCTATTCCGAATGCCAGAAATACAACAACCGCGGTAAGAATGATATACAGGAAGAGTCCGTAGGTTATCATTTCTTATTCTTAGCGTCATCCGCAAATCTTGATCTTTTGCCTGCGTAATATGCCCTGATCAGTCCGTCATCCGAATCCGCAAGAACGGCACACATGGGTTCTTTGCCGCACTTGCTCAGAAGCGAAAGAGCAAGTTCATCCTTCCTGACATCTTCCTTCGAACTGAAAATGTAAACGACAGGCTTGTCACATTTCTTGATCGATTCAATGAGTCCTTTGCTCTCCGCATCATCAATACCGAGTATTGAGCCTTCGGGCTTAGCCCCCGCTTTCTTAAGTTCATCGATGACAGCGGAAATTTTTTCCTTGGAAAGGGTCGAAGCAACCGCAAATCCCTCATCTCCCGCAAGGTCCTCAAGACTCTCGGAAAGGTTCGCACTAGTAAGCGTTCCGGCTGCGGGAAGGTGATATCTTTTTTCTATCGTTTCGGGAAGAATGATGCGGTCGTCGGAAAGCACCCTGCACGAAACATAAAGCACAGCTGCGAACAGTCCCAGGAACGCACCGAGAATGACCGCACGAAGCGCCCTTACATCGGGAGGAACAAGCTTAGCCGCATCCGGCTCACCGATAACCCTTGTCGAAAGGATCTCGGGAAGACTGCATGCATACGCATCGATCCCGGCAAGCGCAGCTTTCATTATCCTTTCGCTCATGGCGGGATCGGGATTCTGAACGCGCAAGGTAAGTACCTTTACATCCGAATCCAGTGTGGCAAGGAATGATTCCTTCACGACCTTAGCATCCAGTCCGGGATCAGCAAGAAGGATCTCGCCTATCACCGCAGAATCCTTCGACATCTGCTCCCAGGTGTATTTATTGTAATAGATCAGTTCGTTGGAGCCCGCCTCGGGAATGTATCCGAGATATACGTCCGCTTCAGTCATATACAGCTTCTCTCCTCCGAGCCTGTATATGAGGTGCAGCGCACATACCGCCGCCGCAAAGACAAGCGTGGTTATGATCACAATATGGATCTTTTTTATGAACCTGAGCGCAAACAGCCTGCCGTTAACCGGTTCGTCTCCGTATCTCATTTCCCAGAGTTTCATATCAATTCTCCGATTTTTTGAAAATATATTTATTCATGAATCTGCCCACACAGGTGATCGCGGGGCCGAGGAACAGTGCCATCAGTATGGTTCCGATATAAAGCTTTCCTCCGAGAAGGAAACCGATCAGGACGGCGAGCAGATCGTAAACGATCCTTACGATAAAGAAAGGGATCTTCTTAAAAGCATCGCAAAGGATCTTTCCGAGTCCGTCGTAGGGCGAAAGGCCCATACGCGAATTCATATATACCGCAGCGCTTATGAGAAATCCCGCAAGCCCGAGTATGAATGTCACGGGTCTTGAAACGGGTCCCATGAAAAAGCCTTCGGGAAAAACATTGCCTATGATCCATCTTGTAAAGTCGACGGTATATCCGACAAGGATCATATTTGCGACGGATCCCGGGCCTATCTGTCTTAAGCCTGTGATGAGTATGACTATGATGAACATCACCAGGTTAAGTGCAAACTGCCAGTTGCCGAGAGTCAGCCCGAGAGTATTCGCAACATTTACGTTCATGTATGTGTAAGGGTCCGTTCCGAGATCCGTCTCGAGAAGAAAAGCAAGCGTGATGCCCATGCACAGGACACCGCATACGACCATTATCACGTTTTTAATGAATTCTTTTTTATCCGACTTAAATGTCTCATATCCGGCCCATGACCGAAGATCGAATTTTTTCATCCTGTGATCACTCCCGGAAGTTCATGCAATGAAGGTATTGTCCTGTAAATACAGGATGCAACTTCCGGTTCCTCCTTTGTCTGGTCGGGTACGAATACCACTTTGAGTCCCGCTTTAAATGCGGACATGATGCCGTTCGGAGCATCCTCAACGGCCAGGCATTCATCGGGTGTAAAGCCGAGGGTTCTGTATGCCTTCTCGTACACATCGGGAGCGGGCTTTCCGAACTTGCAGTCTGCCGCGGAGCATATCTTGTCAAAATGTGTATCGAGTCCCAGGCTTCCGAGATACCTCATGGTCCTTTCCATATCGGTCGCGGTCGCAACAGCCCTTAAGATCCCGTGTTCCTTCAGCCAGTCAAGTGCTTCCACGGCTCCGGGCTTTACCTGAATTCCTTCCTTTTTCACGATATCTTCGTAAAGAAGCTTTCTGTATGCTCTGACCTCATCATAATCAAAGGATTCTCCGAACCACTCCCTGAACCTGTCATAAGCAAAGGGGCGTCCGAGGCTTCTGAGCTGCAGATACATCTCTTCGGTCATGTTGAAACCAAAGTGCGCACAGGCCGCAGGCCAGCATCTTCTATAGTATTTTTCGGTGTCCAGGACGGTACCGTCCAGGTCGAATATCACGGCTCGTATCATAAGGTTTTGAATACTATATTCCACTATGTTAAAATCATACCGATTAATTGTAATATTTACCGAATTTATCGTCAACTTTTGAGCCGCCGCACTCGGGCGGCGCCGGAGTAAAAATGCTCAGATTTTATTTAACAATATTGGTATCCATACCCTGGATCATATATTTCATGATAAAGTCCAGATACATCCTGAAGCACAAGGATTCATTTCCCATCGAGGAAAGATACGCATTCATCAAGAGAATGATGAAGCAGACGATGATAAACGGACGCATCAGGACCAAGTTCACGGGAACCGAGTATCTTCCCAAGGAAGGCGGATACGTATTGTTCCCCAATCACCAGGGCAAGTTCGATACACTCGGCATCATGTATTCGCACGAAAGACCGTGCACGGTCGTAATGGATGAGGTCAGATCCAAGATGCCCCTTGCGGACGAGATGGTCGACATCCTCGACGGATGCAGGCTCAACAAATCCGATCTGCGTTCCCAGGTCAAGAGCATTAAAGCCGTATCCGACGAGGTCAAGAACGGAAGGATCTACATCATCTTCCCCGAAGGCGGATATTACCATAACAGAAACACCGTTCAGGAATTTCTTCCCGGCGCGTTCAAGGCCGCAATGATGGCAAAGAGCCCGATCGTTCCCGTGGCGATAGTCGACTCCTACAGGGCATTCGGCATCAATATCCTGAAGAAGATAACCACCCAGGTCCACTACTTAAAGCCCCTTTACTACGAAGATTACAAGGATATGAAATCCAAGGAGATCTCCGATTACGTAAAGCTCCAGATCATGCTCAAGATCAACGAAGCCGTTACGGCAAAGGGCAAGAAAGCACCGAACATAATACCGGAACAATAAACAAAAGGCAGGTCGCATGACCTGCCTTTTATCTTTCTTCGTATCCGCCGGTATGCTTCTACATTTTTATTCCCTCTCTTCTGCCGTTTGACCTTCTCCGTACCTTGTTTCCAGCAGCTTTCCGACATGCCTTGTTTCAAAGAACATATCCTTATTCCTGATGACCAGGTATGCGGCCACCGCAGTGACGACAAGCGTTTCCACGCATTTTGTCTCCGGCGTCATAGCAATCTTTTCCTGCATGAAATTCACAAACAGATGATAGATCATACATGCAAGGATCGAACGGTCGCTTGCAAGATATACCCATGTGATGATGAATCCGAGAGGTATTCCGCTGATGAAGAAATTGACGACATACAGAGGATTTACCATCAGCCCCGCCTGGTATGTTCCCTTGATAAAAAGAAGCGGAAGATGCCAGAATGACCATAATGCTCCGAAAAGCAGGGACTCCTTGAACCAGTTCATATATGCACCTATCGAATCCTCACAATATCCCTTCCAGCCCACTTCCTCTATGATCGATGCCAGTGTCACGGTAAGCAGCGCTCCGGCAACCCCCACACCGGTGAACGAAAAATCTTCGGTAAATGAAAACTGGCTTAAAGGCTGTCCGAAAAGGAGTGAGAGCAGTATGCTGACAACTATGATCCCGGCAAACTGCACGATCGCTATAAGGACATTCTTCCACTTGACCTTGTATAATCCGATAAGCTTTATCTTCAGATCCTTCCTGAGAAGATCGTTGCCCGATACGAGTACGAATACCGTTGATACGACTGCGGGTGCAAGAAGTCCTATCAGCATGAACAGTGCTCCGACATTCTCCGGAAGCACCGTCGCAGGGATCCAGAATATCCATGTGAACAGATACGCCAGTGCGAAAAAGAGTACAGGCCTGTATTTATATGGCTTATTGTCTATAGCTGTATTCTTCATTATCCTTCTCCTTGTAATTCCTTCTTTTCCAATTCACCGATGCTGCGGGACAGCTGTATGGAGGCAGAGACGATCGTAAGACAGATCCCCGAGATCAGCACAACTCCTGCCGCACCCCTTCCGACTCCGCGCCCGCTCATCTTACCGATAGCATCCGCCGCCGCACCCGATACGGCATACGCGGCCACATAACCGAGCTGTGAAAGAAAGCCTATCAGGCCCCATGCCCTTCCCTGAGCCTCGGACGGAATATTAGTACGCATCAGATAATCCAGGCAGTTATTGGCAAACGGAAGTGCGGCGAAAAAAAGAAACCCGAAAATACATATGATAAAGATGTTTTCAACCAGGCCGAAACAGAGCATAAAAACACCGGACAATGCAAGTGAAAGGCTGAGGATCCCGACATAATTTTTCTTTATGCCCTTAACTCCGAGGATAATCCCGCTTGCGAGCATTCCGCATGCACATACCGTTTCCGCTACACCCAGCGTTTTCGCATCCGCAAAAGAAAGGATGAGGGGCTCTGCGAGGATCTGGAATGCACCCATGAAAAGAGTGATCGCGGATGATATGAGTACAAGCTTAAGGATTCCCTTCTTAGCCCTGAGGACTTCCCATCCTCCCTTAAGGCTCTGAAGGAATGCCTCCTTCTCACCCGCTTCCTTACCGGCGATGCCTCTTCTTACAACGGCGGCGCTTATCACGGTCAGAATGAATGTGCAGATATCAATAACAAGTAACAGGCTTACATCACTGATCGTCAGAAGGAAACCTGCTATCACGGGAGAGAACAGATATCTCGCACTTCCCGCAAGCGACACCAGGCCGCTCGCCTTTGAATACTCATCCTCGGTCAGAAGATCCGTGATGGTGGCTCTGAACGACGGCTCAAGCAGTGCGGAAAAGACCGCACTCACCGATACGCCGATGCATATCTGAAACAGGTTTGCTCTTACACTGATCATGCAGATCAGAATGAAAACGATTCCGAGAGCCGAGCACCCGTCTCCCACCATCATCAGAAGTCTTCTGTCATACCTGTCCGCAAGAACTCCTGCGGGCACGGATAAAAGGAGAGTGGGAAGAAATCCGAGAAGTGTGACCAGCGCCATGCTCGCCGCACTTCCGGTTCTTTGAAATATATATACTCCGAGTCCGAAGCTTGTCAGTCCTCCTCCTATAGAGGAGATAAGCTCACCGGTCCAGAGGAGCAGAAACTTTGTGAAATTGCTTTTTGTTTTCATTTCTTTTTCTGCTTTCTGATTAGTCCTCTCACAAAGTCCATGGTCCCGGCCTCAGCACCGAGGAGCTTTTCCGTCATGTCTATGAACACATCGATGTCACGCTTTGTAAATCTGCCTTCATCGAAAATATCGCCGCTCACCACGAGCAGCATTCTTACACGTTCCGGAATGTTATTGCATGAAAAAATCCCTTCCTTTATGCCTTCCTTTACAACCTCTGAAAGGATGGGCACAGCGGTCTCATAGAGCTTTTCCTTGATCTTGTTATGCATCAGGGTATTCTCGGCCTGCATAAGTGCGCCCTCTATGGAATGCTCTTCGGGAGCGGGTCTGAAAGATGAGATGATGGCGGCGATCTTCCGGGGAACGGGGATGGGTGATGCAAGGACCTGCTTTGCGGCCTCTGTCTCCGCTTCTATCATCATTCCAATAACTTCCTCGAGCATCTGCTCCTTGCTCTCGAAATAGTAATAATATGTGCCCTTTGCAATGCCGGCTTCCTCAATGATGTCATCCACGGAGGTATTCTCATATCCGCGGGTTATGAACATTCTGTATGCGATCGCAAGAAGCTCCTGTTTTCTTTTTTCACCTTTTCTCATGTGTATGTCTCCGATGCTTTTATGTGCTGCATAATGTGCCGGTTTAATGCCTGTTTTCGGGGCAGATTATCCCGGAGGTTGAGTCTGATCATCTCGGGTTATTGCATTTTATGGTCTCGGGTCATTGTTTTTCGACTATCGGTCGGTTTTATGTTACCGTATCGTTTTAAACATGTCAAGACAATTTTCGACCGTCAGTCGAAAATGCACAAAAAGAAGACGAAGCCGTTTCGGCTCCGTCTTCTCTCAAGCGATCTGCAATATATAAACCGGGCTTATTTAAGCCGGATCTGCAAAGGTTACAGGCTTGCTCTTCCGAGCAGCTCGCTGTAAGGGATGAATATGTCGATATATCCCGCAGCATAGGGTCCCATCAGATAAGGAGGATAGAAATAGATTATTCCGTCTTCCAGATATTCGATATTACCGTCATCAAGGTATACATTATCGTATGCATCGGAATAGATAACATCTTCATCATCCGTGTAGAAAGGATTCTCATATTCACCAAGACTCAGATAATAGTCCCTGGTCTTCTCCGCAACAAGTTCCTTGAACTGTTTCTCGGTGCCGGTATAGAAATCCATGATGGACTTCTCTTCACCGGTCTCAAGATCGAAGAGATACTGATTTCTGGAAGGATAACCGTGCGCACCGCCGCCGTACCAGTATCCGCCCATATCAACGGTAAGATACTTATCGTCAATGATTCCGACTTTGGAAACCGTCCAGTCATCGGTCACACGGTACCATTGGGGATTAGCCTGATGATCCGCACATTCGGTCTCGTAATAATCGGAAGAATCAAGGAAATTATCTTCTACAAATGCCTCGAGATTCTCATGCATATACTGATTGATGATATCCGCATTTTCGGAATACTTGTCATCAAGCACAAAGCATTCGGCATATCTTTGGTTGAGTATCGTTCCGCATTTCGGACATGCATATGAATATGATGCATATTCCACGGTTCCGTAATCGAACAGATCTACATGCCGGTCAAGACAGTATATATCTTCAAACTCGGCTTTTCCTCCGGATACATCCGCGCTGAACCACTTGAGATCACCGTCTTCAAAACCGACCATATAGATCCTGTCGTTACATACCCTGAAGCCCTCGGCGCCGGGATAAGCCAGGCTTACTCCGGGAACGCTCTTCGCTTCATAAACAAGCTTGTTTTCACCGTTTTCCGTATCATATGCGTAGATACGGTTATGCGCTATGCCGTATTCTTCATAGCTGCCGGTAAGGTAATACATTTTAGAACCGTCTCTTCCGAGGAAAACAGTACTTTCAACATCGGATGCGATCGTCTTAGCACTTCCTGCGGCAATGTCATATACATATACGTTCGCTCTGTTTGTGTCATAATTGCTGTCATCATAGAAGATGTAGCCCGGAGCATAGAATGAAATGTACACATCCTCCGTTCCCTGAACATCCAGGGAAATGCCCTTTTCGTTGATCACCGCATATCCGCTGCCCATGTTTGCGAGTACATATCCGCATTCCTTAAAGTCGCGTGCATAGCAGTCGACATTGTCCCAGCCCGCACATCTTGATCCGAGGATCCTTATGCCCTTTGAATTGATCTCTTCAATAACGGATGCATATTCGGATTCTTTCTCCACGAAGGAATCGGATGAAGGATCGTATTCGTAGCATACTTCCTTTACACCGAGTGTTCTGTCCGTATCGTAGTCATATCCGAGATTATAATCCACATACAGGCATCCGTCATAATAATCGCAGGCCTCGATGTAGTGGTTCTCGCGGTCTTCCCAGATGGGATAGAGCTTATGATCATCGGCGCTCACCGCATACACGAGATAAACATATTCTCCGGTCTCATCGGAATAATTGGCATCCTTGAAGAAAAAGAATCCGCTTCCTTCGCATGCAAGTGCGCTCTGTAAATACTGCTCTTCCGCATCCACGCGGTAAAGCTTGCTGTCGGATGCGGAAATATTTTCCGCAAGATCCTTACGTGTGAACTGGTCAATGTTTTCGCCGTTTTCGGAGGCGACATAGAAAATATCCGAAGTCGTATCACGGGAAAGGATCAGCTTTGATTCAGAAGT